>LAZR01001464.1_pt1 | contig 14939 bp, 10 predicted proteins | sample 329461 | NCBI WGS metagenome assembly LAZR01 (sample SAMN03002196, study PRJNA259156) | marine sediment metagenome | biome: sea floor; feature: Hydrothermal impacted sediments; material: marine sediment; isolation source: Loki non-amplified sample from Loki's castle hydrothermal vent sediment ...
CCGCCTCGAGTACAAATAAAAAAGCCGAGACATATGTCTCGGCTTTTTTTATTATAAATCAAAAAATGCAGATTAGATTTTAGATCGAGCTTTTGGCATCGCTTTATTTTATGTAATTTGATTGTAGGGATACTTCTTAAGTAAATTGCTAGTACAGTCCCGCTTAAAAAAAAAACTAGATGCGATGCAGGGTAAGTTTTTTTCTAGCATAGCTTCATAATATTTTCAGCTATTTGTCATCGGTACATTCCTTAAAGGTCTTCAACAAGTTTGCTGGCACTTTGGTGACTACAATCTTAAGTGGGTAATCATGCTGCTTACCTGGTAGCATAAAAGACATCTTCAGTATTTAAAAAATGGCAGCGTGTAGTTTCTGTTAATAGTTCTATAGTTCCGTATAGAAAATGGTATTCGTTAATTGCTTCCAAATATTCAAGTCATATGCTTAACAGGCCAATAACTTTTCTTTTACCCCCATCTTGAGACTGCTTACAGATTATAATTTTGAGAAAAAAAGTTATGAGAAAAATATTGAGACTTATATTCTTTGTATCCATGGTTACCCTACAGGCCAAAAACAATACCCACATGAAATAGATATACGCGTTTCAGAAACCGAAATTGATGCAGCATCCGCAAATACTGCATTACAATCTACGCTGTATGAACTGATTGATCTGTATCTTGCAGTGCACCAATTGCATTGGAATGTAAGAGGGCCGGAATTTTACACACTTCACGACCTTATAGGTGACTTACATGAAAATCTTGCAGGAAAAATGGATATGATAGCATACCGTAAACTTGCCTTTGGTACTCCTTCAGATTGAAGACAAGATATGGTGGCACAGAAAGCAGGTCTTGACAAAATATCGGAAGATTTCATCAAGGACCGCGAGGTTGTCAATATTTTGACTAAACGGTTTAAAACGATGACCGATATATTAGGAACAAGAATTACGGAACTTGGTTACAAAGATGTATCTACACAGGATCTCTTGATAAATGTACGTATAACAGTAGACCTACACCTATATAAACTACGTTCTTTTTCGTGTATAAATTAGGAATAAGCAAATCGGTACGATGGTGTTCAAAAGATGAACCTACTTCGTTTATTGAATGTATAAATTGACTTCAACGCATGAAGTTTTAAGTAAATTAAAGGGGATTACGAGAGAATTTATTCATCACGTAATCCCCTTTATATTTGCAGAAACCAATACTTTTTCCTGAAAGCATCTAAGTCAAAACTTACAACTTATCATGGTCTACCTATTTGACTAGATTCAACCTGGGTGAGAGTTTATTTATATCCTTGAATTTAATAAAATGCAGATTTTCCTTTATATCGAGCTTAACTTAAATAGTTCAAAGTATAACGTTTTATACTGTGGTAAAGCAGTTTTAAACAGGGAAGTAAGCTTTTAATTATAAGACTGAGGAAGTTAAACAGTAATCTGACTATAAGTTATTCTTATATGAAACCCAAGCTATAGCCAATAGTAACGGTAAAAAAAGAAGTAAAATCAATACTCCATTTGAGTATGCCGATATCTTAGGTACTATTTTACTTTTAAAAAAATTATTGTCAATTGCTTCCAAGGGGATACATATTAGTAAAGGAAAAAACCGTTCAACTTTTCGAGGCTAAATCTAAATAATTGCTAAATTCAGTACGATCTCTATCCGAAATTTTATTGCTCTTAAATCCCTAGATTTAGGGATGTATTTTTCCAATTCAATTGATGACAAAAGCAACCATTAAGCGGGAAATGCTTAACCACTTTTCAGGAATAACCAAACAGAGAATCAATCGATACCATTCATAAACTTCTACCCTAAAGTGAATGGTTTAGGTTATAATCCTTTGTCCAATTGCCAATCCATTAGTCTATTTAAGGTAAATTGTTGTTCAAATATAAATTTAGAAAGTACTCCAATTGAAATCTGTTTAGTCGTATCAAATAGTTGTTCTACTTGAGCATACGAAATCATAGGAATTCGGTATTCATACTTTCCAATGATGTTTGGGTATTTCAAATTAATTCGAGACCACGTTTGTAGTGTATTCTATTTGAGAGAATTTTTCCTCTTATAAATGGCCTAAGTAAATTAGCCTTCTGATTAAATAGCTCAAAACCAAGTCCATCGGAAAAGATTTCCGGACTATAATGGTTTATTTCATCTGACCTTCTTATCTGTCTTCCGTTTTCCATAAAAGAGAACTTTGGCCAGAAAAGCGTACTTCGTAGGGTTTTTATTATAAAAATTTCTTTATCGTAATTCAAACAGGCTAATGATATTTAACCTTCTCCGCGGCTCGGATTTGGAGAATCAGACCAATTAGCAGTATAGTACAGGACAGAAAAAGGAACTTGAAGCATTAGTTTAGGCGGCAAACCAAATAGTTCCCTTCATGAGAATATTTCACTTTCTTTATTTTTCCGTATTATTTTTAAGTACTACCCTACAAGCCCAGACCGATCTGGGAAGTTTTGAGTCTGTTCTATCCATTGATAATAATACCATAACCTTAGCCACTACGCAGGCTACGATCAAAGTAGAATTCATTACAAAAAGTACGGTCAGGATACGTGCAGCTTGGGATGGCAAATTTGAGGAAAATGAACCTTGGATGGTTATCAAGTATGATTGGCCTGAAGTTTTGTTTACCAAAACGGAAACTGATGCTGATCTAAGTTATGCCACCAATGAAATTCTGGTAAAACTCACCAAAAATCCATTTTCCATAGCCATACTAGATAAGAAGGGGGATACTTTAATTACGGGGCAACAAAATAGTCCTATCGGAGTGGGCTTTGTTACTAACGATACCATCGGAGCTCAATTCAAATTAGACGCAAATGAGCACTTCTTCGGATTTGGTGAGCGTATGGATTTTCTAGATCGTCGGGGAAAAAAAGTCCGGTTAAATGTTGGCCGGGGGCAGGGACTCCCACATGTTATTGGAGCATATAATCCTTTAGAGGCGAACTATTCTCCTGTACCTTTTTTTTATGAGTACTAAAGGCTACGGCATATTTTTTCATAATGCACACCCAACTAATTGGGATATGGGGCATAGTACTACTAGTGCTTATTCGTTTTATGCCGAGGGAGGAGAGTTGGATTATTACGTTATGTACGGACCGGATTTTTCAAAGATTTTAGATTCCTATACAGACCTTACCGGAAAATCTCCATTACTGCCCAAGTTTGCGTTGGGCCTACATGTGGGCACGTATAGTGGGGGAACTTGGGGGTATGAAGAAAAAACCTCTACCCAGTACGTTATTGATTTGGCTAAAAAATTCAGGGCATTGCAAATTCCTTTGGATGTTTTACACTTAGATTCCACCTGGCGCTTTTTTGGGGAAAATGGAGGAAAGGGAGCCACTACGTTTGAATGGCGTGAAACTTTTGAAAATCCCAAAGCCATGTTCGATAGTTTATACGCCCTAAACCTAAACGCGGTCGGACTACACTTGAGACCTAGATTCGATAACGGTAAGAAGTACCGTCTGTTAGATAAGGCCCGGAAGGAAGGCTTTGTTTACCCAGAAGAAAATGGTCAAGGGGAATTCGTGAATTTCTTTGATACCAATTCTGTCGATTGGTGGTGGGAAAACGGCGTTAAAACCATTGCGGATCAAGGTGCTATGTTTTTGAAGACCGATGAAGGCAGTGCCTTCGGACACAAAGCAAATGAGAGTGAAAAGACAGGGCCACAAGGGGAAGAAATTAAATCACTGCATAATCTGTTCCCATTAGCCTATGCAAAAGCGCCATTTGAAAAATTCCAGAAGTATAATACTATTAGAGGAATGAACCACACCCGTGAAGGCTATGCGGGCATTCAGCGGTATCCGTTCATATTTGCCGGTGATTGGCCCAGTGAATGGCAATATTTTGAACCCGTTATCAAAGCAGGTTTGAACATTGGTTTATCGGGCGTTGGAAATTGGGCGCATTGTATGGGTGGTTTTGAGCATGTCGCCGATCCAGAACTATACATCCGCTGGACTCAATTTGGATTACTGAGTCCCATTGCCCATTTGTTCGGTATGGAACATCCTAATTATAAAGAACCATGGAATTATGGAGAGGAGGCAACTCGAATCTTTACATATTATGATAATTTCAGGTATCAGCTTTTACCCTATTTGTATAGTATCTCCTATCAAAATCACTTGAGCGGTAAACCTTTAATGCGTGCATTGGTGTTGGACAATCAATATGATGAAAATACCTATGAAATTACTGACCAATACATGTTGGGAGAAAGCATGATGATTTGTCCGGTGGTGACTAAAGGCGCCCAAACAAGAGTGGTATATCTCCCTGAAGGTGAATGGACCAATTTTTGGACAAACGAAGTCTTTCAGGGAAAGCAGTACATAAGCATATTGTGTCCACTTGACCAAATCCCCATCTTCATAAAAGGTGGCGCAATAATTCCAATGCAGGAGACCCAAAATTATATTGGTGAAAAAGAAATAGATACTATGGATGTATTGATATATCCCAAAGGCCATAGTTCTTTTGAAAATTATGAAGATGATGGAGAATCATTGAACTATGTAACGGGGATATACGCCACTACACTAATTGACTCACAGGAAGGTAAAGATGAAACAGTGATATCAATTGATGAAAGAATAGGAGCGTATACTTCCCCAACTAAAAGCTATCGTTTATTAATAGCTAGTCGGAACGAACCTAAACAAATTATGGTAAATAATATTGAGGTTGACATGCAATTAATTACTCAGAAAAAACATAGCAGTGTAATAGAAAAGAATAAAATCATTCTTACTGTACCGGCCACCGGAAAACAAATTATTAAGCTGTTGTATTAAATAAATCATTGGTTAGACAAATGCATTACCGTAATTTTTGTTCCCTATTTTGTCGACCAATTAGAGTTTTAATAAAATTAACAGGTAAGTACAGGATAGTTGTCAATAATATTCTGAATAGATTGGCAATATATTAGTATAAAACTAACTGGACATACAACTTAATAGGTTATGAAAAATCTTACTTATCTTAAAAAATTTAAGGAAATATCAATTTGGTGTTTTCTGCTTTTTTCCGTTATGGGTTTCGCGCAGGAAAGAACCATTACTGGAACGGTTTCAGATAATACAGGGGTGCCTTTACCGGGGGTAAACGTGGTTATAAAAGGCACCAATACAGGAACCAGTGCAGACTTTGATGGTAATTATTCTATTACTGCATCAAGTGGAGAAACGCTTGTTTTTACCTCTATAGGGTATAGAATGATGGAAATCTCAATTGGTGAAGGTTCGACCTATGATGTAACTTTGGAAGAAGACAGCGCGCTCTTAGACGAAGTAGTTGTTATTGGTTACGGAACAACTAAAAAATCTGATGTAACCGGTGCTATCGTTAGTGTCTCATCGGAAGACATCAACTCAAGACCTGTAAACAACGCCATTGAAGCTATGCAAGGTAAGGCTGCCGGTGTAGATATATCATCAAATGAAAGACCGGGAAGTATTGGTAATATTACCATACGGGGGGTACGATCTTTATCTGCGTCCAACGCACCCTTGTATGTATTGGATGGTATTCCTCTAATATCAGGTGGTATCGATAACATCAACCCGACAGATATTGAATCCATTGATATTCTTAAAGATGCTTCTGCGACGGCCATTTATGGGTCAAGAGGTGCCAATGGAGTAGTAATCGTAACCACGAAAAGAGGTAAAACAGGAAGATTTACCTTGAATTATAATACAGCTGTAACCACCCAGTATCTTAACGAAGCTGCTCCGAATTTTAATGCTGGAGATTATATTGAATATAGAAGATGGGCTAAGTATTATGAAAATTCAGATACGTATCCAAGAGGGGACCAACCAACTATTGCCAACGATGAAGTTATATTCACGGGCGATGATACGGCATTTAATAATATCCTTAGAGGATGGCAAGGCGGAAGTTGGGACGGATCTAAACTGATCAATACAGATTGGACCGACTTTGTCACAAGAACAGGATACACTACCCAGCATACCTTAAGCGCCAGTGGCGGTGCCGAAAAAATGAAAGCCTACGGTTCATTTGGGTTTATTGATAATACAGGGTCTGTAATCGGTCAAAGTTTTAGAAGATATAATTCAACTGTAAGTGTTGACATTACGCCTACAGATTGGTTTTCCTTTGGAGGTTCATTAAATGGCTCTTATAGCACACAGGAATTTGGACAATCTACATCTGGTAATGTTGGTGTTTCTGCCCAGAGTGGTCTATATCAAAGTGCCCGTAATATTTTTCAGTATACTTTGCCGTATGATAATGAAGGTAATAGAGTTGAATTTCCAGGTGGCGATATAGCGGTGAAAACAATTATTGATGAGGATTTGTATTCACAGGATCAAAGGGTTACCCTAAGGGCTTTTGGTAGCTTTTATTCCCAATTTGATTTTGGAGCTTTTAGCCCAGCTTTGGAAGGATTAAAATTCAGGACTAACTTTGGGCCTGATATACAGACCTTTAGAAATGGAACCTATTTAGATGGACAATCTGTTATTAGAACCGGTTCTAGTTACGCCTCACTTCGCAAGAGACAGCGTTTATCCTATACCTTGGATAATCTTTTGCTATATAATCGAGTTTTTGGAAATCATGACGTTGGGGTTACTTTGCTTCAAAGTGCCACAGAATTAACTGAGGAATCTAATTTTATGGCCGCAGACAACATCCCATTTTCCAGTCAAAAATGGAACGCGCTTAGCACCGACAATGTTGCCCTTTCCGGATATGATTCTGATTTAATAGAACGACAATTATCTTCGTATATGGCCCGAGTAAATTATGGCTATGCCGATAAATACTTGTTAACTGTATCAGGGCGATATGATGGGGCTTCTCAGCTGGCGGAAGGTAATAAATGGGCATTTTTTCCCAGTGCAGCCTTAGGCTGGAGTATCAACAAAGAAAATTTCTTAGTAGATTCAAATTGGATAGATCAATTGAAACTTCGTGTAGGTGTGGGTGTAACCGGTAATGCGGCAATTGACCCTTATTCTACACAGGGCGGCCTTTTACCTTTGTTTTATCCCATAGGGTCAACCCCCGTGTCAGGTGTACAACTAGTGGGAACTGATGCCGATGAGGCCACCTTTGCGAATAAAGATTTGGGATGGGAAAAGACTACCCAATATAATTACGGATTAGATTTTTCATTTTTCCTAGGCAGAATTTCCGGAGGGTTGGATTATTATACTTCAAACACTACAGACCTCCTGTTACGGAAATCAATTCCTACGGTTACTGGTTATTTAAACACCTTCGCTAACGTAGGCGAAACAAAAAGTAGTGGTGTTGATATTACGCTAAATACGGTCAATATACGCACAGATAATTTTCAATGGTCTACTGATATCAGTGCTTCTTGGCAACAAAACGAAATTGTTGAACTGGCAAATGGAAAAGAAGATGACATCAATAACAACTGGTTTATTGGAGAATCACTTGGGGTAATTTATGGTTATGAATCTGCAGGCATCTGGCAAGAATCCGATGCTGCTGAAATAGCTTTGTTCAATGCAAATGGTCAGACTTTTTCTCCCGGTAATGCAAGGCCAGTAGATCAAAATGGAGACTATGTTATAGATGCCAACAATGATCGTGTGGTAATTGGGAATACCATTCCTAAATACCTTCTAGGGGTAACAAATACTTTTAGATATAAAGATATTGAGCTATCTTTCTTTCTTTTTGGTCGTTTTGGGTACACCTATAATACTGGTGGTGAAGGTCTGCCGGGTAGGTACAATGCACGTAGTGTAGATTACTATACCGTTGTTGACACCGACTCTGAATATCAAAAACCTATATATTCTGCCGGTAATGGGGACACCTATTTCGAAACGCTAGGATACCGAAGTGGTTCATTTATGAAAATTAGAAATGTATCCTTGGGTTATAATCTTCCACAGAAATTGGTAAGCGACATAGGGCTTTCAAAACTCCGCTTTTATGTCCAGGCGCAAAATCCAGGCATGTTATTTTCTAAAGTCGATTGGATCGATTTAGATGTAACTAGACCTGCTGACAACGATCAAGGCTATTCCCTAGGTAACTCTGCTTCAAACCGAGGATTCTCAGTTGGTATGGACGTTCAATTCTAACAAACCTAAATTCATATAACTTTAAAGAAATATAAAATGAAGAATTTTAAAAAATATGTTACTTACACATTTTCAGTAGTGTTGTTGGTAGGTATTCTTAGTTCTTGTGCAAAAGATTTTCTAGATGAAGAATTGACAACGCAACGAAGTACAGAATATTTCGCAACGGAAGATGGAATTCGCTCTTTAGCAAATGGAGCTTATTTTAAGGTTTTGGCCTCCCCGTTCCCATCAGAGCAACAATTCGCCACAACCAATTACGGCACAGACGAATTTCATGTAGGTGGTGATGATACCAACAGTCCATGGAACAATTACGACACAAGGTTCAACTCTGTCGTAATCACTACAAGAACACAAGCGCAAGAACCCTGGGATAATTTTTATGCCGGAATAGCTATGACCAATCAATTGATTGAGTCGATTGAAGCAATAGATTCAAATAGCCCGGATATCAAACAAATTGCGTTGGGTGAAGCGTACTTCTTAAGGGCTTATAATTATTTAAAATTGGTAAGGCAATATGGAGGTGTTCCTTTAAAATTAACGGTAAGTACAAGTGTAGAATTAGAATTTACTAGAGCTAGTGCAGAAGAAGTTTTGGCACAGGTTATCGCCGATTTTACAAATGCTTATACTCTATTGGACAATGCGGTACTATTCCCTGCAAGAATCAGTAAGGACGCTGCGGCACATTATTTGGCAAAAGCCGATTTGACAAGAGCCAGTGAAATAAATGACTCTTGGAATGGGGAAACCAAAAATGCAGATTTGCAGCAAGTGGTTGATTTATCGGATGAAGTGATAGCCAATCATCCCCTTTCCGGAAATTTCCAAGAATTATGGAACTATACTGAACCGGATGGTGCAAATGAGTTTTTACCGGAATTAATTCTTTCGGCACAATTTAGTAGGGATCAATCTCTTGCGCCATCTAACTTTAGTACCGTGCCATTTACAGCAAGATATGATGATTTACCAACCATGAAACGTGACCTTACTGGAATGCGACCTTACAGTAGGCTTGCTGCAACATATTTTACATACGACGTGTATGACCATGTAAATGATTCCCGGTTTTGGAAAACGTTTAGGACCAAGCACCGTGTAAATAGCGGTGGAACCTTCGAAGGAATATCCTACACTCAGGGAGTAGATTTGGGTATTATGTATATTATTAATACACCAGATGATACCAGATTCGGGTCGACACTAAATAATAATGACCCTAATATTCTTTACAATGGGAAGACTATACCTCATGTCTATGTTGCTTACGCAGCAGACGGTGTAGGACTATTGCCAAACCCAAGGTTTCCCTCTTTGACTAAGCACTATGATGCGGCACGTCTCTCAATTAATGATAACCGAGGTCTTAGGGATGAAATATTGGCCCGTTCGGCAGAAACATATTTGATGGCAGCGGAGGCAAAAATTAAGCTGAATTCTTTTTCAGAGGCCTTATCGTATATAAATATTGTTCGTAATCGTGCTTCATATAAGAGCGGGGAAGACAGAAAATTCTATATTGATGGTGCCGAGGCATATCCTACATCAGAATTTACACAACCTATTGAAGACAATTCATACATAAGGGAAAATTCATACTATGAGTCAAATAATATTCCTGAAACTACCGATGCAACAGATTTGACTATTACCGGCACTGCTAGTTTGCCAGCCGAAGATGAAGCCATTATTGCCGAGTTGGGTGTGTCAGGGGAATATGACCGAATGATGAGTTTGGTTTTAAATGAGCGTTCTAGGGAGTTAATGGGCGAGTGGCATAGATGGGAAGATTTAAGTAGGACATTGACTTTAGTTGAGAGGGCGAAAGCGTATAATCCTGAAGCTGCTCCAAACATTAAAGATTACCATGTATTGAGGCCTATCCCACAGACCTTTTTAGATGGAGTATATACAGAGGGGAGAACCTTGACGCCAGAAGAAAAGCAGGCCCTTCAAAATCCAGGGTATTAAAAAAGAATGAGTTGTTTGAGTTAGATGGAAAGACCCTGTTCTATTTTGCAGGGTCTTTTTTAAATTATGCTTTATTTGTTTTTTATGCGTGCCATAAAGTAATACCAAAATAAGTAGTGTGGAATTGTAACATCAAAGTTACATATTGAAAATCGCAAGTAATGCAAAATGCTTGGGACATTCACATTAATAAGTAATCGGAAGAATTTTTTTAAAAATCTATGAAACAATCATTCAATATCAGCTGTGCCTTCCTTTTATTAATTTCAGTAGCTTGTAATGATTCTATAGAAAAAGGACAAAAAATTCAGTTAACAAATACATCTCAGTTTATACTTAACGAAAAGCCGATTTTAATACAAAGAGAGAAGTTGCAAAAACCATCGGTTAATACGCTTCTGCCTATTGTAATCTCAAGCAATGATACTTTACCTTCCCAGATTAATGATACAAACAATGACAATGAATGGGATGAGCTTTTCTTTCTAGTTGACATGCAACCGAATGAGAAAAAGCCTGTTAGCATAGCCTGGGTAGACGAACTACCTGCTTTCAAGACCCGAACGAGTGCAAGGTTTGGAAAAAGAGATTCAGAGGATACTCCGGTAGAGCCTAAGAACAATGAAATACTATTGGCCAATGAACTACCTAAAGCCCTGGGATACCAACAATACCAGACAGATGGTCCCTCTTGGGAAAATGATTTAGTAGGATTTCGACATTATTTGGATGGTAGAAATTCAAAAGATGTTTTTGGTAAAAAGACAGCTGATATTTCTCCGGAAAATGTGGGTATAAATGCAGAAGGTGCCGTTGAAGATAACTACCATGTTATGGAAGATTGGGGCAGAGATATCCTAGCAGTTGGTAACTCGGTAGGACTAGGTGGCTTCGCCTTGTCAACGGATAAAGAATTATTGCGATTGGGGGTTACGGTTGACGACTCCATAAATACTATAGAAACAACAACCTTTAGTATCGTAAATGAAGGACCCGTAAACTCAGTATTGGAATACCATTATGAAAATTGGAAACCTAATGACCGCACGTACCAGGTAAATGAATTAACCACTATTTGGCCGGGTATGTATGGCTATCAGAACAGGGTGTCAATTGAGGGTCTTAAAGGCGATGAAAATCTAGTTGTAGGTCTAGTTAATATAAATAATGACCAACCATTGGAAGTTTTGGAGCAGAACAATACATATGTGATTCTAATGACACATGACAAACAATCCTATGAAAAAGAGTGGTTTTTAGGAATGGCGCTTATTGTACCGAAAATCAGCTATTTGGGGTATACCGAAGCTCCTAAGTCTGGAAACCTATCCAATACCTATTTAGCAAAATTTAAAATAAACAATAATGAGCCTATTACGTATTTCGCGGTTGCAGGCTGGGAATTAAGTGACAAAAAATTCGTAGACCGTAGTGTATTTAAACAATATGTGACCAACTTGGCAAATGAATTATCTGCTGAGGTAACGATTAAATATGATAAAAATGAGGAATAAAACGTATGATTTGATTGTAGTTCTTGTTTTGTGTTTGGCCTATCCATCCCTATGTACGGCACAAGAACCTGTAAATGATGTTACTGCACCATTACATTTACTACAACCGGAGTATCCTACACCTTACGGTGTCAAGTCCATCGAAGAAATCGTTACAACGTTGGATAGGGTTTACGATTACCTTGAAAAAGAATCTGCATCTCAATTAATTAATTCTAAAACAAACGAGGAGGTCACCAATTTCAAAAATTTGGATGAAAACACCATTTTTGAACCTGGCGCATTTCGATTAACAAGTTATGAGTGGGGCGTTACCTATGCGGGTATGACACAAATAACGGAGGCCACTGGCAATCCCAAATATGCAGAATACACCAATAAACGCTTAAAACTCATTGCCGATATTGCTCCCTTTTACTTAGAAAAGTATAAAACAGATCCTGAATTTCCATCTCCTATACACCAATCCTTAAAACCTCATGCACTTGATGATGCCGGTGCAATTTGCGCAGCAATGATCAAAGCCAAAAGAGCTGGTTTGGATGCAGACTTGCAGCCCCTGATCGATAATTTCATGAATTATATTAGCGAAGGGCAATTTCGTTTAGCCGATGGTACCTTGGCCAGAAATAGACCCCAAAAAAATACCTTGTGGTTAGATGATTTGTTTATGAGCGTTCCGGCCTTGGCCCAAATGGGCAAACTGACCGGAGATGTCAAATATTATGATGATGCAGTAAAGCAAGTCCGTCAATTTTCCGAACGTATGTTCAATCCGGAAAAAGGACTATACATGCATGGGTGGGTAGAGGCGATGGAAGAACACCCTCAGTTTTATTGGGCACGTGCCAATGGTTGGGCCATAATGACGTTAGTGGAGTTATTGGATGTTTTACCCAAAACCCATACAGGGTATAAAGAAGTCTTGAAACAACTTGATATGCATGTCAAAGGTCTTGTTCCTTATCAGCATGGTACCGGATTTTGGCATCAATTGATTGACCGAAACGATTCTTATTTAGAAACTTCTGCGACGGCCATCTATACCTATTCAATTGCAAAAGCAATCAACAACGGGTACATAGATAAAATGGCCTATTCACCTGTAGTTTTGCTGGGTTGGAACGCCGTCGCTACGATGGTGAACGATAAAGGTCAAGTGGAAGGAACATGTGTAGGTACGGGAATGGGCTTTGATCCAGCTTTCTACTACTATAGACCTATCAATGTTTTTGCCGCTCATGGTTATGGCCCGGTACTGCTTGCAGGTTCAGAAGTCATTAAGCTTATTAAAGCCAACGCCTTTGAAATCAACGATAGTTCATTACAATTGAAAACAACAGAAAACGAATAGCCAGTTGCGATAAAAAAGAGTTCTTTTACATTAACCCATCAAAAGCATTAACATAATATAAATTGCGAGATGATGAAATTTGGCCCGAACTATCTGAGTTGTTTTCTGAAGGCCATTTCATTATGTTCTTTATTATGATACAAGGCGAAAAATCATCATTACTATTATCTAAATGTAGCGGTATGGAATTTTTCACTCAAATAAAATCTTAATTTAAATCTTTCGCGAACGAAGTGGCAAGAATGATCATCAGATCTAAAAAGTAAAAACTGAACTACAATTAAGCTACCACAATTTAAGAATTACTTATATTATTTAGTTTGCGACTTTGAACTCTATGCCGTCTAACGCCTCGCTAATGGGGATTTGACAGCTTAAGCGACTATATTCATTGGCATTGTCGTCAAATTCAAGCGTATCCTTTTCAAATTTACCCGCCCTGCCTATCTTGGGCATATCCTCTGGATAGACATGAACGTGACAGGTTCCGCAAGAGCAGACCCCACCACAATCACCATCAATGCCGTCGACGTTGTTAGCAACCGCCAACTCCATTACGGAACCGGAATCGGCATCAAGTATAATCCTTTCATTTTCTTGCGTGATAAATGTGATTTTAGCCATAAATTTTTATCTTGTTTTACAAGGCTTAGCGTTTTATAATGTATGGATTTCCCTATCTTCTATTGCATTTAACTTTGATGTGGTTATAGCCGACTTTACGTTTAAATTCTCCCCATTCCTCGATATTTTCACTGTAATCCAGAATTTCCATTGAGCCAACTTTATCGGCCAGTACTTTTAAAAGTAATTTCAAAATCTGACGTGCGTGGGTTGCGCCCAAACAGTTATGATGGCTAAACCCGAAGCCGACATGCGGATTCATTTTTCGATCGATAACTATGTCGTTGGGATTTTCGAAAACCTGGTCATCACGATTAGCGGACGCCCAGCATAGCGAAATCCGGCTATCCGCTTTTGCTGCATGCGCGCAGACTTTCGTGTCTTCGGTAACTATCCGCCCCATCTGCGTTAATGGTGAAAAATAACGAATAAATTCTTCTACGGCCTTTCCTATAATTTCGGGCTCCTCACGGAAACGTTCTAGGGTTTCAGGATGTTCTGCTAAATAAGCAATAGTGTTGGTGACCGCATTGATTACTGTATCACGTCCACCTGCAAAGGTTAGTACCATCACGCCCTTAACCTCCTCTCGATTCAATTTTCTACCTTCAAAATTAGCATCCAGCAGAAAAGAATACATATCATCACTCGGATGCTCGATTGCACGGTCTATCTCTGTATCAATATAGTCGTAAAGCATAGTGGCCTTATTCCCATCTAGCGCCTCGCCCTCGCTACGAAAAACATGGGTACCCCATGAAATCCATTTTTCTGCCTCGGTGTGAGGGGTGTTTAATAACAACGTCAAGGCTCGAGATTGTAAGGGTAGGGCAAAGTCGGCGATTACTTCAACAGTTCCTTCTTGTAAAATAGCTTCGATGTTTGTAGCAATCTGAGCGATCAATTTATTCTGGTACTCCGGTTCTAGTGGACGTTTGAACCAAGGTTCGATTAGGGTTCTGTACGCACCGTGCAAGGGAGGGTCTAGTTCAAAAGGAATTTGCCGTGTAGTACGTATATTGACTTCGGAGGGCACCACAATTCTACCCGGTATTGTCTCGGAGCTAAAGTGCTTGTAATCGTGTGCCGATTTACGAACATCATTATGCCTTAAAATCATCATTACTGGATCATTCTGGTCGTGTATCTGGCCGTAGCCCTTCTTCAACCTGGAATCGCCGAAAGGGTCGGTAAGCTCACTCTTTTTCATATGGGCTCGCTTTAGTCGATCTTATAGTTTTGAATTTTCCATTTGGTAAAAGTTAGAATAAAAATAGCGATATCTATATCCTTTTAAAT
>LAZR01001465.1_pt1 | contig 14930 bp, 14 predicted proteins | sample 329461 | NCBI WGS metagenome assembly LAZR01 (sample SAMN03002196, study PRJNA259156) | marine sediment metagenome | biome: sea floor; feature: Hydrothermal impacted sediments; material: marine sediment; isolation source: Loki non-amplified sample from Loki's castle hydrothermal vent sediment ...
CCTGATCTCGGCCATCCTGGCCGCCTTCAGGCAGACAATCCACTCAGCACGCTGTCCAATTTTCCCGAGCCACCTCTGGGATCACGACCAATCGACGTCTCGCAACGGACTTCGAACCGTTTGCAGCAATCGTCCAAGCCTTGATACAATTCGCGATTCTTGGCAAGACATCGCCCTCTTGGAGTGACTCGGTTTCCGCCCCGAGGCCGTTCGTTCAGCCGTCGTGTCAGATGACAATCGCAACCTTTCCCGATCTGTGCCGGAGTCATGTCATGTTCGCGGGCCGGCGCGTCGCAAAGGCAATACTTCGTGGAACTTGCCGCTCGCGGTGCTTTCGGGCGGTGCCTGGCTTTCTCGCACCGTGACGTCCTCCAGGCCGTTATCGCGAAACACGCGTTTCACCGACTCGATGACCTCTTGAAAGACAACCCCTACCGCCGCCTCGTCGGCCGGTTCTATTCGCACCTCGAAATCTCTCTCGCTGTTCTGGACCAGCTGGATGCGCCGGGCATGCTCGTGCTCCAGATCGAAGACGAGCGGCGACAGCGTCACGTCGCCCACACGAACGAGCGTCGCCTGGCGTCCTTCCACCTGAAAACTGCGAAACGGCGACCCGCAGGGACAGGGGGACGCGTAGAAACGAACACGATCGCCGAGGTCATATCGGATGAAGGGTTGAACGTCGTTGGCGAGCACCGTCAGCAGCACGGTTGCCGACAGCGTGCCATCGGGAACTGGCCGCATCGCTTCGTCGACCGCTTCGAGGATGACCCAGTCTTCGTTCACATGGTGCCGCCCGTGGCTACACTTGATAGACGGCACCAGGCATTCGGTGCAGCCATAGGCGTCGATGACGTCGCGCTTCAGCGAGGGAAACGCTTGGCGAACCCGCGCGCACAGATCATCCGTGAGCGTCTCGCCTCCCGTTCTGACAATCATGGGCTCGATCCGCAGCCGCCCGTCTTCCTTTTCTTTGGCGAGAATGGCCAGGGTGCTTGGGTAAGTCAGAATCGACGTGAGGTTCGGGATCGCGTTGAGTTGTTCCACGATCCGCCCGATCGGCTGCTCGGCCTCGATGAATGCGGTGTGCCCTACCAGCCTCGGCGCCAGATGTCTCATCAATTTGTTGAGCGCGGCGCCGGCAAAGTGACCGTTGCCGCCGGTGATGGTCACGCTCACGCCGGCCTTGCGGACTTCCCGGATCGGCTTCCACTGGGAACAATCGAAGCGCGCCAGCGATATCCCGTAGTAATACTCCAGGAGCGATGACGGCGATACGATGACCGCCGGTTCCCCCGATGTCCCGGAGGTCCGGAAGATGGCAACATCGTCGATCGGCATGCCAATCTTGCGGATATCTCCAAGATGATCGCGGGCCCTGTCGAGGGGAAGAGAACGTATCGTCAGCCAGTCGTCGAACTCCCGCATCAGATCGGGTTTGCGGGTCGCCGGCAAGTCGCGCAGTTCGACCTCGCTCGATGGTCCCAGATCGGCGTAGCACCGGCGGAACAGGGGCGAGTCGCGTCGCGCCATTTTCACGAGATGCCGCAGGTTGCGCAGCTGCTTGGCTTCAATTCGCCTCCGTCCGCCCCGGGCTGTCCAGAGCCCGCCGGCGAAGTATCCCAATGTTCGAAGAAGGCTGAAACGCATAGCTGTTGGCGACTCCTAGGGGCGCCAGAATGCCCGGTTGGGGCTCGAAGCGGAAATTCGTGGTAAGCTCAATGAACAGCCCAATGGGTCGCTGGCGGAAGCCGTCGGCGAACTCGGGAATGTCGGCTTTTTCACCCACAGCACCTCAGACCGGATCGACAGAAAACGGCCCGGTCACGCCGATATCGGATGGTTCGCAAGGCGCTCATCCTTGTCGCAACGATCGAGTTTCACACAGGTTCAAAGCCAGATGTTCCCTTACAAAGGTAGTAGCGCTGCTCCAGATCAATGCGTGGGGTTCGCCTTGAAGACGATCAGGTTCTCCAAAAACGCGACGATGTCGGAGCGATCCTGATCGGGCAAGGTCGCATAGGTGTCGCGAATGGCCCTGGCCTCGCCGCCGTGAGCCAGGATTGCTTCGTTCAAGGTGGTGGCGCGCCCATCGTGGAGCCAGGGGCCGCTCATGCCCACGCCGGCTAGCGAGCGGGTGAGGAACATTGTCGCGCCGAGGCCGAGCGGATCGGAGGGGTCAGCGAGACCAGGACCCATATCGTGACGTTTGAGGTCGCTGTACCATTCGGCGAATGCGGCTCCGGACGGATCGGTCTGCAAGGCACCCATATGATAGGGACGGCCATCTTTCAGCCGCACGCGGTTGTTGGGCTGATCGGAGCGCATGTCGAAGCTGATGGCGGTCCTCGCAGTCAGGCCGCGAGCGGCGGGCACCGATCCGTCGGGCAACAGATCTTCGGAGAATCCCTTTACGCCGCTGGGCTCGCGAAACACGGGATCATTCAACGCCATCCGCGGCGTGTGACAGCTGGTACACCCTATCTCGGCAAACTGCTGTTTGCCGGCTGTAATCGCGTCGGTTTCTTCTCGAGAGAGTGTCGCCCAACCGAGTTCTGCCAGTTCGAGGCGACTGACCGGGCGTTCGAGAGCGGCCATGTAGACGGTCAGCGCCGTCACGTCGCCGACGCTCAGTTCGTTAATCACTCCATCGAAATCTCCATCCTGCATCCCTACGAGTTCCGTCGCCTGCAGACCCAGTTCGTTATGTGCCGCTCCCCGCGTAAAAGCCCGGAGGGTGGCATGATTCCCCTTCCAGCCGAACGGTTTGACCACGAGATCCCCATCGACTCCGGCGATTCCCGTTGTATCGACATCGAGCACGCAGGGATCGACGCGCGTCCGTGTGACAACGAGCGTGCCGAAGAAAACATCTTTGGCCGAAAGGCTCGAAACGGCCGATCCGTTACTGCAGGCCCTGGCCTGTGCGTCGTCGCGCTGAAGCTCAAGCTCGATCGACATTTCCTCGGCCAAACGTTGCGGAACCGAAAGCGCGAAAAGAGACGTCGTATTGCGCTCGAGGTATTGCTTCGGATCACCCGAATGCCCCGGATCGAGAACGACGTTCGCGGCAACGCCGCCCCCACCGTTGGCGTAGGGCGCGTTGTGACAGCTCAAGCAGCTGAGCGCGTTCGCGCCGCCTTCGCGAGACGGAAAATGGGTCGCCCATTCACCCGGTCCGTTCAGATCGGCACGTGGGATGCGCGTAAAACGGCGGCTTTCACCAACATTCGCCCCGACACCCTGGTCCGCGGTGAAACTGAATTCGGATAGCACGTCGCCGGCCTCGAATGCCCGGGCGAACGCTTCCGCGCCCTGACCGTTTTCGACCAAAGCGTTCAGTTCATGTTGATCGACGGGAACAAGGGTCTCTTCGGCATTGGCCAGGCACGGTCCGATCAGCATCACGCAGAAGGCGCCAGGCGTAAGGATGAGATGACTGGTACGTTTCATACGAAACTCCGTTGATCGCTCGAGAGCCGCATTCTGGAAGACGGGGTGCGGGCACGTGGGCCGGCGGACTTCTGTCACGGCAGAAAAATCTGCCCCGCCCCAAATTATCAGTCGGCCTGGCACTCAGATTCCAGGTGAACCCAGCTGCTGCAGGCTGATCGCTCCTTGGGGCATCGATTGCGGCACAAGAAGGCTGCCTCCCCATGCCCCGTTCGCCGCGAACGTGTTCGTGTTCAAGAGCAGCGTCACGGCGACTGATGGCGTCATCGTTTCGACGCGACCGAACGTCGAACCGATCTTGGCCACGAGCCGGGCGGCAAACGCGACCGAGCAAATGAAGCGACGGTCGACGCGCTGCCTTGAAGCTGGCGATCGACCGAAAAAACTCATTTTACTTGTGTCGGTTTTCCCGGACGATCCTGAGAGGGGCGTGCGATGCATTGTCGATCTCCCGTTCGGGTGGCGGGGTGCCACGGTCGGGAGCTTCTCGCGCATCTTTGAGGAGCCGATTTGCAGCGAATAAGCAGGAACCATGCAGGTCGAATGGAATTTTCGTGGCGTCTGCGGCCGCAAGCCGGATGGCACGGCCTGCTTTCCGGAACGGTTCCTCAGGCGCGCGAGAACATGGGCCGCGCGATTCGCCCGATCTAGCTCAAGCCGTCCCATGATAGACCGTGTGTGCCGGGTCTCTGGGGATCCGATGCCAAGGGCCACGCTGCTCGGCGCAAGCTGGCCATTAAGTCTCTTCCATGAACGGTCGACGCGATCTCGACGATCACCATCTTGTCCGGTGAGCTTGAACGACCGGCCTTTCCGGGCATTACCCCTTCCGTTTTCACCGTGCATTCTTCCTGCACAATTATCCGGCATGGTTCCGCGCATCATGTGGCGACGTCTTACCCTAACCGCAAAGCTTTTCGTGGCGATTACCGCCGCGCTTCTGGTCGTGGTTCTCATCATCGCGGGTGCGGTCACCATCCATATGCGCGATGGTTTCGCGAGCTATTTGCTGAACGCCGAGATGGGGCGCTTGGATCTCCTCCACGACCTGCTCGAAAATGCCGACGACGCCGACCGCGGGTGGCCAAGCCTGCGGGACGAAAAAACCTGGGACGATCTGGTCAAGAGCAGTTCGCCCGAGGTTAGCATGCCTCCGCCCCCCCCCTTCGGGCTGGCGTATAACGACCGACCTCCACCTCCACCGCGCCGACCCGATGCGCTGGGCCTGCGCGATCGGCTGGTGCTCGAAGATGCGTCGAACGAGATCGTCGCAGGACGCACCGATCGAACAGAAACGTCGATCGCGCGCACGCTGGCAGCGCCCGGCGGACGCGTGATCGGTTATCTCCGCCTCTATGAACCACAGGGCATCGGCGCTCCTGTGGGCGAGCTGTTCGGGGCCCGGGAACTGCGCACCTTCGGATTGATACTTGCGTTGGCGGTTCTGCTTTCGGCTCTCGTCGCCTGGCTGCTGGCCAGGCAGGCGTCGCGCCCGATCCGCGCGCTGGGCGAGAGTGTGAGCCGTCTTGCTGCAGGGGATTTTGAAGCACGCATCCCGATCACGCGGTCCGACGAGGTGGGACAACTCATGCGAGATCACAACAAGCTTGCCGAAAGCCTGCAATGGTCTCGCGTGCGCGAGCGCGAATGGATTACGGATGCCTCGCATGAGCTGAAGACGCCTCTCGCTATTCTGAGAGCGGAGATCGAGGCGATGCAGGACGGCATTCGTCAGCCGACCCCCGATACACTCGCGCGTCTCCATGCAACCGTCATGCGCCTGTCGAGGCTGGTCAGCGATCTGAACCAGTCCATGAGCCATGTTCCCGGTGACACGGACCATGTCCGCGTAGACCTTGCGGCATTGATGCGGGATGCCGTCAAGGACTGCGAGGCAAGGATCAAGGCGCGTGGCCTGACGATCACAACCGCTTTGTCCAGCCCGGTCCAGATACATGGCGATCCTGGCCGTCTCCGGCAGGTCATGGACAATCTCCTGGAAAACGCCTGCCGTTATACGCAGGCTCCCGGACGCATCCATGTCGCCTGCGAGAGCCGAAAGGAAATTGCCTCAATGATCGTGGAGGATTCAGCGCCTGCTCCGGCTCCCGACGCTCTTCCGCGCCTATTCGACCGCTTCTTTCGGGGCGAGGCGTCCAGGGCAAGAACGCTTGGCGGCTCGGGTCTCGGTCTAGCCATCTGCCGTTCGATCGTCGAAACCCATCACGGGAAGATCAATGCGGAGCGCTCTGACCTGGGTGGGCTGAAGATCACGGTCAAACTCCCGACGGCAACGAGGACCGAGAATGGATGAAACCGGACACCGCATTCTGATCGTCGAGGACGAGGTGGAGCTCGCTTCCATCGTCACAGACTATGTCCTTCAGGCCGGCTTGGCGGTCGAAGTTCTACACGATGGCGCCCTTGCGACGGAGTGGCTGCTTTCAGGCCGGTTCGATCTCGCCGTGCTAGACCTAATGCTGCCGGGAGAGGACGGCTTGACGATATGCCGGAAGGTTCGCCGATCCAGTGACGTGCCGATCATCATGACGACGGCCAAGGTCGAGGAGATCGACAGACTTCTGGGTCTGGAACTCGGTGCCGACGACTATGTCTGCAAGCCTTACTCTCCGCGTGAGCTGATCGCCCGGATCAAGGCGGTTCTGCGTCGAACCACCGACGCCAGAAAGGATGAGCCTGCTCGTCTAGAAGACCGCCTCGTCATCGACGGCGATCGCTGGAAGGCGACGCTCGACGGGCAAGGTCTCGAACTCACCCGCCGCGAGTTCCAACTCCTTCAGGTGATGGTGGAGCGTCCCGGTCGGGTGTTTTCCCGAGCGCAGCTTCTCGATCTCGCCTTTCTGGACGACGCCGACGTCATCGACCGCACCATCGACAGCCACATGCGCAATATCCGGCGCAAGATAGGCCAGGTGTCCGACTGGGATCCGATCCGCTCAGTCTACGGCGTTGGCTATGCTTACGACGCCTGAAACAGCTTTGGCATCGTGTCGTCCTAAAATGACCGCTCCGGGTGCATCGCTCCTGCACGATGCCTCCCGAACCCGTGCATCGTGCCCGTGCATCGTCTCCTTGCGCCCTAACGGCGTCACCGCAAAAGGAGAACATCATGCCGAGCTTCGCCGATATCGCTACCCAGGTTGGTCTCGTCGTCTTTGCCCAGACCCTCGCTCTGACAGTCTCGACGTCGCATCCGACGGATGCCGGGACGCCCCCCGTCACTGCACAGGTCGAAACCATGGCACCGGGCAAGACGAGCGCGCCCTTCCTGCTCCAGACGGTCTCCACCGGGTCGCGCGAACCGATCGAAGAACAGGGGCCGATCGTCGAGGGGAAGCGCACCGATCGTCTCGTGCCGGCGGAATCGATCATCGTCGCCGAAGTGCTGCCCGCCTTTCAACGCGACGCCACAGGCAGAGATCGTCCGGCCGGCCCGCCTCCAGAAGCGATCGAGGCATGCGAGAGAAAACGTGAGGGGGCCAATTGTACTTTCACCGGACAGAACGGAGAACCCTCCAACGGCAAATGCCAGGCTGGCCCTCGCGGAGAACCGGCGGCCTGCGTCCCCTCGGATGCAAAGCGCAATTCGCCGCAGAACCGTTGACGGCGATGATAGGGAGCCAACAATGACAAGCACGCTTCACAGCCTTATTCTTGTCGCCAGCATCGCCGTGTCGGCAGCCGCGAAGGCGAACGACGCCGGGACCGACCGCCTCCACGTGATTGAACTTCTTTTCGAGGCCGCTGACGTAGTGGCGGGGCCCGCCCTTTCGGAATGCACCCTCTCGGCGGGCACGGCGGCGACCTGCTTCTCGATAACGGTGCGCCCTTTGCCAAAGGATCGCGTTCCGGGGCCGTGGTGTCCATCGAAGGCAAGTGATGGCCCGGACAAGAGCGGCATCTGGATCAACCGTGGTCACACAATCGATGCGGATGGTGCGTTCATGAAGCTTTTGCCAGACATCTATCGCGACGATGAGTGGCAAATCGTCGAACCCGATACGGGAACGGTGCGGGTGACCCGAAGCCGCGAAGCTTGCGCTGCGGCCGCCCGGCCCGACGTCGATCCGCGCTACAACAATTTCTGCGTCCAATGTCTGCCGGACTATGTCGAGGATGGCCTGACGATGACCTACACGATCCCGATCGAGCCGGTGCCTCTGCGCTCGATGTTCGGAAACCCGACCGACGAACGGACGGGACCAGCCGGTGTCGGTGTCGCGCTCGATGGTGTTCGTCTAGACGGATCGGCCCCGATCGACGCGATCCTCGATGCCCACACGATCGCGCCGTTCGACGATTGCGGCGGGCACGTCAATCTTCATGCGGGGTATCATTATCACGCCGTGACCGGTTGCACCGGGGCGGCCCGGATGACACCTGGCGCGGACGCCGCGACCATCGGCGTCGCGATGGACGGCCATCTGATCCTGTCCCATCGGCTCGCTGACGGATCCACCCCTGCGGGGCTCGATCGATGTGGCGGCCACCAGTCGCGCGGTGAATACCACTACCATGCCGGCGAAGCAGGGTCGAACCAGATCCTGCCCTGTCTCGTGGGCGAGCGGGGATGCGCATCGTCCGACGCGGATGCCGGATGCAATGCGACACGGCCGGAGCGGCGACCGTGATGGACCGACCTTCGATCCCGTCGTCGCACGCCACTGCAGTCTATCGAGCGACTGCCGCTGCGGGGAAATCGTAAAAGACAGCACTTCCATGGCTGGTCTCAGGGAAGCATGAGGAATTGCTTCCAATTCCGTACATTACTCGGCTTTTGCAACGGCCACCGTTGATGAAATGGCGACCCATCGACCGCACATTCACTGTGATCATTCGCGTTCAACGTCACGCTCGCCGTGTTTTCGCCCGACTGGAGGAAACTCGAAGGAAGATGATACCGCTCGGAATAGACCTCAATATTTTGACCCCGTTGCCATGGATATTGGCCCTGACCCTGAATTTCTTGCACCTCGCGGTTGATCGCCGCACGGGTGAATTCGAAGGCCGGGGGATGATTTGGATATTAAGGCATCCGCATCCGGGAACACGAGATGCGTCATACCGGGAACGGGCGTATTCGGCGAGACGGGTCGCAAGGGGTGCCGATGCATCGGCGAGACCTCAGGCGCCAGCGTCGTCGCTGTCTTTATCGCCATGTCCAGGTATGAGCGGAGCTTCGGAAGCTCTCGATGCTTGATGAATGACTGAGAGGACCGCTCCAACTAGCCCCGCCAATCACGATACAGGCGATCTTTTCCATGCGCGCGAGCCCTATTGCGGCGGCGCGGGCATCGCTGCCCGGAGATCGTCAGCGCTGATCCCGAGGGTCTGTGCCGCAGCGTCGAAATCAGGGGGCATTGAATTGCCAAGTGCCTGCATCAATCCTTCTTCGCTCACGCCGAGCGCCTCTGCGATCGCTGCAAAATCCGGACCGTTCGCGCCGCGGGGACCGGAAGTCTCGATCTCGCCGTGGTAACAGTCGATCATGTATGGCGCTTCGTCAGCCGTCAGGTGGTAGTGATAAATCCCTCCCAGGAACTCTGGCGTTGCATCGACATGGCCACTGCAGGCGTCCAGATCCGCGTTAGTGACGATGGCCCCTGCCTGGCCATGGTTGCCATAGACGGGAAAGCCGTCTTCCAGGATGCCGATCATGACGGAATGCGCATCTTCGCTGTCCAGCCCTTCGGTGATGCAAACCGGAACGCCGTGGTAGTGATAGTCGGTGCCATTGGCCAGCGTATGACCGTTGCACTGGTCCAGAAACGGAACGTGGTCATGGATGACCTGGTCGTCTTGGGCTACGACCGAGCGCTCCCTGTTTTCGTAGTCGTTGAAAATCTGCGCGCCGCTCAGCGCAACGCCAATACGGCCCAGCGAAGTGTCGGTGACGTCTTCGACGTAAGTGGGGCGTGTCGTGATGGTGGTGTCGACCTCGGTTTGCTTGAAATACTCGGCCGAGTTGACGACCGTGAACGCACTCGCGGGTTTGTCTGCGAAGGGCTGGTCGTTCGGATTGTTGGGGATCAGATATTTCTCTGCGAAACCGTGGCTTGGGATGCCATTGGATTGAAAGCGAAACGTCTTCGCCACCTCGTCCACCGTGATGGTCACGTCATTGCTCCAGTTCGCGGCAGCCACGGCCGATCCTGTATCAACAAGTCCCGCGGTTGTTTCTGCCGCCTCTTGCGCATTCGCGGACATGCTTCCCGAGATCGCCGTGGAATTCAATGCAAGGGCCGCGATCACGGCGCAGGCTGCTGTCGTGCCGAATAGATTCCTGTTTTTCATGATCTTACCTCTCAGGTTAACGATCCGGATTTCAGTTTTCGGAAACCAATTCTACGTCTGACGCATTTTTGCTTCCAGCGTCACTGCCGGGTGCGTGACCTCCAAGACTGTCGCGCAAAGAGCGACTCAAATTGGCAAGGATTTTCGCGTTACCGGAGCCGATGGCGCCTTCGATCACCAGATCGCCATCGCGCCACACCTCATGGAATTCGGACAAACGACCTCATCCATGCGCGCTAAGCCGAGGGATATTGTTGCGCGCTTCCTTCGGACCCACCTCGCGGGAGATGAGCCCCGCCTCGATCAATCGCACTGTCATCTTGCTCATGCTGGCTGGCTTGATGTCGAACGCTCGGGCCAGATCGGCCTGCGATGCAGCGCCCCCGGGGAGGATCGTCGCGCCCACAATCAGCATCAGAAGTGTGCGCATCTGGAATAACCTCTACGCTGTTGACCGTAATCAGTTTTGCGACGGGACCTGTCCTGCATCCGGTCGGGCTTATGCTGATCCACGGATCATGCGGCGCAGCGTGGTGTCGCGGTCGATGAAATGGTGTTTGAGCGCCGCCACGATATGCAGGAGGAGCAATCCCACCAATGCCCAGGCTGCGTATTGGTGCACCATTCCTGCGGCTGTGGCGATCCATTCGACCTTGTCCTGCGCCGGAATGACCAGTCCGAATGAATTGACGGCGCGACCATTGTAGACAGACGTCAGGATCCCGGAAAGCGGCATCGCTAGAACCGTGCCGAGCAGACCCCAATGCACCAGGTTTGATGCCGTTTCCTGCCACCGTGGCATAGACGATGCGGATTTGGGGAACCCTCGTGCAACACGCCAGCCGATCCGCCACAACCCGTAAGCCAGAACGACAACGCCAATTGCCTTGTGCCAGTCGCGGATCTGGGCCAGATCTTGGGGACTCATTGGTCCGTATGCCATGAACAGGCCAGAGACGAGCATTCCGATCATGGCAGCGGCGATGATCCAGTGATTGGCCCGCGACACAACTCCGTAGGCTGTGGGGTTGTCGCGCAGGGGTGCATTGTCACTTCGGTATGCCATGTGCCGTTTCCAGAGTGACGCAAGCGCAGGTCTGAGCTGCGCGCATTTTGCGGTTTGCATTCATGCCATATTGGCGCGGCGGAGGCTGATGTGCCTCCGCCGCCTTTTCGTCAGCCGCGACGATCACCGTGACGGCCGCCATCGCGTCCGTGGCCCTTGCCATCCCGGCCATGCCGGTCTTCGCGATCAAGTTGGCCGTCGTCATTGCGGTCCATCCGCTCGACGACATTGCCGAAGCGGTTGTCCATCTCGGCCTGCGTCACCACGCCGTCGCCATCCGCATCGAGCTTCTGGAAGGCATCGACCATCCGGTTGCGGCTCAAATCGAGATAGATCGCCTCGAACTCATCGAGCGAGATGTTGCCCTCGCCGGACGAATCCGCACCCTCGACCAGTCCCGCGCGGAAGGTGTCGATTTCGGGCTGCGTTAGGGCGCCGTCACCATTGGCGTCGGCTTGTTGCATGATCTGGCCCAACATGCGGCCTGCACCGCGTCCACTGCGATCCATGCTGAAATCGGCCCGCGTCATTTTCGCGGTCTGCGCGTTTTCTTCCACCTGCACGGGTGCGGTTTCGGTCGCAGTCTGCGCGGCGGCAAACGTCAGGCCGGACAAGAGGGTGGCAACGGCGACAAGGCTGCCGGGGATGATCTTGGAATTCTTCATGTCGTATCCTTTCGGGTTTCTGCCGAGGCAATCATTGCCGGCGTGACCCCCACCTAGGAGGTCTTGTGCCGAGAGGTTTGTCAGCGCCAGCACCCCTTTGTCGCCATCTGTCGCAAGCGCGCGGCCTGATACATCTTGCGACAATTCCGGTCGAAAACAGCCCGCCAATCGTTTGATTTCCTGGGTGTAAAGGGCGCAGTTACACGTCAAATGGCGGATATCGCATCCGAGGAGATAAACCGTGACAGATCCCATCGCGCCCCAGATCTTGATCGTCGACGATGCTCGCGACATTCGCGAACCCCTTGGCCAATACCTGCGCAAGCAAGGGTTCCGCACCCGCCTTGCCGCTCATGCCGCCGAAGCGCGTGAAGTGCTGGCAGAGGCCAGCATTCATCTGGTGGTGCTGGATATCATGATGCCGGGCGAGGACGGGTTGAGCCTGTGCCGCTGGCTTGTTGCGAATGATGGCCCGCCTGTCTTGCTGTTGACCGCACTGGCGGACGAAACGGACCGCATCGTCGGACTGGAACTGGGGGCCGACGATTATCTCGTCAAACCGTTCAACCCACGCGAGTTGCTGGCGCGGGTGCGCGCGATCCTGCGCCGCACGCCGCCAGAAATCGCCGCACCGCCGAGCGGACGACGTGCCTTTGCCGGTTGGGTGCATGATCCCGATGCTTTGAAGCTGTCCCGCGAGGACGGTAAGGTCATTGATCTGACCACCGCTGAAAATCGCCTGCTGGGCATTTTCCTTGATCAGCCCCGCACCGTGTTGAGCCGCGCAACCTTGCTGGACCTGACCGCAGGACGCGAGGCCAAGGCCTATGATCGCGCCATCGACAACCAGATCAGCCGCCTGCGCCGCAAGATCGAAACCGATCCGAAAAACCCACAAATCCTCGTGACCGAATGGGGCGGCGGTTACCGGTTGGTCGCGGATGTAACGCCAGACGTGCCGAGCGCCGGATGATGGACCGCTTCAGGCGCTTGTTTCCCGATACGCTGGCCGGGCGTTTCGTCCTCTTGCTGGCCGTCGCAATCCTTGCGGCCAACCTCATCGGGCTCGGTGTTCTCAGCCTCCAGAAACAGCGATTCGACCAGCAGGTCATCGACGACCGCTGGATCGAGCGGATTGCGACGCTCATACCGGCCATGGAATCTGTCGATGCCGACATCCGGGACGTGATTGCGCGCGAAGCGTCCTCCCGCTCTGCGCGCATGCGTATTGAGGACAGGCCTTTGCTGAGGGAAACTTCGACGGACAGCCGATCCATATCCATTGCCCGGGGACTTGCTGAAACATTGGGCCGCGATGATGTGAATGCGGCGCTTATCGATCGTCCCCCGTCTGCGGATACGCGCGGTCCCAGGGGCGAGCCTCGCGCAGAACGCGTCCTCGCCGTCACTATTCCGCTATCCACCCGGGATGGGCAGGCCAGATGGCTCAACGTCATTACAGACGGCGGGCCACAGCGCCCCGGCCTTGTCAGTGTCAACAGCCGACCGTTTCTGACCTTTCTGGGCCTGTCACTGCTATGCGTTCTTGGCGTTGGGGCGGTTTTCGCAAGCCGACTGACGAAACCGCTCAGGCAATTGTCCCAAGCGGCCCAGGCTGCCGGACGCGGAGATCGCAGCGCGCGAGTTCCCGAAGCAGGTGCACGCGAAATGCGCGAGGCGGCGCGGGCTTTCAACGCGATGCAGGCCGAAATCTCGCAGTTCGACGCGGAGCGTATGCGGATGCTGGCCGCCGTCGGCCATGACCTGCGAACGCCGATGACCAGCCTGCGCATCCGCGCCGAGATGGTCGATGACGAAGAACAGCGCGACGCGATGGTGCGCACGCTCGACGAGATGACGGTGATGGCGGATGGACTTGTCGTCTACGCAAAGGACGGGCGTGACGCCGAAAACGTGCAACCCGTTGATCTGGACGACCTGCTTGGAAAACTGTGTGAGGATCGTGGCGCGCAATACAATGGCGCATCCGGGATCCAGATGATGGGCCGCCGGGTCGCCCTTGGCCGCGCAATCGGCAACCTGATCGATAACGCCATGCGGTACGGGGCGGGCGCCACGGTCACGCTAAGCCGCGACCCGCAAAGTGCCGTCGTTATCGTCGAAGACTGCGGCCCCGGTATCCCGCCCGATCGTCTGGAAGATATGTTCCACCCGTTCACACGCGGCGACGACAGCCGTAACGTTGAGACCGGTGGGGTAGGCCTCGGCCTTTCCATCGCCCGAACGATCATCCTCGCGCACGGCGGAAGAATCACGCTTGAAAACCGTACGGAGGGCGGACTGCGTGCGACAGTGAGATTACAAGTGATCCGCTGAATGGACGACGAACAGTTGCCGCCGCCGCATCGGGGCAATCGGTCGGCAAGGCGCTGGCTGGCGGTCTTGGCCCAGGCGTGCTGCTCGCTGCGTCGCTGGCCTGCTACAATTACTATATCTCGCGGCGACGCGGCTACGGCCTGCAAACGCGATACGGGGTGAGTGAGCAGGTCCGCGCCCTTCTGCGGGCGGTTCCTTCGCTCGGCGCGCCGGTGATCATCCTTACCGGAATGTTCTCGGGAATCGTGACGTCGACCGAGGCTGCCGGCATCGCTGTCGTCTACACGCTCGCCATCGGCGCGCTGGTTCACCGCGATCTCGACATCCGCGAGGTTCCGGCGATCGTCATCCGCGCCGCGCGCACCTCCGGCACCGTCCTGCTCATTCTCATGGTGGCGAGCAGCGCCACCTACATCTTCACCGTCGATCTCTTGCCCAACAAGGTGTCCGGCTCGATCACCGCGCTGACCGATAGTCCTGGCGCGATCCTGCTGATGATGGGGGTCATCTTTCTGGTCGTCGGCATGCTGATGGATATCGTCGCCGCCGCGCTGATGCTCATCCCGGTGCTCTTGCCGGCCGCGGTGCAGGCCGGGATCGACCCGCTGCACTTCGTTATCTTCATGGCCGTCGGCCTCGCCATTGGCTTGGCGACGCCGCCGGTCGGCACCTGCCTGTTCGCCACGGCCTATGTCTCGAAGGTGCCGTTCGAACGGCTCGCCGTCGCCGCCATCCCCTTCTACGTCATCAACATCGTCGTGATGATCCTGGTGGCGTTCGTCCCGCAAATCGTCCTGTGGCCTGCGGATTGGCTGACGTAGGATGCCCGGACTACATGTACCCTTTGGGGAAACCCCCATCGCCGGCTGAATGGTCAGCATGGGTCGGAAGCTGAATGGTGGCTTTCCTACCTACCGTGCTCGAAGGGGATATTCCGCCCCGGATCGTCGCTTCCCCAACCCCAATAACGGGAGCGGGTGAAAAACCGTCAAGCTTCTCTCGGTTTCCCTACGGCGTTAGAGCATCCGGCGAATAATTTGGATCGACGGATTCCCATTTGATGTTCAGTTTGATTCTCTGTGAGCAGGAGGTGC
>LAZR01001466.1_pt1 | contig 14915 bp, 10 predicted proteins | sample 329461 | NCBI WGS metagenome assembly LAZR01 (sample SAMN03002196, study PRJNA259156) | marine sediment metagenome | biome: sea floor; feature: Hydrothermal impacted sediments; material: marine sediment; isolation source: Loki non-amplified sample from Loki's castle hydrothermal vent sediment ...
CTCATCCCCGTGAGGTCCAACCAATAGAATGGGAATAACAGGGATACCCCGGTCGCTACCATGATTAGACCGCCTAGGATCGCTGACCAGAAGATGAGCTTTTGGCCAGCATTGAATCGACGGGCTGACGGCGTGGAATCCTGACTGCTAAGAAATCCCCCAAATCTAGCGAGCCAATGTAGATCAAGTCTGGTGGGTAGGTTTTGGCGCAACCAAAGCACGGCCATGACAAGAATACCCAATGCAAAAGACGGGGCGAAAATGGTGTGGCCCCAAGTTGATATCCATCCCGCAAGCCCCAACACTCTGTCGCCGAAGGGTTGAAACAATGTCACTCCTACGGATAGCACGATACCTGTGAGCGCCAGCATAATGAAGCTAAGGGCCGTCATCCAGTGATTGGCGCGCTCAAGCACGTTAAAGCGTTTGACGGTACGACCGCTTTTCCCTTCGGAGATCGGAATGCGGCCGCGCACGGCAAGAAACAACGCAAGCAAGAATGAGAAACCAAGAATGGAGATCGCCGCCAAATGGGTAGTAAAGTCAGCAATTACCAACCGCCAGTCCCGCGCAAAGGGACGTTGCAGTAAGTCTGCGTTGACATAGGGAAGCGATGAAGTCCCAATAACGCGACGCGCAGGTCGCATCATATTCAGCGTGTTTTCATCCGGCGTCTGCCACGTGCGTGTCAAAAGGTCTGATGGCTCGGCAATCGGGGTTTCTGTGAATAAAACCCGATCATTAAGAGCAAAGGGCAGGGCTTCGTTGCTGTCTGGGGATGGCCCGCTGATATAACGTTCTCTTTGAAAGTTGGTGCGGTCGGCAAGAGACTTACTTACAATAATGCCAACCCCGTTCGGATCCTGAGCGACCCCCCATCGCACTTCGGGTATGGTCCGGGCATCGTCATCGAAAAGCTCTATTGCCTGCCAAACCAAAGTGATTGCCAACAGTCCGGCCACGATACCACCCCATACCCGGTACCGGGTAAAACGTTTGCCACGATCTTCGCTAGCGTCACTCATTTTGCTCACCCTCTGGATAGTATGCGGTTTTCCAACCCCACGCACCGGAGCCGAAACCGCGGTTGATTACGCGTTCACGGTAAATTTCGCTTACTGTGTCCGCGTCGCCGGCCAAAAGTGCTCGGGTGGCGCAAACTTCGGCGCAGATTGGCAATTTCCCTTCCGCAATACGATTGCGGCCATATTTCTGGAACTCTGCCTCTGATCCGTTTTCTTCTGGGCCGCCCGCGCAGAACGTACACTTATCCATAACCCCACGGGTACCAAAGGATGTGGATCTGGGAAATTGAGGCGCACCGAAAGGGCATGCGTAAAAGCAGTAGCCGCACCCAATGCAAGTATCCTTGTCATGAAGCACGATGCCCAAGTCGGTTTGGTACAGCGTCGATACCGGGCATACCGCAACGCAGGGCGCATCGGTGCAATGCATGCATGAGATCGGAACCGACTTTTCGCCCGGTTCGCCGTCGTTAAGTGTGACAACGCGGCGCCTGACCATGCCGAAAGGCACCTCGTGTTCATTTTTGCAAATCGTCGAACAGGCATTGCATTCGATACATCTGTCCGCATCGATAAGGAATTTCAGTCTAGCCATGTCAACCTTCCTAAGCCCGTTCCAAACGACATAATGTCGCTTTGGTTTCTTGCATTTGTGTAACAATATCATAGCCATAAGTCTGGGCGGTATTGGTTGCCTCACCAACGACATAGGGGGTTGCACCATCCGGGTAACGGCCACTGATATCTTCGCCCATCCAAAACCCTGCAAAGTGGAACGGTAAAAACACAGTTCCCGCAGGTATGCGGTTGGTCACCATGACCGCCACGCGAATGCGACCTTCAGGGGTCACCACCCAGCAGTCATCTTTGTCAGCGACACCTATGCTAGATGCATCGATTGGATTGACCTCGACAAACATGTGCTGCTGGAATTCCGCAAGCCAGCGATTTGATCGCGTTTCATCGCCACCGCCTTCGTATTCCACCAGTCGCCCCGAAGTTAAGATCGTCGGGAATTCTGTCGCGTAATCGACCTTTTGTATGCTCTCGTAAAGCACGGGCAGGCGCCACTTACGACGATCACTGTAGGTCGCGTATTGAGGCAGCAAGTCACGGCGAGGGGTATATAGAGGTTCTCTGTGTAGCGGAACGGGGTCTGGAAAGTTCCACACAACCATACGGGCTTTGCCATTGCCATAAGGTGCCAGGCCGTGGGAGATCATAACCCGTTGGATTCCGCCCGACAGGTCAGTTTTCCAATTTACCTTGCGGATATCCCCCGCCAAATCATTGCCACCGTCGCTGGACGTATCGCCAATATCATCAGCCAAATATGCTTCGATCGCTATCAAGGCTTGCTGAGGATACCCAGGGAACTTGCTTGTTAAAGAGACTCCATCGTTGGTCTGACCGTCAATTTGAACCGCCTGACCCGCGATATTCATGGTTTCACGTTCAAGCCCCTGCAAAGCCGCTCTGGCTTCGCTTTCAGGTAAATCGAGCAGCTTCAAATCGAACCGGCCGACTCCAATAGAGAGGATGATCAGCTTTTCCTTCGACGTCAGATCATCGGTCCAACCCAAGGCTTCGATCATGCCTAACGTACCTTCGGGATAGCCATCTTTAATTTCGGACCCGACGGTATAGCTGTCTTCAGCTAGCAGGTTGGATCCTTCGCGTTCTACGCCCCAACGCGCCCTGAAAGGCAGCCCACCTTCCGCGACGGATTTAGAGGTATCGTATAACAAGGGGGTGCCTGGGTGTTTCAAGTCCGGAGATCCCCACGCTGGCCAAGGAAGACAATAATATTCGCCCTTTACAGGATCCTCTTTGCCCAACAATGAAATAGAATCAAACTTGTCCTGATTTTCCATATGGAGCTTGAGTCGCTCGGGGCTTTGACCTGTATACCCGATCGTCCAAGTACCCTTGTTGATTTCACGAAGGACACTTTCAGCAGACGGGTTATTGTCATTTACCTCGATGTTTTTGAACATCTCGTCAGCAAATCCCAAGGCTTGGGCAAAAAGATATGTGATCTCATAATCACTTTTCGCCTCGAATAATGGTTCAAACACCTTGGTGCGCCATTGCACGGATCGAGAAGAGTTGGTGACGGAACCATCTATCTCGGCGGTGGTGGCTGCGGGCAGAAGGTAAACGTCGTCTTTCTTTTGCGTCATAATAGCGACTTGCGTCGGATGCGGGTCGATAACGCAGAGAAGTTCGACTTCTTCCAAGGCGCGAAGCTGGTCAGGACCACGGGTAATAGAGTTGGCGGCATGGCCCCAAAAGATCATCGCCTTTACTGGGTTGGGCTGTTCAATCGACTCTGGATTTTCCAGAATGGCGTCCATATAGCGGCTTAGCGCCATACCTTCTTTTTCCATCAGATCCTGCGACCCGAACCTGTCTTTCATCCAGTTATAATCGGTACCCCAAACCCGGCTCCAATGCTTCCAAGCACTCGCAGACAATCCGTAATACCCCGGGAGAGTATCACAAGCGACACCAAGGTCGGTTGCCCCCTGAACGTTGTCGTGCCCGCGAAAGATATTTGCCCCACCGCCCGGCATGCCGATGTTGCCAAGCACCAATTGCAGAATAGATGCCGCTCGGGTTTTCGATGACCCGACCGAAGACTGGGTCAGTCCCATGCACCATACTAGGGTCCCCGGACGGTTCTCCGCCAGCATCCGGGCGACCTTTCGGGTTTGATCAGCAGGAATTCCCGATACGCGCTCTACTTCTTCTGGGGTCCAGTTTTCGGCCTCTGTGCGGATTTCCTCGATCCCCCAAACCCGCTGATCAATATATTCTTTTGCCTCCCAGCCGTTTGCTAGGATTTCGCGGACCAGTCCCATCAGAAAACCGATGTCGGAACCTGGGCGTATTCGGACATATTCATCGGCGTGGGCCGCTGTGCGGGTGAACCGGGGGTCGACCACAATTAATTTCGAGCCGTTTTCCTTGGCGTTCAGCACATGCAGCATTGAGACAGGATGCGCTTCTGCCGGGTTTCCACCGATGATGATCATAGACTTGGAGTTGCGGATATCGTTGAACGTATTGGTCATGGCGCCATAGCCATAAATATTGCTAACGCCAGCCACTGTCGTCGAATGGCAAATGCGGGCCTGATGGTCGACGTTGTTTGTACCCCAATAGGCGGCAAATTTACGGAAGAGATATGCCTGTTCATTCGAAAATTTAGCTGACCCAAGCCAGTAGGCACTGTCAGGGCCATAATCAGTACGGATGGTGCCTAATTTCTGTGAAATTTCAGAAATCGCCTGATCCCAGCTAATGCGCTTCCATTCGCCAGCAACTTTCTTCATCGGATATTTCAGGCGTCGCTCACCCTTGGAAATTTCGCGCATGGCTGCACCTTTGCAGCAATGGGTTCCTTGGTTGATCGGGCTTTCGAAAACAGGTTCCTGCCCGATCCATGCTCCGTTTTCCACCTCGGCCCAGATCGAACACCCAACAGAGCAGAACTGGCAAATGGTTTTGACATGTTTGATTTCAGGGGAGAGGGCTGGCGTATCGGCTGGAGCGGCTTGTACTCTTCCCGCAGCAGTTATGGGGGCCATCATAGCGGCCGCGCCAAGGCCGGAGGCCATCAAGAACGAACGGCGATCCAGGTTGCCAACGGATTTCTGTTCAACATAGTTGTGGGTTCTCGATGCCCGAACAGCGGTCCCTGTCTTTCGTTTCAACATCAAATACTCTCCATAGTAGAGGTTTTTCAGCTTCGCGCTAACCGGTAATATTCGCGAATGTGTTTGGTATCTTTCAACAATAGTTTCCGGTGATCAGTGCCGTCGGATTCCACGTCAGTGATGGGGTCATCTTTTTCGGAAGCCTGTGCTACGGTCGCGATACTTGCTGCGGCCCCTGCTCCTAAAATACCTCGCCTGGTTATCTTCGAATGCGTCATGGTGACCTCCTTTTCAACCTAGAGCTAGTTCTAGAAAATTTATGTCAACGGAACGGCAATTAAATTTTTTAGAAAATCGACGTTCATTTTGTGTCACCAAACCAGAGCGTTGTTAGACCATAAGCTAGGGCGAAATCTCTTTGATCCAGAAAAATGTAGCCGCATGGGGAATGAGTTATTCAGATTATAACCATCACCGTCCAGGGGTTAGTCGCCCGCAACAAGCATGGCTTTACTTACAGTTTCAAGGTGGGTCGCCATTGCAATTTGAGCAGCGTTGGCATCCCTGTCAGCGATGGCACTTACTATGATGCGATGTTGCTCAGAATGGGTACGGGTAAATTCAGTCACGCCAAGCCGCCGGTAGGTGCGATCCCATTCTCGCTGCCACACCGGGCGATATCTGGCCCCTGAAAAATAACGCAACAGCGCGATTAAAACTGGGTTCCGCGCAACATGGGCAATTGTCTGGTGAAATGCATCATCGGCCCTTTCGCATGCCGAACGATCTTGGGCCTTCTGGCATGCATCAACCCGTTGGTTTAGCAACACGATGTCATCATCTGCGCGTCGCAAAGCGGCGGTCGCCGATACTGGGGGTTCTAACAGTACCCGGGCTTCCATGAGGTCCATAGGGGTGGTTGCTTCTAGCAGGATGATGTCGCGCACCGGCTTGCCAATTGGACGTGAACCGCGAAATGTCCCTTGGCCGACGTGGCGCCAAAGCTCCCCTTCAGCCTGAAGCACGGCCAACCCTGCGCGTAAGGTTTCACGGCTGCACCGTATATCGGTTGCAAGCTGTCGCTCCGCAGGAAGTTTGTCTCCAACAAAGGGCGCTACGGCGTCGATGTAATCGCGAAGCCGCATTAACGCCTCGGCTTTCGAGTACCCATGATATCATCCTGAATTCAGACCAATTTGCAGACCAATCGACGATAGGGCAAAGAGGTGCACGAGCCAATGAAAGAGTCGTTATGTTGTCGTATATCATTCTAGTTATCGCGGGTCTGACTGCAGGGGCTATAAATGCCCTAGCAGGCGGCGGCACATTGATCAGCTTTCCGGCACTGATCTGGATTGGGGTCCCACCGATCATGGCGAATGCGACCGCAACGTTGACGGCGCTGCCGGGATACATAGCAAGCGCGTGGGCGTACCGCCACGACTTGCATAAGGAAGGCACACTTAAGCTACGTGTCGTCTATATGGTAACTGCGGTTGGCGGGCTTATCGGGGCTATTTTGTTACTTGTGACGTCAAGCGATGCCTTCATTGGCATCATTCCTTGGTTGCTGCTATGTGCCACGACGCTTTTCGCATTGGGACCTAGTCTGATTGCTATGGTCAAGCGGCGCGATTTGGGGCCAGTGGGTCCAACTGCCTCGGCATTGGCTCTTGGAATAGTTGCGATCTATGGCGGGTATTTCAATGGGGGCCTCGGTATTATCCTTCTCGCCGTATTAGGGCTGATCGGCTTTGAAAACCTGCACAACATGAACGGCTTGAAAAACCTGTTGTCAGCAATCTTATCGGTGGTTTCAGTGACAACTTATGCCTTTGCCGGAATGATCGCCTGGGAATCGGCTTTGGTTCTGGCTGTGGCGACGACCTTGGGTGGATATCTGGGGGCCAGGTATGCGCGCCGTATCCAGAACACCCGCGCATTGCGCATCGTTATCGTCGCTATCGGGGTATGGATGACCCTTGTATTCTTTATCTTTTAATCATCGCGTTGGTGATAGATGTCACCGTTAGAAAGTATGACCGTATCCATGCGGATATCCCATGGCATCGGGAATACACTTGGCAGTCGACACCCATCGAAACCTACACCTATTACGCGCGGCGTCGGAGAAAGCAAAGCGAGAGTCCGGTCATAGTAACCACCGCCATTTCCCAATCGGTAAAGCTGTTGATCTACGCCTACCAACGGTGACACGACGATATCCGGAACATCCGGCGCGCCATCCGCAGGAACCAAGATGTTCCAAATTCCACGGGCCATGCGGCAATCGGGCTGCCAATGGTGGAATTCAAGCGGGGCACCTTTTTCGGTCACTACCGGTAGCAATACCGCAACACCCGCTTTGTGCGCTGATATCATCCATTCGCGCAGGTCTGGTTCGCCACGAATAGGCCAATAAACCGCAAGCTTTGAACCTGAGACGAATGGAACCTCGGATACAAGCGCTTGAATCAGCGTATCAGTGGCGCTTTGGCGGGCGGTGCTTGAAAGCGCTCGCGCAGCAAGAAGACGGGTTCTTTCGGCGCGGCGAAATCGGGACACATCTTGCCATGTGTCGGGGTCTATCGAATAGCCACCGACAACCATGTGGGCAAAACACGGGGCTGACCCACCTGAAGGCTGATCATCTGTCATCATACTGCCTTTGTACGAACCGGTCAAAAACCGAGCGTGTCGAATTCGACGATCGCCCGGCGAAGAGTAATACGTTTTACAGGTGATGTCACAGGCTTCTTGGGTGTGCCAGCGTCACTGGTTCGGGCTTTTGCTCGTGTTGCTATACCGCTTTATTTCGCGCTCTCGGGATTAACTTGCGCCGTGTCCTGTATGGCTAGATGGCTGGCGTCCCACAGCGCGGGGCTGACCTCGGCCTCTGCCAATCCATTGCGCAACCTGCCGCACGCCCCGACAGGGATGTCCGCCGCTATCAAAACGTGATTGGTCCCCATCGCTGCCGTTTGCGGTGCAAAGGTAGCATGTATACCGTCCAATGATACGCCGACATCGCAGGGCAGAAAGACACTGGCACCCCCGACGCCTGTGTCAGTTGCGGCCTGACCGAATGGCACACCAACTGCCCCTAGAACGCAAACGGCGGTTTGAAGCTCGATAGCGCGCGCGCGGGCACAACTGAACACGCGATTGTAACCGGTAATCATATCAGTCTTTGCGGGTATAATTATCAGATCAAGGTTCAAGCCGCCTAATCGCGACCACAGGTCGGTAAATTCGGTGTCTAAGCAGATGATCATCGCGGTACGCAGGCCATTCCATTCAAAGACATTTATACTTTCGCCATGCACGGTAACGCCACCGGCGCTTTGCACTTCTAGCGGGGTCAGGCTGAGTTTGTCTTGAGTGTGACGCTCACCGTCGGGGGTTAGTAACCACGCACGGTTGAAATAGGTTTGCACCCCGTCTTTGATCGCTGATGCAAATGGGATTGTCCCGGCTAAGACCGATACGCCATAGTGCATGGCCATCGTTGCAATGGCCGGCAAAGCGATTTCACCAGTCTCGTAAAGCCAGCCCATCGTATGCTCGGTTGGTAAATCCAACGGGGCAAAGCTTAGCCATTGCGCACAGGCAAATTCGGGGAGGACCAACATATGGCCGCCTCTGGCAGCAGTTTGTGAAACCCGCGCCTCCAATGCAGCCAGCCATGTGGCTAAATCAGGAACCGATGGCTCAAGATTAGTTGCCCAGAGATCAATTGAGACGTGTTCCATTATGTTTCCATTTTAGCGCGACATATCCGTTTTAAGATAGCGCTCTAATGTCAGATACAAGAGCGCGGCGTGAAGAATCCTTGAGCCGAGCATAGACGGCCTTTTGGCTATGCCGCACGCAGGACTAGTTTTCATATGTGCAAAATATTCTCGTCCACAACAAACTGTGTCGTTTTCTGTGCTGGGAACGAAAGCGTCAGAGCGAAGTTAATTCTTTGATACACTCAAACAGGAGGCGCACTCACATGGTAGATATCTTCGATGCGGCTGAGCCCGACAGGTTACACAGTCTGCTGCGCAACAAGGGTCGGGTATGGCGAATCTGAAGGTCTTTTCCACGCTCATCGGGTGCTAATGCGCAGGCCAAGTAAAACGAAATTCGATAGGTGATAGACCGGAAAGTAAATATATGACCCTCAAAACTCCCCTCCATGTAAATGGTGAAGAGCGAATGCTTGTTGCTGACTCCAGGACGAGTTTGCTGGATGCCCTGCGTCATCACCTTGGTTTAACCGGAACGAAGAAGGGTTGCGATCACGGCCAGTGCGGCGCCTGCACGGTTATTGTTAACGGGCGACGGATCAACTCATGCCTGACACTAGCCTGCATGCATGATGGGGATGAAATTACGACTATTGAAGGATTGGGTACACCCGAAGCCATGTCCGCGCTCCAAAGCGCTTTCGTACGTCATGATGGGTTTCAGTGCGGTTACTGCACGGCCGGACAGATATGTTCAGCCACCGCCATGTTGGAAGAAGCAAAGGCCGGCTGGCCATCTAATGTGTCGGAAACGTTAGAGGGTGACGTTACTTTGTCGGATTCTGAAATCTCGGAACGGATGAGCGGCAATTTGTGCCGTTGTTCGGCGTATCCCGGCATCGTCAATGCCATCCGCGAGGCCGCAGAAGGTGAGCACGATGAAAAGCTTTGAATACGCAAGGGCTGAAACCCGCTTGGACGCCACCACTGATGCGAGAAACGGTGCAGCTATTATAGCTGGCGGCACTAATCTTCTTGACCTGATGAAGCTCGAGGTAATGACCCCGCAGAGTATAGTCGATATCAACCGTCTGGACCTAGGTACCATCGATGTGACCGAAGAAGGGGGTTTGCGGATTGGTGCACTTGTCACCAACAGTGATCTTGCAGGCCATTCTACCGTTAAGCGCGACTACGAGGTACTATCACGCGCGCTTTTGGCCGGCGCTTCAGCGCAATTGCGCAACAAGGCCACGACGGGTGGTAACCTTCTCCAGCGCACTCGGTGCGGTTATTTTTATGACACCGCGATGCCCTGTAACAAACGTGCACCGGGCACCGGGTGTCAGGCGAAAGAAGGGTTCAATCGATCCCTTGCCGTGCTTGGTACCAGTGAACACTGCATCGCGTCCCACCCGTCAGATATGGCGGTGGCTATGATGGCGCTTAATGCGATTGTTGAGGTCGAAGGCCATGATGGCACGTCACGTCAGATCGCACTCAATGATCTTTACTGTCTGCCCGGCACCACTCCGGACATTGAAACCACCCTTCAACCGGGGGATTTGATCACCGCAGTCCGGCTGCCCAAGCCGGTTGAGGCATCCCAGATCTATCGTAAAGTACGTGACCGTTCATCTTATGCTTTCGCTCTTGTTTCCATAGCCGCCTTGGTGAAGGTAGAGGACGGCAAGATCAGCACCGCTGCATTGGCGTTTGGCGGGCTTGCCCCCAAGCCTTGGCGCAATAGCGAAATAGAGGCCGAGCTAATGGGTAAGGCTCCTAGTAACGCCTTGTTTGACAGGGCAGCGGATATTTTGCTGACCGACGCACAAGGATATGGTGAAAACGATTTCAAGATCCCGCTTGCGCGCCGCACTCTTAAGGCTGTGTTGAGTACGCTGACGGAGGTATCGCAATGACTGCACATTTAAAAATGAATGAAAGCCAACCCCCCGTTTTGGACGAAATGGCACAGGGGGTTATCGGAACACCTACGCCTCGGCGTGATGGCCCGCTAAAAGTCACCGGCCAAGCTACTTATGCGGCCGAGGTCGGCGATGGAACCGAGGCGGTCGGAATGCTAGTACGTGCGACGATTGCAAAAGGGCGCGTGACGTCAATAGATGAAACGGCGACCCTCGCGCTACCCGGTGTGTTGACGATCATTACCGATGAGCGGATGTTGCGTAACCCGGCGCAGGGGGGTGCCAACGAAGCACCTGTTCAAGGGCCGCGTGACGTGGCCTATTTTGGCCAGCCCATTGCGCTCGTGGTCGCGGAAACCTTTGAGCACGCCCGACACGCAGCGCAGAATATCTCGGTCACTTACGAAATCTTGCCGGACGCGATCACTGACTTTCTGGATGGTGATGCCCCGATAGAGCGCCCTGCCGCCAAACAGATCGAACAAGGTGATATCGAAAGTGCCATGCGCGACGCAGCATTCAGCGTTGATGCCACCTATACTACACCCTCGCAAAATAGCGCCGCAATGGAACCCCATGCTTCAATTGCATGGTGGGACGGCGAAAAGGTGACCTTGCATAGCTCGCTTCAGATGTTGAAGTTCAACCGAAACGAGCTGGCAGATTCTCTAGGTATCGACCCGGAAAATGTCCGTGTTCTTGCCCCCTATGTCGGCGGCGGTTTCGGCTCGAAGCTTGGCCTTGCTCCCGAAGCAGTAGCGGCGGCACTCGCTGCCAAAGAATTGGGACGCCCTGTGCGCGTCGTGATGACCCGCCCTCAGGTCTTTGAAACGACAATGCGCCGCAGTGCGACGCATCAACGTCTGCGCTTGGCCGCAAATGAACAAGGAGAGCTAACAGCCATCGGTCATGACGCCTTAGTGTCAAACCTGCCTGGTGAGGCTTTTAGCGAACCTGTCGCGTTGGCGACTCATTTTCTTTATGCAGGCAAAAATCGCTCCTATTCGCACCAGATAGCGCGAGTTAATCTTACTTGCGCAGGGTCCATGCGCGCGCCAGGTGAAGCAGTGGGTATGTTGGCCCTAGAAAACGCAATGGACGAATTGGCACATGATGCCGGTATTGACCCGGTTGAACTGCGCTTGCGAAACATTCCCGAAGATCACCCCGAAAAGGATAAAAAGTTTTCCTCCCACTGCCTTGCGGATTGTTTGACCACCGGGGCAAAACGTTTTGGCTGGGAAAAACGCAACCCGACCCCCGGAGCTGTCCGCGAAGGTGAATGGTTAATCGGTGTGGGAATGTCATCGGCGGCACGAGGCAACATCTTGCACGAAGCTAAGGCGCGCGTGATCCTTCACAGCGATGCCACAGTATCAGTCGAAACAGACATGACGGATATAGGTACCGGAACCTATACCATTTTGGCGCAGATCGCAGGAGAAATGCTGGGGCTGCCGTTGGATCGAATTGAGGTCAAACTTGGTGATACAGATTTTCCACCTGCGGCGGGATCCGGCGGGTCATGGGGTGCCGGTTCGACGGGGTCAGCCGTGTTTTTGGCGTGTCAGACGCTCCGATCAGAGATTGCTGACCTTTTAGGTACAGATCCAGCCGAGCTTACGATCAAGGATGGGTCCATTATATCAGGCAATGTCCAGCACGAGTTGGCGCAACTTTTGACACGCGATCTGTCGGCGATAGGTCATATTGAGCCTGGGAAAACCAGTGATGAGGTGGAGCAAGCGACTTTCGGGGCGCATTTTGCCGAGGTTGCAGTAAACGCTGTTACCGGGGAAACTAGGGTCCGGCGGATGCTTGGCGTGTTTTCAGCTGGCCGAATTTTGAACATGCAGACTGCCCGGTCTCAATGTCACGGTGGAATGATTTTTGGTATAGGTTCCGCGCTTACTGAAGAACTGGTCCATGACTTGCGGGACGGTCACATCGTCAATCACAACTTGGCCGAATATCACGTGCCGGTGAATTTGGATGTCCCGCAGATTGACGCAGTATTCCTAGAGGAACGTGACAGTTGGGCCAATCCGATGCAGTCCAAGGGCGTGGGGGAATTGGGAATTTCGGGGGCTGGTGCAGCAATCACGAATGCGATCTTTAACGCGACCGGCGTGCGGGTTCGCGATTATCCGGCAACCTTGGACAAGGTCTTGAAGGGGCTGCCTGAGATGTAGGGGTGAGCTTTTAATGAATTATCGGGCGCTGTTTCTGCGAAATGGCGGCCGATATCACTTGTCTTTGCGTTCACACAGTCATGATTAAATAATGTTAAAGTAAGGACTGCGCCATCGGAAATTGATCCTGTTTTATTGACAGGCTTGTACATAGAATACTACGCCAGCTGTGCAGATTTCACGCGGATTGTGTCTGATAATAGCGATTATGTAATTAATTATTTGCGAATTCCGTTAGTCGAAACAGGTTTGCACTGCGACGGTGATAGAAATGCGATACCGTATGCAGTCACGCGGTGGATTTTGCGATAAATAGGTTATCCTGACGACGACAGCCCACAACCTGCGTATGATTAACGCGGCGGTTTGCAGGTGTTCCATGTGTCCGCTTTGGTTTAGATACGTTAGTAATCAAAAATTTTCTGCCAAGGAACTTTCGCGCAGTGGTCCCATACACATTGCTAACGTGTTCACGCGTAACCTTGCCAAACCCAAGGCTCAGTCCGGGAAGCACTTTCGAAAAGGCTAGACGGTCCTGCGGGGTCATTTGGTCAAGTGCCATCGGACCAGGGTAGAAGCTTTCTGACGCCACATTTTCAGCAAAAATGACTTCGTGGCTTTCGAACATCAAATGAATGTAGGTGACAGATTTTTTGCCACGAGCAAACCGGACACCATTTGTGTGCCCAACCAGATGTTTGGCTCTTGCAAATGTATCACCCGTGCGACCGGTGAGAATACCGTGTTGCTGGGAGACCAAAAGATCGCGCTCAGCCCCGAAGGTCCCACGGCGGATCAAGATCGGATAAAGATGTTCATGATGCCGCAAATCCGCGAAGGTATATGACCTTTGGTTGACCCATTTTATCCGCTGTGGACCATTGTCCATAGTGTTCACCAAATCACCAACACGAAGATCTTCGATCAATACATCACCTTGGGGCGTGCGGATCGCCGTACCTGCCCCGAAACACACCACGCCAGTATTATCGTAGCTGAAATCAGATGCTGACATCCCGGCAAAACGCAGTGAGCCTGTACCGAACTGGCTTTTTCCCGTGTAGTCGACGGTGGAGAAGTTCGACTGATCAAGCACGTTATTGTCGGCATAATCCGCACGAAGATCGAATATCTTGGTGTAATATCCGCTTAGATCGATAAAATCATTGTTGGTAGTGATCCCGTCATCCAAGGGTCCACTGCTACCAAAATTCATGTCGGTGATGGTGTCATTGCCGCCGGAATAGATAAAGACATCGTTGCCGTCATTGCCGGTAAGCAGATCGTCGCCAGCACCGCCATCTAGCGTATCGTTTCCGGCCCCGCCAAGTAATGTGTCATTGCCCGCACCACCGCTGACACTATCATTCCCGCCGCCTGCATCAATCAGATCGTTGCCGCCGCCACCGGCCAGATTGTTATCGAAATCGCCGATAGCAGTAATCTTGTTGTCACCACTATCACCAACTACCGAAGCGGCGATGTTATCAAGCTCGACGTTCTCAAAATTGCGGATGTCCCCACGATCATTTCCCTGAAACTCCAGCTTTTCGGTCTCAAGGTTGATGGTGTTACCGCCAAGTGCACCGCCGGCCACGTAGGTATCCGTCCCCGCACCGCCGTCAATGACGGAACCCGCTTCGGTCACATTCGTCGCGGTGTTGCGGATAACCCTGTCATCGCCGGTGCCGGCATTGATGTCGTATAAGCCTGTCCCGACGTTGATCGTGTCGTCACCAGCCCCTGTTTCGAGGGAAACGCCAAATAGGGTCGCATCGACAAAATCGGCATAATCCGTCAGGACGAGCTTTTCGATCTCGGTAAAATCAACACTGTTGACCCCTGCGGTCGCCATCCCGGATTCGGGGCCCAAATAGGTCAACGTGACGCCGCTGGTCAGCGCATTGAAGGTGATCAGGTCACTGTCGACCCCGCCTTCACCCCCAGCGATGGTGTCAGTTCCAAAGCCGTCTTCGATAACGAATACATCAGAATCGTCGCCGCCAGACATAAAGTCGTTGCCAGCACCACCGAGGATCGTATCGCTGCCCGACCCCCCGACTAAGCTATCGCTTCCGTCACCACCCGAGATGGAATCGTCGCCACCTTCACCAAAAATTGAATCGTCCCCGGCGTTACCCACCAAGATGTCGTTTCCGGTTTGATTGGTGCTGATGGTCGAAAGCTTTAGATCGCCAACGCGGATACCTTGCCGGGAATCACCAGGGTTAGGGTTATTGTAATCAATCTCTATCCGCGCGACAGGTCCGGCGACTTCGACCTGAAGAAACCCGGTCTTCGAAGACGTAAGGCCCCGGCCGGCACCGATTGCAATGGCGCGTCCCGTAGCATCGTCGACGCTGACCGTATCGGA
>LAZR01001467.1_pt1 | contig 14914 bp, 15 predicted proteins | sample 329461 | NCBI WGS metagenome assembly LAZR01 (sample SAMN03002196, study PRJNA259156) | marine sediment metagenome | biome: sea floor; feature: Hydrothermal impacted sediments; material: marine sediment; isolation source: Loki non-amplified sample from Loki's castle hydrothermal vent sediment ...
TTTTCAGCTGATTTATATATTCTTAGGATCTAATTACAAATATCATTAATTTAATTTTGTAATGGGACTACAAGTGGGTTTACAAGATAATAGAAAACGGGTTGGTTGGCCCTATAACCACAAATCAATAAAACAAAATATTGATAATAATGAATTTGTAAGAAAAATACGAAATAAATTAATGAAAGAACGGTTAAGAAAACACCTAAAAAAATAATTATACTCTTTTAATTATTAATTGAAGAGTATTTATTCTTCAAATCCTAGCTCTCCGATTAACGGCACGAACCTCACTCCCGTAACACTGTGTGACTCAAATGTTTCCCCCTTTTTTCTGATAACATATAAGGTTTGAGCAAAACTTTTTGAACCTGCCGGTATGCAAAGAATTCCTCCATCTTTTAGTTGATGCCGCAAGGGAGGTGGAACTTTTTTAGGTGAAGCAGCAGTTACTAAAATCTTATCAAATGGAGCTTCCTTCTCATAACCCAACGTTCCATCTCCATGGATAACTGAGACACGTTCAGGAAAATATCCTGCATTTTTTAGTGATTTCTTAGCATTTTCGACTAGCTCCGCATGTCGTTCAATTGTAAATACATGACCTGGATTATTTGACTCTTTCGGAGCAACTAACTCTGCACATAGAGCAGCATGATATCCTGACCCTGTCCCAATTTCTAAAACTTTATCCCCTTCTTTTAATTCGAGATGTTCACACATCATCGCATTCATATGAGGGGCACTTATTGTTTGTCCTAAACCAATTGAAAGAGGAGAATCTAAATATGCACTTGATTCTACATTTTTAGGTAAGAATTTATGTCGGGGAACAACCAACATAGCTCTTAGCACATTTTCCTTCTTTAATAGTCCTCGAGCTTTAAGGCTCTCAACTAAACTTTTTCTTTTTTCTTCGAAATTCATCATAGATATAAAATTTATTTATAGTTTTTAGTTCATTTTCATTATATAAATCTTATCGTTGGTTTCACAGTGATCTATACGTAAATTAATTCTTACTGGATCTGTATGCCTTTTTCTGACTATACTTCTAATCTTCTCTCCTTTGAATATTATTTTTTTTATAGTCTCAATCTGGTATGTTTTTTCTCCAATAATAATAATTTCATTCCCAACTTTTAGAGGTAATTCCAAGCTTTCGAGTAATACATTTGCAGATTTACTGTTCTCATCGAAGTTTAGAATTCTTCCAAGATAATGTTTTTTAATATGAGATACATTCCCTCTTTTTGTTAATTCAATATCTTCAATTGTTGGCCTGTGAAAGTAAAATCCTGTATGAAATCCACGATTATATACTTGTGATACACGTTCTAGCCAACCTTTAACTTTTTCTTTAGTATAAGTATCATTATAATAGCTTTCTATTGCTTCGCGATAACATTCAGTGACTTTCTTTATATATAATGGATCCTTCATTCTTCCTTCTATTTTAAAAGCATCGATGTGAGCTTCAATTAATTCAGGAATGTATTCAATCATACAAAGATCTTTTGCGTTCAAAAACAATTGACCATTATAAATGAATTCGTTATTTTCGTCATCAATTACCTTCCATCTTCTTCGACATAATTGAACACAATTTCCGCGATTTGCTGATTTTTCTTCAGAGTTGCACGTAGTAGCCGAAAAATAACATCTCCCAGAAATTGACGTACACATTGAGCCATGAATAAAACATTCTGTTTTAGTCCTAGTTAAAAGGTGCTTTATAAGTTTTATTTGTTCAAGAGATAATTCTCTAGCTAAGATAATTCGTTCTGCTCCTAAATCTTCATAAAACTTCGCAGCTTCGATATTCGATACATTTACTTGAGTTGAGATATGAAATTCCATATTCTCTCTTTTTGCGATTCTTATTGCTGCAAGGTCGTGAGCAATAATGGCATCAATTCCAGAATCTTTTGCTTCAGAGATTAAATTTTCTAGATCCTGTAATTCAGAATCATAAATAAGAATGTTAGTTGTTAGGTAAGCCCTTATCCTAGGATTTTGAGTATGGCAAAATTCAGCTATTTTACTTAACTCCTTTCTCTCAAAATTTTTAGCCTTGGCTCTCATATTAAAATTCTTAACACCAAAATATACGGCATCCGCTAATCCACTAACAACTTTTAAAGAATTCCAGTCCTGAACAGGAGCCAATAGTTCTGGACGATTTATATTTTAATCACTTCCCTTTTTTAGATACTAATCAACAATATTAACTCTTCGATAATCTTAATTTTAACTTAATTGCAAGAATATAAAATATAATTGTAACGACTCACCAAATTAGGTAATGCCACATAAATTTCCTAATATTTTATAAAAATTAATAGCATTAAAATAATTATTGCAGAATAATTAGCTATTATAGTTTTAGAGGTATAAAAAGTTGAAAGTTGTGTTGTTTAATGGCTCTCCGCGTAAAGAGGGAAACACCTACCACTGTCTAAATACTGTTATGGAAGAATTAAAGGCAGCTGGAGTAGAGTGTGATTATGTTTGGATTGGCATGGAAAAATTGCAAGGTTGTACTGCTTGTTATAAATGTATTGAAAATGATGATCAAATATGTATTATAAAAGGAGATAAAATGAACGAATATATCCAAAAAATGTTAGATGCTGATGGAATTATCATTGGGTCTCCTACATATTTCTCAAATTTAACTACAAGCACAAAAGCATTGATAGAACGAGCTGGTTTTGCAGTTAGAGGTCGTTTAAAAAATAAAGTTGGTGCTGCGGTCGTAGCTGTTCGACGTGCTGGTGCGAATCATGTCTTCTCAAGTATCAATTATTTCTTCTTAATAAAAGAAATGGTTGTTGTTGGCTCAACTTATTGGAATCTGGGAATTGGTAAACTACCAGGGGAAGTATTAGATGATGCAGAAGGTATTCGAACTTTTAGAAATTTAGGTAGGAATTTTGCTTATGTGCTGAAAAAGATGAAATCTTAATTTCTTATTATAATTACCAGAAACGATTTTATTAGAAGAAGACAAATCTGAATCAATTCTTTCTAATTTAAACTAAATATAAATTAAATATCTAAATTTTAAATTAAATCTCTTCTAATTGTTGTTATTTTTCACTTTACAGCCTATCTAATGCTGAATCTTACTAAACATCTAATAAAAAGTATGTTAACGTTTTTAAACAAGTTTAATCTAATCATTTAATTAATCTAAAAAAAAATCGAAAATTTTAATCATTTTGAAAAAATGTGATGTATAATGGGAGAAACTACTCAAGAAGAAACTACTCAAGAAGAAATTACTCAAGAAGAAATTACTGGTCCTAAAATTGTAGCTTTTATCGCGGTACTCATCCTATGCGGAGAAAGCGTTAACGCTTTTTTAACCTACACTACCAGCTGGGATATCATCTTTGGAATTGTAAGTATTATACTTGCCATAGTAATATTTATCTCACTAGAGTTTATTGATTTGTCACCTGTGAAAATTCCTTATTACTGGTGGTTAACTCTAATTTTTGGAATATTATTAATTGCTTTAGCGTTTTTGACAACTTCTGGTTTTGGTGTAACATTTAAACCATATTTGGGCGGTGTTTTACTTTTAACTGGTGGGATTATGGAGATTCTTGGAGAAAAGAAAAATATTGTTAACTCTAAATTTGTCGCGATAGTAGGAGCTGGATTTACACTTTATGAGTGCATTAATATTTTCATATTATACAGCTTCGTAGGTGTAGCAAATATAATTAATCCAATTGTTGGAATTATCATCGCTGTTATTTTACTCATAATAGCACTTGATTTAGTCGATATCAAGATACCCTTCAATTGGTGGGTTGTCTTAACAATCGGATTTATTGTATTCACATGGGTATCACCTTTGTATGCTGGAATTGCTGGGACAGTTATCATGATCTCGTTTATCTTGATAATTTTAGGCTTTTAAACTATTTTTAATTTTTTTTTTTTATTCTATATTTGACTTTAAATAGAATTCACGACAAATTTGAGGTATTTCACCTTTATTACTCTATATGGATAAAAAAAATTAGTCACTGTGAATATTAGTAATTTAAAAAGTTGCGAAAATAATTACAAGATCCTTAGAGTTAAAAATAAAAAAAAAAATTACATTACTTCCTTTTCTAAGTAATATACCAGATCAATACGGCAAGTGAAATAGGGATGCCAACTAATATTCCGATCCACATTAATCCAAAAAACTGGTAGACTTTCAGAAATTTAGGTAAAAACTTTGCTTATACACTTAAGAAACTTAGATCTTGAATTCAACTTTCTTTTATTAGAGTTTAAAATCAATAATTTATGAAAGTAATGAATATATTTGAGAAAGTATAATTTTAAAAATCTTTAAAAGAATACGGCTGTCAACATCTGAAATAACAAAGCATTTAGGTTTGAAATCAGGACTGGGACTAATAATAACCCTGTTGTGCGACCAAGGCTTGTTAATACGTAATAACCTTTTAAAGAGTGGAAAGATAGAAGAAGCACCTATACAAAATTCTAAGAACATTTCCCAAATTTAAATTTGATGAAATTCACAGAAAATATAGCATTAATTCATTTAGTGCAGAAAAATCTTGAATCTTACGGCCCTGCAACAGAAAAAGATATATCATGGTGGACGGGGTTAACTTTAACATCGATTCAAACTACTATAAAGAAGATTAAGACGCCATTAGAAAAAGTGAATATTTCTAATCTAAACAGTACTTATTTAATTTCTAGTTCAGATTTAAATAGTTTTAATAATTTAATGCAAACCCCCAAAATATCAAATTTTGATAATTTTACTCAATAAACAAGGATTATTAAAAAAAAATGTAAATAAATAAGTAATTTACTCTGATTTTTTTCGCCATACGGTAAGATAGAGGATAATGCAAATTATAATTACTGGAATTCCGAAATATATAAATATCCACATGAATGCTTCGAACCAAGAATATATCCAAAAGCTATAACTTTCGCTGCCAAATTGTGCGTTGTATTTTCCTTTTAATGCTATTAAAATGCAAAAAGCTATGAATATGAAAAAACTAAACCCTCCACCGCCACCATAATCTTTCTTTCTATGAGATTTTTTCTTCTCTCTATCTTTAAATTCTTGCTTTTTTTCTTGGGGTAAATTAGACCACCAAATGTATCCTCCTACTCCAAAAAACACTCCTGCTGGAACACCAATAAATAATAGTTCCCAAAGCATTATAAGGATCATAAAACCCACTAAGTAATTTAGAGTCCACTCGTCAAATGTCCATGTTCCTTGTCCTCCAAGAGGAGATGTTTGTATAAACCAATATCCTACTAGTAAAGCCCCTATAAATAGAACTATAACTGCAGCAATAGCGATTATAATAATAGTCCGATATTCCTTAGCAATTCCTTTCCAAAATTGTTCTTCACTTACTTTTTCTTCATTTGCCATTGATATTAACCATTTTTTTATTTGAAATTATGATAATATTATCAAAAAACATTGTAGGGTAGTATTTAAACCTTTCTGTCAATTTTACGTTAATCTAACTCAGAGACATATCCAAAACCATTCTTCATATTCCGATACTTTTTTATTCGTATATAAAAGAAGGAGTGAATCAAACAAACAAATATAAACGAAGATGTGAATTGAAACAAGTTTTTGATGGAGAGGTTGAAATTACAACTTCAGGAAAATGCAAATTTATAGATTAAAAATAAATAAAAGGCTGGTTAAAGATTTTATAGATTTGTTGTAGTGAATACTTCCCGCCATAAATTTCATCTAAACTAAAATTCTGCTTTGATATGGTGGTATTGACTTTCTCATTTGTAACTAAATGTTAATAAATTATCATAACCTTTAAATAGTTAGGGAACTAACTATTATTTAATTAGGTACCTAACTATAAAAATTTTATTTAGATGTGATTATTATGGCTGTAGTTTATATGCGTAAGTTAGAGTTAGAGCCGGAAACCTATGATTCAAAATTTACGACTTTAACTAAAGGTGTAAATCTCCAAGTGAGGGATTGGATATTAACTCAAGTAGGAGCTACTGATAATATTTTAGAAGTTGGGTGTGGTACTGGTGCTCTCGCTTCTCAAATGGCGTTAAGAGGAAATGAGGTTCTTGCAATTGATACAAATCTCAATATGATTAACACTGCAATGAAAAATTATCCTACTGAAAAGGAAGTAAAACTAGTCTATCAAATAGGGTCTATGGCTGACTTACCTGTAAATGATGAATCTCAAAATAAGATCGTTAGTACTTTTATGCTATCCGAACTTAGACCTTTGGAACAGCAAATTTTCCTTAGAAACGCTTGGAGTGCTTTAAAACCAGGCGGGAAACTAATCATTGCTGCTGAATTTATTCCATCAGGATTTTGGAAGTTAACCTTTAAAATAAAAAGATGGAGATATAAAAAAAAATTAAAAAGATTACGATTAGAAACTACTTTTCTTGTAAAGGATTTTTTTGATTATTTGGAACCAATAGGGTTCAAAATTCTAGCAAAAAAGAAGTGGAAACACGATTCCATACAAGCAATTGAATTAGTTAAAGTGAATGATAACGAAAGAAAGAGTCCGGGATACTATAGCCCAAAACCAAGAAAATTTACAGGTTTTGGTTCTCAGATGAGCTTATATAGAATTCTTTTTACTGGGCAAACAACTGATGCTCCAATTGAGCCCGGAATCTACAAATCTGGTCAACCTGATGAAAATTCCCCAATTATAGTTACTGCGAATTATTTATTTACATATATAAAAGTTATGCGTGCTATTAAGGGGTTAGATGCATGGGTATTAATTGTTGATTCAAAAGGAATAAACGTATGGTGTGCGGCAAGAGGGAACAACTTTGGTAATAGACAAGTAATAGAGGCTGTCAAAGCTACAGGTATTGCGACATTGACTAATAAAAAGACATTAATCCTACCTCAGCTATCTGCTGGCGGAGTGGCAAGCCCTCTCATTTCTAAAGAAGCTCTTGACTTTCCTTTTAGGATTCTTTTTGGACCAGTTTGGGCTAAACAACTTCCTCAATTTTTAAAAGAACGCCCTGCTAGAAAACCAGATAAAATGAAACTAGCGAAATTTACACCATTTCATCGTTTAAGAGCATTTACTACACATACTACGTTCCTATTAAAAATGATCTTTTTAAAACCGACAATAGCTTTAATTTTGTTATCACTTGGGTTATCATTTATCGATCCCTTATGGCTTAGAAAATTGTGGATCGTAGGAGAGATTTGGCTGTGGATCATAATTGCTAATGCTATAATCGCAGGATTATTCCCGATTACAAATTTTACACGTAGATTTATTATTAAAGGAATAGTTTTTGGGATAATAACTATAATAGTGTTGAGTAGTATTTCATGGTTTATCCACAAAAACATGTTTTTGATTTTATTGAATTCGGCATTTTATTTTTGGTTATCATTCTTTTCTACAATGTCTTTTAGTGGTTATTCAATGGCTACAAGCCCTAAAGAAATTCAAGATGAATATCCTGCGTTTAGGAAGTCTCATCTTGTCCTTTTAATTAGCAGTTTGGTTCTTTTCGCAATAGGTTTCATTTTTTTCTAAAAATTAGTCTGAAATAAATAATCAATTTTTTTTATTTTTTTTCTAATCTTTTAGTCTAGATTAAAATTCATATTATAGGAGGTGCTACTAGTTCATCATAATAATAATCAATTTTTTTTATTTTTTTTCTAATCTTTTAGTCTAGATTAAAATTCAAAACTTTTTATTCACATTCCTCATTTTAATTTGTATGGACTGGATAATTCTTCTAACTACCTTTGGTCTTCTATTTCTCGGAGAACTTGGAGATAAAACTCAACTAATTGTTTTTAATTTATCATTAGAACAAGAAAAACCATATAAAGTAGGAATCGGAGCAACTCTAGGTTTTGCTGTGATAGTTACACTTGGAGTGTTTATTGGGGCTGTTTTAACTAAATTTATTCCTCTTTCAGTTATCAACATAATCTCTGGAATAATGTTCATTGTAATTGGTCTTTTAGGAATTCCAGGAATTAAAAAAATCTATAATGAGAAAAAAAATAGAGTCGTAGTAGAGGAAATAAATGATCCAATTAAAGTAGAAGAATTTGATAATAACAATACCCCTACTTCGATGTTATCAAAGGTTAAAAAAAATGGGTATTTAGCAGGGTTTTTCTCGATTTTCATTATGGAATTAGGTGATAAAACTCAGATTTTAACAATAACGCTCGCATCTAAATCAAATTCTCCTATCGAAGTGTGGATTGGCTCCTTTCTTGCTCTTATAACTTTAGCATGGTTAGGTGTCTTTTTTGGAGCTTTAATTGCAAAGAAAATCCCTAAATTCTACTTGAAATTAGGTTCAGTGATTATTTTTATTACCATTGGAGTGATTACACTGCTCACGTCAATATAACTATATAAGTTTAACTTAATAATCAAACAATTTTCTTTTCTGCTCTTGGAGTAAACTCTTCTTAGTTAAAATATCCATTTCCGCGTTTAACCAACATAATTCATCATATGTACAGGATGAATTGAAAACTTCCTTTGCCTTTTGTTTAATATCTTCAATGGATGGCATCTCAAGGTTCATTTTTTGAATTTTTTCAGCTAAGATCCAGCATAGATCATTATATGAGTATTTTTTTAAAGAAAGAAAATATGCGACTTCTTTTACCTGAGTTTTAAGATCTGACTCTAAATTTTCTTCTGTTTCTGTTTTCTCTTTACTTTCTTCAATTTTCTCTTCTTCTACTGTAGATTTTCTATGTTTTTTTGTTTGGGCTAACCACTCTTCTATTCTTGATTCCATTACATCTTCACTCTTTTCTGAAGTTTCTTTAATATTATTTAGTCTCTCATTTTCAAGAAGCCCTTCAAATCTAAATTCATGTCTTCTTTCTATTGTTTTTCCAGGAATATGACCTTTCTCTAAATCATGCATCATCGATAAAAATGATCCATATTCTCGCATTTGTTTCATGATAAGAATTTTGGCTGATCGGCTTTTATCTAATTTTCTCGCAAGTTCTGCTGTTATATCTCTTTTTCCTTTTGGAACTAGATTTCCAACCCAAATGTAGATTGTATTTTTCTCATCATCGTCAACTAAATATACGTCGTTTTTTTCAAAACTTAATTTGTGTAACTGTAGTAATTCTCCCTTATCATCAATTTTAAATAACTGCATTACACACTCTTAAATGTAAAATCTAATAATATAATAATAAATAAATTAAAAATTTAAAAATCTTTTTTGTATACATTAATTTTGAATCCCTAAGGTTTTTTAATACGAGCTATATTATCTTGTTAAGAAGTATTATAAATTTTAGTGTAAGTATATAATTGTGGGAAAGATGAGTAAAGAAAAAACTAGTGAAAAAGATCCAACGCTCTTAGAATATGAAAACCTCATTGAAGAGTTGATGAAAGAGAATGAGACACTAAAAAATAGAATAGTTGATCTAGAAGAACAGAATAAATTGTATAAAGATATCGCAGATTCAATTGAGCAAGTGCCGGAATCTAAAGAAGCTAAAAAACCGGCAAAATTATTTAAAAGAACAAAGAAAAAAGAGGAAATTAAACCTTCGATTGAGAAAGAGAAAGTTGTGGAAACTCATGCTGAGAAAGCAAAAGCTTTCAAAGCTCACGTTGAGAAGACAAAGGAAGTAATTGTTGACTCTCAAATTTTTAAAGATTCATATGCTCCAAGTCTGGCTACTCATACAATTATTGAAGGACCTTCAAGAAGGGAATGCCCTGTATGTGGGAATGTAAGACATGGTTCTATACAGGAAATTGTAGATAAAACTCATATCATCCTTGACTACCCTCGTATGTATGGTAAAAAACTTAAGTGTGGGCAATGTGGACAAGAATGGCGTGTAAGGTCTGCTGAATAGTATCGGTTTGTTCACCATAGTAAAATTCTAAGTTAGGTTACTCTAATTCCTTAAATTTTTTAATGACAGCACTATTACTTTTTTGAAGTAAAAAATTGACAAAATATATCATAATTTTTTCTTGTATAGGATGAGTAAAAAGCGAGAAGGTTTGTTTGGTTTTTCTAAGAAAATTAAAGAATATGATGAAATTCTTGGAGATTTAGAATTATTTAAAGAGAAATCAAAAAAAGAACTTTCCCGAATTATAAATAAATTAAAAATAATTCTGCAAGAAAATAAAAAACTAAACACTGAAACTAGCTCCTTAAAAGATACCATTTTTCAACTGGAGAATGAAAATTTAGCATTAAAAGGAGATTTTAAGGCAGTAATTGATGACAATATTATTAAGGAACGATTAGAACAAAAAGTTTTGGATTTTAGAGTACTAGTTGCGTCATTAGAAAAGGAAAATGCGATACTCCAAAGAAATCTCTATGGAAAGACTAAATTTAAACATAACATTCGAGATATAAATGAGTTGGAACAAGGTAATAACAAAAGAATAAATAAAGGAGTGAAACTGTCTACCCAAATTGGAGAAATTTCCCTCGATTCGGCAACCCCCGTAGGAGTTAATGACATAAATTTCTCTGATCAAGCAAAAAATACACAAGGGTTCGGTGCTAGACAATATATTGCTGAGGAAGTATTACCTCCTGGAGATATTAACGTTGCACCAGAACCTCCCGGTAACCTAAATGTAGTAGAGGAAGTACTGCCTCCTGGAGATATTAACGTTGCACCAGAACCTCCCGGTAGCCTAAATGTAGTAGAGGAAGTACTGCCTCCTGGAGACATTACTGAAGTACCAGAGCTTCCCAGTAGCCAAAGAATAGTAGAGGAAGTGCAAAATCATGAACATATTCCAGAAAAAATCGACACTCTTTTGCCAACTGAAGCAGAAAACGAAACGTTTTATATAGAGAGAAATGAACTAACGGGTAAACACGAGGAGAAGCCTCAAGAGGAAATCCCAGAGATTCATACTCAGAGGAAGCGGAAGTGCCCAAAATGTGGAATGACAAAAAGAGCATTTATAAAGGAGATTGATGATAAAACTCACATAATAATGCATTCTCCTCGAATCTATGGAAAAAAGTATATATGCACTAGTTGTTTTACAGAATGGAAATGATTTTCCTAAATGGATATCAATGAATCCTTTATGCTTAAATTTTTTAATTACAACTTTATTATTTTTATAAGATGTAAGTTGTATTCATGAATAAACACATTTGAAACGATGAGTAATAAGGAAGACTATAATCAATATACAAGGACACAAAAAAAGAGTATTAAGAGGCTAAAATCCTATAAAGAGAAATTACTTGATGATTTAAAACTTTTAGCAGGAGAAACAGGGGTTAAGAATCCTTTAAGTAATTCTTCAGGTACTAGATTACCTAACCTAAATCCTCCGGGGATCTCATTATCTAATCTAAATCCTCCAGAAACTAAATTGCCTAACCTAATACCCCTTCCCACAATTAACAATTTTCAACTTGAGAATTTAGTAGAAGAAAATTCTATGTTAAAATTGGAGATTGAATCACTGAAAAATAGAAATATTAAATTACAAACAGAAAACAACACATTGCTTAGGGAACGTGAAAATTTGAAATCAGAACAAGCTAATATCTCGATATTAGAAAGTGAAATAATTGATTTAAGAGAAATGATAACCATGTTAGCACAAGAAAAAGAAGTAATAGAGAAATCAATACTACAAACCCCACCTAAAGTAGTGTCTGAGAACCATATAGAACTTGAAGAACCTGTTATTGTTACAGAAGAAGTAGACCCAAAAGAAATTACACCTTCTCAAGAAGAACTCAAAAAATCTCGTAAAAAGTCTAAAAAACCTAAGAAGAAAAAATTATCTAAAGAGGAAATCAAAGCAATACAAGAAAAGCATGAAACAATGGCACCTGTAAGAAGGAGATGCCCAACATGTCTGAATTTAAATAAAAAATTTATACGAGAGATGCAAGATAAAAGTAATATACTAATGCAAAATCCTACGATTTATGGGAAGAAGTTTAGGTGCGGAATTTGCTCAACTGAGTGGAAATAATTCTATTAAAACTTGTTCTTTAAACCTGTTCGATTTTAGGTTTAAAACCACAATAAATCTAAATCTGAAATCTTGTTCTGAGTCAGTAAAATTCTTAATCGTTTTTTCCGTATGTTAATAACTCATTAGTTTTTCTTCTTCTTATCAATATCATTACTCCTATTCCAAAAAAACTTATAAATCCGACGGTTAAGAATATTTCTAATCCAAACCCAATAGTACTTCCTGAATCAGAAAAATTTTGAGTCTCATAACCATCATAAAAATTTAATTCATTACTTCGACCGAACGGAAGTTAATCCGTTTTATATCTCTTTTAAAACATGTTCGATTTTAGGTTTAAATTCATTACATCGTTTATTACATTATAATAATTTGATGAGTTGAGAAGATAAATTATGAGTGAAAAAAAAAATAAAAAAAGTGAAGTTTTAAATTTAGATTCGATGCTTGATTATCAAGAAGAATCTGTTGTTAGTAGAGCTTTGATCAATAAAGATGTTGGGACTGTAACTTTGTTTTGTTTTGATGCGAATCAAGGATTGAGCGAGCATTCTGCGCCATTTGATGCCCTAGTATACATTTTTGATGGAGAGGCCGAAATTACAATTTCCGGAAAACCATTCATATTAACAAAAGGACAAATTATTATCATGCCTGCTAACGAGCCACATGCGCTCAAAGCAATTAAGAAGTTCAAAATGATGTTAATAATGGTGAAATCTTAAATTTTTATATTTTCTTTTATTTTTTACTTCTTGTGAAGGAAAAAGCAATATCTAATGAAAAATTGGAGCTTGAACTTGATATAGCTTACAAAGTTAGTGAAAAGAAGAAAAATGTATTTACAATTTAAAGAAGGAAAGAGAATCATTAGGTATAAGAGGAGAAAGAATTAAAAAAAAACTAAAGTCATAAATTTAATTGAATTTCCTTGTTTAAAATTGTTGAGCTTGCTATTTTAGATAATATGAGAATAACAAGTGTATAAATAATCGATATAAAAAATATCGCAATATATACTCCAGTAATCCCAAAAATGTCTGAAAAAGGTGAAAGGGTTATTGGGACTAATGCTATACCTATAAAATAACTAGCGGTGAACAATCCAGCTAAAGCTCCACGCCTTTCAGGAGATAATACTTGGCTATAATATGCCATAGAAGTGAATAGGATTCCTCCTGCAAAACCTCCGGCTATCCACCCTACTGCAAGTGGTATGGATACTACTTCACGAGTAATATCACCAATTGTTATTAGAACAATCATAGAAAAAAACATCATTACTATACCGATGAAAATTGTAAATCTTACACCCTTTTTCCTAATAAGATTACCGGCTAATGCCCCTGTTATTGCTCCTCCAACACCTGCCAAACCAAGAATTATGCCTGTCAAACTCTCTTCAACAACTCCTGCTAAGGTTCTAGAGGTCCAAATAGTGACTGCTAAGTATGTGTGAGAATACACAAATGTAGTAACCAATAACAAGATCACAACCTTTTTTTGCATTTCATTGGAAATCTGACCCATTAGAGCTTTAAAATTTGAACCTTTTGAAATTATTTTTAGTGGTCTTTTTGTAATAAACATGTATATTAAACAAAAGCATGTAATTATGAAAAATAAGATATATACGGACCGCCAACCAATTCCAATCATCTGGGACGCAATTAGAGGACCTATACCAACCCCTAAATTTGCAGTGGCTCCTAGGTATCCCATCTTACTTGGTATCATGGAAGGGGATGTCAAATCACTCATTAAAGCTATCAAAACAGGGTTTATAAAACCAAATCCTATTCCAGCTAAAATATTAGATATAATAAAAACCTCAAGGTTGAATGACAATGTTGTAGTTAGCATGGCCAAAGCAAATAATAGTAAGCCAAATATTAATACAGGAATCCTACCTTTTATATCTGAAATCGCCCCAGCAAACAATTGTGTTATTGCAAAGGGGATCATAAAAGCAGGAATAGCAATAAGTATTGCATTAATACTGACTTGAAAATCCTGAGATAAAACATGTAATAACACCATAATTACATTTCCCATAAGGGGTCCAAGGAAAAACAGTATATATATGATAAATTCCAGAAATCTTGAATAACTAGAAACTTGCATTCGTTCATCTTGACTCATGCTTCTTCAATTAGTAAATTTTATTTAAAGTATTGTTTTTTTATATAAAAGTAAAATCAAGAGAGTTTACTTTACATTAATAATAGTCAATTCAAATCTAATTGAAAAATTGATCATTTAATTTACCGAATTGCATAAAACTAATTCATATCTTTTTATATATAATCAACTATACGTCATGTTAACTAATGAAGTTAAATATACATTTTTAACAAAGGTTATTCTTGATTGCATTAATCAACTGAAGTACAAATTTTAAGTAAAATAGCTTACCCAGAACTCTTATTCATTTATTATTACAGAAAATTAAAAGTAGATAAGAAAAAAAGAAAGGAAGAATTTATTTTACGTAGCCAGAGGCTTTTTTTATATATTTTTCTGCATCTTTCATGATTGTTTCAATAATGTTTGGAACAGATTCTATTTGATTGACAATTCCGATACTTTGGCCTAATGGAACTGCACCGTCATTTATATTACCTTGGTAAGCCAATTCATATTTAATAATTAATTCTCTTGCCGCTTCAGGAGTCATAGCAGCTTCTTCAGCCATTTTCTCTTTTTTATTAGTGACTACACCATGATGTAATGAATATTCGTTTTTCCATAACCGGATTATGCTCAATCCTCCTGTAGTTATTGTAGTATCTTGGGCTTTGGCATGAGGGACTATATTTTTGTAATTTGAATGAAATTCACTTTCTTTCGATGCAATG
>LAZR01001468.1_pt1 | contig 14906 bp, 16 predicted proteins | sample 329461 | NCBI WGS metagenome assembly LAZR01 (sample SAMN03002196, study PRJNA259156) | marine sediment metagenome | biome: sea floor; feature: Hydrothermal impacted sediments; material: marine sediment; isolation source: Loki non-amplified sample from Loki's castle hydrothermal vent sediment ...
CTGCGGCCGTCGAGCAGTTGCAGGTATGGGGTGAGCGCAACAACGTTCCCGTTGTGGCTCAGCACACGGGTGCTGACAGCGCCTCGGTTATCTTTGACGCGATTCAGTCTGGCAAATCCCGCGGCATGGACGTGGTGATTGCCGATACGGCGGGCCGGCTGCAAAACAAAGACAACCTGATGGGTGAATTGGAAAAGGTTGTCCGGGTAATGAAAAAACTGGACGACACAGCTCCCCACGAAGTGATGCTGGTGCTGGACGCCGGCACCGGGCAGAACGCCCTGAGCCAGGCCCAGGTGTTCCAGAAGGTTGTTGGCGTAAGCGGCATTACCTTAACGAAACTGGACGGCACAGCCAAAGGCGGTATTGTGTTCGCCATCGCCCGTCAGTTGCAGCTTCCTATTCGTTATATCGGCGTGGGCGAGCAGGTTGATGATCTGCGCACCTTCGATGCTGAAACGTTCGTGAACGCATTGTTTGCTGAATAAGTTGTTGAATAGTTTGCTGAATAATCCGATTACGTGGAGCAGTAGCCCGTCATGATCGAATTTCGCCAGGTTACCAAACGGTACGACAGCGAGCACACTGCGCTACGCCAGGTGAATTTTCATCTGGATCGCGGTGAGTTGGCGTTTCTGACCGGGCACTCGGGTGCGGGCAAAAGCACCTTGTTGAAACTCGTCATGGTGATGGAGCGACCCAGCGCCGGAGAAGTCGTCGTGGGCGGACAGGTGCTGAATAGCTTGCCGAGGCGACAGATTCCTTATATTCGCAGGCACATAGGCGTGGTATTCCAGAATCACCAACTGCTTTTTGATCGCACCGTATTTGATAACGTTGCGATGCCGTTGGAAGTGATGGGTGCCTCTCCCCGGGACAGTGGCCGGCGGGTGCGGGCAGCGCTGGATAAGGTCGGCCTGCTCAGCAAGGAGAAAATGAATCCGTTACAGCTCTCCGGTGGCGAGCAGCAGCGCGTGGGTATTGCCCGTGCGGTGGTGAACAAACCACCCTTGCTGCTGGCAGATGAGCCCACGGGCAACCTGGATCCCAAACTTTCTGCGGATATCATGAATCTTTTTGCGCAGTTCAGTCAGGTAGGCGTAACCGTGCTGATTGCCAGTCACGATCTTGCCCTGATCAACGAAATGGGCCGGCGCACACTGACTCTGGATCAGGGCAATCTGATTACGGGCGGTACATCGTTGCACGGAGGTGTCGGTGGCCGCTGATCCGTCATCCAAACGCCGCAAGCCGGATCCTGCAAGGGGCGCGAAAGTATCCCGGTCGCCCTGGCGTGAGCAGGCCGAATCCTATTTCACTCATCATCGTAAAGTCGCCCGCGACAGCGCTGGGCGCATGTGGCGAACGCCCGTGGCAAGCCTCATGACCTGGACAGTGATGGGTGTCGCCCTGGCGTTACCGGTGGCGCTCCTGTTGTTGTTAACCAGCCTCCAGGGCGTAAGCGCCGGTTGGGAGAGCAGTGCCCGCGTGACCGCCTACATGAAGCTGAGCGCGAGTCTTGAGCAAACCCGTGCACTGGCCGATGAAATCGAATCAGATGGCCGAGTGGCAGAGTTGGAATTGGTTGACCGGGATCGGGCGCTGGCGGAGTTTCGCGCGTCATCGGGCCTTGATGATGCATTGGACTATCTGGAAGAGAACCCCTTACCCCATACGCTGTTGATCACCCCGAAAGAGAGTGCCCGGTCCGCAGACGGTGTTGCCGCGCTGGTGACGTTTATCGAAGGAATGGACGGCGTAGAACAGGTGCAGGTGGATCTTGGTTGGCTACAGCGCCTTAACGCCATGACAGACCTGCTTGCACGGGCCGTCTGGGCGCTTGCAATACTGCTGGCTGCGGCCGTCGTGCTGGTGATTGGTAACACCGTAAGGTTGTCGATTGAAAGTCGCCGTGATGAGATTCTGGTGGCCAAGCTGGTCGGTGGCACCGACGGCTTTGTGCGTCGCCCGTTTCTGTACACCGGCGCCTGGTTTGGTCTGGGCGGCGGCGTTGTTGCCTGGGTGCTGTTGCAGCTTTCACTGTGGTGGCTGAGCGGCCCTGTCACGCGTCTCGCGGAGCTGTATCGCAGCGACTTCTCGCTCAGCAGCTTAAGTGTCGACGGTGCGCTTGCATTGATTATTGCAGCGATGCTGCTAGGCTGGCTGGGCGCTTGGGTTGCTGTAAAGCGCCACCTGGACGACATAGAACCGGGTGAAATTGCCGGCGGCTAATGATCCGGATTGCGGTAAGAGCGTATTGAAACAGAGGCTTGTTTCGGGGTAGCTTCTTAATCAGATAAAGTCAGGTTCGGAGGTTTATAGCATGGGTACGAGCTTACAGCTCATTGAGAAATTGGTTCCGGGCGCCAATCTTGAGGCATACATACAGGCCGCTAGCCGCATTCCGGTGTTGACCGTGGATGAAGAGCGGGAACTGGCAGAGCGCCTTCACTACGATGAAGACGTTGACGCAGCGCGCCAGATGGTGCTGTCTCACCTGCGCTTCGTTATTCACATTGCCCGCAGCTATTCCGGTTACGGCCTGGCGCAGGCCGATCTGATTCAGGAAGGCAACGTTGGCCTGATGAAGGCCGTTAAGCGTTTCAATCCTGAATACGGTGTCCGGTTGGTGTCTTTTGCTGTGCACTGGATCAAAGCAGAAATTCACGAGTTCATTCTGCGCAACTGGCGCATTGTGAAAGTGGCAACCACCAAGTCTCAACGCAAACTGTTTTTCAACCTGCGCAGCCAGAAGAAAAAGCTGGCCTGGCTCAGCCACGCCGAACTGCACGCAGTAGCGGAAGATTTGGGCGTTGAGCCAAAGGTAGTGCGGGAAATGGAAGGCCGTTTGTCTTCCCATGACACCGCGTTTGATGGACCGATGGACGATGACGACGAAAGCGCTTACAAAGCGCCGGCCTACTATCTGGAAGATCGTCGCAGTGATCCGGCGGTTCAGCTTGAGAACGCAGACTGGACCGAGAACTCCAATGGCCGGTTGATGCAAGCGCTTGGGGCACTCGATGATCGCAGTCAGGATATTCTGCGAGAGCGCTGGTTGTCCGAGAGTAAGGCGACGCTGCACCAGTTGGCAGACAGATACGGTATTTCTGCAGAGCGTATTCGCCAGCTTGAGAAGAATGCCATGAAGAAAATCAAGCTTCAGATGGCTGAGGCGGTCTGATCCAGGCCTGTCACCTGGGTCCAGGCGGGTCACCCGGACGCGCGCCTGACACAGGCTCAAGAAATGCTTAAAACGCCACCACCGTTCAGGTCGGTGGCGTTTTTGTTTGTGATCGACCGTCGCCGTTAGCGACACCCTCTTACAAGATCGTAACTGGCCGGTGGCGTGAGTTATTCGTATTGTATTGGTAATGTAATCCATTATTTGGAGGGGATCTGGTGAAAGCGCTGGTAATCGAAGACGATCAGGACGTAGCAAATTATCTTGTCAAAGGTCTGAAGGAGTCAGACTTCGTAGTGGATCATGCAGCCGATGGCAAAGACGGCATGATGATGGCTGCCAGTGGCGAATACGACATTATGATTGTCGACCGAATGCTTCCGGGCATGGACGGGCTCTCCATCATCAAGACGGTTCGCGCGACGGGAAACCAGGTGCCGGTGCTGATTCTGAGCGCGTTGGGCGATGTTGATGATCGCGTTGAAGGCCTGCGCGGGGGCGGTGATGATTATCTGACCAAACCGTTTTCCTTTACCGAACTTCTCGCCCGGATTGAATCTTTGGTGCGTCGGAATCGCCAATCGGCGGAAACCGAAACCGTTCTGCGGGTGGCTGATCTTGAAATGGATTTGTTGGCACGCACTGTGAAACGCTCAGGCCAGAACATTGACGTTCAGCCCAGAGAGTTCCGGTTGCTGGAGTATCTGATGCGCAACGCGGGCCAGGTGGTTACCCGAACCATGTTGCTGGAAAAAGTCTGGGACTATCATTTTGACCCCCAGACCAACGTGATTGATGTACACATTAGCCGTCTCAGGGCAAAAATCGACAAGGAATTCGAGACACCGCTACTGCAAACCATCCGTGGTGCAGGGTACATGTTACGTGAAACTGCTTAGCCAGCTTAGGACATCGTCCTTCCAGCTTGCCTTGCTGTACATGGTGGTGTTTGCCACCTCGGTATTTTTGCTACTGGCCTTTATTTACTGGCGTACAGCGGGTTTTATGACCGCTCAAACCGACGAAACCATTGAAGCGGAAATCGCCGGGTTAGCGGAGCAATACCGGGGAAGGGGCGTCAATGGCCTGATCACGATTATTCGTGAGCGGGTTGCCCGCGACCCCAACGCCAAAACGATTTATTTGCTGAGCACCGAGGACTTCGTCAAGCTTGCCGGCAATATAGAAACCTGGCCGGAGGGGTCCCGCTCGGAAAGCGGCTGGATCAATTTTACGCTCAGCTCGGCTGTGGGGTGGACCGGCTCGGAGCGCCTTGCCCGTGCTCGTATTTTTGAGGTTCAGGGTGGCCTGAGGTTGCTTGTGGGCCGCGACGTTGACGAACTCACCAGTCTCAAACGGGTTATCGAAACGGCCATCAACTGGGGCATGGGGATCACCCTTGCGCTGGCCTTGCTTGGCGGCTTTCTGATGAGCCGGAGCACCACCCGGCGTATTGAAATTATCAACAACACCTCCCGGCGAATCATGAACGGGCATCTGTCTTTGCGCATACCCACGCGCGGCACAGAGGATGACTTTGATCAGCTCGCAGAAAACCTGAACCAGATGCTGGACCGGATTGTGTATCTGATGGAAGGCATCCGGCATGTGTCTGACAGTATCGCCCATGACCTCCGCACACCCCTGACACGGCTGCGCAATCAGCTTGAAAACACATTAATGTCGGTCGATAACGACGAGGCCCGCGACCAGGCTGGTCGAGCCGTTGCCGAAGCAGATCAATTGCTTGCAACGTTTAACGCCCTGCTGCGCATTGCACGCCTGGAGACCAGGGGCAATTTCGCCGATATGAAACAGGTTGCTCTGGATGAACTGGTATCCGACGCCTGTGAGCTCTACGAAGCGTTGTCTGAAGATAAAGACCAGGTTTTCGAACAATCCCTGGAAGATGGGGTCATCATTGAAGGTGATCGCGATCTGCTCTTCCAGATGATCAGCAACCTGATTGATAACGCCATCAAATACACGCCGGAGCATGGCACGATTGGCGTGGCCGTTCGTAAAGAGGGTGAGGAAGCAGTTTTTGAAGTCAGGGACAGCGGTATCGGTATTCCTGATGATGAGAAGGATCAGGTGTTCCAGCGATTTTACCGGGTTGGCAAAAGCCGCTCTCTGCCCGGCAATGGCCTGGGTCTTAGCCTGGTAAATGCCGTTGCAGAGATTCATAAAGGCCAGATTGTGCTCAGCGATACCTATCCCGAAGAGGAGCCACCGGGACTTACCGTTGCTGTGCGCATGCCGGCCTTTACCCATCCGCCCAAACGTATCAAGGCGGCTCCCGCAGAGCCTACATCCGATTCAGCCGACGGCGCCCCATATGCGGCATCAGAAATCGGCCGAGCCTGAGTCAGTGGCTAGGGCGGAAGCGGTTTACCTGTGACATCAGCGGGCCTATCATAGCGTCGGCACGGGTCTCAATCTGCCGGGTGACGCGTTCAAACCGGGAGCGGCTGAGGTTCAAACGAACCTGAATGCTGTCCCACTCACCTTCAAGATGCCTTTGTTCTGCCATCAGGAAAGCGGCAATGTTATGGCGATTAACCTTGCCGGTAATCCCCATCTGGTCAAGCCGGTAGCCCAACGTGTCGACACCTTCAAGGGCCATATTCAGGAGCTTCTGTGTGTTCATTTTGTTATCCCCATAGCCGGAAACGGATATATAGTCTGTTAAATTGAAATTATCGATGTTCCCTAGAGTGTACAACCTAATTTCGTGCCAGGATTGCCCGTTTGACTCTGACGAAAACGTAATTCATCGGCAACAGCGCGGTAATACCAAGTGTGGAGAATAGGCACTGTACACAGAAGCAAGCCTCAATAGCCGCTTGTTTCTACCTCCAGTACAGCGCTAGCCTTACCCCGTTTTTACGGGGTTTTTTTATGGCCGGTGATTAAGGTTGGAGAGGGAATGTTCCGGCAGTTGCGCTATTTGACGTAGTGAATCGAATTGATGTGCCAGAGGATTGTTCCGGCCTCCGTTCTCACTTCGGCGTCGTCGCCTACTTCTTTTTTCAACAGGGCTCGAGCCATCGGAGAGTCAATGGAAATATAATCGGTGCGATTGAAAATCTCATCGTAGCCCACGATTCGGAATGTCAGCGTTTTCCCGTCATCGTTTTCGACTTCTACCCAGGCACCAAAAAAGATTTTTTCTTCTTGTTCCGGGCGAAGGTCAATCACTTTGAGGGTGTCCAGGCAGCGCCTCAGGTACCTTACCCGGCGGTCAATCTCGCGGAGCCGCTTTTTATTGTACTGATAGTCCGCATTCTCGCTGCGATCACCAAGGCTGGCGGCCCAGGTAACCTTTTTGGTGACTTCCGGGCGCTCAAACCGCCAAAGCTCATCCAGCTCTTTTTGCAGGTCATCATAGCCCTGTCGTGTAACGAGTGGTGTTTTCAAGGCGGCTCCTGTGATGGGGGAAATCAGGGGTTTACTTGAGCGCTTCCAGCTTGTCGATATATTTCTGCATGGCGTCGTCTTTCGACATACCCTGGCATTTTTCCCAGGCGTCGTATTTGGCACGGCCAACAAAGTCCATCATCCCTGGACGCTTGCCCGAAACATCCCCTACGGTGCCCTGCTTGTAAAGAGCATAGAACTCCAGCTTCATTTCATTAGAGGGCTTGAAATCGCCTTCCGCATTCTGGATATCGTTGACGGCCTCGTCGAATCTGGCGTTTAGATCGCTCATAGTCGTTTCCTCCTTGGTTGTTGTGAGAGCGCGATGACACGCGTCCAAGCTTACAGGAGTATAGCCACGGAGCCGACTGCCGTCATTGGCCGATTCCCCGGTTATTCTGGCCCGGAGGACACAGGCACTTTGGCAAGCGTTTGCCCAAATCCCACATTCTGATGCTTTGCTGGCCAATTTTTGCTTGAGAAACCTGAACCATCTGTGTACAGTTTCAGCGTTGCGTTCCAGGAAGGAGCGCACCAGGGATTGAACAACTGCAAATGATTTGCACAGGGAGCAAGCCATGTCGTCCAAAGACGGTTCTGTCGCGCCGAAAGAGCGCATCAATATTAAGTATGTCCCCGCCACCGGAGATCAGCAGGCTGAAACTGAGCTGCCGCTGAAAATGTTCGTCGTGGGTGATTTCAAGGGACACGCCGAAGAAACCCCCATTGAAGAACGTAAGGCCATTTCTGTCGACAAGAACAACTTTCGTTCTGTCATGAAGGAAGCCGGTCTCACGCTTTCTACCACCGTCGCAAACCAGCTGGAAGACGCGGCCGACGAACTGCCGGTGCATCTTGAATTCCAGTCTCTGGAAGATTTCTCGCCCGACAGCATTGCCCGCCAGGTTCCCGAAATGAAGAAGCTTATTGAGCTTCGGGAAGCGCTTGTAGCGCTTAAAGGCCCGCTGGGCAACGTGCCTTCGTTCCGCTCAAAACTGCAGGAACTGCTGGATAACGACCAGGCCAGGGAAGCGTTGCTGACCGAGCTTGAACTGGCTACCGACAGCGAGTAATCAATACCGTCGCCTGAACGCGATGGCCACCACTGAATATCAATCACGTACTAAAGGGATGTGGTATGTCTGATACTACTGAGCAGCAATCTGCTGCCTCCGAATCTGTAATGGAAGGCTCGTTACTTGACCAGGTAATGGCCAACAGTCGCATGGCTCCGGCTGATGAAGGCTATGATGTTGCCCGCAAAGGCGTTGCGACGTTCATCGCGAATCTGCTGAAAAGCGAAGAGAAAGGTCAGCCAGTCAACAAGGCACTGGTCGATCAGATGGTGGTCGAACTGGATCGCAAAATCAGCGCCCAGATGGATGAAATCCTGCACGCGTCAAAACTGCAGGAGCTGGAATCTTCCTGGCGCGGTCTCAAGCTGATGGTTGACCGCACCGATTTCCGCGAGAACATTAAAGTGGATATCCTGCACGCCACCAAAACCGAACTGCTGGAAGACTTCGAATTCGCTCCGGACGTTACCCAGACCGGGTTTTACCAACACATTTATTCTACGGAATATGGTCAGTTCGGCGGCGAACCCGTAGGCGCCGTGGTGGGTAATTACTCGTTCACGCCGTCCACCCCGGACATGAAGCTGTTGCAGCATGTTTCATCGGTAGGCGCCATGGCCCATGCACCCTTCCTGTCCTCCGTTGCGCCGTCGTTTTTTGGCGTCGACAGCTACCAGGAACTGCCGGCGATCAAAGAGCTGAAAGCCGTTTTTGAAGGCCCGAAATACGCCAAATGGCGCGCGCTGCGGGAATCCGAAGATGCCCGTTACCTGGGTTTGACGTCGCCGCGCTTCCTGTTGCGGGTGCCCTACGACCCCAGCGAGAATCCGGTGCGCAGCTTCAACTACAAAGAAGACGTTTCCGGCGATCACGAGCACTACCTGTGGGGTAATACCGCGTACCTGCTCGCCACCCGGTTGACGGAAAGCTTTGCCAAGTATCGCTGGTGCCCGAACATTATCGGTCCGCAAAGCGGCGGTGCTGTCGAAGATTTGCCGGTTCACATGTTCGAATCTTTCGGCCAACTGGAAGCCAAGATCCCCACCGAAGTGTTGATCACCGATCGCCGTGAATACGAAATGGCCGACGAAGGCTTTATCTCGCTCACCATGCGCAAAGGCAGTGATAACGCAGCGTTCTTTTCTGCCAACTCCGTGCAGAAACCCAAACAGTTCCCGAGCACCAAGGAAGGCAAGGAAGCGGAGACCAACTACAAACTGGGAACCCAACTGCCTTACGTGATGATCGTTAACCGCCTCGCCCACTACATCAAGGTGTTGCAGCGGGAACAGATCGGCTCCTGGAAAGAACGTCAGGATCTGGAACGCGAACTGAACACCTGGATTCGACAGTATGTGGCAGATCAGGAGAACCCTCCCGCCGACGTACGCAGTCGCCGCCCGTTGCGCGCCGCAAAAATAACCGTATCCGATGTGGAAGGCGATCCGGGTTGGTACCAGGTGTCCCTGGCCGTGCGTCCGCACTTTAAATATATGGGAGCCAACTTCGAACTGTCGCTTGTGGGCCGTCTGGACAAGGATTAATCCGTGCTCAGTGGCGACGGACAAACCAGGGGAGGCAGCCTGTTCGAACGATTGGAGCAGGCTGCTGCTCCCGCAGGGCAAGGCATGGGCGAAGTCACTCACGTGGTGGATTCCATCAAACGCCACATGGTGCGCCTGCTCAATGCCCACCCTGGCAACAGTGCCTGCGTGCCGGAACTGGGGTTGCTCGACTTCAATGACGCGACCCTGGGCACCCATGATCTGAGTATCCAGATCCGGAGTGCGATTCGCCAGTGCATCGAAAAATACGAGCCCAGGGTCCAGCGCGTTGATGTTGTTGCGCTGCCCCAAGGCCCGGATCCATTGCAGCTGCGTTTCCAGGTAACGGTATACCTGAACAACGGCGCAAAAGACGACAAAACAACCATAGATTTATTACTGGATGACAAACGCTACTACCGAGTGATGTAGTTAAAAAGATCAGCAATAACCAAGGATGGCAGAAGACGGTGGGGATGCTTTTTTGCAGGGAAAAAAATGCCTGAGCGCAGCGAGTTGTTTTTCCCGGAAGAAAAGTATACCCACCGGCTCATACTCCCAAGGACGCAGTAGCAGTATGAAGTTAAACCGATTTTACAGAGACGAACTGAGCTTTCTGCGATTACAGGGGCGAGAGTTCGCGGAGGCCCATCCGCAACTGACGCGCTTCCTGTCTGAGCAGAGCACAGATCCGGACGTTGAGCGACTTCTGGAAGGCTTTGCGTTTCTGACCGGGAAACTTCGCGAGAAAGTTGAGGACGAGTTCCCCGAACTGACGCACTCTCTGCTCAATATGCTCTGGCCTAACTACCTTCGGCCGGTTCCCAGTTGCACCATCATGCGGTTTGATCCCCAACTGCATGCCATCAGTGAACGCCAACGGGTTGAGCGTCACACCGAGATCAAAAGCCGACCAATCGGAGACCCTACCCGACAAACTCAATGCAGGTTTCGCACCTGCCGTGTCGTTGATGTGTTTCCCATCAGCGTGGCGAATGCTCAGGCAGAACACTCCCGGGAAGTGTCATCAATGACCGTGGATCTGGCCCTGCATACCGATCAGCCACTGAGCGCTTTGGGCCTCGACACACTGCGGTTTTATCTTGGTGGCGACAACCATACGGCAGAGACGCTGTATCTTTGGCTGAACCACTATCTCAGCCGCATGGAGCTTGTGGTCGGGGAGTCGGTTTATAGCCTGCCATCCTCGCTGTTGCAACCAGTCGGATTTTCCAGTGATGAAACCATGCTGCCCTATCCCAAAAATGCCTACCCGGGGTATCGGATTCTGCAGGAATATCTCAGCTTTCCTGAGGCGTTCCGATTTGTGGACATTACTGGCCTGGGAAACCGGTTGCCGGCAATTCAGGCAGATGAAATCCGGCTAAGATTTCATTTCAGCCGGATTTTGCCGCCGGATGCGCGAGTCAGAGCTGAAAATATGCAGCTCTATTGCACGCCGGCGGTGAATCTGTTCAACCATGAGGGCGAGCCGGTCGACCTTAACGGGCGGCAAACGGAATACCGGATTCTGGCTTCAAGCCGCTCACCGGACCATTTTGAGGTGTTCAATATCGAACAGGTCGAAGGCTGGCTGGAGGGTCGCTCCGGGCGGGGTGAGCCCAGGATTTACACAGCGTTTGAAAGCTTTCAGCACGAAGTGGAGCGGGATCGCGGCCGCACAGCCCTGTATTACAGGGTGCGAGCCCGGGAAAGTGTGCGCGGCGATGGATTTGATCACTACATCGCGTTCGTTCGTGGCGACGAGTCCGAGTGTTTCGATCGTCAGGAAGCAATATCGCTGACGCTTACCTGCACCAATCGCCAACTACCCCAGCAGTTGGCGATCGGGGAGGTGTGCATGGCGACCGAGACCACGCCAGCGTTTGCATCGTTCAGCAATATCACGCGACCCACCGCAACCCTGAGACCCACCCTTGATGGCAGTCTGTTGTGGACGCTAATCTCGAATCTATCCCTGAACTATCTTTCGATGCTGGACGTGGACGCCCTGCGCACCGTATTGCGGGTGTATGACTTTCGCGCACTGGTAGACCGTCAGGCTGAGCGGGTATCCCAGAAGCGCCTTGCCGGTATCAGCGCAATCGAAACCACACCGGTAGACAGGATGATCCGCGGGCTGCCGGTTCGGGGCATTCGCTCGGTGTTAAAACTGGACCAGCAGGCCTTTGCCTCGGAAGGCGATCTATACCTGTTTGGTACGGTACTCAGCCAATTCTTCGCACTTTACGCCAGCATCAACGCATTTCACCAACTGGAAGTGGTGAATACAGACAACCAGGAACGGTACACATGGACGTTACAGCAGGGTCAGCAGCCGCTGATGTAGTCGGCCTGCAACCCGTCCTGGGCAATGCGCGGCGCTACAGTTTTTTTCAGCTTGTGGATTTGATTCACCGGCATCACGGTGATGATCTGGAGCGTGGCGAGGACGACCAGCCGCGCCGGGAGCGCATCCGGTTTTCCGCCTCGGCGGGGCTTGGGTTTCCCGGCAGTGATGTGGTGTCGGCGTTGTCCCCGGAGCACGAACACGCACCCTATCAGATGGAAGTAAGTTTTCTGGGCCTGCACGGCTCACAGTCGCCATTGCCTGGCTATTACCTTGAGGATCTGGCCTGGGAGGCCGGGCAGAATCTCGGTATTCGACGGCATTTTCTGGATTTTTTCAACCACCGGCTGGTCACCCTGTTTCATCGTTCGTGGCGAAAATACCGCTACTACGTGCGTTTTCGCCCGGGCGCGTCAGACGGCTTTTCCGATCTTATTTACGCGCTTATAGGCCTTGGCGATAGCCGGCTGCGAGACGCTACGCCGGTCAACTGGTCGAAAATGCTGGCTTACTCCGGTTTGATGGCGGGTCGGAGCCGTTCTCCGGAAGTGGTTAGCGGCATCGTGGGTCACTGTTTTGATCTGGACGATGTCAGCATTGAACAGTGGGTTCTTCGCAAGGTTGCCATTGCCGATGATCAGCAAACACGCTTGGGCCAGAGCAATGCGACGCTTGGAAACGACACGTTGGTGGGAGCGCAGATCCGTGATCGCAGCGGCAAATTTGTCCTTCGAATTCGAAATCTGAGCCGCCAGCGCTTTGCCGATTTTCTGCCCAACGGACAGGATTACCAGCGCTTACTGAAACTGGTGGAATTCGCTACTCGTGAGCAGCTGGCTTACGACCTCGAATTGCAAATGCGGGCTCAGGATATCCGCCCCATGCAACTAGGGCAGGAGGTGCGGCTTGGCTGGAACTCATTCTTGACGCCGGAAAAATCCCGGCGTCGGCCAGCGGTGCGAATTCAGATACGCCGTTAACAGGGAAAAGGAACGCAATCATGGACGAACGGCCAGTAACCAGCCTGAAGCTCACAGTCACTAACCCGGGCACCACACGAAGTGGCGCCAGTATTGAGCACAATTTCGGCCCTCAAGGAGGGTCCATTGGCACAGCCGGCAACGACACCTGGCAGTTGTCAGCGCATCGCACGGGCGCGGTTCCGTGCCACGCGGAAGTTCGGCTTTTGGAGGGTGGCTTCTGCCTGATTGATCGCAGTGGTCGAACCTACATCAACAGCGCCACCCAGCCGGTCGGCCGAGGTCGCCGCGCAAGATTGAAGGAGGGCGATACGGTCAGCATAGGTCGCTACCGCCTGAGGGCCGAGCTGTCAGCCGCGCCGGCTGATGAAGCGTGGCCATCCAGAGAACATCGTGCGGCCTCGGAAGACAGAGAGCTGGTGGATGTAGCCGAAGGCGAGTTGGCACGGGGAGCTGACGGCGCGCGCCTGCAGGTCACTGAACCGTTGGAAGGGTTGGCACCCGCGGCCACAGACATCCTCAGCGCGGATCCCATGATGCATTGGAAGAATGAACCGGCTTGCGCTGATCAGGAGGAACGCACACTGATGGCAAGCGAGCGCGAATGGTTCGCCAAGGAAACCGACGTAACGGATGAATACCGGGAAAACCGCGATGTCGCGATGGGGCTTCCGGTAGGAAAAGGAGAGAGAGACAGGATGTCGCACACCAATACCACCGCACCGGGCCGAGACTCGGGTGCGGCAAAGAGCGATCAGAGCCGCAAGCACATCAGTGCCGCCCCGCTGATGCACGGGTTGGAATCGGGGCTCACCTTTGCTGACAGCGACGATATGCAGCTGTTTCTGGAAGAGGCCGGGCAAACGCTTAAAGCGGCAATAGAAGGGTTGCTGGACCTACACCAGAATGAAGACAGTCGTCATCAGGCGCTGCGCACCCGTTTGCAACCTATCGAAGACAATCCGTTGCGCCTTGGTGGTGACTACGAAGAAACCGTTCAGACCCTGTTCGCGAGCCAGCGCAGCCCGGTGCATCTGTCGGCACCTGCCGCCGTGCAGGAAAGCCTGCAAAGCCTTAACCACCATCAGCGAGCCACCCGCGAGGCCATCAGCGAAGCGTTGGAGGCCATCCTCCACGCGTTCTCACCGGAAGCGTTGCTCCGCCGCTTTCACGGCTATCGGCGTGGCCTGCAAAAGTCTGAAGATGAAGGCCGCTGGGCCTGGGATATGTACCAGCATTATTACCGGGAATTGAAATCGAGTCGTCAGCAGGGTTTTGAACGCCTGTTTCAGGAGGTGTTTGACCAGGCTTACGACCAGCATCTGCGCCAACTACAAAGGGAGAATCTGTTGTGAAATTCTGCAAATGTGCTGTGTTGTGGAAGGTGCTGTGGAGAGCGCTGTGGACAGTGCGGTGGAGGGCGCCGACGATGGCGCTGGCCATGGTGTTTGTGCTTGCGGGATGCAGCACGCCTTACAACGCCGTTACCAAAACCGCGAAAGTGCTATGGGATCCGGATATCCCCGTGGGTTACCCGGAGGACCTTCCCAGCCGGGTGGATCTGACCATGGTTGCCGAACCAGGTGTGAATCCCAACGAATCCCTGGCGCCCACACCGATCGCCTTTCAGATTATTGAACTGCGTGACAGCTCGTTGCTGATGGCCGGCGACTTTGACCAGTTGTTGAACGAGCTGGAGGACTCATTGGGTCGGAACTACATAGATCACAATGATTACGCTCTCGTGCCCGGACAGTTCAAGTTTGTGGAATCATTCGAGATCAGCGGCGACACCCGGTTTATCGGGGTGATTGCGTTCTATGCCTATCCAAATCTGTCCCAGTGGAAAAAGGTGGTCAAGGTGGATCCTGTCGGGGGTCGCTATCATCTTCTGGTGAATCTGCGAGACAGAGAAGTACAACTCAAGCGGGCGGAAGAATCCTGATGGCGGTCACCAATCGAGTCGTCTGGAGTGATGGTCTTTTTATCAAGCCACAGCATTTCCAACAGCAGCAGCGGTATCTTGAGCACCAGATCAATGAGCGATCTCTCGCCGTGTCAGATTACCTCTATGGTTTCAGTGATCTCGAACTGAACGCCGAGTACATCGACCTAGCGCACAAGCGGCTAAAGCAGCGGTTGGGCATGTTCGCCGTCAACCCGCCGTCCGTCGTATCCTAGCCCGGCAGGGGCCTAGCCATATGCCTACACATCCCCGTACGCCTACCCCGGGCCACATAGCCCCTCGTATCGGCCAACGGCCCAATATGGCCGCACAAGCGATCGTCGGCGTCCTCATGCCCCTATACGGGCGTATCCCGCTATGCCCACAGAAGCCTATGAACCTAGTAC
>LAZR01001469.1_pt1 | contig 14904 bp, 19 predicted proteins | sample 329461 | NCBI WGS metagenome assembly LAZR01 (sample SAMN03002196, study PRJNA259156) | marine sediment metagenome | biome: sea floor; feature: Hydrothermal impacted sediments; material: marine sediment; isolation source: Loki non-amplified sample from Loki's castle hydrothermal vent sediment ...
AAAACTTTACGAGCCTCAGCAATATAATCTTGATATTCTTCTATCTTATCTTCTTCTTGTCGGATTGCTTCTCGAAGCATATCGATATTCTTACGAAAATCTTCGATGCCTTGTTTCAGCTTATCAATATCATATGCCATAGAACTTACGTAAAGATATCGTCAGGCGTACGAATTACGTCTTGTGATAGCCCTGTGTTTACGACCGTTGTATCGACAGTGAACGGTAGAATAATTCCAGCGTTTCGCGCGACCACTCTTACATCAAGATCACCCGTGTAAATGAATTGATTAGTTTCGGAAGTTGCGTCAGCTACACGTTCAAGAAATGGGACGTATGCATTATCACCAGAACTGTAATTTTGTACAAGGGTATTAACCGAATAACTATCACCAGACCACGAATCACCACCTGGTAGTGCATCGGTATCTATTTCAGCATCAGAGATAACATTAGTAACCCTAATAACTGCACCAGTTGTTCCGTTTCTTACCATATCACCGACTTCTACTTCATCAGTAGAAAAGGATCCAGTGGTATCGTGCAGTCGTGTAGCTGAGCTATTACCACCATCTGACACACCTGTGCTAGCGGGAGATAGGGTAAAAGTATCAGTAGCATAACTATCATAACGATAACGTTGTTCGTCTCCGGACACTGATACCACTCTGACCTTTGAGTTTGCATTGGTCGGATTGTCCGAAGGTATCGTTGCATTCATAACTAAGGTACTGTCTCCTTGATTATTACCCGTTGTAAGTGTTAGCTGTATCTTATTGATCACTGTACCTGTGCGACGGAATACTGCAACCGCATCACCAGATATAAGGTTACCAATAGAAACTGCTTGAGCATTAGGTGGAATTTGTACTATTCCATCATCATCAATAAGCTGATACGCTTGAACGTCAGCTCCTACAAGATTAGCTGCTGTAAGAGCTATACCAGGAGCACCAAAGAAAGTACCACCAGCGAAAGTTCCAAGAGGAGAAGCTGTGATAGGTGTAATTGATCTAATACTACCAATGGTAGCTGTAACAAAATCTTCTAAAGTAATTTGGTCATGAATTGGTTCAGTTGAGTATGCTGTGGTTAGCCTTGCTCGTATATTATAGAATGGACCGAACGTCTGAGTGCCCAACGCAAGTGTGTTTGGTTCCCATTCAACTGGAGGTGAAAATGTCACTGTCACAACACCAGTTGCATTAGTCATATCTGATGAACCATCAACGAAATTGTGGCCAGTTTCCAAATCAGTCCAGGCAGTACCATTCCAATACTCCCAAGCAACCACACCACCAACACCTTGTGTACCAACAGTGTTATCTAGCCTAATTAATGCGAATGGCTTGGTACTACCAAATACACCATAATCACCAGTAGCTGATATAGTTGGAAATAGTTCAGTATCACCAGTAGCTGCACTTTGTGCAGCTGCGGTTTGATCTGTAAACGTTAGAGGTGATGCGTCTACCTGTAATGCCAAACCGATAATCGGAGAGTGAACTGCATCAGGACTATCTGATACAACGTTACCAGCTACGAATGTACCACGCACGTTATTTAGGATAAGGTCGCCGTTGGGTCCGTCGTCATGATCAGCAACGATAACACCAATCGCTTCGGTAGCTTGGTCAAAGACTCTATCACCTTCTAGAAAATTACCGCCCGCTTGGGACGTATATTCAATTTGCAACTCAGTACCAACATACTCTTCACCATCTTGGTGAAGAAATGCAATAGCACTTCCTCGACGAGTAATAAATTTCCACCGTTCATATAAAGTTGCTAGTGAGGTACTATTTGGATCTAACCGGACACTGTATGGACGAGCACCGTTGCCGTTATTGATATCTTCTGTTGTTTGACCAAAAGAAGGATCACTAGCTACTCCTAATGAGGCTGGACCAACATTAGTAGGTGCCCCAGCAATATCGAAAATCTTTCGACTAGTTAACGCAACAGCAACGTCGTTATCTGAGAAATCAGCAAGATCGCCAAGCAGATAGTAATCAGCATTACCAGCCGCGCCGCCTGGTGTAACGATAGCAGTATCTGCTACTCGACCAACAAGTTGATCATCACCACCTATCCAAGCCGTCTCGAGAATTGGTTCAATAGTATACACTGTTGTTATACGTACTCGGACGTAGAAAAGAGGACGTACAACTGGCTGATTGGAGATTGTAGTAGGTATCCAATCCGAAGGTACGGTCCATGAAACTAACTGTCTTGCGGGTGCTGTTTGAAAAGCTGATGTATCATCTATCAGACCACTCACTGCAACCCAAGTCGAACCGTTCCAATACTCCCACGCAACTACTGGAGAACCTGTACCAGCTGTATCGACATCCATCATTATCATACTAAATTGTTTGTCCATACCAAAATAAAATGCGTCGTTTATTTCTGATGGGGTGAGAGATAGGGGCACATCTCCACCACCACCAATGCTATTTAAGTCGGTCGTGTCATCGATAAACAACCCATCGTCGTCATTAAAACGAACACCAGCGATTACGTTACCAGAGGCAGTCGTACCCACACTAAATAAAAGTTCTTCATCTACTAGGGTTTCAGCAGTGGTGCCATTATCCCAGACCAGATTCCTGAATCCTGAGATATTGTTCAAATCGTCGTCAGCAGATAGAGGGATCTGTGCGTTACCTCCCGTAGTAGCTAACGATCTCTGAATAAATAATCCCCACGTCTTACTATATTGACGAGAGGTAAAAGTAGCAACGGCGTTGGTTAGATTATCTGGGTCAGGTCCAAAAATAGCATCAGCTTCTTTGACCTTGAGGAGGATATCGATATTGTCTCGCTCAGGCCACCACTCTTCGGTGCCTTTAGTAGCGACGACACGAGTTTCATCCACAAAGTTTTCAGCCTGATCGTGATTAGCCTGGAAGATCTGCACCCTCGAATCCCGTGTATCACCTAGAAGAACAGTTGTAAGACCTACCCATGCTGACTCACCAGATGCAGAGGCTCCACCATGGCGACCATGCTCTTGGAAATTACCTGCGCCTTGGCCACTAATAAATGCTTGTGAGATCTGTGGGGGTGTAGTGAATAATGTGGCTTCTAGAACGCGTATCCAATATAAACTAGCTGATGTACTTAAAGTCCGTTCAACCCAATCTTGTGGCGCTGTCCAAGTTATATCTTGACCATCTGCTAGTACAGTGAAGCCAGTGGTAGCATCACTTAATCCTGAGACAGCAACCCAAGCAGTGCCATTCCAATATTCAAATGCAACCGAGCCACCGACACGAGCTGTAGCTGACGCGGAGTCAACTACAATCTTAGAAAATTCTTGAGAAAAACCAAAGGCAAAATAGTCACCAGCGGCATCTACAGCAGGATACATAACAACGTCATCGTCCGTAGCCTCATTAATTTCTGTTGTCATATCTACGAACGCGTTGTCAGTTGGAGTATCGTCTACTTGCCATGCGTGAGATACGGCATCGTCTTGGATTGTATAGGCTTCTGTAGGATCATCGAACTCGTCTCCTGTTGCTGCTGGATCGGTAGGGCGAACCCACAATAATCCTCGTTGAGCGTTAAAGTCGAGTAGCGTCGCTTGATCGGTAGTAGTGCCGCCTACAATAGTTCGACCGATGTCATGATCGCTAAATGCTGTACCAAAGTCAGCACCGATAATTAAGACGTGTTCGGTTGTCCCGTCTTTCCATTTCTCTGAGAAAAGTGAGCCACCCTGTAGATGTTCGACAGTTTCATCATCAAAGAAATAGCTGTTTTGAGTACGATAGATACTTGGTGTATCTGCTTTGATTGGCGTCAAGTCATCCATTTGAGCATTATCATCTATGACACCCTGCAATGCAGAATAAATCTCGTTTAACGTGCGTCTACCAAAAGGCGCACCGGTCCATCTGACCTGTTTTCTATTATTCTCAGCTTGCCAATGTACAGTGATATCGCCGCCGAGTAAAACTGATCTACTAGACATTTAATGCTCCTTCAGTTAGTGTTTTAAGGGTGTTTGCTGTCATTTTTAATCCTATTTTTATTTATACAGAATCCTTAATTTTAACAATTCTGGGGTTACAACGTATTTATGGTATCTTCTGTCATTGTGATCGTTACGGCTAACCCAGATCCTGATATTGTTTGTGGGGAATTGACTGGAAAATACTTGGTTGCTCCTCCTGTACCCTTTCTAACTCTTACGCTCACGGTTAAAGGAGTTCCTCCACTATGAGATCCAGAAGCGACTCCACTGGGGTTGGTAAGTGTAGGTGCCATAATTTCATTATTAGACGTATCATATATGGCAACATTTGCATTTTCGATTACCACACCTGCAGTGTCTTTTACTGTTATAGTAAGAGGTACTGATGACACTACAGTTGTTGTTGAACCTGACGTATTACGTACTGATACTAAAGTACCACCACTTACATTAATTGTGACAAGCCCCCCTGAGTCATTCCATATCATCGCACTAGCCCCATAGAACTTATGTGTCTGACCTGCTGACCCATCCGTAAGATTGATTCTCGCATTATCGTTTAGTGCATCACCTTCATTAAGATGCAGGCTTATCGTATCCACATCAATTGAGTTGACGTAGACGACAGCATTGTCGGTTAGTCCTATTGTGTCACTCAAACCTTCATCAGAATATACAACAGCATCACCTGTAGTATATGGATGGCTTGTAATCGTAATGTCTTCACCAACATCGTCGACGTCTGTTATAGTATCGAACGACGTCTCGTATGTTGTAGGATCATAACCAGAAAATATATTATCGTTAAATGCGTACGTACCCGTCGCTGTGATTTTAATTGCATGCCCGCGTCCACCCGTATTGTCAAATGTTCCTCCACTGAAGTCAGCTAAGTTGTTTGAATCGATAAAGGCTTCGCCCTCTATTGTCGTGTGGTCTAAGAACACACAATCTGTCATGGCCGCTTGAGCCTGAGTTATGGTGCCGCAATCACTGAACGTGCCGCCGTCCATCGTACATCCGGAGGTGAGTACGATGGCTCCGAAAGCACTGAATACGCAGTCTGTAGCTACGAACGTACCAGCAGTACCTGAAACCGTAAGCTCTGGCCGTCTATCGTTATCCTTGTCGATACGCCAGATTTCACCGTTACCAGCTGTGCTGGCTGTAAGATTGACTGGACTACCACCAGACCCTGCTCCACTGGCAAGCATCGCTAGGGTGCGTGTAGTATGGAAGGTAATGCCTGTTGGGGTTGCTGTTAAGTCCTTTCCTACCCAGTAACGTGTGCCATCGGTAACACCTGGTGTTTCTGTTCCACCTTGCGAACGCATTACTACCGAGTCCCCTGGTCTAAATGCATCGATTACTGACTGTGATGTTACCTCTTCAAGTGTAACACCATCAATTTCGGTCTCTGTGTTGAATCTTATACGATTACCTGTACCAATGCCGAGGAACGTGCAAGACGTCCAAGTGACATCATTTTCAGGTGTTACTGTGGTTAGATCTATATTGAACCCCTGGTCTCCGGGTCCATGTAAGCTGTCGGGGAATGTGAGCACTCGACCTATGTCAGTGAATGACGTAGATGTTGTCGTGCCACTCGCGTTCCGTCCTATCCAATGCTTACCTAACACAAAGATAATGCTGTCCAGTTCTGTTATGTATCCGAACCGTCCACTCGTAGTGCTGCCTTGGTCATCAACAACAAAGTCGTCGAATACACCATCTGTGCTGCCACCATCACCACCTATCAGAGTAAGTCCAAGACCTACATCAATGGCATCCATACCTACGTTAGGTGCCTTAGAGGTACCGCTGAAGTCGCACTGCATTGCGAAATAGTCTACCCCAGACAAGACAGGTGTCCCTGTCTGTGCACTCTGAAACTCAGCCAGGTTTGGGTTGAGAGCAATGAGCAACCATCCACCCCTTGGTGGGTAAAATTCAGTCTCGCCACCAGCGATGTCATTCTCGTAGTAGTTCCCACTGTCACTGCCAATACGGCAGTCCATTGCTGGAGCGCCAAGAGCCAATAAAGCGTCTTTGTTGGTAGCGATTAACTTAGCAAGCCACAACGATCTGTCTGTGGTGGTCATATCAGCAGCACCACCAACACCAGCTGTGTCTACCTGAAATGCTCCACGAGTGGTACCAATTTTCCTTGCGAAACTGTTGGCTCCTTGGAAGGCGAAGTCGGGCTCAGCAGCACCAGCAGCACCAGATCCATTTAGGTTGGAGATGCCGCTGTTACCATCGACATCTCCCATATCGTGAAGTCTAACACTATCATTTACTACAGCAACAGCAGCCATAAGTTAACCCACCCTCAAAAGGGCTGTATATGGTGTATTATGAGGGGTATATTTGTGACTAGTTACCGTCAATGAAAAAGTCCTCGTACGTCGAATAATGTATTTATGAGGTATATCGGACGTTTGTTGTTACATTTTAACGGCGCGTGGGGACCTTTTGCAGCTGGTCCAGATGACTTCTATTTGTTCGTAGGAAAGAAACGTCATTGAATGGACATTCAGGCCAGTGGTGGATTCCTTCAAACTGAAGTGAACACCAAACTGCTACTCTTGCTTCTTGTTTTTTGTCATAAAAGTCTCCTAGTTAACTGCATACAATTACAGCAACTAGGAGACTGATTCAAGGGTGAGTTTTATTTGGTACCTCCAGGAATCTTTGCTTCGAATTCTCTGTAAGTCATTGCATCACCAGCACCACCAACTCCAGTGGCTATAAAAGCTCCTCGGCTAAACCGAATGGTTTGAATACCGCGTTTTCTCTTACGGCGTTCAAACGGCTCATAGGTGATGGTGATACCACCAGTCCCTTCACAACTGATGCAAACCACTGCTTCATCCTTTACTTCTGCAAAGCCTTGATAAAGACCAGTGCCGTTACACGACTCGCATAGTGCTTTGACGGATTGTTTCATTTGATTACCTCAGTTAGATTGTAAGTGTATTCAAAAAAGCAAGATATTTCTTTTCCGCTCGGTTCTTCTTTTGCACTGCATTACGCCACTGAGAATTGATTATCTGGTTACGCTTTTTGAAATCACCCTTGTCCCACAACTGGCGCAGTTGGCGGTCGGTTTCGTTAACCTTTGCTACCGCATCGAGATACTCGTCTTCAAGGTCCAACTTGCTTTTTATAGCCACCTTCACTCCTAGAATGCTGAGTCAGCACAACTGTATTGTTCGTCCTCTCGCACATCACGCAAGAGGTCCTCTAGCTTGTCAGCATCCTCGTCGCTTAGACTCTCGACCCAAGCTATGAGTTCATCCTTTCTCACTTCAGTGAGTTTCGAATCCCAGAAGAATGATGAACGAAATGTGTGTTGACGTGAAGTCATTATTGCTTCTCCTTTATCCTGTTGCATTAGCTAACCTTCTTGCAGTTGTGGAAGTAAGTCGTCGCACCAGCTTTGCTCATGTCCAACTTCTTCATGAACATCTCGATGATTTCCTTTCGAGACTTCGTGTCCTTGTTCTTCCTGTACAAGTCAGCAGCAGCGTTCTTCTTGCGACCCTTGCTCTTCTTCTTTGTGGGTGCAGGTCGAAGTGAACTCTCACCTTCCCAGTTAGCAGGATTCATCCAGGCAAGATCGTTATGAAGGCGATGGATGAACTTCTTTGCACCGGAACGAGCATCTTTGATAGCGTTGTTGATGTTGATCTCACCAATCCCTTCATCGAACTGCTTGACGAGACTTTGGACAAGGTATAAGTACGTGTACTTCGCCTTTTGGTCATCGAGATTGTTGGTGTTGATCTTATTACCAACCAACGCAGTGATTCCCAGTCTGAACTCTTCACCCTCAGTCCAACCAAGTTGGCCTTTTTGTTCGCGAGTGATGTCCATAATGGCCTGAATGGGGCTGTTGGTGTTGACACCCAATTCGGTAAGGACAGCGATAGGATCGATCATAGCTCGTTTCTCCACGTGTTTTGAAGGGAGTGTACTTTTACTCATATGGTAAGTATACACCAGTGTGGACAAAGGGTCAACAAAGTTTTATTGTTTAGAATCAGGGGGTTATAAAATGTGGGGAATTGTTAACGCTTGATTTTAAAGGAATTAAACGGAAAATGACTCACCACAACCACAAGTACCTGTCGAATTCGGGTTCTTCAGTGAAAACTGATCGCCAAACTCAGTTGTATATTCGATCGAAGAGCCGCTGAGATACGACATACTGATTGCGTCCATGATGACATTGACACCTTTGACATCTTGCTGCATATCTTGGTCTGGATTGATGTTGTCTTCTTTTTCGAACTTGAAACCATACTTGAAACCATTACAACCACCACCTTGAACGAATACTCTCAGTCCAATATAGTTGTCATCTGCTTGTTCAATTAGTTCCTTGATGCGCTCTGCGGCGACTTCAGTCATTTCTAGCATTTATCTTCCTCTTGTCAAGTGTTTAAGATGGGCTGCATCCTCCAAATGTAAAGTGTCAAGTACAACCCATCGAGGCTTTAATTCTGTCATTCTGTGGTGACCATCCAATAAGAAAAGGCTTCCATCTATGATTAGAGCTGGTAGTCTTACTACAGCTGGAACAGATCCTTTAGTTACTACTTGAATCTCTTCATCCCAAGTTAAATTGAGTGAATGATTTGCTCTGGGAAACACGACCCCAGGAGTGACTCCAAATACTTTGTCTACATCAAAATCAACTTTGATTGAAGCTCTGTACCTTTGTTTATATTCGTCCAACGTAAGTGGTTCAAATGTTATTACATCAAAATTAAACACGGTTCACCTTTTATTTACTTTTATTTTGCGGTGGTATAATTTTTTTCAACAAATTCCCAGTTGACGACGTTCCAGATAGCTTTAAGGTATTTACTTCGATCGTTTCTATGATCTATATAGTACGCGTGTTCCCATAAATCTACAACAAACAGTGGAACTGCGTTACCTGTGGGAATTTCAGCATCGTGAGAATCGACAATCTTCAGTGATTCCCCTCTTTTTATCAGCCAACACCACCCACTACCGAAGTGCTTTTCAGCTTTGTCTTCGAATTCCTTCTTAAACTTGTCAACTGTGCTCCACACCTTCTCGATTTCGTCAGATAATGTTTCTGACAAGACCGATTGATCTGGTGGAGTCAAACAGTTCCAGAAAAATTCGTGGTTCGAGACCTGGGCTGCGTTCCTGTACACAGGACCAGACGTTTCCATCTTTTCCAGTTTGATAATTGCTGACAAGTCGTCTTTATCTTCAAACTGTGTGTCCTTTATAAGCTCGTTAAGATTGTCGACATACTTCTTGTAATGTTTTCCATGATGATACTCAAGAGTCTCTTTTGACATATGAGGCTCTAGTGCGTCAAGTTCGAATGATAATGGTTTGTATTCAAATTTGGCCATATTTCTTAATGTGCTCCAAGCACTCCCTTACTTCCTTCACTGACATTTTACCAACGTCCACTGTAACCATCCGTACTCGCTTTCCAGATGGCAGTGTTATCATTTGATCAGTAGTAATATATTTTGCGTTCATGCTTGATCTTCTAGCTCTTCTCGTTTATACGATTTCCTATATCAACCCGAGCTGTAGGCGTGCCGCTTCGGACATTCTGTCCTGCGTCCAAGGTGGATCCCACACGAGCTCCACATGGGCATCGGCTACGGCGGGGACGCACTTGACCGCGCATTCTACTACGCCGGGAAAAGTTTGGGCCACCGGACAGCCCGGCGCCGTGAGGGTCATCTGGATGTTGACCACGCCTGCATCGATCTCAACGTTGTAGATCAAACCCAGATCATAGATGTTGACTGGGATCTCGGGGTCGTAGACCCCACGCAGCGCTTCTATCACTCGCTCTTCCAGGGTCGGCTGTTCCAGGTTCTCTGAATTTACTTCTGTAGTGCCCATGTTTGGTTCCTCGCCGCTGCTTGGTTTCAACTGGTTATTCCGTCGTGACCGTTTCGTGTTGTCTCTTCTAGTTCTTCTCGTTTTTTCTTGTACTCTTTTAATACTTCAATTGCTTTCTTTACCTTTGGTGGGAAATAGCGACGAAATTGTCCTGTGCTTCGTCCGCTACCCCAAACTGTTAATTGAATTTTATGTGGTTTGCTGATTAACTCAAAGTGAAGCAGATGAGTCAATCCACAATCACAACAAGTGAGTTGGAGTCCAGTTCTGTCTTCAAAAATAAACTTATCATTATCTTCAACGTCATACGGTTTTTTGTTGTTGTATTCAGTATATGTTGTCATTTAAATCAGTTCAATATTATTTAGCTTAGGGTCACTAGGGAATACGTAGTGTTTAAGTTTTAGGTTTTTGAGTGTGCGGGCGTCATATAATACTCCATATAATCGCGGATATATCTCGCCTTTTTTAACTTCCCATTCTTCAGGATATTTTAAATATTCCCAATCCTCATCGATATAACCCATCGAGCGCTCGAAGTATATTGCGCAATCGTGGTACACATACAAATCGCGAAATGCTAATTCGCCTTCGTCTAAGTCACCAAAGTGAAGACCAATTCCTTCTTTGCTTGCAATCCGAGTACCTGACGGTAAAGCTGGCAGCAAGTGATGTGCGTAGTTAGCATCGTACACTTTAATGCACGTTGTTTTGCTTTCGAGTCGATATTTGATTGCGTAGTAGTTCTTAAGATTCAAATCAAGCGGAACGCCATATTGTTTGCGAAGCTCATATCCAGGCTTTCCTTGATGGATAACGCTGATTGTGTCTTCAAAATAGTTAACGTCATCAGCTTTAGTGAGCCCAATTAACTCCCACCAATCTTCATGGGGCCGTGTTAGAGTTTCTGGAAATGCATCAAACAGCAACGCTTTGATTTCGTTAACAGGTTCAATATTATCATCGGGACGATACGCTAATTCGCTAATGCCAACTTCACTATCGACAGTGATCTCTATAACATTATCCAGTTCGCTTGGTATTATCATTTTAGTTGTTTGCGTAATAAGTTATATCTACTTCAATCGTGCCTGGCTTTTGATGTTGCTGAAGGCTGGCTAACCTTGTTACCGAAGTCTTTTTGAATACATGTTGAGAAAATTGGTTAAGGTATTTTGTTAAGTCGACACCAATTGCTCCCTTCAAAAAGGGATATGGTACATGCCTTTTACCAGTGGTAAGAAATACGTCCTTGAACTCCTCAGATTCGAAGTAATCAACGATGTGTTTTGTAATTAGTGAATCATCGGGTAAACTAACAGTAGCTATCCTACTTTTGAACGTAATGTTGATCTCTATGTCAACAGTCATTCCCTGATGTAAAAATATTGCCTTTACCAATTGTTATCTCCGAAATTTACATTTGATGTCTACCAACAGATCGGTGTGATCTTGTCCATAAGTAGCAGTAAGTGATGTGATACTAATTTTCCTGTACGGGAATTGTCGCACTTGCTTTCTAACCCATTTTGTTAGAGTAGTTGCCACCAATGACGTAAAAAAGATATTCGATATTGTTGGTTGGTCGAGAGCAATTTCTGCAAATTCTTCGGTGCCAAAGAAATCTACAGCAGCTTCAAAACATTTGATACTCGTTGACCCTGATGATGTGATATTAAACTCAACGGTTGTTGGTATATTAAGCCATGGATATGAATATTTGATATTTTTCTTCATCTTCATTATGTTAACCCACCATCTACTTCTTTGTACAATACTGCGATCGCATCCCAAGGATGCAAGCTCTCAAAATGTTGTGTCACGATACAAAAGTCTTGAATAACTCCTGTTGCATACCACTGATCTAATCCTTCATATAGCAGTCGAGCAGCATCTTCCGTAAAGATTAGATTTGCACCATTGAGTTCTGCAAATGCTTGTTCGTCTCTTCGTTTGACAACAACTTGCACTTCAGTTGGTACATATTCTCTAGCTAACTCAACAACATCTTCAATCCACACTGGATTGTCCGGATTGAACTGAACCTTAATCTTTGCGATACTGCGTTGACTGTGTGCGTTCGCAGCTTTGCCTCTTCTTTCTGTGGCATCTTGCGACAGTTCAAACGAACATGGACATGTGCTAGAATAATAATAGTCAACTGTCAGATAGAACTTGTATTCACCATTGTGCACTTGTCCTTCTAGCTCACAATCATAAAAGATGTGACCTCTCTTCTTATCGTGTGAAAGCACTTTATCCTTAACAACCTTAAAAACTTCACAATCCTCGTTCTCAATATACCAGTCACGTTCAAACGGCAAATCGTCTTCTGATAGTTCTTCGTGAGTGCGTAAAGCTTCTTGAAACCAAGGATATGAAAAACGTAACTTACAATAAGCATGTTCACAGTTTTGACTAAGAGTCATCTCTCGTAGGATGTCTTTTAGTCCTTTCATGGACAACCTATCGGCAATTTTCTCATGCATCAGCAAATAGAATCGGCTCAAATTCAATCCTTTTGCATCAGGATTATCTAGCGAACCATACAATGACGCTTTTGCATGTAGTATTTGTGATCCACCATCTCGTCTTGCTAACACCACTGGGAGATCAACTGGACCAATTCCAACCTTCTGGATTGGAACTCTAGCTCCAACAAGAATTGGATCTTTTTGTGGGTCCGCTAGCTCATTATCATTTGGATAAAACTCGTCATCGTATGTGAAATCAAGTCCTGGTATTTTTCTTGAGTGATCTATACTTTTTTTCATTCTTATTGCGTCCTAAATAACTGTTTTCGTTTGTGTTAGGATTATATTTGTCCTGTCGTTAATATTTAGAACATCAATTACGTTCATCTTACTTGGATGAGTCATCTGCTTTGTAAACTCAAACATAGTAAGATCAATCATCCGTCCATAATGTTGGTTTGATCCTCTAACACCATCATATTCAATCTGAAACTGGCCACCAGCAAGGTAAAATACTAGCGAATATTCAGCTTGATACATCATACAGGTAGAATAGTATTCATTCAACCAATCGCTATGTTCGTTGAACTTTCCAAGGTTAACGAGTGTATATGTAAACAAGTCCGCATGGGTTCGTTCTGTAAACTCAACGTCGTCGCTATGCAACGCATTAAATTCGTCCTTATACTTACGGTTGGTGAGCTCGGCTTGAAAGTTGCAAGAGAGGCTTGGGTCGTTGTTTACTTCTTCGAGGGAAACGTTCCAATCCTTGAGTACGGAACGTGATGTTTTTCTTTTGACTATGGGATATCCACGGTTTTCAAGCTCATTAAGAACTGTTGATTTACCTGATCCTTGACTTCCACTGATCGCTATTAGCATTCTTTTTGTTCTCCTAAAGTTTGATGTATTATACCGGTTTTAAGGGGTAAATTCAACTCTTCCTGTGTGAACGTAAATGTATGACCAAACTCTCGACGACCTTTTTCAAACCCATAGATCCAATCGAACTGCAACAAGAAATCAACTACCGCGATATCGTCTAGCTTGTCCTTATTCAGACAAATTGTTAACTCATCCACCCCATCATATTCAATAAATTGTCGAACGTTAACTTCACCACTTTCGAAAATCTTTTTCATTTCGTTGTCAGCGAGGGTAAAAAGGCTTGAGGTATTTTCACTTGCTAGTGCGCGATCAAATGCTAGCTCACAAACGAGATCATAATAGTGAGCTTTGAGGGTAACCATATTGACGTTGCAAAAGTCCTCTCTTTCGGCTTCTGAAAGAAAGACTAGATCCGCCCACGATACCTTATTCGGTGTCGACAGGTGTGTCAGTAGTTCCCAATTGAATTCGTTCATCTTCTTTATTTTTTTCTTCTAACCTATCAAGAGCTACCAACATTTCAGCCAATTCTATATTACTCTTCCTTAGCTTCTTTTGATACAATTTTATTTTTGGTTTTGTTTTTGCTTTGTCAAGCTTCTTTTTTAGCTTAAGCGAACGAGCAACAATATTAGTGATTTCGAATTTAATGACGTCTACTACTTTACTCATTAGAAAAATCTTTCTGTGTTTTCAGGGTGCCGTTTAAGAAGGAGGGTAAGGTTGTTAAGGCCCTTCTGAATTTGTTTTGCTATATCAGTCTGATTCATAGACATTGCTGCATAGTATCGTTGCTGTAGGGCAAATAACTGATTCTGTAATTCCCTTGGACCCATATTTGCCCATTGGTCTGCATCAATAGACTCTACTGGTTGTTGTGTGATAGGTGTAACATTAGCATCAACACTGATAGGTTTATCAGTATATTTGGGGTCGTTTGGGAGTGAGATGTCGTTTAACTTTTTCTGGTCTACCATTATTTTTCTCGTTAGACGTTAAGTATACCTAACTTTAATTTGGTAGTCCAGTAATTTTCATCAGCAAAGCATTACCAGCAGCCCACATTTCGACATTTTGTGAACCATCTTCGGATCTTGTTTGTTCGGGGTGAATATCTGTTCCAGCAAGAACTTCTCGGCGGATATCCATTTCATCTCTTACACCAGGACTAATGTGGAATATCCATAACTCCTCAAAATTACCTTCAGTGTTCGATCTCTTGTAGATTAAGTGAGCGCCAGGAACTGTTCTAATCATTCCTTGCTTATTTGGGTCATCTTCAGTTTCACCACCAGCTTCATCACCAAGCTCATCTGACATTTCATCTGGCATTTCTTCGCCACCTAACAATTCGTTATCTGGCATCTTATCGCCATGCTCAGGTGGCATATCATCTAGGCTGGGTTCTTGATTATCAGCTTCTTGTTCTTCCTCTTCTTCAACAACAGGTGGTGTCCAATCATCCCAATCATCCCAATAAGAATTATTTATGAACCAATTTCCGCTACCTTCCCAAGTCCAATTAATCAAAGTTAAAGTGGAATCTGGTGGAAGTAATCCAGTAAGATTTGCCTCAAACATATGATAAACTTCATTATTACTAGCTCCAGCAGCAACTTGTTTATAAATATTATCAGATAAATTGAAAGC
>LAZR01001470.1_pt1 | contig 14894 bp, 10 predicted proteins | sample 329461 | NCBI WGS metagenome assembly LAZR01 (sample SAMN03002196, study PRJNA259156) | marine sediment metagenome | biome: sea floor; feature: Hydrothermal impacted sediments; material: marine sediment; isolation source: Loki non-amplified sample from Loki's castle hydrothermal vent sediment ...
AAATTATTCACAAAGAGAGCGCTTCTCCATAAGGTTTCTTTGAGGTGTCCGTCCATGTTGATCGGGCGAGATATCTTCAGGGCTGTGATTTGTAAGGCTTCGGAATCAAGGCCGAATAGAAAAGGAGAAAAAAGGATAAACAAAGATACAACGAAAAAACATGAAATCCTTTCAATCTTAAGCTTCATGATCCGCGATCATCTGAATTATGCCTATAATTAATTTTCTGATTGACCAATATACATAAAATCAGGGGAATTTGCCACTTTATGTCCAAAATTAGAGAGAATATTCGTATTGTTTTCGGCAAAACGAGGCAAAGAAAAAGAAATTAAACCACAGCCAAAGACTCTTTTATTTGTTTCTTAAGTTTTCCTGGGCGACGGAAAGAATTTTTGCTGCATAAGTTTGACTGATTGTACCTATAGCTATCATGATGTGTTTTTTAAAATGTGAGATAAAAACAGGTTTCCTTTGAAATATTTTATGAATCCGCTTTTTTCACCCCGTCATCTAGCATTTTTCTATGACTTGAGAAGGGAATATCCGGAAGATTGCCTAATGGAAAAAACTCTGCTTCCAGGGAATCTGAACCTGGAGAAAGATTTCCACGGGCCTGGACCTCATATCCAATGATGAGCACATTCCTGTAAAGCATCGATTTTTGAGAGTAAACTCCCACCAATCTCACAATTTCTCCTTTAAGTCCGGTTTCTTCTCTAAGCTCCCTGAGGCAGGCCTTTTCCGGAGTCTCATCAATTTCAATAAATCCTGAAGGTAAAGCCCACTTTCCCTTGCCCGGCTCATGTCCCCTTTTAACCAGAAGAACCTCACCCTTATCATTCCTGACTAAAGCGGCAGAACTCGGTAAAGGATTCTCATAACATACCCATTGACACGCTGGGCAGGCCAGTCTTTTCTCTTCTTCTATCCTGCTCAACTTCAGTTTGGATCCACACTTAAGACAAAATTTAATCATTTTGCTCATCAAACCTTGATAATCTTTGCCTCAAAGGCCAAAGAGGGTAGAAAAACTCTATTTATCTTTATGATAATCTATTATTTCTAGTTTGAGCTTGCCTATAACTTCAGAGATAGCCTGGGCCATTTCCTTGAAAATATTCTCATTAAGAAGGCTTCGCCCTAATTTTATATGAGTGGCATCGGTGTAATATTCGCCGCTTTTGTTGTCCACAGCCAGCCATTTGGAATCCAGACTAATCCATCGACCCACAAAGACTTCAGGCCACATATGATAAGCAAATATACCTCGACCATACATAATTCCCACAGCTGCTCTCGCTGGAATCCCCACAGCTCGGCAGAGGGCAACAGTCAGCACGGTGTACTCTGAACAATCCCCTTCTCGATTTTTAATAATTTCTTTGGCGGTAGCAAAACCCACATAATAATTGGCAGTCATCTCCTTCTCAACCCATTCGGCTATCTTCTTCGAAGCCCTCCAAGAATTTCTCTCTTGACCAACAATCTCTTTAGCTACATTTTGAATTTCTGGGTCTTCAGCTTGGCAGAATGCGCTGGACTTTAAGAATCTGCGGAATTCTTTATCTTTAACTGGGAAAAGAATGGCCTCTTCTTCTTTGAATATCTGGGAGGAAGTCTGAATTATGACATAATCTTCTCCCACCTCTATAATCTTTTGACTTTCATCATCAAAAGGAAAATTCTTAATTTTATCCGTAGATATACCTCTGAGTTTAAATGTTACTCTTTGAATTTTTTGAGGATTTTCGAATGTGACATTGGGTTTTATGATGGTCGAAAAAGCAATATCGAAAGTCTCTTCTGAAACCTCAAGGGCTTTCTCTTTAGGCATGCGGATGGATGTTAAGGTTGTAAAGCTTGTTTTGTTTATACTCCTCCAGGAGTTTCCACTCTCGTCAATCCATTCGTCAACAGTGAGAGGAATAACATAAGTGGTTTCTCCCTTTGCATGCCACAGTCTCATCTTTTTCCCTAAGATTAAAACGTCTTCCTTGCCGATCACCTCAAAGCTAAAATCCACAAGAGAATAGGAAGTAAAGTCTAGTATTTTAAAATTGTACTTATTTCCGGGCTTCAAGCCCTCTTCTTCAATGATCTTTTCTACAGGGACTTCAAGGTAAAACTCCTCTTCATAAGGCAACTCTTTTATGATTTTGCCTCCTGATTTGAATAAAATTTTATCCGGGCCTATCTCAGCTCTCGTTACAGTCTCGCTCTCTGACATTTTTATCCTTATAATACATTCTAAGGGTTTTCCCTGTTCATCGTATATTGATTCCTGCACAGTAGCTATCTCAATAGAATTGCCACCCAAGCGAGCAACTTTCATCCATGATTCACTGAGGCTTTTTTTTAATTTTTTCCCGTTTATTATTAAAGGAAATTCCTTATTATGGCTATATCCAACCTTTATGCCACCCATATAGACTCCCATCCAGGACTCAGATATCTTTTCTTCTCCTGATTTCGAGGACTCTGAGGAAGAAAATACATTGCCTGATTTAGGAATAATTTTGGACGATTGAACCTCAGATTTAACCTTATTCCCTAAAAAAGGGAAAACTAGAAAAATCCATAAAAAGAAGAACATAAATAATTTTTGAATTTTCATCTTCATCAAGGCCTCTCCGCAGTTTTCTTACTTTTAATTCTAATTTAATTTTATGGAAGGAGTCAAAACTTGTTTTAGCTTAAGTTTTCTTTGAATTTAAAAGATGATCTATCGATCTATTAAGTGAATCTAAATCGAGGGGCTTTACAAAGAAATGAGAGATAGAGAGTCGGGATAATTCATCAATCTTAACCAGGTCTGGATAAGCAGAAATCAGGATGACATTTCCTCGGTAACCTAATTCTCTGAATTTGGCGATCATTTCCACACCGTCAAGATGAGGTAACTTTAAATCGGCAATGATTAGATCAATTTCAGCTCTTTTGAAACGCTGCAAAGCTTCTCCTGAATCCTTAGCTAGATAAACTCGATAATTCTTATTTAGAATCAGAAAAAAAGTCTTCCGGATGGACTCATCATCATCGACAATTATGATTTTCTTTTCGGACATTTTGTATATTTTCACCTCTCTTTGATTTCCGTTAGTCCTTAACGCAATTGAAGTAGCATATTTTGTGCCAATCTATATAATTTTGAATCTGAAACTGCAAAAGCAATTTTTATGGGGCAAATTTCGGGGAAAAAATTACCAGGATGTGATAGCTAAGAGAGACAGCTTTATATAACTATATAATTTTAAATAAGTTAAGAAGCATATATGTTTTCAAGTTGTTCTAGTTGTTAAGGACTGGTTCGGGGACAGACCTTAACACAAGGATGTCTGGAGAACAAAAGATGGAATATTTACTCACTCTGATGGCCAAGCCTGACCCCATAAATGAAAAAAATTTTACAGCAAGTAAAAAGCATTTACAATCTTAAATCGATTCCTTTGTCGGGAGGATTGATTGAAAGTCTAAATATTAGAGGTTGTCCCAAAGTGACGTGATATAATGAGGAGGAGTTGCAGGAGAATGTCGGAGCGCCATTGAAGATTTAGCCTTCCCGAATGGTTCTACGAGGGCACCCGACTATGTCGGGCGGCGAGTATGTCTGAGCGAAGCGAGTTACGCAGCCGCCGAGAAGAACGAAGAGGGAATGGCGTTGAAAATCTGAACTAGAGCGGAGACATTCTCCTGCACCTCAGAGTACCTTTTGACTTTCATCACGTCACTTTGGGACAAACTCAAATATCAAGTTTGTATTCTTTTATCTTTTTATCAAGGGTAGGACGGGTTATCTGTAAGATCTGGCTGGTTCTTGTCTTGTTACCTTTGGTTGCTTTCAAGACATGCTGGATGTAGTCCTTTTCAACCTCTTTTAAAGGAACAAGCTGCTTTGGATAGAGCTTCTTTTCTCCTATCTCAAGAGCCAAATTTTCATCAAGGATAACATCTCCCTTGGCCAGGATTACACCCCGAATTAAAGCATTTTCCAGCTCCCTGACATTCCCTGCCCAGGGAAGATTCATCATAGTTTTTACCACTTCAGGAGGGACTTTTCTCACATTTTTACGCAGGTCACGGTTTATTTTCTCTAGAAGATAAGCCACTAATTCCGGAATATCTTCCTTTCTAGTACGGAGTGGAGGCAACGTAATTTCAACTACTTTCAGACGATAGTAGAGGTCTTCTCTTAGCTTGCCTTTTTCAATCAGCTTTTTTAGATCCTGGTTCGTAGCTGCAATTATTCTTGCTTCTGTCTTCAGGATTTTCTCTCCTCCAACTTTCATGAAATCTCTTGTCTCGATTACCCTTAACAACTTTGACTGAAGGTTTGCTGAAATATCCCCGATCTCATCCAGAAACAAAGTCCCTTTGCCAGCTATCTCAAACTTTCCTTTGGTTTCACAAATAGCATCCGTAAAAGCGCCTTTGACATGGCCAAAGAGCTCACTTTCCAAGAGAGTATCCGTAATAGCTGAACAATTGATGACAATAAAGGGCTCCTCTCTATAGGGGCTGTTGTAATGAATAGCTTTGGCAACCAATTCTTTTCCTGTTCCACTTTCACCCTGGAGAAGAATGTTGGTTCGGGTGTTGGCTACCGAGCCTATTAATTTAAACACCTCTCTCATTTTGACAGAACGACCGATGATGTTGTCTATGGTGTATTCTTTCTGTTTCTCTTCAAGGAGGTAGCTGACCTTATCTTCCAGACTTCTTATCTGAAAAGCTTTATCAATGGTCAACTCCAGCTCAACATAATCAAGAGGCTTGACTAAATACTCGAAGGCTCCTAATTTTATAGCTTCTATCGTCGTTTTCATATCGTCGTAAGCAGTCATAATTATAATACTTGCGTTGGAATTCTTTTCTCTTATCCTGCCTAGAACTTCAAGGCCATCCACATCAGGAAGGCGAATATCCAGTATGACTAAATCAGGAATGTGTTCCTCATATTTTTGAATCCCTTCCTCTCCGTCTTCGGCCGCTAAAGCCTCAAATCCTTTCTTAGAGAGATAAGAGGAGAGAGTCTTTCTGATCAAAGGATCATCGTCAATGACTAGGACTGATTTCATCTTTCCTCCTTGGTAGGAATAAGAATTTCAAAAGAAGTACCTTGGGCTGCATTTTCTTTAACTCTTATGGTCCCTCTATGCTGTTCAATAATTTTTCTGGCTATAGGCAATCCAAGGCCAATTCCAGAAGCTTTCGTGGTGTAGAAAGGCTCAAAAATAGTCTCCCTGCTTTCTTCTGGAATTCCACAGCCATTATCAGATATAAATATTCTAATTTTACTTCCCTCTTGCTCCTTCAGAAGAGAGAGAGAAATATTTATTTTGCCCTTTTCTTCCACAGCCTCAAAGGCATTGCGAAGGATGTTTAAAAAAACTTGTTTCAATTTATCAGCATCCACCATAACTTGGGGTAATCCTTCCTTGTAATTTTTCTCAAGAACGACTTTTTTCAACTCCAGAGTGTCTGCTAATGTTTTTATAGACTCATCGAGTATTTGCTCGAAAGAAAAGCGAGCTAAATTCAGTTCTGAAACCCGAGTGAAATCCAGAAGCTCTTTGACGAATTTTTCCATCTGACCTATCCCCTCCTGGGATATGCTTAAATGTTCTTTTTCTGTCTCATCCAATCGATCACTTTGAACAAGCTTCTGGATGTTTAGCTTGACTGATGTTAGCGCATTCCTTATCTCATGAGCAATACCGGCAGATATACGGCCGATGGATGCCAGCTTTTCTGCCTGGATTAGCTTGTTGCTGGCGGTTTCCATTCTTTCCCTTGCCAGGAGAAGCTTGCGACTCATATCATTAAAACTCTGAGCTAAGTTTCCGATTTCATCCTGCGAGGTGATATCTATCTTCTGAGAAAAATCTTCTTTAGATATTTTAACTGTCCCCTCCACTAGTTTTTTCAACGGCCCTGTTATCCTTCTGGCTAATAATATCGCTCCAAAAACACCTATCAAAAGCCCTCCACAGCCGATAAAAATCAGCATCAGGCGGGTTTTCAGGATTTCTGCCCGCATCTCTTCCAAGGATTGACCGATTTTTATAGAACCCCATCTCTTAGGAGAACCTCGCACAAAAATCGGAACTTCAATTTCCAGAATCCTCAGAATCTGTGTTGATTTTTCATCAACAAACTTTTTCCTCTCAAAGAGATAGCTCTTTTCATCGACCTCCTCCCCCAGATCGCTGTAAAGATAAGTTTCTTTGTAGTCTTCTATAAAACTAGTGCCGACAAAAAGATTATTGTAGCGACCATATAAAACAACATAGATGAGATTTTCGTCTATCTGCTCTTCGATATTCTCTCTAACTCCTTCTTCATCCCATTGAATAAACGCTGGCAAATTCAGGTAAGCAATATTTTTAGCAATTAATACTCCCTTTTCTTTCTGCTCTTCAAAAATGGCCTTGACTTCTCGCTGCTCAATAACCAGGAGAATCGATACCAAAAGCACCATGATTAAAACTGTTACCCAAACCATGAATCTTGCCTGGAGGGACATACGTAATTTCACTTTTGCTCGCTTATTTATCTAACCATATTTTTCTGGCATCTAAATAATAAAATCCTAAAGAAGGAACCTCGACTCCCCTGACATAAGGCTGCATGGCAACCCTGTTCTGATGAGAAAAAAGAGGAAGAGCTGGAACATCAGAAATCAAAATTTGCTCAATCTGATGAAAAAGATTTATCCTTCTGGTCCAGCTTCGTTCAATCTCGGCTTCCTGAAGAAGCTTATCCAATTCAGGATTAACATAATTAAAAATATTAAAAATGGATTTTGAAAAAAAGAGAGGTCTGATGATATCTTCAGGATCAGGAAAGCTCATCTCTCTCCCTGTAAAAACAAGATAGGGTTTATTATAGCTCTTTATCTCTTTAAGCGATTTATAATAATTTAATCTTAATTTTATCCCCAGGGCATCAAGCTGCTTGCGGAGTACTTTGTAAATTTTAAGCTTCATCTCTGTTCTTGGCAAATCAATAAGCAATGTAAGAGTAGGAAATTCTTCCTCGGTTGAAAAACCTGCATCTTGAAGCATCTGTTTTGCCTTCTCTAAGTCATAGCTTTCTTCGTCATCCCTGGGGAAAAATCCTGGGAGTCTTGATGGAATATAGTTATTTATCACTTGACGCGCGTACCTCATATCAAAAATATCTCGAGCAATTTCCCTTTTGTTGAGAGCAAGCAAGATGGCTTTGCGAGCGATCGCTCTATCAAGGGGAGGAATGTGGCAGCTCATTCCTAAGAATTTAGGGTGAAGTAAGCCATCCTGAAAAATCTGAAAACTGGGAGTAAGCAGCTTCTTGGACACGACTGGAATAGAATCTATTTCCTTGTTCAAGAAATGATCAAGAGTAAAAAGAGGACAGAATTCTACTGCTTCTAAATAGGCTCTCCCTACAAAATACTCTTCATTTCTTTTCAGCCGGACTCCAACAATATCCAATTGAGGCGTCCTTAACCAATAGTCAAACTTGAAAGGTCCAGTGCCTGACGGTTTAAAGAAAAATCTTCTTCCCTGGTCAATAACAAGGTCACGAGGCAGAATTTTACAAAAATGCATACTCATCAGATACAGAGCGGAGACAAAAGGCTTTGCCCAGTGAATCTCGAAGGTGTATTTATCTAAGACCTTAAATCCTGCAACATCATTTGTTTTTCCTTCTCTGAAATCTTTAGCTCCAACAACTCTTGCTAAGAAGAATTGATAGTAAGGGGAGTTAGTTTTTTTATTAAGCAGCCTTTCTAAGGAAAATTTCACATCTTCTGCTGAAAGCTCTCTTCCATGATGGAACTTGACTCCTATTCTTAAATAAAACGTATGTTTTTTTCCATCCGAAGAAATTTTCCAATACTCGGCCAGGCAAGGCACAATGCTCAAATTTTTATCAAGCCTGACTAAACCATCATAAATTTGTTCTGAGATAAAGATAGAGGACTCTTGTCTTGTCGGATCAAACTCCGCTTTAAAAGTATCGGTAAATGATTTCAGTCGAAAAACTCCGCCGTAGCGAGGTTTACTGACGCTTCTTTCTTGGAAACTTAACAAAGGAGTTATAAAGACCAACATGAGAACAAGGCACCAAGCTACATAGATATCTAATTTTTGGCCCATTTTCCTTTACTTAAATCATAAATTATCCTCAGGTTAATAGCAAATTAAAGGCAATTTTCGTGCCAATTTGAAAGGACGTTTATCCTCTTAAACAGGGGGAGTAGTGGGGAATCAAGAATGATTTTTTATCTTTTTTGTAAAATTATTTTACACATTATGTAAGGAATTAATTCAGTAGGATGGATTTGATAAATAGAATCACCGCAATATATATAAGGTGGGTTTGATGAATCAAACCCCTACAATTTCAATTTAATAAATCAAATCCCTACTAAATTTATAAGTGCCGGTTTGATGAATCAAACCCCTACGCTCCTTGCTACTTCAACGACTTTTCTGAAGACGCGCATGATGTTTGCGCCCCAGATCTTCTGGATATCTTCTTCTGAATAGCCCCGGCGGAGAAGTTCCATGGTAATATTAGGCAATTCGCTGACGTCATCACAGCCCTTAAGACTGCCTCCACCATCAAAATCCGTTCCAATACCAACATGATCTACTCCGATTAAGTTGACGACATAATCTATATGGTCGACAAGCTTTTGGACTGTGGTCTGTTCTGAAGGATATTTCTTATAGAGATTCCTATATTCATTTTCCATTTTCTCTCGCACGCTTTCGTCTCTCACATCACACCGAGAACCGTATTTCTCATCGAGTTTTGCCCGGGCTTTTTCTCTTTCTGGATTCGGTTTTGCTTTCTTTATAAAACTTGAGACAAAGCAAATCTGAATAACACCATTTTTTGAAGCTAAAGCTTTAAGCATTTCGTCAGAGAAATTTCTCGGATGGTCACAAAGGGAGCGCACACTGGAGTGAGAAGCTATCACCGGCGCTTTTGTCACCTCAAGCACATCAAAAAAGGATTTATCTGAAGCATGAGAAATATCCACCATGATTCCCAAACGGTTGCACTCTGCAACAACTTCCCTTCCGAAGTCGCTCAAGCCTTTATCCTCTGGATTGCTCTTCTCAGTAGAGGAATCGCAGATATCATTATCGCCAGAGTGACAGAGGGTAATGTAACGGATTCCTCTATCATAATATTCTTTTACGAGAGAAAGATCTTTGCCGATGAGATAGCCATTTTCTATCCCGATAAATGCGGCTCGTTTTCCTTCTTTTTCCAATCGATAAGCATCTTCAGGGGATGTCGCCAGCTCTACCAGATGAGGATAATCCTCGGCCATCTTATGGATTGCACCTATCAATAGATTGGCCCTTTCTCTTGCTCTGGCATATCCTTCAGGGGTTCTTTCCCCTTGGCAAACATAAGCTGCAAAAAATTCAGCATCCAAGCCTCCCTCAGCCATCCGGGGGAGGTCGATTTTTCCGCTTCCTCCCTGACCAGGCTCATGGCGTTCTCCGATATCCCATCCTTTCCTTAACATAAGGGAAGGAGTGTCGCTATGAGTGTCAACAGTAAGGACTCTATGGTGAATCTCTCTGGCCTCCGCCTTTAAAGCTTCTTCATCCTTCTCCGGAGCACAGGAGATCAGCCAAAAACCAGAAAAAGACAGAACCATGACAAATGATATAAATTTTATTCTCTTCATATTAACTCCTTGTTATACTCGTTTTATTCAAAGTCGCCTGTATTCAGGGTCTTTCAAAACTTGGCATCCTTCTGGAACTCTGAACTATCTTTTTCTGTTGCCTTTACTTTTTGGCCTGTTTCCATACTTCGATGAATTTGACAGCCTGTTCCACCATCCTACTCACAGTATTCTCTCCATGCTCTTTTGTAGCCTTTTTAGGATCACTCAAGGACCAAACACCGTTACTCGAAAGTTCATGGCTTGCCCCTCCTTTTTTTGTCGCTACAGGAACTCCAAATAGGGAATTCCAGACAATCATTAAATCAGGGTTTTTCCCGGCGAGCTCTTTGAGTTCTTGCATCCTGGGAGTAAAACGTATGTCAGGCTTTTCAGCCCTTTCCATCTTCACTAGTTCGGGCTTCAAGTAGAGCATGATAGAGGTCTCATCTATTCCTGCATGCCAATCAAAGAATTCTTCTTCCTCTTCCCCACTTTCTTGGATAGGGCTGCCATGGCCGATTGCTACGGCAATAGCTTCTGTTGTGTGATTGATTCTATGAATAATTTTTTGCTGAACAATATTATTTCCACCGTGATAGTTGAAGAACATGAACCGGCGGAATCCATACTTTATAAGCATCTCTGCGGTCTCGAAAAGAACCTGCTCCATGGTGTCAGGTTTCAGACTCAAGGATCCAGGAAATCCAGAGTGATATTCGCTGTACCCGGCCAAAAGAACCGGCGCTACTACTACTCCCGTGCGGGCGGAGATTAATTTTGACATACCCGTCGCCTCATAATAATCCGTTCCTAACGGTAAATGAGGACCATGCTGTTCAGTACTTCCAAGCGGAATAATAACCATGTCGCTTGTTTTCAAATAATCCCTGACATCTGTCCAGGTCATCTCCTGCAAAACAAGAGGTTTCACTTGTTCCTGGGCAAAGAGCAAAGTCCCGAAGAAAAAAATGATTGAGACAATAAATAAACGTTTCAGGTTGCTAAACGCCTTATTTCTGTTCATGCTTATCTCCTACATTGAAATCAATGCCAAAATATTTTGATGTCCTATTCTATTCATTCTCAGAATTTATCGCAATGATTAGTTAAAGTTGGGACGGCTGTAAAGATTGGCGAGAATGCACTCGCCAACGGCTTAAACTGCGCTTTGAACTTGAATCAGAACATCAAGCGTATACCGATTCTTGCCTGTCTGGGTCGAACGATTCCGTAGAGATCATGACCATCTGTTGAGGAATAATAATCTGGATCAGCTGGCAGCAGCCAATCATAATCTGTCCTCGTTCCCCAGGAGGTGATGGTGTCATCGTTGAACACGTTAAAAACATCCACCATCAAGCCCAAGCGGAATTTCTCGGCAAGCACGAATGTCTTTTCCAGCCTCAAATCAAGAATTTTGCGTATCGGATAATGATTGGAACCCCGCTTTTCTGTAAAGAAAGTCACATTGCCATGAGCAAGCCTGGAAGTCCGTATTTGTCGTGTCCAGGCATTACCTGTAATAGCCCGGAAATGGCCTGTCAGGTAAACTCCAAAAGGAAAGATATAAGTTCCCTGCACTTTGATCATATGAGTCGGGTCGTAGGTGGAATTGCCATCGGCGTTTATCCAGTAATTGGGACTTTCAACCGAGCCTCCCCAGCCTATATCGTCGGCGAATCCATTGTCCATTGTTCCGTATGCCTTAGAATAGACATACGAAGCCAGAAGCTGCCACTTGTTGGAAAAACGCTTGTTGAACATGAACTCAAAACCCCAGTACCTGCGGTAGGGTGTATTACTACCTATCCCTGGATCACCTTCCTTGAGATTTTTGATGAGGTATTGATGTTCATCAGGATTCGTTTGCTCATAGATCGTGTAGATCGTCGCAGGATTTTCAGGATCAGCAAGAACTACAGGGGACCATATCGCTACGTTGTCAATCGGGCCCATTAGGTTCTTCCAATCACGGTAAATGTAAGTTGCTGATATGGATGCATCTCTGAAAAGCTCCCTTTCAATACTGGCTGTAAACTGATTCATGTAAGGATGTTTGATATCAGGATCCAAGGAATAGAGATTCTCGGCCGTGAACCATTCATGCCATAGCCCATCGCCTGGAGGAGGTTCATAGTAGTAGCCAACATATTCAGAGTAAGCAGAAGCTGGGTTTAGACGGTCATGATAACTGGAAAGCATGGCTGCTGAATGTTATTTAAATTTAAGCGAGCCTGAGAAAGCGCTGCCTCTTCTTCAAAAATCTTTAAAGCTAGATCCCAATCAAGCGAGAATTAAGGAGCTTGAAGAGAAAACAAAAAAACGTCTGGAATTAGCTCCAGAACATGAAAAAGTAGACATAGCCAAACAATTGCTTGATTATTTAAAAAAATAGGAATGGAAAATAATGAACAAGAAACATTTTATACTTATCTTTTCAGGATATAAAAATCCCTCTTGCTCTTATCTTTTTTTACGAGCCTGAAATCAATAATCTTGTATTTTCTCTCAAATAGAGTCTTAAAAACCTGTCTTGTCTTCATCCTCCATTCAAGAGGGATACTCCTGACTTTGTCCTCAGCGACATCTGTCTCGCGGAGCATGCGGTAAAAATCAACAGGAATTTCAACCAAAAGGAATTCATGGTCTAGATCAAGGTTTAAGTCTTTGACCACTTCAAGCATTAGAATTCCATTCCGGCCTTTGACTTCCTCGGTGCCAGCCTCGAGCGCAATATACCCTGAGTCAATTAAGCGCTCTAGATCATATTCAGGCCTTTGAATATCTTTCTTGAGATCCCAGAAGATAATAAACCTATCGCAGGGAATATCTGCTCTATTCAGCAATCCAAAAAAGTCTTCATAAAAAGCATCCCTGTATTCGACCACATCCATCCCGAAGTGATGGATATTCCGGTAAGCATTGATTCCTGTTAAAGGATCAAAAGTATTGGTAATAGTATAAATCCCGAAAATATCCATCAACTTATCTTTCTGAAACTGCTTTATTAGAATCCCAAGACCATAAAGCTGAAAATCTTGCCTGATTCCTACATACTGAGAATAAAATAGGATATTATCAGGTTCTCTGAAGGCAATTTTTTTGTCCTTTATCCCGATAAACCCGTAAGAAAAACCGACAAGATGCTTTCTATCCTGCTTGAATACTCCGCTCTTGCTTTCCACATAAACGGCTATAAATAAGCAACTTCCATCATACAGAAAATTTGTGCACATCATGTTTCTAGCGCCAGGTAGACCATCCTCTGGATCGCCCCAAATTTCATTCCTTAACTCTTCATATTTCACGTAGTCGCGTGGGTGACCTGAGCTTTCCACTTTGAATAAAAAATTCTCCCCTTTGATCTTATAAATCTTTTCAAATTCTTTCATTTTTAATAAAGTCAGTTTAATAAAATCTTGGTTAAGATTACAATGATTTTATCCAAACGCTCTTCCCATTGCAAATTCCTTTTGGAGTAAGGTCTTATCATTGTAAAAAATGTAAAAAAAGGGGACAGGCTACTTTATCTGATAGAAATAGGATTATTTCTACTCAAAGAGATTTCTAACAGATAAAGCGCAGCAAAAGTAGCCTGTCCCCTTTTTTATGATCCTTTCTAGATTTGAATTCCGTTTTTTTTTAGTATATGGTAATTATCTTTGCTGGAAGATAACTGTCTAAAAAAACTCTATTCGACCTTAAAGGAGAGATAGAATGAAAACCTTTAAAAGAACAATGATCACGGTTTTTTCGCTCCTTATTCCCTTTCTTCTCCAGGCAGCAGAATTTCAGGTTAAAGTCATAAAAAGCAAGGATGATCTGCCTGAAAAATTTTGCAGCCACTGGGAAAAGGGAGACTTTCTTATTTTTGACGGAAAGAACCTGACCTTAATCGGTGGAGTCAAGAGGCCACTGAAAAATTCTTCCAACTATCCGGGATTCAATGCCATGGGCAGTATTATCAGTTTCGTCCCTGCCGGAAAAAAAATAGCGAGCAACTTGAATATCGGATCACCGTACATCAGGATAAAGAGAAAAAGAGAACATTTAATTTACACCTCGGTTAAACCCTTAAAAAAGACCACCCTAGATCAGGCTATTGCTTTCGAAGCCACTGTTCTTTACGAAGGGAAACAAGGAGAAAAAGCCCGGATCAGGACTCGCTATCATTTTTCCCCTCTTGAAGGAAGAATTGATGTAACTTCAACCATAACCAACACAGGAAAGAAAAAGTTCGAAGACCTGGACTATGAGCTCTATTTTAACGCATTTCACAGTTACTACTTCAGCCCTTTTGACAGAGAGAATTATCCTGGCTTAAGGTTCAGAGTTTACCAGAAAAAAGGACATTATTTAGGCTGGCTTAATATGAATCCTCTCACCGAGGAAGAAAAATCTGTTAAAGATGACGAGGAATCCCCTCCTATACCGGGAACATTAGCTCCCAAGGAAGTATTTGAAGTTCGCCACATCCTGCTGGTGGATACTCAACATGAGAATCTACTCCAGAAAATCTATAAAATTTTTAACGTTGAGACGGAAGAAGCGCTCATTCATTTTGAAGCTTTCAGTGGCGGCTCCATGGAAGTAATTGTCAAAGATGCTTCATCCTCTTCTACTTTTTTCCGCTCCTTTCTGGAAAATCCTTTTTCCATCAAAATTCCTCTTCCGAAGGGTGCCTATACGGCGAGAGGAAATTTCTTCCCGGCTGTCTGCGAAAAACTCCTTGTGGTTGGATTAGAAGATGAAAGCTCATGCGTTCTCAAAAATCCCGCGCAGGGGAAAGTGAAAGTAAAAATCATAAACAGCAAAGGAGACTTTGTGCCCGGGAAGGTTACTTTTATCGGCCTTTCCCCGACTAAAACTCCCTATTTTAAACCTGAAAACCCTGTAAAGAGCGGAAGAGGGTGGGAATCTTTTAAAAATTCCTGTTTTCCTCAAGAAAAAGGACAGGAAGTGAAATTACCCGTGGGAACCTACCTCATCTCTGCTTCGAGAGGACCGGAATATTCCATGGATAAAAGAGCAGTCGAAATATTGAAGAATGAGCAGCAAGAATTGACCTTTCTTATAGATAGAGTGGTGGAGACTCCAAATCTTATCTCAATCGATCCCCATATGCACACCCAAAATTCAGATGGAAGAATGCGCATTCCCGAAAGGATAAAATCAGTTATAGCCGAGGGAGTCGAGGTGGCTGTGGCTGCTG
>LAZR01001471.1_pt1 | contig 14886 bp, 10 predicted proteins | sample 329461 | NCBI WGS metagenome assembly LAZR01 (sample SAMN03002196, study PRJNA259156) | marine sediment metagenome | biome: sea floor; feature: Hydrothermal impacted sediments; material: marine sediment; isolation source: Loki non-amplified sample from Loki's castle hydrothermal vent sediment ...
CCGTGTTGAGATCACCTTGTGATTTGCTTAAATTTCGCTGCGCATTAAGCGAAGCTATATTGGTATTTACAATTACAGCCATAACACCTCTCCATTATTAATCTATTTAATATGTTTAAAGCCTGCCAATGTTCAAAACAGGTACAACGGAGGCAATGCACAGGGCGTGCCATAACAATTAAATAAATTAAAATCAAACACTTACACATTACTTTAAGGCGGCGTTATTGTTACAAATTATTTGAGCTATTGTTCTGTCAAAAAAATATCATTTAATTTTCAATGCATTAAACCACTGCACTTGATGCAAATCTAACGCATAGTTATTCAAAACCCAGTTCTGTAACACCAGTCCTTTCTCTGGCAACGTCTCTGGCTCAGAAATAGCTAAACGTAATGCATCAAGCCATTCTGCTTGAGTATTGCCAACTCGCATAACAGGTGGATTATTCGTTTGGTAAGGATAAATATCAGTACAAATGACAGGCCACGCTAACATGCCATATTCAAGTAATTTCAAATTACTTTTTGCTTCGTTAAACGGCTGTATTTCTAACGGCGCAACAGCAAGATCTAATTTTAGGCTTGCCAATTTCTTTGGGTAGTCTTCAAACGAAGAAAATTCATGATATTCGTGAACATAAGGTCTTAACGCTTTAGGGCACATGCCCATAAAAATCCAGTCAACTTCCGTAGATGTAGTTTTGACTAACTCTGAAATAATCTCTAAATCGCCCGCATGATATTCACCGCCGGCCCAGCCCACTCTTAGTTTTTTGCTGGTATTCGCATGAGGTTTGACATTAGACCAGCCTGTCAAATCAATACAATTAGGCACTACGACAATATCGTGACTATAAATTGACAACGCATCTGCAATCGGCTGCGTTGAAGCAATCACACGATCACATAACGCTAAGGTTCGTCTTAATCGATGACGCATATCCTTATGTATTTTCTTCTTGCTGGCATTGTTATTGGATAATGACGTCACTAAATCATCAATTGAAAAAATAACAAAAATACTCGTTTCTGCTTTAATCCATTTTATAAAATCATAAAATTCATCATTAAGCGTCAAATGCATCAATAGAACATCTGGACGTGCTCTATTCATTTCAAAACGGTTCGGGATAAATACGTCATGCTTCGCATCATGGCCTGGTAATAATGTAGATTCGATCATCGCCGCATGGGTTAATTCGCGCATCGGCTCAATCACTCTATAATGACCAATCGCCGTATTATTAAACGGAAAAGCCATGATTCTTGGGCGATTATTATGCTGCTGTTCCCAACCAATATTGATAGCGGTTTCGACTTCGAAATCATCCGATCTTAAGGATAAGTTTCGGTTATATGAATCATCATTTTGATACGCTGCTGACCAGCGTTGTATAACGACAGCCTCAACATCGGTTTTATACTGAGTCGCAACGCCATTACTACCACTCGCCAAATCCATATTTTGTCTAAATACGGCTTGAGGTTCCCAAATTGTCTTTAAACCTTGTTGTTTAAGCTTTAAACATAGATCAGCCACACAATATTTAGTATTCGCTAAATCACCGTCATCTAAGCCGCCAGCTGATTTATAGTCTTCGGTATTGACCATAAAACAGGCACTTGAAACAAAGCTATATTGTTGAGTGAGTTGTGCACGGCCCATATAACCTGCATCATCAAATGTCGATTGTTCAAACAGGCCATGTACATCATCAGTTGCACCTAACACGCCACCAGCATGCACTATTTTATTATCTGCACCGATAACTCTAACGCCCACCACACCAACATCCGTTCGCTGAGCAAGTGCTGACATTGTAGTTAACCAATTGTCATTAACAGGCATCGCAGAGTTTGCCAAAATCACGACATACTCACCTTTAGCCTGCGACACGCCGAAATTGATCATCGCCGAATAATTCGCTTCGCTATAAGATAATAAGTTCAGACGATCGCCAAGATCATCTTTAATTTCTTGATAGATGAAGTCGACATCTTCAACATCGCTTTGTTGATCAACAATGACTAGCTCAAACTTCGGATAATCCGTGTGCGTCAATAATTCGTCCACACACTGCCAAATTGCAGAGGCATTATTTTTATTGGCGATAACAATCGAGACTAAAGGCTGTTTAACCTCGACATATCGGACATGGAATGTATTTTTTTGTTCTAACAATGAGATCTTAGCGAGGATTTCTCGGCGTTGAAAATACGCTACTCTCACCGAGAGTTCACTATCGCTTAGTACCTTGTCATCAATTTCACATGGCGTGGCAATATATAACACATCGGCAATATGACTTATTGCATTATCCCCCCATCGTTCAGACACGTTAAACGCAAGATCCGTGTTATGAACATAGGCCAGTCCTGTGTAACCACCAATGGTCTGAAAGGCTTCTCTTTGTACAATGACCGAACGGCCAAGATATGAAATGGAGCACAAAAGTTCTAGATTAAAGTCAGGCTTAAATAATAAGTTATTTCCGTGAGCGCCCTCGGCTTCATCGCTATAAATGAGTTTACTGTGACCATCTCGGTTGATGGTATCAGCAAAACTTAATAGAGCATGCGAGGTCAGTTTATCGCCGGGTAATAATTGCATAATCCAATCAAGACTATTGTCGATGACGGCATGATTAATCGCTGCATTTAATGATTCGGTGATTTCTAGCCATTCAATATTTGCAGGTAGATCGGTAAAAAATTCGGGCTGAGGCATATTACTAATAATCGTCAGCCCCCACGCTGTGTAGAGTTGCTCTTGCAAGGACTTTAAAGTGTCAGAAAGTAACGCGAGTTCATGTTGATTAATCACGATAATCAAATGAAAGGATGGATGATGCTGCCACGTATTAACCATGCGTTCAGCCATAATGACTGCGCGGCCTTCTAGCAAGGCATTTTTTTCTAGCCAGCGTTTATTATCGAGACCACGTAAGGATAATTTAGGTAAGTTGATATTGTCAGTTGTTGCCATTAAATTTAATACAGATTCAACCCAGTCTTGGTTATTATCAGCTCGCCGTATAGAGACCTCCGCCTGCGTGTTTCGTACAAACTGATCAACTTGCCACCAGCAATATTCGATTGCCAGCTGATTGTTATATGTGACTTCTTTAATAGTGCTTTTAGCGATCGTTATTGCATTGTTGTCGGTCGAATACGCAAGTCCTTTACCGACTATTTTTTCACTTAAATTATCAGTAAGGAATGGACTATCGATGATAATCACCGGACAGCCACACAATACTGCTTCACCAATAATCGCTGATGGTTCATAGCAATATAAGACTTCTGAACGTCGTAGAATGTTGGCGATATCTTGCGGTGTAAGCTGAACATCTTGGCATAAACTCGTTGCTTGTTCAGCGTGTTCAGTTAATTTATACCCTTTTGCTAAATATTTGTGGGCATAGAAACACGCACCTTGCCGATTTTCATCAAAGGCATTGTTTTCATTATTAAAAACAGCATTATTGATGACGGGAATGTTTAATAGTTGTGCCGATGAATTTTCTTTCACGTAACTTGCTGAGAATGAAAATATCATGTCCTCACCTGCAAAATCACCGCCACCTAAATGACCAGCTTGATTTAACAACCACCTGACAACGAGTGGCATATTGAGTGGATTGCCTGATACAACTTCTGGGTAAACCATGATCGGTGTCATCGCCGTTTGTTGATGTCTCAAAACATCATTGACACTCAACAACGGTGTTCTAAGTGTCAAGCATTCAGTTTCACAACCGATGATATAGGCTTCTTGGCCCATTTCATTTAAGGCATGACATAGATGGTGCAATGCTCTTCCGCCAGCTGATTTGGCAGTATACTGTGGAGAGAAAATATAATAAGGAGAATGCACACAGTTAAAGAAACTTGGCTTTTTCATTTTTTAACTTTCCCTATCAAGGTAATATTTCAATTATTTTTTGATTAATTAATGCAGGTGTATCCACACAATCATTAGCTATTAGATCAGCATGACCATATCCCCATGTGACCATCAAATAATGCAATCCATTGTGATGAGTTGCCAGCCTATCGGCCTCGGTATCACCAATATAAATCGTGTTTGTTTTGTCCAAATGATTGATATTCACCACATGAGCGATCAACTCAGTTTTATTCTTGGTGTACTTTAATTGATCAAGCGCATAAACCTCTTTAAAAACAGTATCCCATGATAAGTAATCGATTATTTTCAAAGTAGGAATAATCCGCTTATTAGTTAATAAATAAAGCGTATAACCTTGGCTAATGAGATCGTTCAGCATCTTTTCTATGCCATCAAACACCACGGCTTTTTTATAACCAACAGAATCATAGTGCGCCATAAAATGTGTCGCAAGCTGCGTTATAACATCGGGATCATTGGTACCCGCTAATGTGGCTAATGTGACATGCAGCGGTGGACCAATCAAAGTCGCTAAAAATGGCTGACAAGGCGTAATATCACATTGTTCAAATGCAATCTTCATCGAATTCAAAATACTGTCAGATGAATCAATTAAGGTTCCATCTAGATCAAATATTACATTCATTGGCACCACACTTTAAGATAATTGCAATTCAAACGCTGCCAAGTCACTGGCCGTTAAATCTTTGATACTGCCCAGCTGATAAGCAGACTTTAAATCGCCATCGTAAATCAGCGCCAACAATACTTCAGCTCGACGCGTCAGTTTTTGGGTAACAAAAAGTAAATCTCGACTTTCTAGAGTGTTATTTAATTGTTGTTGAATTTCAGCCATGTATTCCATGCTTTGGGACATCGTCTGATTATTGATGCTGTCATATATTCTCGATGGCAAGGCTGTCAGCATAAAATAATGGGGAGATTGAAGAGGAAGAGCCGCTTCCATTCGCGCTAAGATTTTGTCATAGATCTTATATTGGTAAACAGGAAGTAGTTCAGTTACCCAGCGTTCATGTTGTTCATCAGGAATAAGAAAAACATCGGATGTATCTTTGAAAATTGAAGTGTTCCATACATCGATATTACTGAGACAAATGCCATAAATGTTATACACCTTATAGCCCAGTTCTTTAGCGTAACCAAACAAGGTTGTACTTGTAATCGCTTGATCTCGAAACTCAAAACTCAAAGCATTATGGCAATATTCCATTACCATAAAAGGTCGATGATGTTTAATCAAATTCTTCGCGCCATCAAGTGCTAAAATCTCGGCACCTTCAATATCAAGCTTAATCAGCCCAATATTTGATGCTTTTGCTAACACATCATCCATCATGACCAAATCAACCTCAATCGTGGAATAACCTTCACCAACAGAGCAGTATTCCATACCCGCCGTATAATTAAGACTGCCGGCGCCCCAAACGTCTGTATCAATAAAACTGGCTTTACCTTGTACATTAGAAACAGCAGCATTAAATAAAATAATGCGAGGATTATCTTTATACTTTGCTACTGCATGATCATATATTTTTGTTGATGCCTCAAAGCCATAACAAACACCTTTCGTAAGCGGTAATAACAACTCTGTCTGCATGCCGATGTTAAAACCAACATCAATCACATTGTCATTTGATCCCACAACCAATGCATAAAATTCTTTAAAAAACGCCGTATCATTTAAAAAATGGGCAACACCAGATTCAGAATCAATGACGGCTTCATAGGCAACGGTTTGAAATGTGGTTAATTTATGCATGTTTATGCTTTTCCTCTATTTTCCATTCAAGCTGGTCATTGCTTTCCATGATAGAGACGTCACCTTATTTTGAGCGATGCCTTGAATGATGCTGCTTAGATAATTTTCTTGGTCTTTTTCTGAGCTAAAGATAACGGTATCAACTAAATCTACGTTATCTGCTAACCATGTTGTAGCAACAATAGGTACGCCTAATAACATGTCGCCTTGACGATGAATATTCGATTCCAAACAACATACCACCTCAACACCTGCCGCTTTTGCTTCTAATACTAATAACGAGGCTACTAATGCACTACCCAAGATTGCAACTCGACCTTTAATATTATGGAATATCGTTTTCCCTTCAGCTTGTCTTTCTGCCCATTGGTAAAAACATTTTATCGCCGTGGTTTGATTATCTTTAGGTGCTGGGATAGCAGCCACATCTAGTTTTGGTGTATCGCTATCCGCCAATACGTTCACTAATATATGCAGCGGCAAAATAGAATAAAACGCATCACCATTCTTTTGTGCTCGCAGACTTGCCTTTTGATATTCATTAACAAAATAGCGTTTGGTCGACAATTGCAAAGGATAAGCAGAAATTAATGTTATTTTTTTCTGAACTTGATATCTAGCAATAAAATTATCAAATAACATACTATAGTCGATAGCGATCGATGTTCTTTTTATAAACGAACGAAGTTTGCGATATAACTGAATAGATGGCGTAGATAAATCAACACCATTAGTGCCTTGAGAAGGATGTAGTCTATATTTCAACAAGGGCTCAGCAATAAATCCAATACTTCTTTTGACATTGGCTCGGGCAGGAAATAACACATCTTCAGCACCCTCAACATTTTTGCCACGGATATTATTTTTCACCGATTTAGAGTTGAAATAATGCAATCTCACCATCGGTGAAAAATTATATCGTCGATCTAACATCAGCGAGCTAGGTATTGGCCAAAGCCGCTCATGAACAAAATTTAAAATATACTCGCCCGGCTTAAATAAAATATCCTCCTGTCTCGGAGACATTGCAGGGGAAATGGCATTGCCTTTTTGATCGATCGTGCTGACATTGGTCCACGTCAAAATAACTTCTGGATGTTCGTCCATAAACCGCATCTGTGTTTCCAGCATATGTGGCAACATAATGTCATCATCATGCGTCACAATAATGCGTTTGCCTCGGGCGATATGATAAGCAGAGGCATAATTAAATTCGACAGCCGAACGAGGCGGATTTCGCACATATCGTATTCTAGGGTCATCCATTGCCAAGATAACCTGCGGCGTGTCATCAGTACTGCCATTATCTAAAATGACTAATTCAAAATCTGTGAATGTCTGATTGAGTATTGCATTGACCGCTTCCTCTAAAAAGCCATGAGCTCGATTATAAGTCAGTAATGCGACGGTTAAAGGTAGCTGGGCGATGCGATGTTCTAGTATTAAATTTTCCATTTATAACTCTATTATTTTGCCAGCCCAAACATACTGATTATGTAGCTCATTGGTAATTTCTTTTGCATAGGTCGAGCTTGCAATCACGATCGTCGCCTGTCGATTTTCTTCTACCCATTTTGCTGGATGAATTGTTCTACCGAGCAGGGTTTTAGTGTGTAGTTGGGCATTTTTATCAACAAAGCCTAGTAAATTAACCTCGCTTAACCGAGTCGTTGCACACAGCCTTGTCGTAAATGAACCCGCGCCCCAGACGATGACAGGCTCTTGACTCTGTATCAGTAGATCTAAGGTGTTATTTATGCTGACTAACAAATCATTTGAATGCTGTATATACGCCTCGATACTGGGCTTAGTTACTGCATCGAACACGATGTCATCACAACTTGTTTTGTCGACACTTTTCTTAAACACCGCCAATAAATAATTATTATTGTAAAAAGGATAATACTTACTTTCACAATGAACCATTTCAAAACCATTTATTTCAAAAATATTGGACAAACTGGTTTTCGAAAAGAAATTGATATGCTCTAAAGCAAACTCTAAAAACGGCTCGGTGAGTGTCAACTTACCGAAGCTTTCAACATCTGGCACAGCAATAAACACATGACCCTCGACCGCCAATAAATCATCCATGTGATTAATCGCCGCGCTCAATGTTTCAATATGCTCTAAAACACCACAGAGACTTATGACATCGTATTTATTACTGGTTTGATATTTATCTAAACTCGACGATATCACATTAATATCGTAATGCTTTTTGGCGAGCATAGTGGCTGAAGCGCTGGGCTCTAAACCAGTAAGGTTTTGAATGCCCGCCAATTTGAAGTAATTTAGAAAATGGCCCATCGAACAGCCAACATCTAATACTTTAGACTGTTCTGAAAGCGGTAGCTTTTGTTGAACATAGTCAAAAAAATCGGCGTGAATCGAACTCAATCCAACCGGAATATCAACGGAATGAAGATGATGTTCTGCATCTTGATAAAAGGCATCTAACTCAATTTGAGATGGAATATTATCAGCATAAGCAAACCCGCATTGTTCGCAACACACCACTTTATAACTTAAGGCATTTTTTGCACTTGGAATAAGGAAATCTTGTTTATGTAGCGTGTTTTTATCAGCACCATCACATATCGCACAAACTCGCTGTTCAGTTGGAATTGTCATCATTTTATCCGGCTCTTATACCAATCTTTGCCCAAGCTGCCTGCTTGTTTGAAAGACTCATAATATTCATCTGGAATATTCAGCCCAGCCTGACATATTTTGCTAAAAAAATCAGCGTCTGTCGCCGTGATTGGCGATCTTACTGACTCACTTGAAAGTACACTTAGAGAGGGTTTGGCTTGCCAATAATTATGAATTTGTCCATCTTGTTTGACGTTAGCAGCTATGCCATTTTTTGTTAAAAATGAAAGAAAAGCTTGATAACGTAATGGGTACGTTTGGCTCGTTTGCTGGTAATCAGTGCGAGAGTATAAATTTTCAATAGTGAGATCGGCGCCTTGTGGCAGATCTTGTTCTGCTATAAAAGGTAAATCAAAAAATTCACACATTTCTCGAACCCGTGCATCATGAGCAATAAATAACGCTGGTACACCGGCATGTATTGCTGGTGTCAAACCATGCATACGAGCGCCAAACACAAAATCCATCTCACCCAGAAAGTCTTTCCAAATCGAATAATTGGTAAAATAATGAACTTTATTTTGCTCAAATAGCTGCTGAATTTGATTAAGACCTAGATAAAATTGCGTTGCCTGATGAACATCAAAGGCATCAATCATTCCGGGATAATACAATGCTTTAACTAGTAAATTAAAACTCTGTTCAACATAATGACAGCCATTATCTATCGCTAATTGGAGTATGTCTTTAATTCTAGATTGCTTATTGTTTTGATAGTTTGAATAGGCGACTGTTACCTTTTCAACTTCACTAAACGGACGTTTCATGGCAAGTTTTGGTGATAACTGGGGACCATTAAGATATAACGATAAGCAGCCTACGGGTTCAACATTTGATATACCTAAACGCTTCAAAATATCGGCCGAATATTCTCCTCGCGTTCCCACCACAACACTGTGATCTGCAATCGTATGCAAATATCGAATCACTTTAGGGCTTAATTCTTTATGAAGGCTAGCTGAATAGTCATAGCCTGTGGATTGGACCGATTCACTGATACTGGTAAATGGAATAGTCAATTTTTCAATAAACTGCGTTACTAGTTCAAAGGGATAACCATCATCATCGTAAGGCGGCGGTGCAATTCTACAAGGAATAAAAAAGATAACTTGCGAACACCTTTCATTCACTTCTTCTGCGGTTAATGAAAAATTCCATGGTATAAAATCGTCACCACCACATAACAAAGCCCCAGCATAGGTGTACACCAGATCGCCAATATTGATCAAACTACTGTGCATGGCATAATTTGCCCGTGTTTTATCTATGCCTTCTAACGGCGGCATATAGCCAATAAGCACAGGTTTTGCTGTTTTACTGGTGGTGCTAGATACGATAGCCACGCTAATTTAAGCTTTCGTTAAAATATAAAAACATTCTAGAGAATCCAATTTCAGGACTGACTAAGGTATTCCACCCAAGCTGTTGCAGTTTCTTTATATTGAAATGACCTGCTGTTCTTAGTGTCTTATTCTTTTGGTTATTTTTCACCACTATTTGGCAATCATCTCGGTCACTGACCCGTTTTATTAATCTCGCCAATTGTTCAATAGTTAATTCTTCATCAACACCAATATTGTAAGCATGACCAAATTCACCTCGCAGCAACATATAAAAAATGCCCCGAATTAAATCGCTTATATAACAAAAAGGTCGGGAATCTAAGCCATCACCTTGAATAACAATATCGCGTCCTGCAAGTACATCAGCCATAAAGTCAGTGAATACACGCCCATCATCAAGGCGCAGTGTCGGGCCATAAGTATGTGAGATCCTTGCGATCATAATTGGTACATCATATTGCCTAAAATACGACATACATAATGATTCGCCTAGACGTTTTGATTCGCTATAACATGCGCTAGGATGCAAGGGATCGACGCTACCATAATCAGTTTCAGCAAGCTCATTGTCGTCATTATTACCATATATAGCGCCACTACTTAAAAACACAAATTGAGCATTATGGTGTTTGGCTAATTCGAGTAAATTAAGCGTTCCCAGCGTATTTGTTTTAATCGTTTCAACGGGTTGCGTTAAATAATATCTAGGGCTGGCATCACTTGCTGCGTGAATAATTAAATCGAGAGCCAGATCCGGAGTCCATGCTATCGGATCATTAACATCTTGTATCAGTGGCTTAAACCATGGTTTATTAATGAGATAGGGAAAACGATCCGTTAATTTCTGCTCACTACGCGCCAAGACATAAAGGCTTATCGGCTTAATATTTGTTTGTTCATTTAACAACGCTAAGAGATCGACGATATAGCCGCCGATGAAACCAGATGCGCCCGTGACTAAGATTTTTTGACCTTGCAGAGACTGCCAGTCTAATTTTTCTTGAAGGATGTTGAGCAAATCTTCTTCAACTATTTTATGGCGCTGCGTCATAAATTTCATCTAATGTAATAATGCGATCGTCAGATATACCCAATTGATTTAGATGAGCAATAATCTCTTCTTTATAGCGGATTGAAGCGATTAATATCGGTAAATTGCCATGCTGATCAGCGTTATATTTTTGCACTCTCATGTCTGCAACGACCCTTCCCCATTGTTTTTCTGATGAATCCAACAGAAAAGTGATTGGCAGTGATTGAATATACGGATGAATATAATTTTGAAAATCGCCACCGACACCGTACACAGCAAATGAATGAGGGAGTTTTTGTTTAAAGTTGTTCAGTATTGCCTGTCTTTTCTGTTCAGTCGTTAATGCAGGTTTAGCCACCAACCGAAGACTATCGTTATAAACAGCAGACTCAAAATGACCTATTGTCGCCGATTGCACTGCTAATCCTTCTTGCCCTAATAAACAGCTTAATGACTGTAATGAAAATTGATGTAAATGCTCGGCATTATTATCGTGCTCAAGCAAACTATGGCCCGCTTTATTGGGAACTTCTACGATGATTGTTCCCGTAACAGTAAGTAAGCGATGCCATTGTTTTATTTCAAATGCAATATCCTCTATATGTTCTAACACATGAAATGACAAAATGAGGTCGTATTTCTGGTCTTTTATACTGGCAGTATTGTCATTAAAAACATGATCTAATTTTTGCTTTGCTGATAACGCATCTTTAGAGATTTCAACGCCGTCATACTGCACATCAAATTTGTCTTTAACCATTGCGCCCAAATCACCTTCGGCACAACCTACTTCTAAAATAGCTTTGGTATTCGACGTTATTATCGAGGCGATGGCATTAAATCTCTCGAGTAATTTCCTTTGAAACCGTGCGGTTTGAATATCATTTCTATTTTCTAATGATTGATAATAATTGTTTTCGGTAATGTTTTTTACACCCTGTCGCCATTGGTGTAAACAATGCGGGCAAGTCGCCTTGTGTTCAGCATTAACAACATCTGTAGCCATGCAACATAGGCAACACTCAGCCATTTGCTATTCATGACCTCGCGCTTTTAATGATGCTTTGCTCAATTCACTTTGCATCTCACTACGCAATACAGCTTCATCGAGTAAAGGCGACATGTCTTCCAACGGCATTGAAATCATACTGCCATCCGCTTGTGGAATCGCCGCTACTTTAGGCCATAATGCTTCATCGCTAATCAATCGAACATCGCAAATTAATGGGCCGGGATGATTAAGCGCTAGCTTGATTTTTTCATCCAACTGACTCGCATCATCGATGACTAAAGTATCAAGTCCAATCGCTTTTGCCACAGCAACAATATCCGGCATATGTAAGCCTGAACTTTCACCTGTTGCCACATAACGACTATCAAAGTAATTACGTTGGGTATTACGAATCGATGCATAACCACTATTGTTCATCACAAACATACGAATTGGTAAATTCAGTGCTTTTAAGGTACTAAGTTCTTGTAAATTAAGTTGTAAACTGCCGTCACCTTCTACGGATACAACGGGTTTGCGTCCTGCAGCTAAACAGCCGCCAATCGCTGCCGGTAAACCATAACCCATCGAACCTAAACCCGAGGTTAAAAATACCCGTTGTTCCGGCTTATTGATAAAGCTCATATAAAAAGCTTCTACCGATAAACCCGAACTGCCGGTGATCACTAACTCGCCTTGTTGAGTATGTGCTGACAATCTATCCATAAAATGATAAATACTTATTTCGCCAGAATCAGCAAAAGCTTGGCCATCACACAACGGATATTTGTTTTTCCACGTTTGGCATTGTTGATGCCACTCAGAATAATCCGGCGCACTATCAGCACTCGATTTTAATAAAACATCAATAAAATCAGCGGCATTGGCACAGATTTTATGATCGATAGGCATGCCATGTTTATTGAGTTCATTTTGATCAATATCAACTACAATTTTCTTAGCATGTTTAGCAAAATCTTGTGGATTATGTGCGGTCACCACATTATCTAAACGAGCACCGATTGAAATTAGTAAGTCACAATTTTGCACTGCGAAATTCGGCGCGCGTAGAGCAACAGAACCCGGTCTACCAACACATAAAGCATGGTCATAGGGAATTAAATCGAGTGAATTCCACGTGGTCACCACCGGAATTTGCAAGCGGTTATATAACTGAGCAAACGGCTCGGCAGCACCAGAAAGTCGAACGCCATGACCTGCTAAAATCAACGGTCTTTTTGCTTGTTTGATTAAGCTTAAGATTGACTCAATTTCTGTTTGATCGCAGTTCGCATTAGCGACATCATCAGCACCTAATAAATCTGTATCGAGCTCTATATCAATTATGGCCGCTTGAATATCTAAAGGCACATCTAACCAAACAGGACCTTGTCTGCCTGATGTTGCCAAAGTAATTGCTTGTTCCAGATGCATTTTAATATCGCTGGCATTATCAATGGTCACCGCATATTTAGTAATCGGCTTCACCATCGATACAATATCAACTTCTTGTGGGCCCATTTGTCGAACACCAGTATCGCCTTTCATATCGGCACGTTTAACTTGGCCTGAAATAACCAGCAATGGAACCGATTCAATCCATGCGCCAGCAACTGCGGTCAAGGTATTGAGAGCGCCGGGACCTGTTGTTACTAACGCAACACCTATTTTTTCGTTGACGCGTGCATAAGCTTCAGCTGCAATCGCCGCTGCTTGCTCATGATGACAAGGAATAAAATTAAGATCTTTATTTTGACCGAGTGCGTCCACCAAATGCATCGCACCACCGCCGGGTAATAAAAAAACGTCTTTAACGCCTAATTGAGCAATAGTGGCAAAAATATAATCCGCTACACGTTGTTTCATTACCACTCGACCTCTAACCAATCTGAACGGAATAACAAAGGTGTTTTCCGATTGTTATTATTGCTAATACGCTCATCATCATAATAGGAGTCACCTTGATGATCGGTGGTTGATATTTCATCAAACACCACACCCGTTTTAGTACTAAAGCTATGTTTAACACCGCGATCAACTGTCACCATATCTCCAGCTGATAATGTGCTTATCTCGCCTTTGAGATTTAATTCCAGCTCACCATTTAAAATATTAAAGGTTTCTTCTTTTTTACTGTGAAAATGTAGCGGATGGCTTTGCCCCGGCAACATAACGATAATTTTCTTGCAGTATTCCCTATTAATAATTTCTATCAGGGTAGCACCTGTTTCAGCAAAATTATCAATGCCATAGTGATGTGATATCTGACATTGTGCACCATCAGCAATGGTCACTTTTGCACTTCTTAATAATGCACTTACATCACGAAGAATCGACTGCACAGCAGGTCGAATATCTGAGCTATCTAATGCAGAGAATAAAACGGGGTTATTTACAGATATCGCTTGTTCGACAATATATTGACTGTATTTCGATAAGTCATTGGCTAACAATTGTCCTTCTTGACTTGGGATAGCTAAGAAATAATCATCTGGTTGCAAAATATCACCCACGATTAAATCACGTTTTGCAAATAGGCCTCGACGCAATGAGTTAAGGGTCGCCACTTCTTTCTCGGTGACCTCAACGCGTTCATTGCTTAAACCTAATAACTCAAAACCTTGTTGTGCCGACGTTAGCCATGCTCTTACTTGTTCAGGATTAGCGGAGTAACCATTCAACTCACCGACCCCTACATGCTTTTCAAATAACTGCGCACCAAGTGCGATAGCCATTTTTACCGCTTCTGTTTCAGAAGGCGCTTCATGTGTTGAATAACCAATGGGAATAGCAGGAAACGTTTTTTTAAGTAACGCGATTTGACCTAATTGCAAACGTTCTCTTGGTGTGGGATATTCACCGACACAATGCATAACGGCTAATGACTTACCGCGATGTTGAAAAAACTGCACCACTTTTTCAATTTCATCTAATCTCGCACCTGCCGTTGATGCAACTAATGGCAGTGACGACTTTGCAATACGTTCTAATAAAGGCCAGTCAGTCAACGAACAAGAAGCTATTTTTAAAACTCAACAACAACAAGCTCAACAACAAATAACTCAACGACCTACACAAGCTCCTCAAATCCCTACTCCTGAATCCCCAACACCTTTTTCTTTAACATCATTAGCTACTAGAGCAGGATTTAAAAGGTCTCCATTAGACCCT
>LAZR01001472.1_pt1 | contig 14881 bp, 10 predicted proteins | sample 329461 | NCBI WGS metagenome assembly LAZR01 (sample SAMN03002196, study PRJNA259156) | marine sediment metagenome | biome: sea floor; feature: Hydrothermal impacted sediments; material: marine sediment; isolation source: Loki non-amplified sample from Loki's castle hydrothermal vent sediment ...
GAACTTGCCGCGAGCGATGGTAGTCCTGATCCTGTGATAAGTGTGAGTGCCGACGGAGAGACGGTCACTGTAGGTCAGGCAGCGGCGATTCGTGGACATTTATTTCTTAATGATGGTGCTGGAGGCAATACAGCATCCTATATAACATTCACGAGTCGGAACGGAACGGAACGAACTCTTTGGATTGAGGACGATGGCACGTTAAAAATCCACACTAAGGCCCCAGTGCTTAACGCCGATGGTGATGTGGTAGGCGCTCAAACTTAGAGGAGAACAAACGATGGCTAGAGATCCAGACATGCGGACAGGTCGAATAACATCCGCAGAAGTCATCGCCAAAGCAGATCCGGCGGGCCGTTGGGGTCCGGATGGCGAGTATAGCCTAGGCGATGCTTACGAGGGAGCTGCGGGCGATATCAGCCTAAACGATGTCCTCAATGGCAGATCCCTCAATGATATTTTAGGGCGTGTAGAAAATGACGCCGTGGATTTGGAACATGCGGCCGAGATTGTATTCGTAGCACTTGATCTAAATATTCTCGGACTGAAAGTGTTTCGGCTTTGTTTGGCCGATATTGCCGAGACGTTTCTCGATGAATTTGAAGCAAGCAAATGGAACAATCCAGAACCGCGCGCGATGGTGGATGCCATTCGTGAACTGGCATTCGGAAAAACAACACCTGTCGATGTGCAAGCCAAGGCTGAGGCGGCGTATGCAGGTGAAAACTCACGGGCAGACGTATATTTTTTCGGTTACATGGCTACCGAACCGCCCGGTTCAAAAAGAATGATAGAGGGTCAATGTTTAATTTTTGCAAAACTACAGAAAGCGAAGACTCTTGCGCAGGTTCAAGTAATCATAAATCGCATGAAGGAATATGACGCAGGGACAATCGACTTGACTGCTGTATCAGCGCAGGTTTGATAAACCATAAGGAGAGGGAACATGGAAATTGCAAGGCAGGACCTGGATAGAATTCTGAAGGTTTACACTGGTAGCGATGCAAGCATAGGCGAGGGTCCGCTGAGTGCGCGAATGGCGCTGTCTCATGCCGCAAACCTTCTGGTTCAAGGCATGACACCGCAAGATTCACTCAACGCCGCTAATCTCATCGACAAACTGATGGTTAACGGTCAAGCCGTGTGCCTGGAAGCAGAGGAGATTGTTTCCTTGAAGAAAAATGCGGCCCAATGTTTTGCGCCGTTTGTTTTCCGGCAAATTCACAACATACTTGAGCCGCCCGCGAAACCGGATCTCAAGGAGATTCCGAAGACGAACAAGGTTGCTGCGGAATCGTGATTGAGCGCCGCAACAGAGTGCGGCTTGTGGATTCAGCGAGGCGGAGTTCACGCACGTAGCGATATCAGCGTAGGAATGTAGTAGATCATGCCAATGTTCGGTGGCGCAACATTCGGTAGTTTGGCTTTTGGCGAGGCCACAGGAGAGAGTTGTGCCGATCCAGGATTGCTGCTCGATTACGACGAAATCTTTATCGAAGTCGCAGAGTTCCTTGGCTTCGGCGCTGCGCCGACCGACGCGACTAAGATAGCTCAAGTTGACCGCGTTATTCAGTCCGGTTTGCGAAAGTTCTATCAGCCGGCACCCATTGAAAAGGATGCGAAACCCCATAGGTGGAGTTTCTTGCATCCGACCCGGGAACTATCCTTATCGGCCCAATTCAGCGCATACGGATTGCCCTGCGACTTTGGTGGCGGTCTTGATCGCGTTGTTTTGTTAACGGGTGCCAGTCCTGTTCCGATAACCGTCGTTAATCTGGACCAATTGCTTACGATGGACGCCCAGGGCGTAGCGGCCGGCACGCCAAAATACGCCGCGATTCGTGCTACGAAGTCAGACGCCACGACTGCGCAGGCCTACGAGATCCTGTTTCATCCGATTCCAGACGTTGATATTGTCGTTCAATTTCAGCATGACGTTGTCCTTGAGGAGATTAGTACCGCGAATCCTTACCCCGCCGGAGTGGGCCAGCACAGCGAGACTATTCTTGCGGCATGCTTGTCCGTGGCCGAGTTGCGGAAAGATCATGAGCGCGGAATTCATAGCCAGGAGTTCCTTGAGCTACTTTCCCGGAGCATTCAGTTTGATCTAGCCAGCTCGATTACAAGCGAGCGCAGTGCGTACACGATTGATGCGACGACGCCTACAACGCTCAGTGTTGATTATACTTACTTGATCAGTGAAGTTGGGCATGCATTAGAGTTTGGGCATAATCCTGTGGCGTATAGCCATGACGAGACCGAACGGATCCGATTTGTCCTAGACAGGGGGTTGCGGCAATTTTATTATCCGCCTAGACTTCAGCGGCAGGTGGTTCCTTGGTCCTGGAGTTTTTTGCGTCCGATCAAGACCTTGGTGACCGTTGTTGATCAGGGTGACTACGACTTGCCCGCCGATGTCGGGGCGATCATTGGAACCATGACCTATGGCGCACGTACCTCGTTTCCACCTTTGAAACTTGTCGGCGAAGGCATGATTCGAACACGCCGGCAATCGTCTTCCGTTCAACAAAAAGGAAGGCCCCGTGTGATGGCAATTCGCCCGAAGGGCGGGGATGGAAGCGCTGAGCAGATTTGGGAGGTTCTGCTTGAGCCTGTGCCCAATGCGATATTCACCTTGAGTTATCGGGCTCATATTCGACCCAGTCGAATTACATCGGCCAAGCCTTTTCCGCTGAGCGGTATCGAGGATGCGGAGACTTTGCTGTCGAGTTGTCTGGCCGTGATTGAGGACAACAATACGGGTCCGAAATACGCACGGTTTCTGAGTTTACTTGAGGGTTCCATAGAGCGCGACAAATCGCGATCTACGCCCGAGTACTTTGGGAAGTTGAGTGACGATTCGGACAATGATTCACTGTTTAGCGATCCGCGTTTGAATTCGATAGTTTCATTGAACGGTGTTCCGATTATTTAATGAGGACAATTTGAAATGGCAGATGATTCCGCGATTGAAATAACGAAGGTAGAACCCGAGGGTAGCGAAACGACCTTCGCGATTCCAAAAGACACGTACCGAGTGTTGATTCAGGCCGTAGGTGGCGATGCGACCGTAGCGATCGCCAGTTCTAGCACAACCTTTAAGCTGGTCTCTGGGGCATTACCGCTCGATCTGAGATCCCATACAATCGGCGGCCGTACCCTTTTTCTGAATGCCGCTGTCACCATTGACATCGAGATCATGGTATTCAGGGGGCGACTAGAGTAGTGGCTGAACCGCGTACAATATCATTTCCATTTCCGTTGCTTGGATTGGAGCGGCGCACTAATATTCGCAATGCCCCTCCTTTCTCCGCGGTAGACGCGCTGAATGTCCGTCCCATTGAGCAGGCCGAGGGGCGACAGCGCGGCGGGACACGTCCTGGCTTTCAGAAGGCCTTCCTTGAGCAATTGTCCACGGGTCCAGTGCAGAACCTAGCACAGATGAACATAGCCTCAGTAAGCGGCAGTTTTACATGGGTGGACACCTTCGACGGGAGTTCGATGCTTTCAGTATGGACGGCGCCGACCTTTTTGATTGTCGGGGATTCAGCGGTGCTTCCGGCTGTGGCGTCGGATGCAAGCTCGGGTAACTTTAGCACAGCCCGTACGCCGATTTTGGGAACGGTTGGAGCGATTCGGGATGACTTTGCCGACCTGGACACAAGTGCTGCTTACGTTGTCGTGATGAATGTCTATACCCATGAACTTGATCAGAACTTTTTTTATGTGTTTCTGAAAATGGATAACACGACTCCTGATGCGCTTCAGGATGGCCTGTTTATTGAACTCAAGTTTATTTCAACTGCTGGCCCTACATTCGGGAGTATTAGTGGTAGCGTTAAGTCCTATGTTGGTGGCGTATTGCAAAACACGTACAATTTTGCAGGCGGAAACACTGTAACCAATGGTGGCGCGATATATAAGATCGTTGTTTCAGGAAGCGCGATTGTGATTACCTTGAATGATATTGTGCTTCTGGATACGACCCTGAGTGAATCACAGTCTGGGCGTACAGTGGGATTCGGTATTCGGGAATTAAGTAACTTTCCTGCCAATCACGATGTTCCTTTTACCCATATAGATACTTTCTCTCTGCGTTATCAGCCGACAGGCCAGGTCGACAGCGTGCAGCGCAGGCAGTTTTCGGGAATCGGGGGTGGAGACTTGTATGTCGAGGACGATGTTGGGGCGATGATTCTGCATTCATCTTCCGTAAACATGCGGGCTGACGTGACCTTGCAAGCAATCGAACATTTATCCAAGCTGTACATTGCGGATTATGGCGATCAGCGTGCAGGGCGCACCGATGGCACGATCAGCGCGGACGGCTTGACCCTCGATACGAGCGGCGCTTTCACTTTTAACGATAAAGGCATCGATCTCAATGTCCATGTGATAGAGATTTTTGACGTGGCCGGTGGCGCCGTGGCCGGTATATACGAGATTAGCACGATAAATGCGGGTGATTTGATATTGAGTACTTCTGCGGGTACAACGGGGAATTGCAGTTTCCGGATCGAGCGTGGCCCGAAGGTCTATGATCCTGTTGCTGATACCTTGACGGCTTTCATTGCGACCCAGGGTATTGCGCCTTTCGGATATGCTCAAGTCACTCGCTATCTAGATCGGCTTTGCTGGGCGGGACATTTACGTGACGGCCGCAATTGGGAACAGAGTCGACAGGGTGCCCCCGATGACTACGATTTTTTTCCTTCGTCGAACAGTATTGGCCGGGCCGTTTCCGGGCAAACGAGCCTAGCCGGCGTTCTCGCTGCACCGGTGACCGCTCAGATTCCGCACACCGATGACTACATGGTCTATGCCTCATTGAATTCAATGTGGGTATTACGTGGAGATGCGACCAGTGGTGGGCTTATCGATAATCTGAGTCGCGTGATTGGAATTGTGAGCGAAAACGCTTACGCATTCGGCCCCGAGGGCGAACTCATCTTTCTGTCCAGAGATGGTCTATATATTTTACCTTTTGGCGGGACCAATCCTCCCGTGAGTCTGTCGGCCGAGAAGCTACCACGGGAACTGAAGAACATCGATACGACTCTGTTTAAGATCGGCATTGAGTACGATATCAACGATCGCGGTGTCCACATCTTCTTAACGCCTCTTACCAGCGGAAACATCAAACACTTTTGGTTCGACTGGAGCTTGAAAGGATTTTGGCCCGTAGAAATGCCATCGAGTGCATTGGAACCTTTTGTGACGACACAATTCGCCAGTGACGATGTATCCTCGAATGCGATTGTGTTCGGGTGTCGAGACGGATTCATTCGGAGATTCTTGCCGGGAGCGAATCAGGACGATGTTTTCGAGATAACGAGCCGGGTAGTGCTTGGCCCTTTATTTTTGGGCGGCTCAGCCGAGGACGAAGGCATACTTCTCGAGCTTGAGGCCGCACTTGGCCAAGCGAGCGCAAATGTATCATGGGAGCTGTATGTCGGTGATACCCCTGAGCAAGCCGTTTCTAGTGGCCTTGATGCGTCTTCTACTCCATTTGCATCCGGCACGTTTTTACCTGGACTGAATCGCAGCGAACGTCCTAAAGCGCGCGGAAACAGTGTTTTGCTGGTCATTCAGAACATAGGCAGCACAGGATCTTGGGTATTTAATGAGATATTCGCGAAGGTAAAAAGTCTTGGCCGACAGAGGATAGCGTAATGGGTGAGACCTCTCCCGGCGTCGATGCGTTCATGGAGTTCCCCGGCATCGAGACGAACAGCATAGAAGATCCCGCGGTGCGCCGGGCGTTCGGAGTCATTAACGAGTACTTCAAGCGCGCGGGCGTATTTTCGGATCAGGATGCCAAGCAGAGCACGATCGATGCGAACGCGACAGCAATTGCGACAAATGAGGCGCTAAACTCTGTGCACAGAGATGGCAATGGATCCGATCATGCCAACGTTGTGACTAATACTACACACCGGACAAGCAACGGAAGTAGCCACAGTTTCCTTGATCAAAGCGTAATAAAGGCAGCGAATGTGCAGTTTGCTGGGCTTAAATTCGGTGCGGGTGGCCAGCAGGTGACAGTCATTGACACCAATACATCTTTGGGTACAAGCAACAGTAGGCTCGCAACACAGAATGCGATTAAGGTCTACGTGGACACTCGGGTCGCGGCCAAGATGGACGATACGCTTGCGGCCCTTCAGGCGTTGAACTTACTCATGCCGAATAGCTCGGGAGGGGTTGCTGTTGGCGAAATATTCCGTGAGACTGGTGGTGATGTGAAATGGAGGGTTGCGTAAATGGGTTTCTCAACTGGTGTGCAATTTATAAAAGGAATCAGCTCAGGTAGCTCGCCGGGTTCTGCGGGCAGTGGGGCTGGGAATAGATCGGGTTTGTTTAATACCATCGAGGACGTTAGGGCTTTCAACAGAGGTCAGCGCCTAGAAGACATTTCCGCCGAAGAGGAACTTCGCCTATCCTTTGAGAGGAGGCGAGGGTCTGGGGGATTCAACGTCAATGCGCTCCTGAAAGCATTGGGTTTGTCCCAGGAAGAGGCAAACGCGAAGAACGAAGAACGGTTCGCTGAGATTAACGCCGGATTCGACACTCGCCTATCGAGGGCGATTGAATTGCTTGAGGGCCAGGGAAATTTCGCCCGTGGAGAGATTGGCCGTTCGGCAGAACAGGCGATGGGTTTCGATCAGGCCGAGTTGACTTCGCGCGGCCTCGCAGGCACTACGGTCCTCTCTAGTAACCGACAGGCAATTCGCAGGGATCGAGATCTAGCGTTTGGCGACCTGTCCGAAAGATTGGCGCGGTTAAGGTTTGGTGCGGAGGATCGGATCCGCGGCGAGCAGTTGGCGTTTCAGGAAAGACGAGAGGATATTGGGCCAGATCTGGCGTCTATTCTGCCATTACTATTACAATTTGGCGCTAACCGATAGGAATTGAAGTGGCGATTCGAGTCATACATAGCCCCGGATTCGGGCAGATTGGCGCCCTGGCCTTAGCGGCCGGCCGGTCTCGATCGAGGGGGGGTGGGTTCTCAGACACTCAACGCGCGATCACGGCTCGTGACATTGCATTGACTCGCGAGCGTGCGCTTGTGGCCGCTGCGAGAGAACGGAACTTCGGCCGTGCGGTTCCAAGCAGTAAAATCGAGAGTCCGGAAGCGAAGAATAGGCGCAAGCAGGCCGAGGTTGGCCAGATGATTCTGACCAAACAGGCCGAGCGCATTGGGCGCGAGGTGACCTTAAACGATCGAGAGAAACGCATCGCCTTAGCCCAGCTCGATCGTCGTGAGAAGTTGCTGAAACGCCAGGAGCCCAACGCCCAGGAAGCCTTTGAATCATCCATTGTTACAGATCGCGATACGGGCCTGAAGTATTTCAGGAATAAAAATGGCGAATACAAAGCGCTCGAGGACGGTTCTGAAAAGAAATCGGCTGATTTTACGAAGGCGATCGAGGCTGCACGGAAGAAACTCGAATCGGATGAAAGAGAACGTTCTGGATTGGCTGGGGAGAATCCCAACCTCGATTTCTCAGGCGATCAGGTTTTCGCAGAAGCCGAGCGAATTATTCAGGAGCAAAACGAGACCATTGCGCTCGCCGAAGCTCTACAGGAGTCAATGGACCGCGACAGGCTTGTCCAGTTGTCTGGCTTAGAAGGTCGCCGTAGTGCTCCGGGCCGCGGCATGATTAGCTCTATTGACGAATCTGGAAATAGAACGTCTTCGACTTTCTCGGGACCTTCTACGCAGTCAGTAGAGTTTAGTCGGAGTCGGAGTGTGGCCGAGGAAGAAGAACCTTTAGCGTTGCCCCCAAAGGGCGAGAGTGAGGGCGATACTGTAATTGACCTGTCTAAGATGAAGCCCAAGGAAGTGATCAAGCAATTTCAAGAACTGAAGCCACAGGAACGTCAAGAGTTTTTGGAACAGCTCAATGAGGATGAGCTCAAGATCTTCCGGGAGCATTTACCGAAGGCCCAACGTGGGGCTATCCGCCGCGCAGAAAAGCGTCTTAAAGAAGAACTATCACGGTCACGCCCCAGTAAAGCCCGGATAAGAGAAGCCGAGAAGAGGCTGGCTCGTATTCTTTTCGAATTTGGGGAGCAACCAGAAACAAAGCCGATCTTCACTCCACTGCCCGGGGGATTTTAATGGGCACAAGCACGCTGTTCAGATTCCTTCACAGTGATTTCCCGGAGGAAGAAGAAGAAAAGCTCGACGAAGAAGCCAGTATTCTGTTTGGCTTCTTACATCCACAGCCCGTGACAGACCCGACTCCTTCCGATGATGAGCGTTCCTCACGCGCCCGTACCACCGAAGAGGCGATTTTCGAACAGGGCGCCCGGTTCTCGCTCAAGGATTCTCCTGTGGTGCGAAGCGTTAAGTCCGGTTTCGCACAGGTTGGCTCTGATGTCAAAAGCCTCGTACAGCGCGTACTAGGCGACGTTGAGGGCGCGAATCAGACTTTGAAAGAGGCCGAAGCGCTTGGTCAGCTGAATGCGCAGGCTGATGAATTCAGCGCGATACCGAACACGATCCAGAGAGGCATTCGGAGCATGATCTCTTCGCTGACCCAGCTGGGCATACTCGCACCCACTGGCCCAATAGGGATTATTGGGGGATTTGGATTGTCTCGTTTCAACCAGGCCCTTGGCGAGGCAGATCGGGCTGGGTTTGACGAGTCTGAGGCGATTTCTTTTGCGAGCAAGGCCGGTATTATCGAGGCTGGTATCACGGCAATATTTCAAGGAATTGGGCGGGGCGGCCTTGAGGCGATGTTCGGGAGGAGCGTGAGCACCGCGGCGGCACAGACTGCGGGGAAAACTGTAGCTAAACAAGGTCTCAAAGAGGGACTGAAAGCAGTCGGCAGAGGAACGATTAACGAACTGGCCGAAGAGGAGATTATTTCGATTCTAGATCTTGCGAATCAAAAGGTTAGTGACATCAATCCTGAAGCATTTACGCCAGAGCGGATTGTGGGGACTTTTCAATCCGCCGTTGTTGATACTGCTGTGGCGACTGTAATGACCATGGGGGCGGCACATGGCGCGGCCGGTGCAGCGAGTTTGGCCACGGCTTCGAAGGCAACCGAGATTGATGAAACCGTAGATCCGATATCGAGTCGCCCTCTTCGCGCGGAGGAATCCATAGATGTCAAAGAGGTTAAGGAAACTCAGAGAGAAGAAGTCGACAAATCGCTGGAGATTGATAGGTCGAGAACTGAGCCGCCGCCTGGGCGAGCTCCAGAAGCAGAAGCTACGGACGTCCCGACGTCCGAAGATGCGAATGTTGAGGTGGTTCCTGAGCAAGGCGCTGAGGTACAGGATTTAGGCGGCGAGGAAAAGACGGAGGGAACCGAGCGCGGAAAGGTGAATCCCTCATTCCCAGTAGATCAGATTGAGCTTGACCCGAAACGGTTTCAGTTCAAGCTATCAGCCGGCCCCCAGGGTACGACTGGAGCGCTTTCGGATGTACAGAGCTTCGATCCTAATTTGGCTGGAATTGTCCAGGTGTATCAGGAACCGGAGTCTGGCCGTGTTTTTGTGGTCAACGGACATAATCGCGTGGTCTTGGCGAAGCGTGCTCTATCTGAAGGGCAATCTGTAGCCGCGACCATCCCGGTCCGCTTCCTCGACGTGGAGAGCGAATCAGAGGCGAGGGCCGTTGGGGCACTCACAAACATCGCTGAAGGCCGCGGGACGTCTTTGGATGCCGCGAAGTTTTTTCGGGACACCGGGCTTAATCGCGAGGACCTACAAGCGAAAGGCGTTCCCCTTCGCGAGAATACGGCCGCCGAGGGATTAGGCCTGGCGAACCTTGCGCCGGCGCTGTTCAATCGTGTGGTCGAGGGTGACTTGAGTGTGAGGCGTGGCGCCCTGATCGGCGAGAAGTTATCCGACGAGAACATTCAATTGCAGCTCGTCGACGAAATACTCCGTGAGGAAAACCGCGGACGCAAGGTGAACGATGCGACGGTGTCTGAGCTGATTGACCAGATTAACGTCGCTCCCGTGGCCACTGAGACGCAGGAGACCTTGTTTGGGGATGAGACCCGATCGCGGTCTCTTGCATTTGATCGTGCCCGACTGGTTTCTACGATCCGAGGGCGTTTGGGCAAGGACAAGCGGCTATTCGCATTAGTGAGCAAGAATGCCGCAGGTTTAGAGCGTGGCGGGAATGTTATTGATTCCACGGGTAGTGCCGCGGTGTCCAGTGAAGCCGCGGTTCTGCTTGATATATTTGACCGTGTGAAGGATATTAAAGGCCCAGTGTCCGATGTTCTGAATCGTGCTGCTGAGCGAATAGGAAGCGGAGAAGATGCCAAAACAGTCACGAAAGAAGCCTTCGAAGAGATCAGAGCCCCGCTTTCCGAAGTTATCACCCGAGCAAAAGCGAAGGGTCCTGGACGAAGTGAAGGCGATACAGCCGGTGCTGAAACCCAAGGGCTGAGCGATCCTTTCGCGCTCGATGCTGGTACGGGCCAGTCCGATCTATTTGCTGAGGCCTCTAGCCCTGAATCTACGTCGCCGGAGAGTGAGCCCGAAGGCGCCGTAGTTCCCAGCGCATCGGTCGAAGATGAAGCCGTTGCTTCGTTGCGGGAATCAGCTTCTCCGATTAACACCGAGACCGACGAAGGGAGTCCTGGTCGGGAATCCAGCCTTTCCGACGAACAGATCGACAGTCGATTCGACGATGAGGGCGGATTCATCAAGATCGACTCGGTCACAGAGGCAACCAAAAAGGTCGGTCGCTCCACGCGCGGATTTCTACGTCGTTTCTTTACGTCTAAGGGAGACCTCCCTCAAGACACTTTCGAGGCGATGATTAAGCGTGATGGATGGTTCAATTCGCAGACGAAACGCATCCAGTTCACGTTACGCGATTTCGATAAGGCCGCGGGTATTGCTTACGGTGGCCGCAATAAAATGACGAACGAGCAAATCCAGGCCGTGGATGCTGTTATGAAAGGCGAAGTTGAGCCGCAAACGATTCCAAAGCCGATGCGCGCCATTACGCAGCGTATGCGCGATGAGATTGACGCCATGTCGGCGCGTCTACTGGACAGTGGGCTGGCTGAAGGTGAGCTTCGCGCGACGATAGAAGAGAACCTGGGCTTTTATGCCAAGCGGAGCTACAGAGCTTTCAAGGATCCTTCCTGGGCAGAAAAGGTGCCACCAGAAGTGCGGGCCCGCGCCAAGAGTTTTCTTAGGCAACAGTTCCAGGTGCCGGAGAATCTTGAAGGCTTGTCGCGTGGTCAGTTGTTGCGCCTGGCGAGGTCTCATGGACTGGTTGGTGGACCACAAGGTCAGCCCAGGGCAGATTTCGTGCCTGATCTGAAGAGCAGTACACTGATTGAGGCATTGAAAAACGTCGGCAATACCGAGGAGAAAATCGAGGGATTAATCGATCAGTTACTCTACGAAGGTAAAGCGGCTGAGAGTCCAGTTGCCATGCTGGCCAAAGGCAAACTGGGCAGCAAAGACTTATCGATATTCAAGAAGCGCAAGGAAATTGCCCCTGAGATACGCGAGCTGCTGGGCGAGTTCAAGAATGCACGCGTTAATTATACTCAGAGCGTATCGAGCATGGCCCAGGTCATTTCGAACCATCAATTTCTTGAACAGGTGAAGCGAGACGGAGTGGGCCGATTCTTGTTTCGGACTCCGATTACGAATGAGGATGGACAGTTCAAAACACGCATAGCGTCAGACGAGAGCAGTGCTCTGTCTCCTTTGAACGGTCTATTTACGACACCAGAGATCAAGCGCGCCTTCGAAGATGCACTTGAGCCCAAGACAAATCCGCTGTGGCTGCGTGTTTATTTGGGAGCCAATAGCGCAGTAAAACTGAGTAAGACCGTTTTTTCTCCAATGACCCATGTTCGCAACGTCGTGGGAAACATCGGATTTGCTGTAGCCAATGGGCACTGGCGAGTCGGCAAGGCGGGTGGCGCATTTAAAACTACGATGGCGAGTATCGGCGCATTGAGCGATGCAAAATACCGAGATCTATTTTTAAAGATGCAACGGTTGGGTGTCGTTCATGAGAGCGCGCGGGCAGGTGAATTGCGCGACGTAATCCGCGATGCGTCTCAAGGTAACATTGATCAGTTCGCTGAGGACTCTGCGCGAGGGCTTGGTGGGCGTCTTGTTCGCGGAACAGTTGAAGTGTATCGGGTCGAAGATGACATTTGGAAAGTATTTGCCTTCGAGAATGAAAAAGCAAGGTATGCAAAAGCCCTTCCCGATGCCACCGAATCGGAAATAGAAGAGATCGCGGCTCGTATCGTGAGGAACACGTATCCTACGTATTCCTTGGTTCCAAAGGGAATAAAATTACTTCGTAGATTTCCGGTAGTGGGTACCTTTGTGAGCTTTCCCGCCGAGGTGGCCAGGACGGGCTGGAACACGCTCTCCCTGGCACGTAGCGAGCTTGCAGACCCTCAGTTGAGGGGGATTGGGGCGCAGCGGGCAGCGGGTATCGTGACCGCGGCTAGCGGTGTTTACGCAGTGAGTATGGCAAGTGCATTTCTTTTTGGCATAGGCCGTGATGACGAAGAGGATTTGAGAGAGTTTCTTCCGCCCTGGACTAAAAACAGCCAATTGATTCATTTGGGGCGCAGAAAGAATGGGAATTATCGGTACATCGATCTTGGATATTCCGATCCATACAGCTACCTTCGAAATCCCGTGACGGCACTTTTGCGCGGAGACGATTTCGAGGATGGTTTGATTGAAGCAATGATGGAAGCCTTCGAGCCGTTCCTGGGGGAGGAAATTCTATTCGGAAAAATTTTAGATGTCCGGCGCAACAAGAAGCCGAACGGGGGCCGCGTGTTCAATCCTGAAGATGAATTCCTAAAGCGATCAGAAGACATCGCACTTCATTTTTACGATGCATTTGAGCCGGGTGCATTTCGTAGCGCCCGCCGTGTTGTTTCCGGACTTCGTGGGGAAGTGAACATTTACGGCAAATCTTTCGATCCAACACTAGAGTCTTTGGCCGTTGTTACTGGTCAGCGTCTGTCTGAGGTCGATGTGCGTCAGTCTTTATCTTTTCATACGAGTCGCTTTTCAGAAGGGCTAAGCGATTCGACGCGCATTTTACTGAAGACAGCCGGGCGAAGCGGTACGGTAAGCTCTGCCGAACTGACGGACGCATTTATGCGCTCAAACCGTGCGCGTCATACATGGTTCGATCGTTTACATGGTCAGGCACGTGCGGCGATTCGATTGGGCGTTACCGGTGAAGAAGTAGAGGCCATTCTTCTTTCGGGCGGCCTGTCGAAGCAAAACGCGAAGAGTGTTATCGATGGTGGCTACAAGCCCTATATTCCCAGTTCAACTTTCTTGAGTTCTTTGAGTGGCCGCATTAATCAAGAAGATGTCGTGGCACGTCAGCAATTGATGGTGAAGTTGGGCATTGCAGCTTTCGACGATGAATACGGGGCTTCCCTGGCAATGGGGGATGTCATTTCTTCTGAATTGGGCAAGGCGTTTCGTTCACCGTTGGCCGCCAAGGATCGAGAACGCGATGAGAGCGATGCCAGTTTCTCGCAGCGCAGATCGAAACGTGAACGCGAGATCTCTCAGGCCCGACAATTCCTCTCCGGGCTGGAGATCGATGAAGATCAGGCAGTCGAGTTGCTGATTATTCGAGAGATGGATCGGACCGGCAAAACGCGCGTTGCGGTAATCAGAAGTAGAAGGACGAAAACTGGTAAGTTGACACTCTTCGGCAAGAAGCTACTTCGCATTCGTCGACTACTGGACAAAGATGTAGAGCAGGCGGCCAAGAAGCGTCTCCGGCGCCTTGAGTCGAAGAAGAAGGCTTTATAAATGGAAACATCCCGCGAGCTTTGTGACTCGATAAACCACAACCCGGGTGAAGGGGGACGGGAAACAGAATCCCCCGGATTACACACGGGCAACCAGGGTAGACGGTAATTAAAGCTGGGACATCTTGCCATACTAGCTGGTACCAAGCGGCCGTTCTGCACTGGGGTAACACAGATTGGAGAACGAATAGGCGGACACCGACAGATGGATAATTGGCCAAATTTGGCTGGGGGCAGCCCGGTGCCTAATAAAACCCGCGCAAACCGCTGACGCTATCCATGAAGATCAGCTAGATCTATTCCAGGGCGAAGTAACAGTAACAGTCACACAAAGCTCCCTGGTATCCATCTAGAGAATGCCCGTTTGCCTGTGAACGGAAATGTATATAGTTACTGTAACTCATACTGTAATAAATAGTTAGGGGTTCGGAATGGACATCAAATATGATGAGAAGATAGACCCGTTTTCCCCGCAAGGATTAAGGGAGCTACGTAAAGAGTGGGCAGTGCAGGAAGATCGGGAAGCGCAGCAGGATAGTGATCGTTGTAAATTGATGAAGGCGCCAAAGAGGCCAAAGAAACGACACAAGTTAAGGAAAGGGCGTAAGCCAAAGGGAAAAAGGCGCTATGCTGAAATGCAGGGCTATGTCGACGCGCGCATGCGGTCTCTTAGAGGGCGCGAGGCCCTCCTGAAGGAGATTCAGGCCGAAAAAGATGCGACCTCATCCTCAAGAAACTCTTCGGCCGAAGGGTAGGGGCCCGGGGTCAGTGGATCGGCGCGGTGGGACCATATAACTGCTTGCTAGGCGCGCCTTTATAGGTAAACTCGAAGACGGCAGTTTTAACTCTGGCGTTTTTCATGCTTGCTTTTGGGGTTACCACTTCAATCGCGTACCAATTTACTTTGCCAGTAGTGGTTTCGAGAATGAAATAATTCTGCACTGTATTTTCGGTGTCATGTCCGCGCCAGCCAACGTATCGGCCTGTTGTCTTCATTATGGACCCGGCCTCGACTTTGCCTTGATTGACCAGAATTCCTCCCAGAAAACTCCCTAGGAACGCTACGAGTA
>LAZR01001473.1_pt1 | contig 14880 bp, 27 predicted proteins | sample 329461 | NCBI WGS metagenome assembly LAZR01 (sample SAMN03002196, study PRJNA259156) | marine sediment metagenome | biome: sea floor; feature: Hydrothermal impacted sediments; material: marine sediment; isolation source: Loki non-amplified sample from Loki's castle hydrothermal vent sediment ...
CGATTTAGAATGGTTTTAAGTTAATAATTTAAAAAAAAATAAAAATGTTAATTTTAGGCTTATTCTTCTTTGCTTTCTTCTGCCTCTTCGGCAGCAAGCTCCTCTTCCAACTCTTCCAATGGAACTGGCGCAGGCGTGGTAAGCATGCTATAGCCAATCCAGATGGCTATAATTGAGATTAGGAGGACAAGCAGCCACATCGGTGCTACCACAAATAGTCTCCAATCAAGCCAATCAATATCGAAGATATTTGTCCACTTATCCCAATCAGGGTTATTCCAAATCGTATCAAATAGAAGATCGACAAGTGAGCCCATAGTATAAAGAATCGCGATTACGATTCCAACGAGCATAACGATTGCTCCAATTATTTTATCTTTTGCGATAATAGTTCAACTCTTTTATGTTTTTTATTTCTTTATACTTTTTAATTTGAGTTTTATTGTGTTTGATAATAAGCATGTAAATTTTGCTTAATATTATTTTTAAAAAACTATTTAATTAAAACCATTCGATTAAAACTATATGATCGTAAAATAAATCTTATAATGATATCGGATGGAAAATTTAAAAAAAAGAACCTTCTTAATTTAAAACCATTTGATCAAAATTGATGATCGTGAAAAAAATATTATGATGATCCTTAAATTGATTATAGAGAATTAAAAAAATCATGAAAACAAATGAAGTTATATACCTAATTTATGCTCAAAGAAACTAAGTATGTTCTAATTATTGGTTCAAGTAATATGGATTTGAATATTTATTCTAAAAAGTTTCCCAATCCTGGCGAAACAGTTACAGGTGGGAAATTTGAACAATTTTTAGGAGGAAAAGGAGCAAATCAAGCAGTTGCATCTGTTAGATCAGGAGCCAATACTACTTTCATCGGAAAAATTGGAATTGACTCCTTTGGTGATGAGATGGTTTCTCGATTAACAAAAGAGGGTATTAATATGGATCACATCATCAGAGATCCTAAGGAACATAGTGGTGTTGCGTTTATATTGATTGATGAAAATGGGGAAAATATGATTAGTGTCGCGTCTGGAGCAAATTTTACATTAAGCCCTAAAGAAATACGTTCTAACTTGGAAATTATAAAAAATGCTAATTCTGTAGTTGTCCAAATGGAAATTCCTTTGGAAACTATTCAAGAAATATTTACTATCGCATCTGAAGAAAATGTTATCAAAATATTAAATCCTGCTCCATTAAAACCAATTCCCCTTGAAATATTAAAGAAAGTAGATGTAATAATTCCAAACGAAGTAGAACTTTTTCGATTACATTCACTTTTAGGTTTTAATGATTTAATTGGAGAAAGTAAGCAGAAAATTAAACAAGCATCAAAAATTATTTCCAATTTCGGGTTAAAATATATTATAACAACATTAGGAAAAAAAGGATCTATTATCTATTCTAGAGAAGCAAATAATATTATCGAAATCCCCGCTTTGAAAGTGAAAGCAATCGATACAGTTGGAGCTGGTGATTGTTTTATTGGTGTTTTAGCAAGTAAATTGAGTAAAGGAGAGACAATTGTAAATGCTGTTAAATATGCAACTATTGCCGCTTCAATTGCAGTAACTCGGAAAGGAGCTCAAGAATCAATGCCTTATTTGAATGAAATTGAAAAAAAATTAAAGGAATCAAATATGCTTACTAATTAAAAGGAGTTTTTAATATGGCTGAAGAAAAAGTTCCTTCTCAAAGGAGTACTATGTTGCGAAGAAATGGTTCTCAAGAATTAAGAATTGAAATAAAAGAAAATAATTTCAAAGATATATTTCTAATTAATGGAGCATCTTTTATTACCGAAGGAATTACAAGATCAGAATTAATAATCAAACCAAAATCTTATTACATGATAATAAATAATGGAAAAAATCCACTTAATATCATTTATAATCAGAATATATACAAACATAAAATTATCTATGATCCCTTTAAATATGAGTCTGCAAAGAAAATTAATCTTGAACCAGAAATATTTAAAGAAAGATACGGTATATCTGAAGGATATATTGATGTACTACCAAAGTGGTATAGCTTCAAATTTACGTATCCCGATTATAACTTAATATTTGTTCAACCAGAATATGGTCTTTCAATTCAAATTCATAAGTATAGAAATGAATTCTGGGAAATTCTGGAAGGCGAACCAATTATAATTAATGGGAATAAGGTGCACTATTTCGTAGGAAATGGTACAAAACTTCAAAATCCAATTAATACATATCATTCCATAATTAACCCAAATAAAGGGGAAAACAGTTTTGTTTTTATAAAAGAAAGATGGAGTGGCAAATTCGATGAGAATGACATAGAACGTGTTTTTAATCCAAATCAATACAAATAATTTTTAACTATGAATATAAAAGTCAATTAAGAAGCAGTGTATTTTGTAAGATTTAAAGAATAAGGAGATTTTCTTCAAAAATACATATCTAAGCCTTATAAGTTTTTTGATTTTTACGAGCTGAATCTAAAAGTTAAAATTTAATATAAGACTAAAATCCTTACAGTAATAAATTATATAAGAAAAAATTTAAAGAAGAAAATAAATGGAATAAACAGACTGGTTAAAATATGGCTCCAGATGAACAATCTAACGAAGGAAAGAAAGCGAAAATAGAAGATGATTCTCAAAATGATACAGAAAAAAAAATAGATTCCAAGAAAGAGATAGAAAAAGATTTAGAACCAGATAAAAAGGAAGAATTAGATACAAAAGCAGAGCTAGATAGATTAAGATTCAAATATAGGGGATTTATATTAGATGAATTGAAGAAAATGAATATGGATCAATTTATACAGCTTTTACCAGCAAGAGCAAGACGTTCGTTAAAACGAGGATTACCTCCAAGGCAAAAGAAATTACTCGAGAGATTAAGAAGAGCATACAGAGCTAAGAAGCGAGGAAAAGATTTACTTACGCGTACACATGTAAGAGACATGATTATCTTTCCCGAGATGGTTGGTCTAAAAATTGGAGTATACAACGGAAAAATATTTGAAATAGTCGAAATAAAACCAGAAATGATTGGCCATTATTTAGGTGAATTTTCATTGACTCGAAGACGAGTTCAACACGGATCACCGGGAATTGGAGCCACAAGAAGTTCGAAATATGTTCCATTAAAATAATTATAAAAAAAAAGAGTTGAGATTAGATGCCTCACTGGGGTTATTCATTTATAGAGCAAAACTACGATTCTGAAAGATTAGCAAAATCATCAAGTCGAGATATCAGAATAAAACCAAAACCATCAAGAGAGATTTGTACTGTCATTAAAGGAATGAAAGTAGAGCAAGCAAAATTATTTTTAGAGAAAGTTATTCGATTAGAACAATCAGTCCCTTTTAGACGATATAAAAAAAAAGGCGCACACAGAAAAGATTTAAAACAATTTAAATGGTATTCAGGTAAATTTCCTCAAAAAGCAGCGGCTAGGATATATGAAATCGTTTCATCTGTGGAATCAAATGCGGAATATAAAGGTTTAGATATCGATCTATGCAGGATTATTCATGCGGCAACACACAGGGGAAGAATAATAAAGAGATACATTGAACGTGCTCATGGTAGGTCAACAGCAAAATTCAAACACCTTTCTCATGTAGAAATTGTAATTTATGAATTTCCGAGTTAGATCCGTTAAGATTTTCGTTATTATATTTTTTACAATCTTAAAATCTAAAGTAAAAACAGATATATAATTTCACTCTTTTTTACGTAAAAATTAAAAAATCATATACATGAGTTAAACTAAAATTCTTCCCCTTACTTTTTATCTTTTTTTTTTTAATAAAATTAAAATTTCATATATACTTTCTAAATTTAAAGTAAATATAAATTTGAGAAAAAAATGATTAAATTATTCTTGGTGATCTGATTGCCTTTAGTCAAAAACTTTATTGAACAAGGAATTAAACTGATGCAAATTAACGAGTATTTACGCTCAGAGTTGGTGCGGGCGGGATTTGCGGGTATCGACTTACAACGAACTCCATTGGGTGTGAGAATAACATTAAAAACTTCTCGACCTGGTTTGGTAATCGGAAAAGGCGGTAAACGTATTCAAGAGATAACAGAAGTTCTGCAAGACCGATTTGGGCTAGAAAATTGAGCAAAAAAAAATTTACTCGAGCTAATTGCCCCAGATAGAAGTTGAGGAAGTCGCGGAACCTGAGTTGGATGCTCAGATCATGGCAGAGAGATTGGCTTACTCATTAGACCGAGGAAGGCATTACAGAAGAGCAGGGTATTATATCCTTCGAAAAGTAATGGATGCTGGTGCGAGGGGAGTAGAGATAATTGTTTCGGGAAAAGTTACGAGTCAGCGTGCTCGCACCCAGATTTTTCGCGCCGGGACAATATCAAAATCTGGTCAACCAGCGCAAGAAGGCGTAGATAAAGGAGTAGCAACATGCATACAAAAATCAGGTGTATTAGGTGTAATATGTAAAATTATGAGAGCTGATGCCAAATTGGGCGATGACATTAAAATTAAAACTAACCTTTTAATCAAAGCACAAGCCGAAAAAGAGGCAGAATTAACAAAGACCAGAGCAGATTACGTAATTGAACAGGAAGAAGGAGCTCTAAGCGAGGAAGATAAAAAATTACTTGATGAAGTAAATGAAGAAGAAATTTCTGAGATCTCTATTATTCCTGATAAGGATGTTGAAAACGAGGAATCAGAAAAGGAGTCAGAAAAGGAATCTAAAAAGGAATCTAAAAAGGAATCAAAAAAGGAATCATCGAAATAAAAATAAAATTGTGATATAGTATGAATATTCTAACAGCTAAAAAAATTCGAGAAATGGATGAAAGAGAAAGAGAGAGAGCTTTAATTGATTTAAGAGAAGAAAAAATGTTGCTTTATTCAGCGCAAACTGGTGGAGGCCTCTCTGATAATCCAGAAAAAGCAAAACTTTTAAGAAAACAAATAGCAAGAATATTAACAGTGAAGAATGAAGAGAAGAGATGATAAATCCAAGATATATAATCTACTATGATTTAATAGGTATTTATGCTTACGCAAAACCTATATCAAAATTTAAAAACAAGAAATTTTCGAATATAGGAGTTGTGATTAATGAAACAAGAAATATGTTAATTACTGAAAAGGATAATAAAATTAAAAAATATATAAAAAAAGATCATATATTTAGGTTTAAAATACAAAATTACAAGGATGCTATGATGGATTACTATTTAGAAGTTCAAGGGAATAAGATTGTAGGGTTACCTGTAAATAGATTAAGAAGTTTAAAAAAGAGGAGTTGGTTAAGGAAATGAGTAGAAATATTGGTATCCCGGGAATTACTCCTCCAAAAGTTAAAACTGAAGAATGTAAGGATCAATCTTGTCCTTTCCACGGAACTACTAGAATTAGGGGTAAAATTACTCAAGGGATTGTAATGAGTAAAAAATCAAAAAATATAGTTATTATTAGACGTGATTATGTTCAATTTATTAAAAAATATCAAAGGTATGAGCGTCGTAATACGCGACTTGCTTGTCATTTACCAGATTGTTTAAGCCATGAGATTGAAATTGGAGATTTCGTAAAAGTGGGAGAATCTCGAAAAATTTCTAAAACAAAAGCATTTATTGTATTAGATAAAATTACAAGGGAGGCGGTATAAATGGGAACAAGAAGGAAGATGGGGAGAAAGAGATTTTCTAAACCCCGAACTAGTTATGGTTTATGTAATGGATCGCGAATAATCATTGCAGATAATTCAGGAGCTAAAATAGCACAAGTTATTAATGTAGATGGTTCTAAAACTCGATTAAGAAGATTGCCCCAGGCATCTGTTGGAAGTGTATGTACTGTCACTATTAAAAAAGGAAAACCTGAATTACGTGGAAATATTGTGAAGGCAGTTATTGTAAGGCAGAAAATGATATTTCGAAGATTAGATGGAACAAGGTTATGCTTTGAAGATAATGCTGGAGTTATTATAACTGCGGAAGGTGAACCTAAAGCTACAGAGATTCGAGGACCAATTGCAAGAGAAGCAGCAGAATTGTTTCCACGATTAGCATCAATATCATCATTGATAATATAATGAGAGGAGTAAAAATGAAAATTAAATCAAAACAGCCAAGCAAACAACGAAAAGCTCTCTTAAATTATAAGAACCACCAGCGAGCAAAATTATTATCCACACGATTAGCAGATTTCCTACGGGATGAATACAGGATCAGACGGCTTCCTCTAAGGGTAGGTGACTCCGTCCGAATAACCAGAGGAGAATTTAAAGATTTTGAAGGAAATGTGCTAGAGATAACTAAAAATCAACGAGCAAAGATAAAAGAAGCTAAATTTGAAAAAACAGATGGAACTGAATTTCACCCTACAATACATATTTCAAATTTAGTCATTACTAAATTCGCGAAAGAAAAGAAAATGGACCCATGGCGCGCAGACATGATAGAAAGAAAAGCATTATATGGATTTTATGAAGAAGATCTAACTGCTCCAAAGAAAAAAAAGGAGGTAGTACAATAAATTATGACCCGACATGGTGGGCAAAAAGTTTTAAAAAGACTGAATACACCTTCGCATTTACAAATAAAAAGGAAACATGGAAAATTTTTCATAAATGCTTCCCCAGGCCCTCATCCAAGTAGATTTTGTTTACCTCTACTTCATATCGTTCGAGACCTTCTCAATATTGTTAATTCTCATCGTGAAGCAAAAAAATTAATTGGAATAGGGCATTTTAAGGTTGATGGAAGAATTGTTAGAAATAGAGTATTTCCTGTTGGCTTAATGGATGTTCTTTCAATAGAAAAAATGAATAAACATTACAGAATACTTCCAGATTCTCATCATGGTTTAATTCTACATGAAATTTCTGAAAAAGAGAGTATCTATAAATTATGTAGGATAAATGACAAAACTACAATAAAGGGCGGTCATATTCAATTAAACCTACACGATGGAAGAAATGTTTTAATTAAAGTTCGAGACCCTAAAAACCCAAAAGAGGATACTTATCGAAGGATGGACGTGTTGAAAATTAGTCTCCCTGAGCAAGAGATCCTTAAACATATTAAATTTAAGGAAGGAAATCATGCAATTATCATGTCAGGAAAAAATATTGGACAAATTGGGAAAATTGTTAACATCTTAAAACGTTTTGGTCCTAAGGCCAGTACAGTTTCAATTCAGCATGATTCAAAATTTACAGAAACGTTATATGACTACACTTTTACAATTGGAGAAGAACAATCAGAAATTTCATTACCATAATAATGTTATCCTTTGTTAGATAAAGATGACGTTATGCAAATGTCAGAAAACACTCTAAATGCAATTATACAAAATTTTAAACATGAAGCACCATTGAGTTCGCAAGAACTAAACCATCTTTATCAGCTATATAATGGCACAATAAGAAATATCTTTTTTTAATAAAATTAAAATTTCATATATACTTTCTAAATTTATTGTAAAGATAATTTTGAGAAAAAAAAAAAATTAATTTTATTATAATTATCATTGGTGATTAGATGCCTTTAGCTAAAAAATTGAAGACTAAATCATTAAAAACAGATCCAAAGGATTATGAGGAGTTATGGAAGAACCCCATGAAGAGACCGTTTTTAGAAAAGATAGTGTTAAATATTGGCGTCGGAAAACCTGGTGAAGAGCTTGAACGTGCCGTTTCGGTCCTAGAAACAATTACTAATGCGAAAGCGATAAAAACACTATCAAGAGTAAATGTTAAAGAATTTAATCTGAGAATAGGTCGTCCGATTGGTACAAAAGTAACGGTTAGGGGTAAGGATGCTGAAAAGCTACTTAAAAGGATGTTAATAGTAAACAATAATAAAATTTTACGGAAAAGCTTTGATGATTACGGCAATTTCTCGTTTGGTGTAACTGAGCATATTACTATTCCTGGAATTGAATACGATAACGCAATTGGAATATGGGGGCTAAATTGCGGAGGAAGAGTTGTGCGACGAGGAATGAGAGTAAAAATTAGAAGGAAAAGGCGAGCAAAGATCCCAAAACATCACTATATATCCCGTCAAGAAACCCAATATTTTTTAAAGCAAAAATTTAATGTTGATATTGTAAAAAAATTAGATTTAGATTATATTTAATTTATTAAGGTGAAAGAAGATACCACAAGGTAAGCGTTATGGGAAAGGGGTTCGTGAATGTAGACGTTGCCACACTCATAGAGGAATTATCCGACGTTACGGATTAAATGTCTGTAGAAGATGCTTCTACGAAATAGGAAAAAGTATCGGTTTCCTCCGATATGAGTAGAACTTATTGAATAATGACAAGAACTGTTTTTCCCTCAAATATATAAATTGTACTATGATAAAAACCCTAATCATTTAGTTTTGTAACCTTGAATTAAAATTACTAATTCTTTTATGAGTTATGAGCATAAGTCGAATTACTTTATAAACATAAACCTAAAATTTTTTTTTAGTTAATTCTATAATGGGATAATTTTTCATATTTCAATTAAAATCCGATTGAAAAAAATTCTTCTTTCTATAATCTAAAATAGTATAATAATTGAAACAAAAGAAATTAGGATAATCATTGTATAAAAAGAAGAGGAATTATAATAACAAAATATACTTTTAAATTTTTTGTTTTTATATTGTATATTAAATTCAATTGATAAAATTAAAATTTAATACATGACTAATTAGAACAATATGATGTAAGGAAAAGAAAAAATAATATTTCTATTATTTAAATAAATCATTTTTATTTTTCAATATTTCTTATTGAATATTTAAAAGTCAAATTATTAATAAATTAGGTGTAGACATCGAGTAAAGTATATTCAAAGATTTGAATATAATAATATAAAAGAATCGAGGAAAATGATGAGCTATGGTAAATACATTAGCAGACGCATGTTGTGCTCTTAAAAATGCTGAAGGAGCGCGTAAGAAAGAAGTAATTATCTGTCCCGCTTCAAAAGTCCTTCAGCAAGTATTACGTATATTCCAGAGGCAAGCTTATATAGGGGAATTCGAAAGGTATGACGATGGACGCCAAGGGAAATTTAAAATTGCTCTACTAGGAAAAATAAATGAATGTGCTGGGTTAATGAGATTGAATTATAAGGTTTCCCAATTTGAGATGCTGGAAAGGAAATTATTGCCCGCCCCGGGATTAGGTATAATTATTTTAACAACTAATCAAGGAATTATGACTATGAAAGAAGCAGAAGAAAAGCAGATAGGTGGCCACGCTGTTTGCTATATTTATTAAAATTATTGTGAGATGTATATAAAATGGTAAAAATAGCTTTTTTTAAGGAAGAATTAGAGATTCCTAAGGGAGTTAAAGTTATATTAGAAGGTGGCCATCATATTAAAGTGAAAGGATCTAAAGGAGCTATTACAAAAGATTTTAGTCATGTAAGAGGTATTAAAGTTTCAATTAAAAATAAAAAAATTATTTTTTCTACAAATTTCCCTAAGAGAGGTACTCTTGCCTTAGTAAAAACTATTATGAGTATTATTAGTAATTTGATTGTTGGTGTGCAGACCAACTATAGATATGTTTCAAAAATCTGCTACTCCCATTTCCCATGCAGTGTTAAGGTTGATGAGAAAAACCAAGTTTTATTTGTTGAAAATTTTTTAGGAGAAAGAGCACCAAGAAAGGCAAATTATCCAAACAATGTAAAAGTGGAATTAGAAAAAGATGATGTTCACTTTATAGGTCCAGACAAAGAGGCATTAGGTCAAGCTGCTGCAAACATTAAAAGAGCTTGTCGAATCCGTAAAAAAGATCCTCGAGTTTTTCAAGACGGAGTTTATTTATACAAAAAAATGATTGGAGATAAAATAATTTGGGAATTAACATAAAACGAGGTATTCAATATGGTAGAAGATAAAAGATTGATGGAACTTCGGAAAAGAATAAATAGAAAAAGACCATCTTTTAGACGAGTTGAATCATGGAGATATAAAAGAGTAAAGGATTCTTGGAGAAAAGCGAGGGGGATTGATTCAAAAACTAGAAAAAAGAAGAAATCTGGTGTTAAATCTCCAAGCGTTGGATATAGAGGACCAAAAAAAATAAGAGGTTTACATCCTTCGGGATATGAAGAAGTTAGAATTACAACAATAAAAGATATTGAAAATTTAAATAATAAAAAGCATGCTCTTAAAATTTCAAGTAAACTAGGCGCTAAAAAGCGTGGTATTCTCATTAATTACTGCCAAAAAAAAGATTTTAAGCTTTTAAACCTTGGAATCTCTCAAAAGGAAATAGAAGATTTGGAAGCGATTGTTGATGCTCCTCTTTCTGATGAAGAATTTGTTGAAGTTGATGAACTAAAAGATTCTCTTGAAATAGAGGATAAAGACTAACTATTAAAAGAGGAAAAATAGAATGAATTTAAAACCACAAAGAAGAATGGCCGCTGAGATTCTCAAATGTGGAGAGAATCGGGTTTACTTTGATCCCGATTTAGAAGAGGACATATCTCTAGCTATTACGCGTGAAGATATTCGTAATTTAATAAAACAAGGAGTAATAAAGAAAAAATATAAAAAAGGAGTTTCGAAATACCGCAAAAAAGTCCAACATGAGAGGAAGAAAAAAGGTCGAGGAAGAGGATACGGCAAAAGAAAGGGGACCAAGTATGCGAGATCCCCAAAGAAAAAAGCTTGGATTAAAAGAATTAGACCACTCAGGCGAGAATTAAAAAAATTAAGAGCTAGAAAATTAATTACTACATCAAATTATCGAAAATTATATAAAAATGCTAAAGGTGGGATGTTCACTAGTGTTGCTCAATTGAATAGATATATTAATGAAAAAGAATTATTAAGTAGAGGTCGCTAGAAATGGCAAGAGGTCCAAGATATAGAGTATCCTTCAGAAGACGTTTTCAAGGTAAAACAAATTATCATAAAAGGTTGAAATTATTAAAATCGAGAAAACTTAGAGTGGTAATAAGAGCATCAAATAATCATATTATAGTTCAAATTATCCAATCTAAATTAAGTGGAGATAAAGTTATAAGCTCTGCTTTCTCTCAAGAATTGAGTACAAAATATGGGTGGATTGCTAATACAGGAAATATTCCAGCTGCATATTTAACAGGCTATTTAGCTGGAATAAAAGCAAAAAAAAATAAAATCCAAGAAGCTATTTTTGATTTAGGCATCTTCTACCACAAAAATCGAATACTTGCTGCTTGTAAAGGAATTATCGATACTGGCATAATAATTCCTTATCGTGAGGAATTTTTTCCTGCTAATTTTGAAGATAGAATTAAAGGTATGCATATTGAAAATTATGCTAAATTATTAAAAACAAATGAGCCGGAAAAATATGAACAAATCTTCTCCGGTTACTTAAATAAACAAAAAGTGGATCCAGTGAAAATTAGCCAATTGTTTACAGATTCATTAAAAATGATAGAAAAGAATGTTTAAAAATGTGAAAAAAAATGAGTCGGTTAAGAANTATGGATGAACAATGGGTTCCTAAAACTAAACTCGGGGAGCTAGTTCAGCAAGGGCTTATAACATTAGATAAGATCTTCCAAAATAATCTTGTGGTAAAGGAAAAAGAAATTATTAACATTCTCTTGCCACAACTACAAGAGTCGGTTGTCAAAATTTCTATGGTGCAACAAATGACTGCTAGCGGGCAACGTTCTAAATTTAAAGCAGTTGTAATTGTAGGAGCTGATGGTTTTATTGGTACTAGTTCCACCAAGTCAAGAGAAGTGGGACCGGCGATCAGGAAAGCAATCGATAGAGCAAAACTTTCAGTTGTTCCTATTTTACGAGGATGTGGGAGTAAAGAATGTGGTTGTGGAGGAACTCATAGTATTCCTTTTAAAATTAAAGGAAAATGCGGTTCAGTAAGAATCCAACTAATTCCTGCGCCTGCTGGTGTAGGATTAGCATGTGCAGATAAAGTTAAACAAGTATTAAAATTATGCGGTATAGAGGATATTTGGAGTAAAACCTTTGGAGATACTAGAACTTCGGAAAATCTCGTTAAAGCTACAGTTAATGCGCTAAAAAATGCTCATAAATTTAACTTTAATATATAAAAGAAAGTGGTGGTCAAATGGCTATGGCAAAAAAAAAATCGAAATTAAAGCGGCAAGAATATACTCCAAAATTATTTTTTGCTATTCGCATTAGAGGGGCTCCAGGTAGTATGAAAGGAAAAATTAGCGATACTTTAAAAATGCTTAGAATGCATAAAGTAAACCATGGTGTCCTTATTTGGGGTGTTCCTTCTTATAAAGGTATGCTTATTAAATGTAAAGATTATATTGCCTTTGGGGAGATTGATGTAAAAACATTGGTTAGATTGTTGCGAGTAAGAGGTAGAGTAGAGGGAAATAAACCTTTAACAGAAGAACATATTAAAAATTTAACTAATTTTAAAAGTTTTAGAGATTTAGCGAAAGCATTATTAAACGGAGAAGTACAATATCGAGAAAACTTTATTTACAAAATTAAACCAGTGTTTCGTTTACACCCTCCTAGAAAAGGTTATCGTGGATCTATAAAAAAGCATTTCAATGAAGGAGGATCTCTCGGTGATGTTGGTATATATATTAATCAATTAGTTCATAAAATGCTATAATCTAAGGTGAATAATTATTACAAGAAAATATCCAAGAAAAATACTCAAAATGAGAGCTACCCGTACATGTGGCTTTGGGAAGGTAGGGCAACATAGAAAAGCGGGACAACGTGCTGGTAAGGGGAAAACTACGGGATGGAAGAAAAGTAAAAAAAGTTATTATTTAAAACAAAAAGAACTGGGATTTCCAGACCCAGATTGGGATTTTGGGAAAAAAGGTTTTAGGCGACCTCAAGATTTAATCAGAATTTATCAAGTTAACATGATTAATGTTAAAGAATTAGACCAAAAAATTGAAAATCTTGTTATTGATAAAAAAGCGACTAAATCTGGAAATACTTATAACATTAATTTGAATAATCTTAATATTCAGAAAATATTAGGTCGTGGAGAAATTAATAAGGTAATTAATATAACTGTTAAAAAAGCTTCAAAAAGAGCCATTGAAAAAGTAGAAACAGCTGGGGGAAAGATTACTTTATTATCATCTCAGGCGCAATAAAAATAAAAAATAATAATTTACGAAGATTTTTTATAATCTAACTATTTTAAGAAACATCTAAATAAGGGATCTTAAGATGGCAATAGAGGACCTTGACGAAAATGAAATTGATGAAAATAATGATAAACAAGAGAAAAAGAATACTTGTTTATTAATATGTGTTATAATATTATTGATAATGATGGTCCCGTCTTTTCTTGCTATTTTTTAACGTCATCGTTTTAATAAAGCATCTTGCTAATTAACTGGATTAATCCTGGTAAAATAAATATAAATCCAAGTATGTTCCCTACTATGTGAATAATCGTGAATCCTAAACCGGTTAGAAAATATGGTAAAAACTGGTCCATTGTTCCAAAAATTGATAGAGCACTGACTAATGATGAAGAAATTTGAAAAAATATTGTTATTAATGCGCCTAAAAGACCAAAAATAGCCATTACAGGAAAAATATACATGTCTGAATCTTTTTTTAACCATTCTTTCTTTTTCAAATAAGCCCCTGATAAACCGCCTACCAATCCAGTTAAAGAATAATGGAATAATTGAAAGGTGAAAAGAGGTAAAGGCGATGGACCAAAAGGGTTAAAAAAACAAAAAATAAATGAACTAAAAATACCAACGATCATTCCATCTCTTTTACCAAGAATAGAACCAGATAAAAAAATTGTTAAAGTGAATAACTCTATATTGGGAATATATGCTAATAAATACCCTAAAACTATCGCTAATGCAGTAAAAGTGCTGATTAAAACAATTCGAAATGACTTAATTTCAAGCCACGGTGAATTGTTTGCTTTTTCCTGCTCAAGATCAATTAATTTTACTTTATCTCTTGTATCGTTTGTTTCAGATTTTAGCTCCAATATTATCCATCTAATTATTTTTTAAAGATTAAAATTTTTTTCATATTTTTTTAGTGTTTTTATTTTTAATAGGGGATGATCAACAAAATAAGATATAGGGCTTTCATTATAAATTAAATTTTTGTAACAAACTTGACCTGTATGATAATCTATTTTTTCATCTATCATAATAAGAGCATAGTTACATAAGCTTTCATATGATTGAGGTAAAGATAAATGTATTATTGCTTTTTCTGCTAATTGTAATGGAGTCATCTGTGTAATCTCCAATTAATATATAGCTATAACAATATCACCAATGTTAGCTTTTCCATCACTACTCATAAGAACAAAATCATTATGATCCTGGTATTTATTATATTGCCTAACTATTTGATTCCCTCTTTTTTCTGTTATTGCTGTCTCAATAATTTTTACTCTTTCAGGAGCAATCTTTTTAGCGATATAATAAAACATTACTACTTTCCTGTTCTTTTAGAATCTATAGGATAAGTATCCACAATTTGTATTCCTTCTGATGTGTAATAAGAAATGGAATTTAAATCGAATGTATCGCTTTCTTTTAAGAGTTTTAATAGATAACTATGAGCCGCCTTTCTTGTTATATAAAAATCATATGGTCCTAATTCTAAATCAAACCAACCAAATGTTTTTCGTATTTGAATTTTATATTTACTATGACCATGTGAAACCAATTGAATTATTCTGTATTTTTCCAGTATAACATTATCCATTTTATTTCCTTTCTGGTGCGAGCAGAGGACTCGAACCCCCATGACCCAAAAGCCTTGAAATTTTAAGTCTCATGCGTCTACCAGTTCCGCCATGCTCGCTTAATAACTGTATATATCATTTTTAAATATAATAAAGTGATCTATGC
>LAZR01001474.1_pt1 | contig 14872 bp, 23 predicted proteins | sample 329461 | NCBI WGS metagenome assembly LAZR01 (sample SAMN03002196, study PRJNA259156) | marine sediment metagenome | biome: sea floor; feature: Hydrothermal impacted sediments; material: marine sediment; isolation source: Loki non-amplified sample from Loki's castle hydrothermal vent sediment ...
AAAATAATACTATATTATAAAATAACAATACTTGTTTTTTGTCTTGATGGCTAGACCCTCATATACTCCATTAATAGAGACCACACTGAAAACATTTCCAGACCTCAAGGACAATAAAAAGAAACTTGCCAAAAAGGTCGGATGTTGTGAGAAAACAATAAAAAGGTATTTTGAGAGTTTAGCTTCAAAAGTCCCATCAGACAATAACCTCACTCCCCTTAACAATCAAGATATTTCCGATAATATTGAATTCCCCAATAACCAGGTCCTTACATTCGATAAATCAAATTCCTCCAAATCGCCAAACATGGTTGGGTTAGTGGAAGTCAATCTTAATCGAATATTACAGTTGGGCACTAATGATGCCCGGATACTTAATACGGCAATCTCATTTTTAGATAAGACCAGTCAATTCATAGTAGAAGATCAATCAGAAAATAATCGGGGATTTGTTGATTATCAAGATATTACGGAAAAACTTACAGATAAGCAATTAAATATATTTAATGCTATGATTCGAGAGGGTTGGGTATCATTACTCGGTTCTCGTAAGACCGGCAAAACATTCCTAATGTCATCCGCTGCTACTTATTTAGGTTCAAGAGAGAGACTTGAGATTCATGTCCTTTCAAGCAAGAAGGATACTGCAAGCCATATTATTACTCAAGTTATTATAATTGATGCTGAACATAAATTGAATCTTTTTAAAAGACCGGCAAAAGAACAAATTATTTTTAATAATGATACCAGGATAAAAGCTCATTCCAATACTCTAGCAGATACGGGCACGTATGAAGCTGACATCCTTATAATTGATGAGGCTCAAGAAGTGGAAGAGGAAGTATGGGCTAAAATCATTCCACAGTTAGCAACCGGGAGAAAGATGAGGGTATGGATATTCGGTACGGCAAAAGCCGGTACTCCATTCTATAATTTTTGGTTTGGTATAAATCCTAAATTCAAGAAATTTGAGTTAGGAATGGAAGATGCTATTTGGGTTCCGGAAGAATCTTGGGATGCCATTAAATCCCTAATGTCTGATAGAATGGTGAGACAAGAACTAAAAATGGAGTGGGTAGAACCTGAAGGTGCATTCTTTAGGGCCGAAGATGTTGAAGCAGCATTCGAAGATTATCCTGAGGGATTCAAAAGAGATTATTTAGAAATTGTGTGTGGTGTTGACTTCGGTCAAGGGCATGAGACAGTTATGGGAAATATGGCTTATAGGAAAGAACATATATATGAAATTGAATCATGGGGTATGTTTAATCCTACAAGTGATATGATACTAGCAAAGGTTAAGGAATATGGTAATAGATATAGTTCTTTGTTTATTATGGAGGGATCACCATTAGGAGGCTTTGTACGAAGAGATGTCGCAGATTTACGATTTAAGTTTAAAACCTCTAATTTCTCGGTTCATAAAGATAAATATTGGTTTGCTCTGAATTTTCTCTTAAATAATCATTTAATACATTTAAAGACTCCAAAATTAAAACAACAACTCCTAAGATATATAGGAGATAAGATTGATGATGATTGGGTTGATATGTTATTACATACAGCCTATTACTATTTTAATAAATATTATAAAAATAATGAGAAGTGGATATTTAATAGATGAGTGAATTCTATGGGCCATGGGTAGATACTCCAGAGTCTTCAAACGTACTCCGGTTTGCGTATGCTCTAGCTAAGTTACGGGTGGCTTTTCAAAACGGGAGTGAATATGAATATTTCGTGCCACCTTACTATTATAAGGCTATGAAAATGGCACCAAGTAAAGGGAAATTTGTATTTAATTATTTAAGAAAGGCTAACAAACCATATAGATTAGTGAGAGGTCCATTCAAAAAGCCTCTTGGAGAGGTTCGAAGGGAAGTTCCCTACAAAACTGAGCCCGGGAGACCGAGAAGAAAACTTGGAGAGAAGGTTATGAGAGGTCCATATAAGGAAAAGGAGTTAGAATGGGAAGGAGGCGATCTATGGTAAATGGGATTCTTTAACCGGGATAGAGCAAGTAAGTACACCAAAAATGTATATGTGCCATCTATATTAAAGATGGCTGCGGTAGATTATTCTAATCCAAAACATAGGTTGAAACGACTTGATGAAGATCCAATTGCCGGAAACCTAGTTCTAAAGACCGCAGAGTTAATTACTGCAAGACCTCCCCTATTTCTTGATAAGAACGATAATGAACTTGATGAAACACGGAATACATGGGAAGACAATCAATATAATAACTTATTTAAAGAAGTTATTGAATCTACCCGAACCCATGGTTATATCGTATGTGAGGTTCTTAAAAAACCCATAAATGATAGGACCTGGATTATTCATGATTCCTCAGATATTCAAACAATAAAATATAAAGACTTACAAATTGAATCTTATAAGATCCTACCTATACTTGAGGGTGGTGTTGAGACCTCGCTTATACATGCTCCAGTTGCGAGAGAATTATCACCAGACAAGGTTATTCATTATTATGTCGGTCGGTATGACCGGTCATTACAAGGTTTAGCGATTATAAGACGATGTTGGCATGCCTTAGTTAGATTTACAGAAATATTTGAGTCTATGGCTATGTATGATTCAAGAATAGGAAATGGGATTTTATTAATTATTGTAGACCCGGAGCAATATACTCAAGAATTAGATTCATTACATAATGCTGTAGCAAACATTAATAATCGTAGATATATGATTCTAAAGACCAGTGCAGAGGGGAATCCTCCAGATATGAAATTCTTAGGCTCCTCTGCTCCAATCGATTTCCCTACTGACTTAGAGACTTGTTTAAAGATTGTTGCGGGAGCTTCTGGGTTCCCGGTTAGGTATTTAATAGGAGATCCTAAAGGTGCCCTGAGTGCCGCGGGAGAAGATACAATTGCAGTATGGGAAAACCTTAAATCCATATTTGGAGAATATAAAGGTTTTATTAGGAAGATTATTTCTTGGCAAGAAGACGGAGAAGCTCTAAATGAAAAGATTGCCAAGATTGAATTTGATGATGGCGGACACCTTCCCGAAGAGGGAGCGGTGCTTAAATCAAAAGAAGAAGGAGGAGGGATGGATAAAGACAAAGACTCCCTTACTCCTACTGATATTATTAGACAAAAAAAAGAATTAAGAGGTATAAGTTAATGAACGAAATTGAGCCGGATAAGACCGAGCCGGAACCACAACCTGAAACAGAAAGAGATGATAAGGGCAAGTTCAAGAGGAAAGGACCAGAGACTCCGAAGGAAAAGGAAGTAAAGACGGAACCCGAACCCGAAACTCCTAAGGAAAGTGATGAGGAATATAAAACCAAGTTCGAAGTTTTAGCTAAAGAATTGAATCAATTGCGGATCTTTAAGGCGAATAGACTGAAAGAAATAGATGATTTTGAAGCAAGAGTGAAGGCACAGCGAACTAAAGAAGACCAGAAGCTAAAAGGCTTTAAAGAGGAGAAAAAATCCGAAGGTGATCAAACTATAATCGCACCATTATATAAAAAAATGTCTTTTAAAAATCTCACAGAAACATCTAAGAAAATGAGGAAGAAATAATGTTTATCAATAATTATAGGGAAAAGACAGCCCTTAAACCCACAATGGGAGCAAATATGAGAGAGAATTATCATGGCAAATACAAAAATTAGTGAAATATCTGAAGGAGGAGTAGCATTAGGAGAAAACAAATTCACGGAAGGTCAATTATTAGATGCGGCTATCGCTGCGGGAGAACTTGTAAAGGCAACAGCAACCGGAATTGCTCTAGGTAATACAGCAGATGGGGACTATCTTGGAATAATGAAGGAGCATGAAGAGATTGATCTTGATACCGACATTACAGCAGCATTATATGGAGATGTAATTACTGAGGGATATTGTGCCGTAAGGATCGTTAACCCTGCCGCTACTAAATATCCCGGCACATTGCTTTTTGGAGTTGTTGCAACACCAGGTGCCTTAACCATTGTTGTACTTGGATCACCAATTGCAGTCTTGGAAAGAACCATTGTCACCGGCGATACAGTAGCCTTAGTTAAACTCTTGAGGTAATCATCATGGTAGATATTAAAGGTCTTACTGAAAGAGAATGGAAGGGAATTGATAGCCAAGTAGCCAAATTAATGCGGGAGCCTATTGTATATCGGAATCTCCCAAGTGGAATGCAATTAGGTAAGGGAAAGAATAAAGGAGAATATTATCAAGCAACCGATGTATTCTATGTAAATGAAGGCAAAAGATTTGCGTATGAGGATAGAAATGTTGGAGCTAGAAAAGTTAGGGATAATGCAATTACATATCTGACATTGCCAATTCATGTCGATGAGAAGGATATTGATGCTTCCAGTGGAGAAAGTATTACTCCTATATTGGTTTCACATGAAATTGAATGTAGAGCGAAGATGCAAGAGAGGATCCAAAACGTTGTCATTCACGGAAGCACCCACACTGGAGGGCGTGGAATATGTACCTTCCAACAAGATGAGGAAACAACCTATGCATTCGCAGCAGCCGGAGGAGCATGGAGTACTACTGGCAATTGGTTCACAGATTTAGAGTCCGCAAGAGCACTTCTAAGAGCAGCCCACATAACACCTCCCTATAAATTATGGATGACCCCTGGTATTCAACCCGACCTAAGAAAGGTTTTTCATGTAACCAGTGGAATATCCGATTGGAGAACATTTTTGCAAGATTATATGCAATTTGGAGTTATCTCGGGTCAAGAGGGATCACAACCATTCGTACCGCAAATTGATCAAGTCATTGAAACCGATTCGCTTTATAATGGAGCCTTAACCACCGGTACACAGGCCTTCCTATTATGGAAGGATGATGTTAATTGTAACTATATAGCAGAATCCTATTCAATCCATAGAGCAAATATACCGAATAAGCCATTTGAAGGCGACATAGATTATGCACTTCGATGGGCAGGATGTTTCATTCCTAAGAATCCTAAAGGTGCGGTCTATTGTCATACTGGAACGACAACCACAGCATATTAAAGGAATTTTCTAAATAGTGGTTTGAGAGCCACTTTAAATTTTTTTTAATTCTCAAAATTTTAATTTCAAATAAAATTCAAATAAAAAAAGATGTGGTCTAAATAGCGTCAAGTGGATATGGTGTTGAATTAACTGTAGAAGGTGCCTGGGCATCAGTATGGGATACAGCCCAGTTCGATTTCATTAATATAATTATAGGTACACAATTCAATTTTTGGATAACTGATGATTCCGCAACAGATATAACAGATACCGCAATAGTTGATATATTAAAACAAGAAACCCATATTTTATTTGGGTATTGGAATGCTCTTATTAAATCATCTGGAGTTAATAATCCATGGAACTTCATTATGGTATGGTTAAGAGAAAATCTTTCAGGGGATAAATTCCGCGACCAATATTCTGAATTAATTAAAAAATGTAGAGAAATTGTATCCGGAAATATAAGAGTCTTATCCGGAAAATGGGAAACAAAAGATTTTAATTATGGAGTGAAATTATGATATATTTAGCAAGAGATGGATATTATATAGCGTATGCTGTAGGAACAGTAGATCTTACACAGTGGGATAATGCTCAGGCACCCCTCATAGTAGGAGAGCTTAATGCGATTGATAAATTTATAAGTGCCAATGTGACTCATACTAAACCACGAACTAGAAATATTAATCCCTTAACAGCCTCACATTACCCTAAAAGGATAGAGACGGGTAAACTCTTAGGAAAGACAGCAAATACTCATTACCTTCAAACGGGAATAATGACTCATTGGGTTATGGGAGCATGTACTACAGCAGGAGTAGGTGATCCTTTTACAAAAACCATAACAAAAGCAACCGATGAGAATCCTATTAGATTAGCTACTCATTTTGAAAAAAAGGGCACTACAGCAAATCGCAGAAAGGATACAATGGGATACGTTCCTAATCAATTAGAAATAACAGTCTCAGAAGCAGATACTATAGCACGACAGACCTATACTGGGGAATTTGCTTTCACTGGTGCTGGTGCTAATCTAGCCCAACCTGCTCCTTTTACCAAAGCCAATTTGCCTATATATGATTGGTTTGACTATAAAAACTCTAGTGGTACATCAGAATTCAAATATAATGGTGGTGCTATAGATGTTGATATTATAGACCTTACTATACGATTCGGATGGACTGATTCTTTATTTGGAGTATTTGATCAAACCAAATATCCCAGAAATGGTCTAGTTGTTCCTCCGTTTATACATGAGGTTGATATAGGTGCACGAATTATAGATGCGGGAAATACTTCTATACACACTATTGCCGATACCGTTCATACTAGCTATGCCGGGGATCTTAATTTCATAGCTGATTTCTATAAGGGAGCAAACGATTATCTCAAATATAATAATAATAAGATGTATGTCGATCCTGAAAGCTATGAAGAGGTATTTCAAGAAGAGGGAGATTGGTTTGATGGGGTACGATTCACACTTAAACTTTTTGATGAGAATTCTAGCCTTGCAGTAGAAGAGAAGTCATTATTAGATAAAACATACTACGAGAATGATTAATGTCCGATATAACCAATATTCAGAATAGGAATTTAGGAAACCTTCTAAGGATATTTGGAAGCAAACAAGCCACAGATGCCCTTAAAGAGATGGCTAAAGTCAAAGCATCCACATGGACAGATATTAAGGATACCGTATCTGATTTAAGCACTCTATCTACCGGAGGGGGTACGGGAGCTATCATAAACTCCTTTAGGGATACTATTGAGTTATCATTAGAGGGAGCAATTTCACCCTTATCAAATGAGGTTAACCAACTCATAACCGATTGGATGACTGAAAATATCACACCTTTTCTCACAGATATATCAAATGATTTAGCAAATTTCATTAGTGAGAATAGAGTCGGAGGTACTGCCGGGGGTATAGCAGGACAGATTCTTGCTTATTTCATACCCGGCGGACGTATATGGGAAATTGTAGGTTCCTTAATAGGTGCTGCCATAGAGGACTTCTTTACAAATCCTAAAAGCCCATCAGATCTATGGTTTGGAGGTCTCTATGATTTTATCCAGGATTTTGAGGATAAAATGTTTGTTGATGCAGAGAATAAGTCTAAAGAGGTAATAGAGTTAACGAGGGAGGAAATAGTAAGAAACCGTAGATTAGGAGGAGAGACCCTTACTGCTATTAAGAACGTAGAAAGAATAATTAACGAGAATTTTGTTGAAGAACAAGAAGAGAGAAGGCAAATAATAGAGGAACAGAGAGTTCAGAGACGGTTAGGTACTCAAGCTGTTTTCTGAGGTGATTAATCATAGCGACAGCACTCACACCGGGTAAGATATACTTCATAGAATCTAAAAATGGAGTAGATGATTGGATAACTGATCATGGTGGTGATCCAGACCTTATAGATTTGGATAACTATACTGGTGGTAATGCTGAAGGAATTGGATATGTCGAGATTAATATGCCGGAAGGATTCTCAATTACTGATTTTACCGGTGCTGTAGTTACTGCATCTGGTAGTGGTAGGTCTTTTGATCTTAGACGTGAGAGACGTTTTACTAGGGCACTTGCAAGAGGTATAGCAACATCCCTTACAAATGCTAATTTAGTAGCTAATTTCTTTATGCTACCAAGACATACTTCGGGAGCTTCAGCCACGTTTGAACGCTATTATTTAATAGGATATTTAGGAACGAATGCTCATGTTGGATTCATGGATGCTAATGGTACTCAACAATCCTATTGTAAGGGAATTACAATTGCTTGTACGAGGCAATGGAATCCCGGTAATGATCCTATTAATTGGTTATTAAGAATAAATTGGGAAAGTGTATGGTCGTGAAGAAAAAAAAAGATCTATTGTTGGATTGTACTGAATTAGCTATATGGAATCAGTTTAAGAAATATAATAAAATCAAGTATATATTTTTATTTTTAATGGGTTTTTTTAGTGGTATTATTTTAATTGCTCTGGTGTTGTTGCTAAAATGAAGTTTTATAGATTTAAGGATCTTAATATTACAAGTTCTAGAAAACCATCTAGTACTCATTTATTTATTGAAACTTCAGATGGGGATCTCTATCTTGTTGACTCTGTAGATAATACTAAAATATATAAATCTACAGATAAAGGGGATAATTGGTCAGAAATAGAAGATCGCACATATACAATTCAGGGTATATGGTATGATCGCACTAATGAAAGATTATATTGTCATTCTACTACAAATTCAAATGCTAATCATCAAATGTTTTATATTACTCTCTCCAATGATGTTATAACAGAGATGGGAACGTTAGTCACTGTCGCATGGCAATTTCAAGTTGCTCGGGACATATTTCCCATAGGTTCTGATTGGTATATTACTGCTGTTAACGAAGTTGGGCCAGACCACATGGTTCAGGTATATAAGTGGACTGATCCTAATTGGGTATTAGATGCCCAAGCAGAGCCCCGTGTAGATAACCCTCATGCTTATAGATCCTATTTTGTAACAGTAGTTGGTACTGATGCATATTTCCTTACAAAAGAAACAAATCTTGGAGATCAGGTTCATCTTATGAAATTTGATTCAACAGTTCCCTCATTAACTACCTTATTCTCTTCTGACGATTATCGTGGAGCTCGAACTTCTCAATATGCATTAGTTTATGATGATTCTAACATCATTCAATTTGTTTTACAGAAACAAGGAGATAGTTTATATTATTTAATGGCATGGAATATATCAGATTCTTCTATAACAGAAGGAGGGGTATTTGATGTTTCTCTAATGTTGGATCGTAATAATTCTGGGACCGTCCCTAATGAATTTGAGAAGGTATTTGGGATCTCTAATGAAATAACATATGAAATCAAAGCTAGAAGAGGCGGCATAGTACAATTACAAGATTTATCTGCTCAATTGTCTGGGAATATTGTCGCTATAACCGATAGTTTTCTTCTTGCTGTTAATGATGGTACATGGGATGTTTATGAATTTACCGACGTCTCAAGTGAGATCGATGAGATTGAATATGATTACGGAATAATAGGAATCCCCCAATCGGGCAAGTTTATAGTCCATCCCGACTTTCAAGCCAATTGGAATAAGGGTGACTCAATTAAAATCTACGACCAATTCGATGCCTTAGAATTCTGGGGTATAATAAAAGATAAAAATAGAGATGATAGAGGGTTCTATGTATTCGATATAGACTCATTTGGTAATGAAGTCTATAGGGTACAATACGATAAGGATTACAGTGCCGATGATTTAGATACCAAACAAAAAGATATTATTGATAATAAATGTGATTTTTGTTATAGATCCTCATCTATAGTGGGTACTACCACCACATTTGATTATAAATATAAGAGAGCTATTGCTTACCTATTCTATTTAGGAAGGTTCTTGGAAAGACAAATACCGTATATAGAACCGGATGGTAAGGTATGGACTAAAGCCTATGATGGTCTTGCTAAGAATGCGATGATATATCCCGGTACTTGGAATTTTAAAGATGATACCGTAGGTTCTGCACCAAGTGGTTGGACTGATTTTTCTGGGGCAAGTTGCACAGCGACCATAATCTCATCGTTAGGAGGACATAGAAAGGTCTTAGAGTTATCAGATAATAATGCTGCGGCAAATGCCTTTATAGAGATCAATCTTATCCAAGGTTTAGACTCTACTTGGGAATTCTATTTTGCAAAAAAGTCAATTGCGGCTAACACAGATCTTAGAGTATATATTAGAGAGGGTGGAACAATTCTATTAACTTTTAGATTTCAAGATAATGATATGGATTATTATGATGGTGCTTGGAAAAGTATAAAAGATGGGTTTATTGTTGCTAATACATTTTATCATATTAAAGTAGTTTTAAATGATTCTGCCAATACTTATGATGTTTATATTGAGGGTATTTTAGAAGGAAATGATCTTGCATATTGGAATAATAGCACTTCTGGGTCAAATGGAATATCACTTTTTACAGATTCAACACATACCGGATATATTGGATATTATGATGCAATTGGCTTATCCACAGATCCCACCTATACCGTAGGGGATAACTCCGTAGGTTGGGAGCTTTCAAACCATTGGCAAAATGCTCACTTCATAGACATTCCCGATATAAGAGATATACAACCCGGTTATTTTGAGGGTAATACCGGTATTACAAGAGCCACAGTTAGATATAAAGACAATACATTATCTACTAAACCAACAATTCCCGGTAGTGGAAAAACCGAGGAAGAACAGTTAAAGGGGATATTACCATTAGAAGAGTTTGACGACCCTAAGATAGAGGCATCAACCGAAGCTGATCAATTAGCTACTAATCTTCACGCTATATTCTCATTAGATACTGTATATCTAACTCTATTTGTAGAAGGACAAGGGTTCTTCCTACCGGGTAGAACCTTAGAGATTCAGAGTTCAGACCAAATTATTGTAACAAAAAACGATTATGTTATATTACAATACACCAGGGATCCTAAAAATGATAGGTATTATAATATAATTCTATCCGATAATATCGTGCTCACTAGCGAATTTAAAACACTTAACGATACATCTCCCAAACAATTGAGGACAGTTTTAGTCCAATCATTTGAGAATCAAGCTAATATGAATCTGGGTTATGCTACGGAGGATGCTGATTTAACCTTTATTTTTGGAAGAGCTAAAATTGATTCAAGATTTGCAGACATGATGATAATTAGTCATAGGGCTAAGCCTGGGCAAGATGATTATGCTTTTGGTCAAACTAGCAGTGGAAGTACATATGTAAATGCTCCAGCTGGACAGCTTATACATCTTCATATTAATGATATCATGAAAATGTCTCTGAGTGTTGCTGGTTTAACCATGGGCGTTCCAACTGCTATGGGAGCTAATAAAATAACAGGGTTAGGTGATCCTGTTGCTGCTCAGGATGGTGCTACTAAGGCTTGGACAGAGGCTCAGAATGATATTCAATGTATTGCGGTGAGATTAGCTGCCGGAACTATTATAGATACATGGACGTCAACACCACTTGGAGAGATGCCTGCTGCAGACTCAAATTGTGAGATTAGTTATTCTGGGCATGCACCTGCGGGGATGGCTGCTATGACAAACCCTAACTTAATACTTAGTTTTAGTGGTTCAGCTATAGATACATGGACTATTGATGTTAAAGTAAATTCAGCAGGACATGGGGATGCTGCGGGTTCGAATCTCCATAATGGAGCTGAATCCTTAACTAGTGTTACTGGTGTTAGATTTTATATTAAAACAGTAGCATTAGTAGGAACTATTTCCCCCAGTGATATTATAGGAATTAGAATCCGAAAAACAAGTGTAGATGCTCAAAATTTATATATGGGTATGGTTTGTTGGATTGAGAGGGCATAAAGAAATGAAATCTAAGAAAAAAGATAAAAATATCCTAGTTAAAATAACTCACGATCTATGGATTCAAATGAAGTATGTTGAGTCTATCAAAAAAGCGAAAAGGGAGGTGACACAGCGAAATGCGAATGAAAAAGTTTAGAGAGATATTAGACTTACTTCCTCCCAGTGAGGATCTTAATAAGGTAAAGGTCGCTCTCGAAGCGAAAGCAAAAAAAACTAAAAGTTTTATATTAAAATGTAAAAAAATAGGAAGATATTTAGTGGAGATTTATTTAATCATTAGCTATTTATTGCAGACTATCGGCATCCTTTAATCTTTTTTTTTATCCTCTTCCGATTTTGTAATATAACCCCTCTTAGTTTTCCAATTCTAATGTTATAGTATATATATCATCACACTTTTTAATTGCTCTAATAAAGAATTTTTTATCATCTGCAGCAACTTTTAATAATTCTTCTACTGACATTTCAATCTTTACATTCTTTACAATTTCTTTACTTTTTAATAATGCTCTTCGTTTAGCTTGATACTGACGCATGTACTCCTTGGTGTTGGTAACCATTATAATTCACTTTTGCGGACGGAGGGAGGGAAAAAAGAAGAATATATAAATCTAAATTAAAAGACGAATTTACGAGGGAAAAATAGTTGTGTGCCAAGACGATAAACCCTCTGAAAAACCCTCCCTCACGCCTGTCGCAGTTATTACTTTAGTTTTTTCCTCCATTTTTCCTGTTCATAATACTCATCTAAATATTTTCGGATACAATACCTCCCAAACTCAGAGAGGTTAGGAAATACACCTCTTTTCAATAATACTGTTATTTCCCGTTCTACCGAGGGAGTAATTAGGATATTTATTCTTTCCGAAAGAACCCTCTCATTATTGAAATTGGATTTTGCATCCCACGCCTTATATTTCTTATGTTTTGGTATTTAGTTTCCCCTCCCATTTCTTTTTCATTCCAAAGATTTCAGTTACTACATTGATTTTAGGGCATCCTCCTGCAACAATCTTATTAATCTTATTCAAATCGTCAAGGAACTCTTTGATAAGATCCTCATTTTCTTGTTTTATTATTGGACAATTTCCATAAAAGAACTTAGGACATTTTTCACTCACGGTTTATCTTCCTCCAGGTATTTTTTCATACTATCATGTATTGGTCCTCTTGTATCTCTTGCCCACCATTCGAGTTCTTCCTTCTCGACTTGATAATAATGAGAAGGTACTCTACCATCACTGACACATTTATTATCGGCATAATTCCATGCTACACACATCTTGGCTTCTGTCGGCTCTTTTTCTTTTTCTAATAAATCTTTAGTTTTAGCAGACATCCCACTATATTCTCTAAGCTTTTCATAGTTAATATCTTGCTCCGATGGGTAAAGTCCAACTCGGTAATTATCATGAGCACCATTATTGCTCGGAGGTTTCGAGTCGGTTTTGCCATTGAGGACTTCAACGTCTAAAGAAGGTTCGTTATCTTTAGAAACCGTTTTCCCGCCACCGAGCTTGTCTATTGTATGTTGTAAGCTTTTAGCAAAATATTCTTTATCATAATCAGTTTGCTTTTCTTTTTGCCATCCCACTAATTTTTCTCCTAAATCCCGCAGAACCTCTTCTATATTAGTTTGCCTTTTATCTATTAAAACTAAAATATCATCGATACTATTCTCTATCCCTTTATGATTGTGTTCTTTCAGCTCCTTAATCTCTTTTGCTTGTTTCTCAAGATGTAATCCATGTTGTCGATGGTTATTTGATATACATTCCTTCAGCTCCGAGAGTTCTTTCTTTAAATATGTGTGTTTTTTTCTATGCCCCTCATAAGCTTCTTGGTATGCCTTAACTATACCTTCCGCCCTATTAATATAAGTTGTAGTTACTACATTTTCAGTTAATATTAAATCAGTCTTCTTTTCCAACTTCTCGATTCTCTGTCTAAATGGTTTTATATTATTAACCTCACTTTTATGATCCAAACCAATAATACACTCAATATCAATGCATCTATTGTCAAATCTCTCATAAAACTCTTTAACCTTCTTTTCCAGTTCGGTCATATAGTGCCGGAGCACCATCTCACCCTTACTATAGGCATAATCCTCTGCATCATCAACTATCGGCTTGTCACCCATGGCTCTTCCTCCCTTTTTCGATATATTTTTGAGTTACATCAATTCTTTTCTCTAAATCGGTTATTCCTAATATCCGTTTTAAATGTCTTAAATTTACCTTGTTATTATTGGCATCCACTAATGAACTTGGAGGATCTCCATAAACAAAATTAATCCAAAAATCAGTTATTTCCTCCATTACTTTCTTTCTCATCTCGTCACTCATGATCCACACCCCACAGCTTTAGCTTGTCCAACCGAAATACAATATAGAGTGGCTTCCTATTAATAACCCCTATCTCGATCTCCCTTGGTTTCGAGTCGTTAGGTATGTCCCCAACACCAGTCTCATGCATGTGGTTTAAACCATTCTCATGTTTAGAGAACTCTTTCCCGCCAAGGTTTAGTCCCGTCAGGGACATGTCCTCGATATAGTGGAAGTGCTCACTCATCAATCATACCTCTTCTCTTTAATATTCGATCTCGAATTTGTTTACATTGAGTAATAAATATTTGATCCGATGCTTTTAGGTCGGCACTGCGTCGATTCTTACTTTCTGTGGACTCTATGAGATCGTCCAAAACCGTTATGAGATCCATATCTTTATCAGCCGACATTATTCAAGCCTCCGAACGACCTTATATGTTTGATATTTCCTAACTAAAGTCCCATCAACAATAACCTCATCTATAGGGACTCTAACCAAACCTTTTTTTTCGTAGATTTTTTCTCTAAGGTTCTTTCTCTCTTCTTGGTATTTAACATCTAACATTAACTGTCTCCGCACACACCACCTAACATACTCGGAACGGGAAGGACTTTCCTTATTCATTATTTTCATATCAATATCTTCTAATAATTCCTCGGGAAAGTTAACAGTAATAATCTTCATACGTGAAGCTCCATAGTCTCCCATCGTGATTAGTCCCCGAAGGGGCAAGCCCCATTACCCTCTATTATTCCGTCTACGTCTACATGAATCGGAAGTGATCCTTGACTCCAACCATCCCACGTAATAAAACCTTGGCATTTATTACACCTTTTACTCGCAACTTTATATTTACCATTGGCCGGTACTTTTTTGGTATTTTTAGGTTGCTTTTTGATCTCCGTTGTTTTCACTTCCTCCAGTGGTGTAAGAGCTTCTGTTTGCTTTATTTCCTTTAGCTCAACCTCAGCACCGATTATGTCCCTGCAATGATCTTGCTCGTGCAACTCAATCATAATCAGTTCTGATAGTGCCATTTCCTTCACTTCCTTTACACTATCAGCTTTATCAGCTATTATGGTAATACTTGCCTGATAGTTGATACTCTGATAGTTTTCAGTATATTTTCTACCCCTACTAATT
>LAZR01001475.1_pt1 | contig 14865 bp, 15 predicted proteins | sample 329461 | NCBI WGS metagenome assembly LAZR01 (sample SAMN03002196, study PRJNA259156) | marine sediment metagenome | biome: sea floor; feature: Hydrothermal impacted sediments; material: marine sediment; isolation source: Loki non-amplified sample from Loki's castle hydrothermal vent sediment ...
TTTTTCAAGCATTTTACGGGGAGTAACAGTAGGTCTTTCATATTTTCGTAACTTCGACTTAATACCAAAAAGATATTTGGATATGTCTTTAAGTCTTTCAGTGTCGTAGCGCATCATCATTGTGATTGTTTCCATCTGTGGACTCCCACCTCCGTGGACTCCCGCGACTTGCATCAGTCCCGCTAAATCAGATACGACCATGTTTTCAATTCCCCGAAAGCAACGGTAAATATATTCAGGTTTGACTCTTGGATTTCTCTTCAAATATTTCATCCCGAGTTCCCCTACTTCTTCAGAAAAGAATGAACCTTCAAAGGGTAATGTCGCAATTAAACCGCCAGATAGATCAGCGAGAATTTTATATTCTTCATAAATATTTTCTCCGGCAAGTCTCCTTCCTGCATTGGTTAAAATCTCGTCAGGGATTTGTGTACCTGATGGGGATTTCTCAGAATGTTTAGCACTTGATTCACCAGCAGCAAAAACGAGTTCGGCAATACCGATAATATGAGATATTTTGTCTTGAACATGAGATGCTTTTTCAATGCCATTATACTCTGCTACCAATGCCGCAGCAGAAGCTAAAACCTCTGACATTCCAGGTTTACATCCTGTATATGTATGTCGATGGTAATGGGCAAACATTAGAGCTAAAAAACCAGCATATGGAGTTTGTCTAGGATCACCGTTACCATTAAGAAAAATTCTTTCATTTGGAACAAAGACATCATCGAAAATAATGAATGCTTCAGCATCTCCTAAATCTAATCCTGGAGCATTGGAATATTTACTTTTTCTAAAACTTGCAGGTCGAGTAAGTAATCTAACTCGATCCCAGTCTCCTGGTAATGCAAATGCTACTGCATAATCTTTATCTTCAGGTCCCATATATCTGCATGGAACTACAATAATTTCATCAGCATAAGGTGTATTTGTTATATTAATTTTACATCCTCGAACAACAATACCATCTTCTCTTGTTTCAATTACTCTAAGATATTGATCAGGGTCTTCCTGTTGATGTGGTCTTTTTAAACGATCTCCTTTGGCATCTGTCTGAGCACAACTAGCAACTAAATCATTCTCTTGAAAATTAATCAAATATCTCTTAAATTTTTCATAATGATCGGTTCCAAGGGCTTGATCCATTTCATAAGTAATAACTGAAAGAGCATTTAATGCATCAATACCCATACATCTCTGAATACACCCTCCAACGCGATGACATAAGACACGGGTCATTTTTTGTTTTTTTAAAAGATCATCTTCACTCTGGTTTATGTGACAAAAGCGATTTATCTTTTTTCCAGTTAAATGTGAAGTTGCTGTGCATAAATCTTCATATTCTGGCTCTTGAACGTGAATAAAAGTTTCTTTTATTATGTTCATGCCTCCTTGGATGCGTGGATCCTCTCTTCCAACTATTTCCTCTCCGATATATACATTCGGCTTCATTTTCTTTAAATCATCAACATATTGTTCAAATGTGCGTATTTTAATCCACTCTTTAAATTAATATGTAAAAATTAGAGTTAGTACAATAAAGATAATCGAAAATATATTATAAATTAAACGTAATATCAATTTTCTTGAAAAAATAATATCAAATCTTAACACTTTCAATATAATTCGTATATAACTAGAAAATTATTCAAAAAAAAATAAATTTTACATAAAACAAATTCGGAATTTATAAAAAACATTAAAATTTTTTCAAAAAACTTATTAAAGATCAAACGTGTTTTTAATATTATATTAAGGTAGATTTGAATAATGGATAACAGTATATATATATTAGATGTCACAAACAGAGACGGAGTTCAAACGAGCAGATTAGGATTAGCAAAATTAGAAAAAACAGTTTTAAATATCCTATTAAATAGAATGGGAGTGTATCAAAGTGAAATAGGATTCCCAACAACCCATCATGAAACAAATTATATCAATGCAAATGTAGAACTTTCTCAGATCGGAGTACTTAAACCAATCATTCTCTCAGGATGGACCCGTGCTATAGAAACAGATGTAGAAAAAGCAATTCAGCTTACGCAAATAGAGCACCTAAATTTATCAATTTCGACTTCTCCTCAGATGATAAATGGCAAATTTCAAGGAAAGTATGATGGAGAAGATATCATTAGAATGATGGTGGCTGCTGTTCAAAGGGCTCGAGATTTAGGGATAAAAACTATCGGTGTTAATGCAGAAGATGCAAGCAGAACATCAATGGACTACCTAATTAAATTTTCAATAGCAGCAAAGAAGGCGGGTGCTCATCGAATTCGCTACTGTGATACGTTAGGATATGAAACTCCATTTCGAATACATTTCAGATTGAAAGAGCTTACAAAAGCAGTTGATATTCCTATTGAAATACATTGCCATAATGACTTAGGAATGGCCGTTGCAAATACTATAATGGCTGCAAAAGGAGTTTTGGAAGAAGGGCAAGATGCAATTATTAATACAACAATTAATAGTATGGGTGAGAGAGCTGGGAATGCTGATTTAGTCTCAACTGCTTTAGCATTAAAGCATGGGGCTGATATTGAAGAATTAGGAATGGTAGATCCTCGAATTGATTTGTCTAAAGCATGGAAGATTGCTACATATGCTTCACATGCATTTGGTATACCAATACCCATAAATCAACCTGGAGTAGGAGACAATGCTTTCGCTCATGAGTCAGGAATTCATGCTGATGGGGCTCTTAAAGACCGAAAGAATTATGAATTGTATGATTATAACGAATTAGGGAGAGGACAAACAATATTAATCGAAACCGGAAGAAAAATAACTACAGGAGAATATTCAGGAATCTCCTCATTTAAACATAATTACAATAATTTTAATATAGAATTCAAAAATGAAGAAGAAGCAAGACAAATCTTAGAGCTTGTAAGATATGCCAATGTTCATAAACAACGACCGCTAGTCAAGGAGGAGTTTATATTTATTGCCGAGTATCCTAAGATTGCTAAAAAAATCTTAACAATGACTCCTCCAGAAATATCTATTCAACGTCCTCATTATGAATATGCAAAAAAGCATACGAATAGAAGGAAAAAAGAAATAGAATTTAAAACTATAATAAAAAAATAAATTTTTTTAGTAATTCTCTTTTTCTTTAACTATTACTTTTTTGATTAATTTTAATAACCAAACCTACACATCATTTTTGTATTACTACGAGAATTAATTAAAGTTCTTTTCTAAATAAAGAGGCATTTAAAAATTTTTTAAGAAATGAGATTATAGATGAACGAGCCATTATCACCGAAAATAATTTACAATCAATTTTTATCTAGAGAAATAAATAAACAGAAAGCTGCCGATCTCTTAACTTCATTAATCGAAGTTAGTGACAATACTAAATTTCGTGCTAAATCCATTGATTTATTAGAAAAAATCGGAATTATAAATAATAGAGGCTTTAAGGTTCTCGAAAATTGTTTAATTTCAGATGAAAATGCAATTGTTAGAGCTTCCTCAGTAAAATTAATTTTAAACTATTATTTAGATGAGGGCTTAACTCTATTAGAATGGGTCATTGAGCATGAAAGATCACCTTTAGTTTTAAAACTAATTTTTGATTATGTTGACAATTGTAGTAATCAAAAATTTAAACGAATTAAAAAAAAAATTAGTGACTGGAATGAAAAATTCTCCTCTCTCATAAGGATTGTTCCCGAGGAATCAAGATTTTTTTTAGATTTAGAAGCTATATTTGCTAAGGATAAAGAGAATTATGAAATTGAGCCTACGAGTTATACACATTTTAAAGATTTAAGTGATTATAAGGATGGTGAACCATGGCTTCTTATAAAAAATGAGCATGTCCACGTTTTAAACTATAATTATTTTAATTGGAAATTTATTAAAGAAAATAGAGAAATTATCAGATCTCACTTAAAGTTAAATGATTTAAAAATATATTTCAAGACAATTAATAAATATAACATAAATACGAATAATCAAGAATTACCTCCATCGATTAGTAGGTTGACTCACCTCAGAAAATTAGTTTTAAAACGAAATTATTTTCGAATAATACCCTCATCGATTAGAAGACTTTCTTTACTTAAGGAATTAGATTTGAGCCATAACGCTCTCTCTAAAATTCCACAAGTATTAGGATCTCTTAATTCCCTTGAAATACTAAATATAAAACATAATAAAGTTCAAAATATTCCAAAATCCTTGAAACTATTCTTAAATTTACTTAAGGAATTTCAGTTTTAAAACTTATTCTTTTACTCAGTTTTGAACAAAGGAAATTATTTAAACAAATAAATACAATATCAATTATTAATTATATTTTTAAAAGTGTGAACCATATGGCAGAAGAAAAGAAAAAGATAAATGGTGGAGATGTTTTAATAAAATGTCTCCTGAAAGAGAATGTAAAATATTTATTTGGAATCCCTGGTGGGCAATTCTTAAATATGTATGATGCTATTTATCAGTGGGGCAAAGAACAAGGCATTCAAACAGTGCTTTTCAGACATGAGGCCGCCGCCGCTCATTCTGCAGATGCGTGGGCAAGGGTTACTAACACCCCTGGAATTTGCTTCGGAACAGTTGGCCCCGGTGCTTTGAATTTAATGGCTGGAGTCGGATCTGCGTGGGCTGATAATATACCAGTAATAACGATTGTTCCACAAGTGAATTCAGCTATTCAAGACTCCTTTACTTTACAGGGTAATCTTGATCAAATGACAATGTTTAAACCAATCACAAAATATCAGAAAAGCTTACGAAAATTAGAAGAAATTCCTGATGCTGTACAGAAAGCATTTAGAGAAGCTACAGGAGGACGTCCAAGGCCAGTTTTATTAGAAATTTTTGAGGATGCATTTCTTGAGGAAATAGAAGAAGATAAAATAGAAATTTTTGATGTTAACAGATATCGAAGTATGCAAAAGCCAAGCATCAATACGGAATTAATAAAAGATACTGTACAACTCTTATTAAACGCTGAAAAACCATTGATTATATCTGGAGGGGGAGTTGCAAGAGCGGAAGCTTGGGATGAGTTGAGAGAACTTGCAGAGTCTTTACAAATTCCTGTTTTTACAACTGTTATGGGAATTGGTACAATGACAAATAAATCAAAATGTTTAATGGGTGCTTCAGTCTCAGGTCCTGCTTTAAAAGCAGCACCTGAAGCTGATGTAATCTTAGCTCTAGGGTGCAAATTTTCATACACAATGGGACATGGTGCTGAACCTTTTTGGAAGAATTCTCAAAAGTTAATTCAAGTTGATATAGATCCCTCTATTATCGGACGAGCAAAACCAATAACTCTTGGCATTGTGGGTGATTGCAAACAGTTTTTGAAACAAATTCTCGAAGAAATAAAAATAATTGGTAAAATTAGTAAAAGAGAATGGTTAGATACTCTTGTCGAAGCACGACAAGTCAATATTGCAAAAATTAATAAAAAAGCAATGAGGGATAAAAGACCAATATTACCTAAAAGGATGATCAAGGATATACTAGAGAGCGTTGATGATGACACAATCCTAGTTATAGATGGTGGTGATATAGCAGCCCATACGGTTGAACAAGTATATTTTTACAAGGATAGGGCTCCACTATCTACACTTCAAGCAATAGGCATGGGACAATTAGGAACTGCCATACCTTATGGAATAGGTGCTAAACTAGCAGCTCCGGAGAAACAAGTAGTCGCGATAACTGGAGATGGAAGTTTTATGATTAACATACAGGATCTCGAGACAGCAGTTCGCTTAAATCTAAAGAATTTAATATATGTGATTTCAAATAATAGTGCCTGGGGAATGATAAAATCAGGACAGAAACTCTTTATGGGGAAGCGTTATATTGATGTAGATCTTCCAGATTTTGACTATGCTAAATGTGCAGAGGGATTCGGTTGTTATGGAGAGATTGTAACTGAACCTAATGAGATAAAAGCAGCTTTTGAACGAGCAAAAAATTCAGGAAGACCTGCGGTGTTGGATGTAAAAGTACAATTTGATACCCCCGATGCGACAAAGTTAATGGGTTCTATGGGAATTTTATAAAATATCATATATTACTTTTACTTCTTATTAAATATGATAAAGAGAGGTATGTTAAATTGAAAGGAGTAGCGTTTGAAGGGAAGCATAGAATTTTAATTAAAGAAGATTTAGTAAAGCCAGAAATTAATTCAGATGAGGTTTTAATAAAAGTTAAAAAAGTAGGAATATGTGGTAGTGACATTGGGTCTTATGAAACTGGTGGGCCTTATATACCAGGTAATATTATTGGGCATGAATTTTCAGGAGAAATTGTTGAGTTAGGTGAAAAAGTAAAGAAATTAAAGAGGGGTGATCGAGTGACAGTAAATCCCCAAATCCCTTGTAATGATTGTTATTATTGTAATCATGATCGAGAAAATATGTGTAAATTGCAAAATTATATACTTGGAGGTACGGAAAATGGAGCAATGCGAGATTATATTAATGTTAAGGCAGAAAGGGTCCATATATTACCTGCTAATGTATCTTATGAGGGTGGGGCTATAGTAGAACCACTATCAATTGCTTTACACGCCATTCTACAATCTGGTTTCAAGATTGGTGATAATGCCGCGGTTATAGGTACAGGTCCAATTGGTTTATTTGTGATTCAGATATTAAGAACTTCTGGAGCAAATAAGATATTTGCTTTAGAGCCAGTTGAGTCAAAACAAAAAAAAGCGATTGAGCTCGGTGCTGATAAAGTTTTTAAACCCAATTTGTGGAATAAAATTGTGAGATTAACCGATAAAATAGGACCTGATCACGTATACGACTGTGTGGGGTTATCATCTACCGTAACTAAGTCATTATCTTTAGTTAAAAAGGGAGGTTGTATCACTATTATAGGGATGCATGATAGTTCTTATGAAATCAATAACGTTCGATTAATGACAACAAATAGTATTACAATAAAGGGGACTTATGGCTATACTCAGGATGTATATAAAACATCTATTAGGTTCTTGGAACAAGGTATGATAAAAGTTGAGCCAATTATTACAAATCGGATAAAATTCGAAGAAGTCCCACAAATGTTTGAGAAATTAGCTAATCCTCCTCACGATGAATTGAAAGTTCTTGTTGATTTTGAATAGAGCATATAGTTTTTACTTTTTTTTCTAAATTTAGAGATAAAAATATTTTAAGAATTTAAACTAATACTAATTATATTAAATATTCTAAACAAATGTAGGGAGTTGTCTTATATTGGTTAATAAAAAAGGAGAAGTTCAAGTTATAAAAGATGAAATTTTGGAAAAATTGAGTTTAAAAAATCGTTATAATTTCTTAAACAATAATCTTATGAGCATTTTAAAGCCCAAAAATTTCAATTTTTTGAAGAAAGTACAGAAATTTTTTGTGAGGTTTGAAGAAAGAAATAATATCACCCACAATGAAGATTTTTATGAATGGATACCTGCAATTGGCAAAGAAGGTCTAGTTACAAGAGTTAATAATTTTACAGAACTAGATTTAAATTTCGAACCGTATGGAATGACGGCAGAATTTATGCGTTGTCTTGCTACAGATTTTTTTGATCCACAGCTCACAATGGCAATGGGCGCTAGCATCCTAGCAGTTAACCCTATTATGCTTCACCATGAAAATGTTGAAGAACGTCTGAAAGCATTAAAAGAACTAGTGCTTGGAGAAAAAATAGGATGTATATGTATTACTGAACCAGAAAGAGGTTCTGATGCGGTACATATGTTAACAATATGTGATGAAAATGAAGATGGAAGCTTTACTCTGAATGGTGAAAAAATATATCAAACAAATGGAAGCAGAGCTGATTGGGCAGTCTTGTATGCTACAAAAGAAGCGAATAACGGAAATACCATGGCACAATTTCTTATAGATACATCTTGGGATGGATGGAAAACTGAAAGAATAAATATCCCATGGACTCCAAGAGTACATATAGGAAAAGAGACATTAACAGATTTAAATGTTCCTAAAGAATATGTTTTAGGTGGACCTGGACTTGGTCGCGAGCATCTTTTTGAAGGGTTAAATTTAGAAAGACTTGGTATCGTAATTCTTAATTGTGCCGAAGCATGGAATGCGATTGCTCATGCGACAATATATGTAAACATGCGAAAACAATTTGATAAAGAAATCCTTAAATTTCAAGGTGTAGGGTTTCCTCTAGCAGAAATGTGGTCTAAAACAATGAGCTTAACATTAGCGACTTTGCATATCTGCCAAATTATTGATGAAAAAATGGAGCAATTTGGTACACTTCCAAAAAACTTTAATTTAACCCTTGTTGCCACAGCATCTCAATTGAAATTACAGAGTGCTAAATTGACAGAAAGAGTATGCTATGGATGCGCTGATTTGATGGGAGGTGCTGGTTTGAGTGATAATACTCTGATGCAGGATTTGTTAGGAATTTCAAGAATTCACCAAGTAGGAGGAGGTACTTCACAAATTCAAAAATATATCATGAGTTTAGCCTTAAGGCAGTTATTCAAAATGTTATAAACTTAGCTTAAATTTTTTTTTTAATTTATATTAATGAAATTATAAAGTGGCTTGATGTTAAAATGAATATAGAAGATTTAAATGATGTTATATATGAAAAAGAAGAGAATGGTATCTGTACACTTACTTTCAACATTCCTAAAAGAAGAAATGCACTTTCATATGTAACATTTTTAGAAATTTGGACTGTTCTTGATGATATGGAACGAGATAAGAATGCAAGAGTATTAATAATAACCGGCTGTAAAGAAGCCAATGCATTTTCTTCAGGCGCGTACTTCAATATGAAATTTGTAACAACTATTCCCCATGAAATAATGAGGGAAATTGATTTAATGGATATAACACAGAAAAAATTGTGTATGAAATTTTGGAATTTCAAGAAACCAGTCATTGCTGCGATTAATGGCTTAGCTGTAGGTATTGGAATAACAATACCTTTAGTTGGGGCAGATTTAATTTATATGTCTGAAGATGCATGGTTAGGTTTTTATTTTACTAAACGAGCTTTGATACCTGAATTCAGTTCAACATTTTTGTTGCCTTTTTTAATTGGTTTTCAAAAAACTAAAGAAATTCTCTATTTTAATGAAAAAATGCCAGCAAAAAAGGCCAATGAGCTCGGTTTAATAAACCAAGTTTTACCTCCAGACGAACTAATGCCCTTTGTAAGAGAACAAGCATTAAAACTAATACCTCCCAAGTGTCCAACTTTAGCAATAAAAAGATTGAAGCAAGTAATGCATGATTATTTTAGGGACATTATTTCCAAAACATTAGATTTAGAAAATGAAGTGCTTCATGAATTATTTAAAACTCATGATTTCAGAGCTTCAACAAAATCTTTAATTACAAAAAAAGATCCGATTTTTAAAGGAAAATAATTGTGGAAGATATCTGACAGATTATTATATCAAATAGAAATTCTTCAGATTCCATCCATCGCAATTCATTTAATGAAAAAAATCATGCTTAGCTATTTCAACGATACCATTTTAGATTTAGAGAATGAAGGACATCATTTTGAATTTAAAACGCATAATTTTCGAGAATCTATGAGGTTTTTTTCTGAAAAACGAGAATCAGTTTTTTCTGGTAAAGATAATAAAGCAATTTGAGAATTTTTTCAAAAAAATTGGATAGTTGGTTTAGAAGTGGAAATGAGGTAATTATTACAGACTTAACAAAATAATTATAAAATGTCTTTTATATTTATTATTTTTATTAGAATGTATAATATAATATTTTTAGATTGAGTTAGCTTGACTATTAAAAAGGTTGGTTTTGACAACGAGAAATACTTAAAAGAGCAATCTCAGAGTATTTTGGATCGAGCGGTTCGATTTGGAAATAAATTATATCTTGAATTCGGTGGTAAACTCATATATGATTATCATGCTTCACGTGTACTTCCAGGATTCGACCCAAATGTGAAAATGAGGCTTTTAAAGTGTCTTGAAGGCAAAATTGAGGTTATCATTTGTATACATGCTGGTGATATAGAAAGGAGAAAGGTACGTGCGGATTTCGGCATCACTTATGACAATGATACAATGAAACTAATCGATGATCTTCGGGAAGGAAATATCAAAGTATGTGCTCTAGTAGTAACTCGCTATAACGGACAACCAGTAGTAAAACAATTCATGAACAAACTTGAACGACGTGGTATAGAAGTAGTTACACATCAATCGATCAAAGGTTACCCCAACAATATTGATTTAATTGTAAGTGAAGATGGATATGGCGTAAATCAGTATATTGAAACTTCCAAACCAATAATCATTGTTACTGCACCTGGACCTGGCAGTGGAAAATTGGCAACCTGTCTTTCTCAAATATATCATGAGCATAAAAGAGGGATTGAAGCAGGTTATGCTAAATTTGAGACTTTTCCTATTTGGAATTTGCCATTAAAGCATCCTGTAAACATGGCGTATGAGTCGGCGACTGCTGATCTTGGGGATTTTAATCAAGTAGATCCCTTCCATCTTGAATCCTATAAGATAACTGCAATAAATTATAATAGAGATGTGGAGATTTTCCCGGTAGTAAAGAAAATCATGCTAAGGATTATGGGTAACAAATTAGTATATAAATCTCCTACGGATATGGGTGTAAATAAGGCAGCTTGTGCAATAATTAATGATGATCTAGTTCAACAAGCAGCAAAACAAGAAATGATCCGAAGATACTTTCGATATAGATGTGAATATGCCATGGGTGTAGCGGATAAAAAAACCGTACAGAGAGCGGAATTGTTAATGAAAGAGCTGAATCTCACTCCAATCGATCGTAAAGTAGTGGAACATGCTCACCAAGCTTCTATTGATGCCCAAGAAAAAGGTAAAGGAAATGAAGGCGTATTTGCTGGAGCGGCTTTGCAACTGGAGAATGGAACTATCGTTACTGGTAAAAACTCCCCACTGATGCATGCCAGCTTAATCTTAAATGCAATCAAAGAATTAGCGGGTATCCCTGATAATATTCATCTGTTATCCCCTAATATATTAAATTCTATAAGTAATTTGAAATCGGAGTTTTTCAACCACGAGAGATTGAGTCTTAATCTTGGAGAAACTCTTATAGCTTTAAGTATTAGCGCAGATTTCAATCCCTCTGCTAAAGTCGCAATGGAAAAACTTAAAGAACTCAATGGATGTGAGATGCATTCTACACATATGCCGACTCCTGGAGATGAGGCGGGTTTAAGAAGATTGGGCCTTAATATAACTTCGGATCCGAATTTTTCATCTAAAAGGCTTTTTATAACATAAATAAATCTAATAATATTAAATTTGAAGGTGAATAATATGGGAAAAAAAAATGATGATGAGGTTGTTTTTCATTGTAAAAATTGTGAGGTAGAAATACCTGAAGATAACGTAAATTACGTGCGAGGAAAACCCTACTGTGAAAGATGTCATCGGGAAGCTGAAGAATATGGGATTTATGATGAAGATTATGATGACGATGACGATGATGACGATGACGATGATGATGATGACGATGATGATGATGATGATGACTAAGTTTTTTTACATAAATTTATTTGTCAAGAGTAAAACTTTTAGGATTTTTTTGGAGGATCGTACTCTATTACATATCACTTTAAGGTGAATATTCTAAAAATATATCTGATGAATAATAAAAATAATTAGAAATTCTTTTAAAAATTGGTTTATTCTAATAATTTTATTTATACAAATAAATCAGAAATGAATAACTCCTTACAAACTAAAATAAGATATGAAAAATAAGTGTAAATTTGTATTAACATAGTTGGTAATCTTCACCTAAACAACTCTTACAGTAATCAACATATTCTCCAGTACAGAATTTACATACTGAAGCTATTTTCTGGCTACATTGATAATTAGGAAGGATTTTCTCGCAACTTTTACAGACAAACTTCTCTTTTAGTCTTGCTGTTATCTCGTCTTCTTCTTCAAATTCGTACATTTATTAATCCTCTCCTTCTATAATCCGCTAATTAAATGGCTTACTGCCTCATTTGTATCATTGATTATCTGAGTAATTGTTAAATGTGGAAATCTTATATAGAGGTTGGCTATAATGCGATCTTTATAATTACACAATAGGGTTTTTAAGCGTGTTAGGTCCCTTCTTTCTTGTCGTTGGTCATGATCTATTTCTGTTTGTCTTTCGGTGATTTTGATTGTAAAATAAGAATTTTCATTGTCAGAATTCTCCAATTTGTTATTCTCATAATGAAGTAAAATTTCTTTAAGGCGATTTATATTAATATTTTTTTTGTTTTGGTCTAATTCCGTAATTGACATAAAAAAATAGAATCAAATCTCTTAGATAAATCAAATGTGAGTAAAGAATTAGTAATTTCATCAAAACTTTAAAAAAATGGAGTTAGTTCATAATATTATGAACTTAAAGAAAAATGAATAAAAATAAAATAAAAAAAGATTTAGTTATAAACTTTTAACGTGGCTAATATATTTCCAAAAAGATCTACTTCTACTAATCTTGTGTTATATTGTCCTTTAAAAATCGGCGGGTTAGACTCTTTAATTAAATCATTTATCTCATCGAGAGAATAATACGTACTTGATGTGAATTCTTGATGTATATATTCATTATATTTATCAATATCTCCATTAAATTGAGAACTGAATATTTCGGGATTGGATTTAAATAACCTTTTTAGCTTCTTGATTCTTTCTTCTGTTTTCTTATAACATACTGTAATAAGAGTCATTTTTATTTATCATCTCCTATTAGAAAATTCTCTAATTCATTTATCATTTCTATAACACTTGAAAAAGTCTTTTCATCTCTATTTTTATAATTATTGAAATGGTGTAAATAAAAGCGTCCGTGTTCGCTTAATTCTAAGTCAAATTCTTGATTATTGAATTCGAATCTATAACAAACGAGCTTATTCACAGTACGACAAAAACAAACATGACCATAACGGAGCTTTCAATACAAAATTCATTTTTAACTTAGCTACCACGACCTATTTTAACTATAAAGAAACCAAGAATAAAGACTTCAAACGATTAAAAAGATATAAAATATGGAATATATCAAAAACGATTTTTAAAGCTATATCAGAAATCAAAAAAATAGCAAGTGCCTTAAACCTCTCTTTCAAATTAAGCGAAATGGCTTTCCTATTATTCAGAAAAATATTCAACCTTAACTTAATACAAGGAAGAACAACAATTGGAATAGTAAACGCTTGTATATATTACGCTTGTAAAATGTACCAAATACTAATATCATTTCACGAAATCATATCACTAAACACTAATAATCGCCATGAATTTTTTGCCTGTTATAAACTACTTTCAACTCAATTCAACCTTAAATCAAACAATCTTAAACCCATAATGTTTGTCTCACGCTATTGTAATGAATTAGAAGTACCATACCATATTGAAAAAAAAGTAATGGAAACAATGAATAATCTAAAAAACTATGATACAAACGGTAAAAAGCCAAAAAGTATTATTGCTGCTATAATATATATTATATGTAAGAATAACGGTAATAAACTAAACCAAACATATATTGCCGACAAATTAAAAACTAATCCAATTACTATAAGAAGCAGAATTAAAGAACTTAAAAAAGTGTTATAATTGGGATTATAACAGAAACTCTTTATTGCAATCATGGAAATAGCGAAGATAAAGAAAATATTTCATATGATCAAGAGATATTTCTGGTTATTTGGCATAAAATTCTGGTCGATATAATGGAAAATATAGAAGAAGCAGAAAAAAAATTAAAGAGAAATTTTAAAGAGAAATTTTAATGGAGATTTAAATGGAGATTTAAATGGAGATTTAAATAATTATCCATTTGGTTTGAAATGTGCAATAAATTAATCTTTTTAGGGTATTTTTTTAAAAATTGCAGCATGTATGTAAAAACTCAATACTCTTAAGTGCATCTTTTAGTGTTTTATTTTCAATTATTAGCAATTTTTTTTGAAATGATTTGATTTCTGAAAAGAGTTGGGTTATTAGTATTGTTCCGTTCTCTAGAGTTTCGTGTGTATCTTGACCATAATTATTTGATAAGTGAACAGCAATGATTGGTAAATCACTCATTTGCTTAACCTCGCCCAAGAGGGTATCTGGATTATTGAAGTGTGTATTTAAGTGGCCCAGATCAAGGACAAAATGTATATTTGGAAAAATATTATGATAATATTGCATATCATCGTTTTTCTCAATTAACCCTACAGTGTTAGACTTTTGGCGATTTTCTATTGCCAATGGGATTAAAGAGGAGGATTGAAATTTTAGCAATTCTCCAATTGTTTTTCTTTGTTGTTCGTTTGCTTTTTCTTTTATAACAGCATTTTGGAAAAATGTCTCACTAATTTTCCCAGTATGAGCTAAAAAATAAAGAGGATCCCATTGTTTTGAAAAGGATATTTCATCTTCTAAAACCTTATTTGTATTATATCGTATATCCTCATCTATAGATGCAATATTAGTATCAATAAATGATAAATGGAATGCTAAATGAACATTTTCTTTTTTTAGTTCATCAAGGATTTTTATTGCGTTTGCTTGCCATTCTGGAAACTTGAAAATAGGATTATCTAATTGAATTTCGAAGAAATCAAAATTATAACCCCTCAATTTTTTGATAGCGATTTGGAAGTCCCAACTAGCACGGATTGAAATTCCTATCATATATTAATAAAAAAGAAAAAGATTTTAAAGAATTCGACATCAAAGGTTCTAATTTAATATTTTTTTCTTTCTTTATTGGATTAAATGTTAAGTTTTTTGTAGAAGGTAAAAAAATAAAAATTTTTTCTCGTGAAAGATATCACGAGCATATCACA
>LAZR01001476.1_pt1 | contig 14865 bp, 9 predicted proteins | sample 329461 | NCBI WGS metagenome assembly LAZR01 (sample SAMN03002196, study PRJNA259156) | marine sediment metagenome | biome: sea floor; feature: Hydrothermal impacted sediments; material: marine sediment; isolation source: Loki non-amplified sample from Loki's castle hydrothermal vent sediment ...
GTTAAACCAGATTCCTCGATCGCAGCAAACTAAAACAAAGATTATTAATTTTCGATTATCGCCACCGGTCTGACCCAAGCTGCACTAGCTTTCAAGATTTTAATTGGAAAACAACTAACCTTGAAACCATATGGCGGAAGCTGATCTAAATTCGCTAATTTCTCCATTTGAAAATATTCTCTCTCAATGCCTGCAAAGTGACCCTCCCAAATTAAGCTTTTATCTCCAGTTTCACGAAATTCTTTAGCTTGAAAATGAAAGGGACGATCCCATCCAGCGGCGTCAGTTCCCACCACCTTTACTCCCTGATCCACTAACCAAATGGTCCCTTCTCTCCCCACTCCCGCATAAGCAGACCAATATTTTAACGTATCCCAAAGCTTATCGGCATTTGTTTGTATCAAGACAATGTCTAAAGGTTTCAACTCATAATTTAATTCTTTAAGAGCTTTTTGAATATCCTTCGAATCAATCACATGACCTGGTTTTTTATCAGTCATATCCAATACAACTCCATCACTAAAACAATATTCGAGAGGGATTTCGTCAATTGTTTTGGATCTTTTTCCTTCACTAGTGGGGTGAAAATGCCATGGAGCATCCATATGTGTACCAATATGTACACCTAATGATAGATAATCATCAGCCCACCCTAAGCCTTCAGGAAGATCTTCGGGTTTAATACCAGGAAACGAATTTACCATTATTTGTACACCATCTTTATGATCTGAATGCTTAACCTTAGCAGATAAAGCTTCTTCCAGATAGGAATATTCACTTGGGATATCACCTAAACCCTGTTTAATTTCCAGACTTAGATCAACAAATTTCGTTTTTAGGGTCATAATTTCATCTTTTTTTTATATTCGAGATAAATATTTGATGTGATTGGTTAATAACACCAATTAACTCCCCATGATTTAAAATTTTTATGCAATATACTTATGCACACAAAAATGTCAATAAAAAAAGCACCAACATAATTCTCTCATTACTTAACTATTCCACCTAAAAAGAATTAGAACTCTTATGCCTAAAATATTAATATTAACAAAGGATCTTAGTTATTACAAACATTTAAAAATTCTATTGGTTAAAAATGGTAAATAAAAAATACTTTAGTGTAGTAGTACCAGTAATCTTACTTAATTTGATCATCATTGGTGGGGTTGGATATGGTGCCGCTATACCTAAAATGAGTGGTACTACCCCAATGACAGGCATAGTGATGGATGGTATAATAGAAGAAGATGAATGGTCGGATGCAGATTGGAAGGTAGGATTTTATTTAGATATAGATGATGGAGGTAATCCGCCAGATACCGACGGAATGAATTATATGTATTTAGGTGAAGATGAACATAACATATATCTCGGTCTAGATCTTTGTAGCGACAAAACGGGGGGAACTAATGGCGAATGGGTTGGAGTTTGGTTAAATACCATCAATAGAACTTTCTCTGATACTCTGGAATGGGTAAATTACCTTAATAATGGGACAGAATCATTTATACACGATGTTGAAAATGACGTGCCTATGCCTTATTTCTTAAACTTAAGCACAGGTGGTTCTGGATACTTTCCTAACAGTGATGACCAATTTACAGCGATACACGGTTCAATTGAGGGTAACTACGTTCTTCTAGATCAGTCTGGGGGACAACCCGATTTTAATATAACTTCCGCTCCATATAGCTTAGATCATAGAGTACAGGTTGACTTTTCTATTGATATTCAGGATTATTTCCCATATTTCAAGGAACTATATGCAAATGCTACTGTAGAAGTTAGACTGCAAACTTATGGTAAGGTGAATACTACAATTACTGATAATGAAGTAACTCTGTGGTATAGTAATGGAACAATGAATGTGGACGATCCTTTACAAACTTTCTCAATGAATACTGGAACTTCTCTAGCTTTCGATTATGAAACTTTCTATGCGGGGAATTTCACGTCAGATCATAAGATGCAGTTTAGCATAATTGCAAACCATAGTAGTCCCTTTAAGATTCAACTAAAACACATGAATTTTGGCATCTTTACCTTAGACGTAAACGGGAAAGGAAGTGCATATATAAATCCCTATTCATCAATAAGAAATTATCAAATCGAATGGGGATTTGGTCCTAGTTTCAATAATGCATCAGACCATCGGATGTACGAAATTAAAATTCCGAAAAGTGAACTCGAACATTATGACCCAGATGCGGAATTGGGTATTATAATTGGAGGGTATGGTACAATGACATTTGTAGGTAACAATTATTGGGCTTTTTCTCAATTTAACAATAGTATACGTCAACAAAGAAGTGATTATTATTGGTACTATAATATGTCGGGTTTAATAATTCCCGATACAATCAATCCGGCTATAATAAGCACTCCAAGCGATCTTACCGTGGAACTCGGATACACGGGGCAGAACCTGTCATGGACGGCAACTGATTCCCATCCTAACACTTATACAATTGAACTCCAAGGATCAGGAATTGTAGAAGGCCCTACTGCTTGGATGTCTGGTATACCAATTATATATAACATCCCGGATGACTTTGCTGTGGGCACCTATACGTATAACGTAACTTTTACAGACGAAAGTGGAAATTCTCTGTCAGACACAGTAAATGTAATTGTTATTGAAAGTACTGGAGGATCAATCCCATTTGGTAATTACTTCCTGCTATTCATTGGATTTGGTGTAATTTGCTTAATTTTTATCAAAAAACGTCAAATTATTCAGGAATCCCGAAAAATTAACAATAACCCCTCTTAGGGGTTAGGGATTTTTTTTTTAATAATTGTAATTTGCTTAATTTTTATCAAAAAACGTCAAATTTTTCAGAAATCCCGAAAAATTAACAATGACACCTCTTAGGGATTAAGGGGTTTTTTTTTTCTAATTTTAATTCGCAAGTTTAAAGCTATTTATAATGCAATCATTTTTTTTTTTATTTAATTTTTAAGAATTAAATAGTTAAAACAAATTGTACATGGATGTAACTAAATCCTTACCCAATTATATTCTGAAATTATCCCTTCCTAAACATATAAAAGCAAGCACTTTGATCATTATTTTAATCAATTTTTAATTAAAAAGTTAATAAGAATGGTTCAAGAAAAAATAAGATGTCTATTTTTTCGGTTAATATTGCTTAGCATAGAGAATTTAAGATGGTGACCGATTTTTCTTTTTTCTCTCAATCATTATCAAAGCGGTAATAGCTATTCCTATAAATATAAGATAGAAATTTCCTAAGGGTATTGCTGGTCCTGCTGATGATGGTAAAGCTTTTATTATATCAATCCCGATACTAAACTCATTTCCAGCAGTGTCATTAGCGAAAAAGTTTATTGTATGTAAACCTTCTGTTAGTGAATCCCATACAGTTTGACTTAATGATATAATATTAATACCTGAACTGGTTGAAACAACTATATCTGCTCCACTATCTATCGTATACCAGAGTTGTTCGAGATTTATATCAGTAACCGTTAAATTAAAACCGGGGAATATTGTCCCAAATTCTGCTCCACTGATTGGAGAATTGATAACAATATCTGGTAGTGTAGTGTCTTTATTGACTACCATAAACTTAGAACCTAAATTTCCAGAAGAATCATTTGCAAAGAAAATAACATAAACTAATCCTTCACCTTGGGCCAACCATTTGTTTCCATCGATCCCTACTGAATTACCGGTGAATGTAATATTTTCGCTGCTCCCAACAACCCAATACCAGCTTTGATTTATCCCATTAAGATCATAAAAGATGGTTTGTACAACGGGAGAACCATTATGATAAGTATAATTGACCGGGTCTGTGATAGTTATTTCTGGTTGAATGCTATCTCCATCATCCCAAATTGGGTAGTTATCATTACTACCCCCTAATCCTGTGATATTGTAAGGAGTATCTCCTATTCCGTCGTCATTTAAATCCTCTCCATTATAGTCATCCCAATAATTACCCGTCGTTCCGCTATACCATTTGTTTATACCATCATCACTAGCACTAAGGGTGTTATTTATAAATGTGTTATAATAGACCATATTCCCATTAGAAGTCGTCAACTGAATTTGAATTCCTTTCGAATTATTTACTAGCAAGTTGTTGAAAATAGTGTTATTCATACAAGTATCCAATATATTGATTCCCACTCCATCGGCTATAGTGTTAAATTTGACAGTATTGTTGAAGATGTAATTATAGTCACTATTTCCGTAAATAACAATTCCTTTTTGATTCCCGTTTACCGTATTGCTTGTTATATTGTTTAAATCGCTATCATCATCTATTTCTATTGCATTTTGTGGGCTATTATTCACTATATTCTTGTTAATTGAGTTATTATCACTGTTTACTAGCCATATCCCAAGATCCGTGATATAGCTAGCATTATTTCCTTCGATCAGATTAAAATTACTGTTTAAAAGGTAAATGCCAATATAATTAATGTCCGAAACATCATTACCAATTATTTGACCATTTGTGACATTATTAAGTTTAATCCCTGCTTCTGTATAACCTCCACTTGAATTGATAAATGCATTTCTCTCAATACTGAAATATTTAATAGAGTTTCTTATCTCAATACAAGTCCCTGCATCTTGAGCGTCAATAATTAACCCACTAATTACATAAGGATCGTTTATAGTTCCTGACCCCTCACACCAAAACCGTTTTTCCGCCCATTCCCAATTATTCAAGCTAGTATCATCAATAATTATTACACTTCCGTTAAAACCGTCATCCCAGATTGGGAGTGTATCATTGTTATTTGCTGTCCCCATAATATTGTATGTAATATCTCCAATACCGTCATCATCCTTATCATTTCCACCATAATCACCCCAATAATTTCCTATTACACCATTATCCCAAGTATTGTTTATCCCATTGTCTCTTCCATTATTTGCATTGTCATATAATTTGTTTTGGTATAAAATATTGTTGCTTGATTTATAATCCTCAATATTTATCCCATAATTTAAATTATCATAGATATCGTTATCATAAACCAGGGTAATATTGCTGTTAATGAGCCTAATCCCATCATCATTATTAAATATTTCATTTCGTGTAATTGTGGTATTATATCCTTCTTCTACGTTTAAACCGTAAGCCCATCCAACATACGAATGGTTGTATATAACGTTATCGATTATACTATTATATTTAGGATTATCACCTGAAGGTCCCCTTAACTGAATTCCGTGACTATTAAAAGAAACTCGATTTTCTTCAATTACGTTGTAATCTGATATACCATATAATAAGATTCCTTCATATTTACTAAGACTAATATTGTTGTATTTTAACTCATTATTACTTGAATAAAACAAAAATATACCATAATAATTATGGTTTTTTGCTGTATTCTGAGATACTTTATTATTATCACTATAGTATAATTGGATGCCGTAACTCAAATTGTTTGTAACGTTATTCATCATAACGGTGTTATTATCACTGCTTTCTAAAAGGATACCTGAGGGATTACCACCTAGTTGCTCACTATTATTTAATAATATGTTTCCAATAATTGAATTATTATGGGAATTCTCAAGAAAAATGCCACTCCCTCTATTAAAAGATGCATTATTATTGATTAATTTCCCTCTTTGGCTGTTGACTAATCTAATTCCTGCATCCCCCCACGAATCCCCTCTACTACTATTATATAATGTGTTATTCCTACAGATAAAATAATCTGTTAATGAATTTTCAATAAGGATGCCACTACTTGAATTCTGGGCATTTATAGAGACATTCTCAATAACATAGGGATTACTCCATGTTCCATTTCCAGTACACCAAGCATAAGTCTGTTCTGTCAAGCTCCAATTGTTGTCTATGTGAATATTTGGAAGATTCCAAAACGTCGCCGTTCTAATTTGGAAAATACTATCATCACCTAAGTCATTACCATGATTAATCCTGCTAATATTAAAGTTCAGAATAATGCTAAAATTTACAAGAAAAAGAATTATTACAAGGAAGGCACTATATCTTACTTTTTTTCTTTTAGAGAAATGAATTCTATGCATTTTTTGACAAATCCTCAATGAATATGAATCAAAAGATTCTGTAATATAATTATTAGGATAAATTTGTTTATATATATTTTCCGCGTTCCAGAAAATTGTACATAGATGTACAGAAATCCCCTTAAAATTGTCGTTAAAAACCTCATGCCTTTCTAAACATATAAAAGAGAGAATTTTGATCCTTGTGTTAATCAATTTTTAAATTAAAAGGTTAAAACTAATGATTCAAAAAAAAATAAGACAATTAATTTTCCCGTTAATGCTCCTTAATCTGGTGATTATCTCCACTTTCCAAGTTTCTTATTGGAGATATTAAATAATGCAATTTTGGAATTAAATTCTTTATTTTACTAAAGTAATTCTTACATTTTTATAAAAAAATCTATTATAATTCATCATGCCTAAAATTTAAATATGATCATCCATAACTTCAATTAGAAAATGATATTCTGATTTTAAACGGAATGAAAGCGTATGGTCAGTAAAGTTAAAAAAGATAAAGCGCTTCTTCTTGAATCTAATTCTTTAAAGAAATGTCTAACTGAGTGTGAAAAAGGAGAAGAAGTAATTGTATTAAGTGTAGATGCGGATTTTAGGCAAAAAAGGCGTTTAGCTAACCTGGGCTTACTCCCTGGAGCAAAAATAAAGAAAAAGAAAGATGCTCCATTTCGAGGACCTTTAGAAGTCAAGGTAAAAGGGTCTTCTTTAGTTATTGGGAGAGGATTGGCTTCAAAAATAACAGTACAATGCGATGAGTCCTGCAATAATTAAGCAAATATGATAAAACCTGACCCTATTTATCAATTATCAGTAAGAGTTTTTGAAACTTAAATTAGTTTTATTTATAGTTAAAATGAGTTGTCACACACCAGAAAAGGATTCAGGAATAAAGGGGAATAACAATAAAGATACAATCAATATAGCATTAGCTGGCAACCCAAACGTAGGAAAATCAGTCATTTTTAATCAGTTAACAGGACTTAGTCAAACAATTGGAAATTGGCCAGGAAAAACAGTTGAGAAAAAGGAAGGGCATCTCGACTTTTCAGGATACCGTTTTAACATAGTGGATTTACCCGGGATTTATTCTCTTTCAACTTATTCAATAGAAGAAATTGTAAGTCGGGAGTATATTGTTTCTAAAGATGTTGATATTATTATCAATGTAATTGACTCCACGAATTTAGAAAGGAATTTATTCTTTACATTTCAATTATTAGAACTCCAAATTCCAATGATTATTGCGATGAATCAAATGGATATTTTAAGAAAACGCAATATTGACCTTGATTTTAAACAGTTAGAGGACCTCTTTAAATTACCTGTTCTTCCTGTAGTTGCAGTTCATGGAACAGGTGTTCATCAGCTTTTAGAAAAAGCAATTGAAATGGTACACGCTCCCGAGAAATACTTGCGTACTAATACAAATAGAGTTAGACTTCCTAAAAATTTTCAAATTACCACATTTGGAAAAGAGGTAGAAGAAAAAGTAAAATTATTGCTTAAGAGCATAAGAGACAGTCTTACAAAAAATAACAGTAATATTCATTATTCACCTCGTTTTTTAGCTATAAAATTATTAGAGAACGATGAAGAAATTCTAAAATTACTAAGTATCGATAATGAATTTAAAGAAGCTATTATGTCAGCAAATGAATATCGAAAGCAATTGGAAGATTACCATGGAGAAGATATACATACAATATTATCTTCAGAAATTTATAAAAATATTAATACCATAATTGAAAAAGTAGTAAAAATCAGATCTCACAAGGAATTAAAGAAAGCTTCGATTGCTGATAAACTAGATCATTTAACCACACATTCAGTTACTGGATATGTGATCTTAGTTTTAGTGTTATTTGGAATGTATATGTTCACATTCACGATTGGAGACTTCCTAGGTGGACTTATTGATAATTCCTTTAGTAATTGGACCGAAATTATGCATTCTATTTTCGGAGAAAATAATTTCTTGATAAACCTATTCTGGGATGGCGCTCTTGGAGGATTTTTTGGAGGTTTAGCAGGGGTTTTAGTTTATGTTATTCCTTTCTTTTTTGTTATTGAGATTCTACAAGATTCTGGATACTTACCACGAGCAGCATTTCTTATGGATAGAATGATGCATGCGATAGGAGTACATGGGAAGACAATTATTACCATGATTCTTGGATTTGGATGTAATGTTCCAGCGTGTATGTCTTGTAGAATTATGGAAACTGAAAGAGAAAAAAAAATCTCAATAGCTTTAACATCTATCGTGCCATGTGCAGCAGCAATGACAGTAACAATGGGACTAGTTGGGCGCTATTTAGGTTTAGGCTGGGTACTAATTCTATTTGTAATTAATTTTTCTGTAATTTTACTTGTAGGTAGAATTTTAAATAAAACAATGCCTGGAAAGTGTACTGAGTTAATTATGGAAATGCATGAGTATAGAGTTCCTAATTTCAATGTAATATTTAAACAAACGTGGATGAGAACTAAAGGGTTTATTTTTAAAGCTCTTCCAATAATAATAGGTCTTGGGATTTTACTAGAAATTCTCTTGATTTTCAATATATTAGAACCAATAAATGCTATATTATCCCCAATTACGGTGTTTTGGCTAGGGTTACCCGCAGTAACCGGCTTATTCTTAATTTATGGAATCTTAAGAAAGGAATTGACACTAGTGCTTTTATCATTATTTGCAGCTAACGTTGGATTAACTATTGTAGAATTGCTAACACCAATTCAGATGATAGTATTTAGTTTGGTGACAATGTTATATGTTCCTTGTTTTGCAACAATCATTATCATCGCGAAGAATTCAAGCTGGAAATACGCTTTACAAATTGCATTTTTAGAAATTTCACTAGCCATCTTAATAGGTGGGATTGTCCATTTTGGACTCCTATTTTTTCTCTAATTACATTTTTAGATGAAAATATATTACCTTTAACCTGTTTCATTAATAAAAATTGGGAATTTAATTTTCCCCAAATTTGAATTGAAAACGAATATTTTTTTACATTTCAATTCCAGCTTTACATAATATGAGGAAAGTAAATATTGATGGTGGGATCGTAGGAGATCCTGAGAGTACTGATGTTGATAGAAATGCTTTGGAAAATATTTTAAACCTTCTAATAAAACAAACACGAGAGGGATTACATTCTGGAGCTCAACTCCACATTGCGCTCAAAGGGAGGACTATTCTAAATGTCGCAGTTGGAGAAGCCCGTCCAGGTATTCCTATGAAAACAAATTCAGTTCTATTGATATTTTCCAGTTCTAAGCCTTTAACAGCAATAAGCATTGCCCAATTATGGGAACAAGGGAAACTTCATTTAAATCAAAAAGTTCAAAGTATTATCCCCGAGTTTGCCAACGGAAAAGAAAGTGTAACACTAAGGCATTTAATGACTCACGTTTCCGGTTTTCCAATGAATACATATGAATGGAGGGGAACTTCCAATGATGAGATATATCTTGCAAATATATATAAACATGAACCGAAATACAAGCCGGGAACTCAATGTGGGTATCATCCTTCAAGTTCATGGATGATATTGGGGGAGATCGTTCGGAGAATTGAAGGTATACCAGTTAGAAAATATTTAGACAAGAGCATTTTTAAACCTCTTGGTATGAAGGAAACAAGTTTGGGCGTAACAGAAGAAAGAACAGAGGAATTAGGGGATAGAAGAGCGTTTAAAGATACAGAAGTTCCCGAAGAAATTTTAACAGTTAAAAGGGTTAATAGACCAACTAAAGTATTTCTTCCCGGTGGTTCAGGATATAGTACTGCTTATGATATGGGTCTTTTTTATAAGGCTTTATGGAATGGAGGTGAGTGGGGTGGAGTTAGGATTATCAAGGAGAAGACCTTAGATTATTTTACTGAAACCCAAATCAAAGGAATAATTGATCAAACAATGAATTTTCGGACAAGTTATGGATTTGGATTTTTCAAAGGAAGAATAAATGGGTCAGAATGTTCACCAAATACCTTTGGTCATGGTGGAAGGAAGTCGTGCGTAAATTTTTGTGATCCTGACTTAGATCTGATTGTAAATTTCAACAGTAATACAATGTTAAGTAATGAAGAGACTTTTTTCCGAGCAGAATCGATGAGAAAAGTAATCTATGACGCTTGTCGCCCTTAATTATTCAGGAAAATATGTTGTTACTAATCTTTTTTCCGGCCATTTATTCGTATAACAACGAACCGGGTAATCATTAGGGAGTGCTCCTAAACAACGATTACATGAAATACAAGCTACTTTATCCTTTTTTCCTTCTTTAAATCCTTTAATTAAGAAGGGTTCCCTAATAAAAGGACGAGACATAGAAATAAAATCTGCATATTGCTTTTCAATAACCTCTTCCATAAAATTTTTACTCCTCAACCCCCCTACTAACATTAGTGGAGTATGTTTTATCTTCTTTTTTATTACCTTAGCAGCTTCAAGGTTATAACCTTCCTCTAAATCATATTTACCTACCATATCTTGATATAAACCTGTTGCCATATCCTTTAAATAATCTGGAACTGCTTGAATTATTGCCTCGATGGGAACCTCTCCACGACTCATGTTAAAAACGGAAAAGGTGGCGGAACCACAACTGACCTCAATTGCGTCAATTCCTAATTTAATTAGCCATTCGGAATATTTAGCTGCCAATGGAGGTGTTATTCCCTCATCTGGAGTGTAATCATGAGTGTTTAATTTAATTAATAGAGGTATTTCTGAAGGTAAACACTTTTTGATTTTAATAACAATTTCTCTCAAATATCGAAATCGACTTTCATCTGATCCTCCCCACTTATCCTCTCTTCGGTTGTAGAAAGGAGATATAAACTCATTGATCAGATAACCATGCGCAGAATGTATTTGAATACCGTCAGTCCCTGATTCAACTGCACGTTTGGCAGCATCTACAAAATCTTCAATTGAATCTTCAATTTCCTCTTCAGTCATTTCTCTTGAATATTCAATTGAAACCGGATTTAAAATTTCCGCAGTTGGTCCGGCTGGTCTCCTCCCTATTAATCTTTCAAAAGTTTGCATTCCGGCATGCACAATTTGAAATGCCACCTTCCCATCTTCGCTATGAATAGCATCAGTAAGTTTCTTTAATCCCGGAATCAGAGCATCATCATATATTCCCGTTTGAAATTTGAAAGCTCGTCCTAGTGGGTTAACATACATATATCCAGGAATGATTAAACCAACTTGCCCTTTGGCAAGCGTTGTATGAAGTTTCACAAGTGCGTCTGTCACTTCTCCTGCTTCAGTTGCCATGTTTTCTAATGTAGCTGAACGAACAAATCTATTTTTAACTTCTAATTTTCCAATTTGAAGAGATTCAAATAAAACTGACATATTATACGCTTCTCCTTGTACCTTAATCAAAAACCTTTTCAGTAATTCCTACTATTCTATTAATGTCTAGGATTATATAAAATTTTCAATTAACCATTATTGGGATTTTAAATGAAAAAATAAGTAACATAAATAAATTTTTCACAAAATTCTTTAAATTTTATATATTTCTTGTTCTATATATGCGTATTAATTTTCTCGGTACAAATGGTTGGTATGCTACAAGTTGGGGAAATACCACTTCTATACTCATTAATTCTGAAGACTATTATATTCTCCTAGATGCAGGTGATGGCATTCAGAAAATTGACCAATTTATTGTTGATGAGAAGCCAATAGTTTTATTACTTAGTCATCTTCATTTAGATCATACAATTGGCTTTCATTCGTTTGCTAAGCTTTCTTTCACACAGGATTTTAATGTCTATGGGTATAAGGGAATCAAAGAAGGATTGGAAAATATAATTAGGCACCCATATAGTTCTCCATTTGCTGACTTGCAAACAAAAATAGAAATTCATGAGTTAAAGGAAGGAAATCATAATGTGGGTTTTCCTATTACATGTGGGTTGTTAGATCATGCTGACCCTTGCATAGGATACAGAATGGAGATTGAAGATAAAATTGTTACTTATTGTACAGATACAGGTTTGTGCCCTAACTTATATTCTCTTTCGGAGGATGCAGATCTATTAATAACCGAATGTTCTTATAAGCCAGGACAAGAAGAATGGGGTTGGGCACACCTCAAGCCACAGGAAGCTGCGGCAGTCGCTGTAGAATCAAAGGTAAAAAAATTAATATTAACCCATTTTGATGCAAGTATTTATAAAACAATACAAGATAGAAGAGATGCTGAAAGTGTGGCACAAAAAACCTTCAAAAATACTTTAGCTGCAACTGATGGATTAGAAATTGTAATAAAATGAAATTCTAAATAGACAAAAAAAAAATTAGAAATTTATATAGAGAAGGTCTAATTTAGGAAACCAGATATAGATTTAATCCGTTTTTCTGCTTTTTTAACAATATTTTCTATAAGATCCGGTACACTTTCTAAGCTATTGATAATCCCAATACTTTGCCCTACAAGAACGGCTCCATCTTCAACATTACCATTATAAGCAAGCTCATATTTTTTTGCTTGTTCTAGCACTTGTGCGGGAGAAGTTTGGGCTTCTTGAGCCATTTTTTCTTCTTTATTAGCAACCATTCCTCGAGATAAGGAATATTTGTTTTTCCAGAGTCTTATCGGTCCAAATCCACCAGTTACTAAAATAGTATCTTGAGCCTTGGCAGGTGGAATTATATTCTTTATGGCATCATTGAATTCGCTCTCTTTTGATGCTATAAACCTTGAGCCCATAACCATTGCTCCAGCACCCATTGCTAAAGCTGCTGCGAGTGCTTGTCCTGTAGCGTACCCTCCACATGCCGCAATAGGAATATCTGGGTATTTTTCCGTGACTTGTTGTAGCAAGACTAGAGAGCTAACTCTCTCATATGATTGATGTCCTCCACCCTCATTACCAGTTACTACCATTCCGTCCACATTTGAAGCAATACATTTATCTGCAAGCCATAATGCAGGCGCAACGTGAAAATGTTTGATGTTTGACCCACTTTCCCTTAATTTTTTGAAAGATTGAGTTTGTGGGAGCATTCTTGAAGACCCTGCGCTTGTTAGAGCGTATATGCATTGTTCTTTTATTTTCGGATTGTTCATAATATACTCTGGGATTTTTTTACATAAGGGTATCGCAGAAGGTGCTGTTCTTGAAGCGAGGATGTTAAATCCGAAAGGCTTATCAGTATGCTCTACGACATATTCCATATTTTTTTTCATTGTATCAACAGGAGTTATGCCTGCCTGATATTCACTTATTAAACCCGTATTACTCAATACTCCAAGACCTCCAGCCTCAGAAACTGCAACTGTTAATTCCTTAGTATAGAATGGACCCATTGGGGCATTAAAAATAGGGTGCTTAATTCCGAACATTTCAGTGATGTTTGTTTTAATTACCATATCATATCATTTTAGATTTTAATTTTTATTTTGTCGACAATTATAATGATTTAATTAATTAACTACTAATTTTAAATTATTGTCAATAAGGTGCTGAAAATTAGCAAAAAATTAAACATTTTATTTATATTTACAGACCAACAGAGAGCTGACCATTTAAGTTGCTATAATAACAATAATATTTTGAAAACTCCTCACATAGATAGTATTGCGAGAGAAGGAATCAAGTTCTCTAATTTTTATTGTACCAATCCTATATGCATGCCAAACAGAAGTACTATCTTTACAGGACAATTCCCTTCGGTTCATGGAGTTACCACCAACGGACGAAATTTACCTCAAAGTACAAAAACATTTGTTGATATTCTCTTAGATTCTGGTTCTTTTCATACAGCAAGTTTTGGAAAAATTCATTTAAATTATTTTGGGGCAACTTCGGGTATATATAACAATCCCATTGAAAGTCAAGAATATGCTCATCCACGTCTTTATCCAAAACTAGAGAAAAACTCTCCATATTTTGGATTAGAAGAATTAAAGATTATATCTGGCCATGCTACTTTCTGTGGTCATCCTGATTATATTAATTGGGTAAAATCAAAAATCAAGCAAGATGAAAGTTTGGCTAAACCTCTCAGGATAAGAAGTAGTGATCCAGATAGCATGATTCAGACTAAACTTAATATCTGCTTTGACACATCAAACCCACTAGTAAAATTACAAGTTTTAGAACATAAAATCCCCGAAGAACTTTATTCAACTACCTTTGTAAAAGAAACCACAATCGATTTTCTTAAAAGATTTTCCGAAGGGAAGTACTCTAAACCTAATTTCTTCACCTTTTGTTCTTTTCCTGACCCTCACCATTCATTTTCTCCACCAGGTAAATATTTTAATATGTACAAGCCCGAAGATATAACTCTACCTCGAACTTTTAACGATACGCATGAAAATAGCTCACAATTTAATCAAAAACATTTTAATGAGACTTTAGATACTGAAGGAACAGTAAAAAATATCTTTCCTATTCCGAAAAATTTAACGGAAGAGGAAGCAAAAACTGTAATAGCGAAGTCATTTGGAATGGAAAAAATGATTGACGATGCAATCGGAGAAATATTGAATGCCTTGGAAGATTTTGGATTATCAGATAATACCGTGGTAATCTTTACCACGGATCACGGAGATTTAGGCGGAGATCATAGATTTTTCTTTAAAGGTCCATTTCTCTACCAAGGATTGATAAGGATACCTTTTTTGATAAAAGTTCCTAATGGTTTAAAAGGGCAAATTAGCGAATCTTTAGTGAGCTCAATAGATATTCCCGAGACGATTTTAGAGTTAGAAGGATTTTCAATCCCGAATTCGATGCAAGGGAAAAGTATGATCCCGATTTTAAACAATCCCGA
>LAZR01001477.1_pt1 | contig 14860 bp, 10 predicted proteins | sample 329461 | NCBI WGS metagenome assembly LAZR01 (sample SAMN03002196, study PRJNA259156) | marine sediment metagenome | biome: sea floor; feature: Hydrothermal impacted sediments; material: marine sediment; isolation source: Loki non-amplified sample from Loki's castle hydrothermal vent sediment ...
TGTTAAAGCCAGAGGAAGGGCTATCTCTCATGCAGTCGATGTATGTGAGATATTACGGAATAGATTCTTAAAAGGTATAGAGTATAAAGACATCCAATTAAGCACTGAGCAATTAGAAGGCGAAAATGGACAAAGTAACAATGTTTCTAGCATTGAAATCGTCCTTACACCCCCAAAATAAAAAGTGGGAGTGACTAAGGAGCATAATTGTTCAGTGATTCAATAAAACTAATAATATTTTTCTTTTTATTTCTAAATAATTTAAATCTTTAACAACAAAAAACTCATAAAATTTCTAAAATCTTGTTAATGATAGATGTTACCTATGGGATTCTATAAGACTAAGATCTTTAGATTCAATTTTTTGTTCTCAGGTTAAAAAAAAGAAGAAAAAAAGGTTAATTTAGAATCCTACACGAAATACATTTTTTCCTTGTTAAATTGATTATAATATAAGATTAATCCTGTTAAAATAATCATCTATTTGTTACTGAAACACTCTGACAGTTTCAGTTCTAAAAATTGCAGGAGACATGCAAAAAGACTAGGCTAAAAATAAAGGCCATGCCGAACTTACTCTTAATGAGATTTTTTGATGAAAATATACACTATAATTTTGCTATAGTATTTGTTGGTCAAATAGAATAGCGGGTACTTTCGAATTAGAAGAATTTAAAAAAGATTTCAAGTTTTTTACTCAAAATTTAACTACATTTCAACTTCTAAAGAACCACACTCAAATAACAAGTGAAGAATGGTGAAGAAAATAAGGAGATATGAATTGAAATTGTATTCACTCCCTCACAATAAACAATTAAATGAACTTATATTCATTATTAGAAAAGAACATCAATTCCTACCTTTTTTTTGTAATTACATTCCAAATTTTTAATATTTAAAAACTTTGTCTTAAAATCTCATCGTATAGTTTAAATTCATAATAATTTACGATTTTACATTTATTTAAGGGAGAATGTGAGAAAAATTATAATATTAGAATCTTAATTTTGAAAGAGATGCTTCCATCCAAAATTCTTTTACCATATTTCTAATATCAATTCTCTCATTGTAACTGCTTATTGAAAAAAGAAATAGTTAATTTATGATGAATATAGAAAGATTTAATAATACAGCTGAAAAATAAATAATTAACAAAAAATAATTTAAACTTGTTTTAAATCAATTTTGGATAAAATTAATAAAAAATTTTAAAAGAGGAAGCTTAAAAATGTCTAAAAAGGGAGGAAAAGTAGAACCATTATATGTTAAGTCAAAAGTGCGGGAATATATCAAAGCCCATGAATGCAATACAAGCAGCGGCGTCCTTGATGGGGATACTTTTAACGGTATTATAATGACTATTCTTGATAAAGCAATAGCTCGATCAAAAGCAAATAACAGAAAAACCGTAAAGGCAAGAGATCTATAAACTATATTTCCATTAAATTTTTTTTTATTTTCTATTTATTTTTTAGAACCTAATTATCAACTTAAATGAATTTTTAAAAAAATTAATAAAATTAAAGATTTTCAAGATCCCTAAAATCTAAATTTTTGTAGATGCGGAGGGTTTTTCAAGTTTTGCGTAACTCATTCCATTTGAGATATCTTTTTCAACGATTATTTTATGAGTAGATATACCTTGAGGAATATTCGTATGAGTTATAAGAAATATCTGTGGAAATGATTTTGATCTTATCAGATTCTTAAGGATTCGTTCTCTTCGAGTTTCATCTAAAGCAGCTAAAGGTTCATCTAATAGAAGAAAGTCAATTTTAGGACTCCTTTTTGGTGACTCTTTAGTAGGCCTAATAGTGCTCATTAATTCAGATATTGCAAGTCGTAAAGCTATACCTAAGGCTGTACGGTCTCCCCCAGATAGAGCTTCAATCGATTCATGGACTTGATTATAATTATCTTTAATTTTTAGAGATAAACCCGTTTTTTTAGATCCACTTAAATCAAGAAATAAATCACTGTATTGTCCAGAAGTAAAATCTTTTATGTATTTATTAGTGCTTAAAGCAATATTTTTTACAAGTCGTTTAACAACCATGTACTCTGTCACAAATCTTCGGACTAATTCCTTTGCTTTATTAATATGCTCAATGTCGACTTCAAGATCCCCTATTTTAGTTCTTAAATCTTTCATTTTTTGAATTTCCTTGTGTAATTCAATTAATCTTGCCTTATTAGTAAGTATCTTCTTATTTTTATCCTCTAACTCATTGATCATAGCTTTAAGTTCTGTTGTAAGTCTTTCTTTTTCAATAGACAGCTTTTTCATGTTTTCTATACTAGTAACGTGAAATTTTGCTTTGTGAAGTATGAGAAAATCATTTAGATCTCTCTCGACTTTTAGTAACTCAGATTCGTATTTTTTATAATTTATGAAGTCGATTTTCAAAGCTTGTTGAATTGATATGGTATTATTTGTTTTATTTAAATTTTTTTGAAGTGGTATTATATCCTGATTTATTTTTGTTATGATTTGTGAAATCTTTTCTACTTTTCTTTGATTTATGTTAATATCATTTGTAAAGTTCTTGATCATATAATCATAATGCTCTTTTGTGAGCTCATTTTGGCATGTGGGACACTGTGCAAATTTTTTTCCATCTTTCTGTATAGTAAATTTTAAACTTTTTTCCATTTTAGTAATTGTCTTCCTAATATCCTCTTTTCTACCTTTCGTCTTCCCTAATCCTTTCAATGTAGCTTCTTTTTTTGCATTCAATTCATTTAGGTCTATTTGAAATTTATCTCTACCTTCCTTTAATTCTTTTAATTTAATATCAATCTTTTCCTGTGAATCAAAATCATTTAAAGTGAACTCTGTTTCTTTGATTTTGCTCTTGAAATCATTCTGATATGATAAAAGTTTCCCGTTTAGTATTTTTTTTTGATTATATAACTCCTCTAACTCAGAAATTAATTCTTCTGATGGATAAACATTAAGTTTTTGTTCACAAGCTTCTTTAGTCTTCTGATTTTCTATAATTATCTTTTCAAATTGTGTATTTTCCTGATCAATACGAGTAATATCATTTTGTATCCTCTCAATCGGTACTCTTATTTTTTTTAATTTCTCTTTTTCTTGTTTTTTTCCTTTTGATTCAAAGTCTAAAAAAGAGAGTGAGTCATCAATTATATTCAATCGAAATAAATTTATGATCATCTCTCTCAGATCTGCCCCCTTCTTGTTAGCCAATTCTTCTACTTCACCTTGTCTTACAAACACCGTGTTCATTGCTTGTTCTGAAGAAATCTCAAAGAATGCTTCAACATTGAAATTTTTAACTTCTTGGTATGTGGTTTTTTTCTCATTATATTCAAATAATTTTGTAGTAATACTACCTTTTCTACCCCACTTTCGATAGATATAATACTTACGTTTATCAAGTTTAAAATAAACATATATTTCTGCTTTTTCTTGAATTCCATAAGTAATGAAAGATTCCGCTTTTCGACCCTTGAAAATTTTTGGACCAAAAAAGGCAAAAAGAATTCCATCAAGGATCGTAGATTTTCCATATGAATTTTTACCACTAATTAATATTAAGCCTTTTGGTAACTCGCCATTAGATTTTGGCAAATTTAATTGTTTATAACCCATGAAATTTTTGAAGGTAAGTTTAGTTATTAACAATGAATATCTACACCTCTTTTTCCTTCTCCATTATCTTTAAAGCTTTTTTTATTGCTTTCATGCCAAAATCCGTTAATTTATCAAGATCATATTTTGTTTTGTCTTCACTTAGTTTTTCTTCAACAAATAACTTAAATTCTTCATCAGGTTTCTCAAGAATATAATCTTGGATTAATCCTGTGCTAATATCATCCTCAATATCCTCAGAAATATCAGATATCTTCCATATTAATTGTAAAACATTAAACTTATAAGGTTGTGAGAAAATTTCCCTCCTTATTTTAGACATCAATTCATTAATTTGCCAATTTTTTTCAATCGTCATTTCTCCTTTAAATGTAAATTTCAATCTTGCAGATGTTTTAGGTTCAAATTCCTCTCCTATTATTCTGTTTTTCAACTCATTAAAGATATTGTTTTCCAAATCAGCGGAAGCCTTATTAGGTGGAACTTCTATTGAAACTATTTCAAAAGGTCTATTTAGCAAGATATCAGTTGATCTTCTTTCGACAGTTAATTCCTTTGTATTTCCATTGATATTGACAATTAAATAACCCTGACTTTCATTCCTCTCTTTAAAGTTCAATGGGAGCAAGCTTCCTGAATAATAGTGATTCTTGGAAACCCTTCTTAATCCGTGTTCGTGCCCCAGAGCGACATAATCATAACCAAAATCATCAGAATTGACTTTTCTATGTAAAGATTCGTCGGCAATTGAACCGTGGGCAACCGCAATATTGATAAAATCGTCGTTGTTATTTGGCCGCTGTAGTTCTACCCACTTATCGTACGCCATTTCATAGGTCTCAAAATTTTTAAATTCAAAAAAAGGGAATAAGTAAACTCTCACTTCTTTTGTGGGAAATTCTAATTTTAAGGGTTGATTAGTATTGATGGCATTAATCAAATGTCGTTCTTTAAAATAATAAAGATTTGGATATTCTTCTTTTTTTATATGTGATTCAAATGGCGTATATTCATATCCTCTAAAGACTCCGTGATTTCCCTCAATATAAATAAAAGGAGTTTGATTTTTAGTGTTTTCAAAAAAAATATCTAAGCCCTCTTTAAAAATTATTCTTGCGGGTTCTGGTGGGGGATATGAACTATATAAGGAAGGATTGTGGAACATATCACCGCAATGAATTAAAAAGTCCAAATCTTTAATCTTAGAAATATCTTCCATAACCTCTAGAAACAAATTATAAATTTCTTGTTCGTAAGGTTTAGAATAATTTTGGATTGCCCATTTATTTGTTGTACCTCTTCTTGTTCTATAACCTAGATGCGAATCAGATATGTGTACAATTTTAATCATTTAAATCCCTTATTTCTAAAATTATTTAAATTAAAAACTTTTATTTTCCTAATACTTTTAGTCTCCATTTTTGTGTGTATTTTTTTGTTTTTTTATCGTATTGAAGTTCCATGAATGCAGCATCAAATTTATTATATTCCGATGCCAATAAAGTGCTTGCTTCGTGTGCCCCCACCAAACTAAGGGGATAACCTTGTGGAGAATATGGAATCAAATTCTTAAGAATATACATTGCGTCTTTTGTATCTAAATCATCGCAGATATCAAATCTAAGAGCTGAGCTATCTTTTTGCAACCTCGTAAGATATGCTTTACTTTTAGTATACTTAGAAAGATCCGGCAGATCAACTAAAAAGTTATCCTCATATATCTCTGACCATATTGGCAATAAAAAATTTCCTTGAGCATCTCTTAAGCGACACGTCTTCGAAAAACTATAATATTTTATTTCGTATGATTGAATGAACCTATAAAAGAATTCTGTGAATGCGCTAGGAGGAAAAATATGTTGGCGAAACATTTGAATGCCATCTCCAAGGAATACAACATTTTTATTTTTCCCCCAATTACTTTCTTCTTTAATTCTAACTAAAGATTTTAGAATTTCATCAGCGGTTCTTATTCTATCTACTACATGTCCCATTGTTGGGTAATAAAAAGCGTGTGCACTGATATGCTCTTCAATCTTTTGTTTATATGTCGACTCGTACCACTCTTCTAATTTATCAACTTTATCTTTCAAATTACTTTTGTAAAAATTTCGTTTAATTGTTTTTACGAAATTTTCAATTACAGTTTTGTATATGATAAGCTTATGTTCGTTATCTTCTATGTAGGTAGTAATAGGTTTATACATAATTTTCTCTTTATGATATTTTCCATCCTTAAAAGTTACTCGACCTTCTCCAAATTTGAAAGAAGCTAATTTAGCATAAGTTCCACTGAGTGTATTTGAACTCTCATCAAAACCAATTATTTTATAATCGTTATTTATATAATCGAACAATTCACCCTCTATTGGTTGATGATTCATCTCACTAAATAATGAATTTGTGTTTCTTAAACTCTCGTCATTATCAAATTTGTCTGTTTCAAGTTCGATCTTTTCTTCTTCAGTCCATTTAGCTCTTCTTTCTTGAATGAATTCCTTAAATTTTTTAACATCTTCATCAATAGATATTTCCGGTCTTTCTTCAAAAGATTTTTCTAATGAGATTAATTCGAAATTAAAAGAAATTACTATTCACCTTAAAATTTTAATTATATTACTATAAAAGAGCAGTGGGGGGAGGAGATATCCCTAAAGAAGCAATTTTTCTCGAGAAATCTTCGTAAAACTTCTTCGAATGACTCTCAAAGTATTCATCGTATAAAGGTATTTTTAATTTTTGAAAGTTAGTTAGCCAAATTCCAGATATTAACGCGATACCTCTCGTTCCAGTTAATGATTCCAAATCACTATGTTGAATCCCCCCTCCTAAAGTCTTAGCCGCTACTGTTTTTTCTTTTTCAGACCTTAAAGGTAAGTTAATTACTGTGTTCATATTTGATAAAATAGAATCGTCTATGGGGGAATATTGTTGAGATATTACTTCTAATGCCAAATTGAACTTTCTTCCTTGACGTGATATATCTTTAAATACATTATTATATCTCATCATTTCCGGGCGCAATATGCTAGGAGCTTCCTCAATTGTAAAGATTATGATTGGCATTTCTGATGGATCTTTAACCATTGTTCCAGTTTTGATGTATAAGTCCTTTAAATTATTTTTATAATTTTGATAAAAATTCTGAGGTAATGTTTGGATTAATTTTTTCTCCAGCGTAGCTAAATCTGATGAAGATTTGAGCGATTTGCGCAAATCAAACAATGTTCTAGCCAAAACGCTGTTAAAAAGAAATTGTTCTAAATCTGAAACCATCGACGCGTTAAAAACAATCAATCCTCCTGCTTCCAATTTTTTTACGATTTCTGGTAATTTGCTTACACCATTAGATTGAAACATATCCGAATATTCTAACCAATGCATTCTTCTCCTTATTGCAGCCATAGTTTTTTCATCATGGCCACCAGGAGGGCGATATCCGTCTGTCAATAGATTTTCAATATACTCTTCCTGATCGCTCCTATAGGCTGAAAAAATAGCTCCTACTTGTAAATCATTGAATGAACCCGTTGCAAAAAGATCTTTTGGCTTTATTTCTTGGTAATTTATCAGACAAGGCTCTGCAACGCTTCTTAATTCTGTTGGCGGTATTCCTTTATTTGGATAAAGGTAAAACCACGATCCTATCAACTCTTTATTATAATTTACGGCTTTGCAAATATCGTTTACCCCATATTTAATACAACCTAAAGCATATTCGTCGTGCATATCTATTGCTAGCATTGATATTTTATTTCCTTTGCCACCAAGCATTATTTGAGCATTATGTTGAAGTAATCCATCAATAAACACCTGGTTTAAGTTTGATTTTCCCATTCCCGTAGCACCTGCTATAAAAAAATGATACATTAAATACTTAAAGGGAAAATATACCTCCACCTTTTTTTCAGATGCTAAATATCCCATAAAAATTCCGTCGGGTGGGAAAATATATTTTAAATATTCGTGAATATCCCTCTGATCTTCTGGGATTTCCATGGAATGAGGTGTCAATACTTTACTTTCCATTAAATCTTCAATTTCAAAAAAGACATTTATGGTATGGGGAATTTCTTTTTTAGATTTTTTATCTTTTTCTACAAAAATAATAGGACGACCTTGAATGACATATTGCAATTCCATTTCTAATTCTGATTTAATATAATCTGTCATTTTTACGTTCCTTAATTTTTGACGCGTTAATATATAATCAATAATTGTTTGTTCACTAAGGATCTGAACGATAATAGTGTATTCTTTATTATTTTTTTCATCTTTTGCTTTTAATTTTAAAAAGCCGTGAAGATGTATGTAATTTTCATAAAAAATTTCAATAGTGCTCTCCAGAGAATTTATCTTTATTATCATTTTTGCTTTAAACCTTCTAATGATTAATTATATTATTTAATAATAAATAAAAAATTGTATTAATCTAAGCTTGGATTATTATATGAAGTCTTTTTAAATTAATATTTACCATAAAATATAAACTTAAAAGAGTTTACAAATTTAGTAGATTTCATATTCAACATATACAGTTCAATAGTTATAGTTTATTTTGATTTTTTTTTTTTTGATTTTGAATAAGACAACAACTCATCGGCTGTCTGAAATAATGACTTATGAATATTCTTGATGCTGTCTTTTTTATGATTTATTTTTGATTTAAACTGGACAGATGACTTACGATAAACCTTAGGATTCAATTCTGAGACGAAGGGAGAGAGTCTTGTGATTTGATAACCTCCATACTGTTGTATCATAGAAGGAGAGATTAGATATAATTGATCTTTTGCTCTTGTTATTGCTACATAGAATACTCGACGTTCCTCTTCAAATGATTCAGGATCGTTTTTTACTCTAGACGATGGAAAAGAATCTTCACATAACATAGGTATAAAGACTACTCTCCATTCAAGGCCTTTCGCACGGTGAATTGTAGAAAGAATTAAAGGCTTTTCTTCCTCATCTTGTACTCCTGAACGTACTGTTTTAGATTCAATATTTGACAAATTCAAACTTAAGGTATCAATAAATTTTCGTATAGTTGGATATTTTTGAGCATAGACACTTAATTGATGTAAATCTTCTATTCGATCTTCCCAATCTGAGTATTTTATTTTAATATAATCATTTAATAACCTTACAATTTTTCTAATAACTTCTGAAGGATTATCTTCTGGTTTATATTTACTTATATTTTTTATGTGTGAAATTAAATTCTTCTTTCCTATTGAAGGAATTCTCGTACCTTTCAATCTTATTTTAAAAAAGCCATTTTCCAAAACTGTTTCTAGTGGGTTTTTGGATTGTAAGATTATACTCAAGATCTTGGATGCTGAAGTTTTTCCTAATCCTTGCACAATCGTAAAAATCCTTGACCATGCTATTTCATCATAGGGGTTTTCTACTAGACGTAAATGCATTAAAATATCTTTAATATGGGCCTTTTCGAAAAAAGAAACTCCTGATCGGACTTCGTACGGAATATTTTTAACCTGTAATTCAAGTTCAATTTTAACAGAATGATGACCTGCACGATATAATATAGCTATTTCTTGTAATTCAAATCCTTCATCTCTCAATTTAAGAATATTATTAGAAATAAATTTTGCTTGATCTTCATCATCACCTAAATTAAGTTGAAAAGGTTTTAATCCAGCAGGTCGAGTGGCTTTCATTTCTTTTTTAAACTGTTTCTTATTATGTTCTATTGAATTATTTGCCAATTCTAATATTTCAGGAACACTGCGATAATTATAAGTTATAGAATATTGTTTACATTTTTTATATTTCTTCTCAAATTTTAAGATATTTTGAAAATTAGCACCTCTGAAGGCATAGATACTTTGTGCATCATCACCCACAGCCATAATATTTTGTTCTGGATTTTGGATAACGATTTTGTAAATAATTTCATCTTGAATAAAGTTAGTATCTTGGTATTCGTCAACTAACACAAATCTAATTCTGTTTGCGATTAACTGCGCTATCGTTCTATCATCTAATAATTTATTCCAATAGACTAACAGGTCATCAAAATCAACTAGGTTGTCTTCCGCCTTTTTTTTTTCATAAATTTTTAAGACTTCAACTATTTTATCTATGACTTTAACATTATCAAATTGATTATACTTCCAGAGGATTACATCTCGAATTGATTTATTACAATTTATTGAATAAGATAACATATTTTTCGTCATTCCCGAAGTAGGAAACCGTTCTTCAATCTCTTTCACATTAGCTCGTTCTATTGATAGTTTCATTAATGTTTTTGCATCGGTTTCATCCATTATTGTGTAATTAGGTTTTAATCCTAACATTTTTGCATATTTACGAATAAATCGATTTGCTATCGAATGAAAAGTCCCTGCCCAAATCCCTTTTGGTCGTTTTCCAAGGATTGTTTCTACACGTTTGATCATTTCATTTGCGGCTTTATTTGTAAAAGTAACAAGCATAATTTCGCTAGGTTTTATTCCGGATAATAAGAGTTTTGCAACGGAATAAATTATTACCCTGGTCTTCCCGCTCCCCGCTCCCGCTATTACCAGCATAGGACCTTTAAGATTGTCAATAATTGCCAGTTGTTGCTCGTTTAATTCTTTATCAAAATTAATTTTTTTATAATCTTCTAAAATATCTGGCACATTTTCTTCCAATGGTGTGGGAGAATCTTCCTCATAGAATTCAAAGATGAAATCTTCTTCGTTTTTATATTTTTTAGAGTTCAACGCTACATTCAGGATTATTTTTATCTTTTTATTTTATTAGAATTTATTCGAGATTAAATTTTAAGAAAAAATCATTTCTCTTGAATATGAATAATTAATGGCTAAAAAATACTTTCGGTGAATCAGTTTAATAATCTTTAAAATCTTTTAGATTAAAACTAAAATCAGTTTAAATTAAACAAGTCCTACCATTAGTTTAAAAGCTGTGGTTTCATTTTGTTCATCAACAGTTGAGATTGTAAAAGTATTGTCATGTTTATCTCTGATTTGAGATGCTGATTGAGCAGATATAAATTTCATTTTAGTTGAACTATTTTTTCCTTCCCATATCCAAACCCTATTGTTATTCATGTCAATAAAAAGTAAAATTTTATCAGAATCTAAAATTTCAAATAGAGGAACATTTTCCTCCTGGGTGAATTTTTCAAATTCTTCTAATTCTTTGTTGAATTGATAAATAAAAATCAAAATAACATCGCTTGAATTTCGTTCTAAGTAATATAATTTATATTGAGTAGAACTAATTTATAAACTTTTGACTTCTAGAGAGACCTGAATCTAAAAGTCGTTCCGGAATTTTCTTCTTCTTAAAGTAGAAATTAGATGCCCACGAGAGAGGAGTTGAATTCCAAATTGAGAGCTATATTCACGAGAAAAGTCAGTGGTCACATTGCAGATCATAATGCCACCTTCGATATTGGTATCAACACAAGCTTTATGCAATTGTCTTAATTGTGTAATGGATATTTCTCTCTTCCAATCTCTTATGAATATACCGAAAGTATTCGACTGGTTCTTTACCACCGCATCAAATTTCCAAGATTTACCCGATTTACCTTTAAACTGAATTGGACCACTAATAAATTCATATTTTTCCGCATAAACATTTTTCGCAAGATCCATTAAATTTTGATCGCCTAAAGTCATAATATTCAACTATTTATATGATAGTGGGGAAAATTATTATTTAAATGTTATTTCAATAACTATCTCTGTATTAATTAAATAGAAGTATTACGTAGAGGATATATATTCTAAATTGTAAAATACAGAAATATTTATGCCGACAAAAAGGTAAACTATTTTTTTTTCAATCCTGATATTTTATTTTCTCAAAATTCAAATAGTTTATAAATGGATATTGGCCCTCAGTATCAGGTCCATTGGTTTTAACAAACAGATATAAATTTTGTTGTAAAAATCCAGACAGTAAAAATCCAGACATTTTTTCACATATTGAGGAACACTCAAGGAATTCTTTACCACAATTTTGGTTTAACTCCCTACAGAATTTTTTTAACTGTAAAGAAATACCCTCAGCAGGTAGTAGCGAAAAAGAATCCCAACTATCCTTAAAACCAGCCATTCTGCTTGGGGCGGTTTTCATCAATAACTCTTTTAAATTTTTTTTTGAATTAGAGTTACTAAAACGCTTATGTATGTTCTTCAATTCTTTTTTTGCTTCTAATTTACAAAGAAAAACATAATATTCCAAATATTTTTCTGCCTTTTGTGTTTTATCTAGATCAATTATTTTCCAGCCACTAGCCATTTTACAAGAAATTTCTTTAAGATCTAGATTAGAAAAGTTTGTAGGATAGATCCAACATTGTGGTGGTTTAATTCCTGAATTATGGACTAAGCATCCATTAATTTTTTTATCATACAAAAAACATTTTCCTTTATCATCATCGAATCTTAATTGAAAGCTAAAAAATATCCTTTTTCAATATATTCCTTTGCTAAAATTTTGGGAACATTGATCTTAATTGAACAACAATCTCCATGGCAAATACTTAAGCAATTAGGACCCTCTATTGCTGAATTCATTAAGAGGTTATAATTTTTTACAATTTTCCAAAATTTGTCATTAACCAAGATTTGTCGTTAAATTTGTCGTTAATTTTAATTGTAAACTATTATCATTATGAGTAATTATCAATTAAAAATTATTTAATTAACTTTTTAAAAAGTTTTTTAAGGTCTGACTTTATTATTATTTCAATTTTGATAACAAATTTTGAAAAATAAAATATTGTAAGAGTAGAATACGATGTCTCAAAATAATCTAATTATTATAGATATAACTGATTACGAGCATATAATTTTAGATGGTGCCTCTGAATTAAAGGAGATTAAGGCTAATGGAAAAATAGCTGTACAAAATCCATCTCAGAGGAGTAGATTATGGAACCTGATTTGCGATGTTAAAGAAAATGTGAATACGTCTATAGAGTCTAAAGAATTAAGTGCGGGTACTTTAAATCCCTCTCAAGAATTCATCAAAGAATATGAAATTAAAGATTTAAAAGAACCATGCTTAAAAGTTGTAGAGATTTTTGATACTGAGAGATCTGATCCAAATATTGTAAATAATGCATTTCTATTTCAAAATGATAATAAAGGGAAATTAAAACTTATTCTTGATAACCCATTGGGTGTACCAATTTTAGAAATAAAAATAGTAAGAGAAATGCCTGGTTTTATTCAAGAAATTGAATTACCAAAACCAAGACTAGGAGAATTAAGTCTAAAAGAAGAGGAAGGTAAAAGAATATTGTGGTGGGACATTCCTTCTTTAGATTTAAAGACTAAAGTAGAAATTGAAATACCATTAACAGTAAATATGAAAGAAAGAACAGAGCAGTCTCTTGGTGTCTTAAATGTTAAATATCTGGTCAACAATCATAAAATAACTATGATGAATCCAGAAATTCGGGGTCTCACAGATTCAATGAGTGGGATCGATCGAGATGAGGGTTCAACACCAGGTATGTGGGATTGTAATGTTGAATTCATAAACGAATCAGAATTTCAAGTAAAACTAGAAGATGTCAAAGTCGCCCAAAAAGTAGCGACTGGAATGGAAAATGTTGTTTCTCAAACGCCAGATAAAGTAATAGACCCTGAACAATCATGGGATTTCGATTTTCAGGTCGAAGCGAAGGATGTCCCTGAATTAAGCTCAGAAATCGTCTTTACTCCACTATATGTAGTAATTCCGAGAGTTATTGGGGATATTACTAAAGAATCAACGATTTATACTGTATTAGGTGCAACAATTGATAAAGCTATCAACCCTCCTGAAGTTGACGCTTATGCTAATACTGATATGACAATCGTGAACACAATTGTAAATCATTGCTCCTCAAAAATAAACAAAATCTTTGTAACAGATGATATTCCACCTGACTTTGTTCCACCGTTAGTGAAGGAAATCAAAATAACAGTGGGGGATATAGGTATTAGTTCAAGAGAGGAATATGTACGAAAGATTTCATTGGAACCAAATGACCAAAGTCCAGATAGTAGTCATCAAATTATCTGTGATTTATCAAATTTACAAGAGGAATTTCTCCCTGATAAAAAAATGGTTATTTCATATCCGCTTAAAGCAAGGAATCCACGACCACCAACAGAAACAAAGTATATAACTCCCGTGAAAATTGAAATCAATTCACCTGTAGAAGGTAAATTCTTTGTAAAATCGCCTGATGAAGAACCTGAAGTTAAAGTTAAATACGTAAAAAGAAAGCTCAAAACACTCAAAAGCATCAAGCCTGGTCTAACTGAAGGGGTCTTTAGTATTTCAGTTAGAATACAAAACAAAGGTGATGTGGAATTAGAGAACTTATTATTAAAGGATCTAATCCCTAAGGGATTTAGTTTATCTGAATTCACTCCTCCTGCTGGAGCAACTCATAATGTAGTAAGTGTTGGAGATCAATCTGAATTACAAGTCAATTTTGCTGAAATAAAAGGTGGTTCATCAGTGAATATTAATTATAATTGTTCGGGATCAGGTGAATATCCAAGATCTGAACCAAAAATTATTGTTCTCGGTAGAGGAGGTGCGGACTCCACAGGAGGTTCTGGATCTGCTAAACCAGATACAGGGGTTCAAAAAGCTCATTTAGCAGATTCTCAAGCCGGAAAAGTACATGATATCTTCGTAGAATTATATAAAGCAGTTGATAAAGCTCCCACTGGGGCAAAATTAGGAGATCTACTGGAGAAAAAACGAGATATACTTCCACCTGGCCCAGTTCTTCATCAAGTCTTAGCATTTGCGAAGGAAATGAGTGCTCTTGGAGATAAAATTATTGTAGGATCATTAAGGGATGACGTTTTAGCTAAGCTAAAGAATTTTAAATTAAAATACTCATAATTTTTGAATTTTTACATCTTATTTTTTTTCTATTTTTTATGGTTTTGATAACAACAAATAAAATTAAAAAAAACTTTAGAATTATTTTTATAGGTACATACTAAGCTTATCTATATCATTTTGAATTCGTGAGACACGCTTTTTTTGTTCTTGACCAGAATTTAAACCTTGTGTGTCTTCATCTAAATTTAATTGTTCTTCCTCATACGCTTTTTCCACCATCATTCCATATCGAATTGAGTATGCAATCAATTCTGGAATGAGCGATATCATCCCTTTAAAACTAAATATGCCTGATAACACTGACAATCTATTAAGCATTTCCTTAAAAGGATTTAAGTC
>LAZR01001478.1_pt1 | contig 14859 bp, 18 predicted proteins | sample 329461 | NCBI WGS metagenome assembly LAZR01 (sample SAMN03002196, study PRJNA259156) | marine sediment metagenome | biome: sea floor; feature: Hydrothermal impacted sediments; material: marine sediment; isolation source: Loki non-amplified sample from Loki's castle hydrothermal vent sediment ...
TAATTCTTCTGTGACACCAGTATCACTCCAATAATTCCCGTCCTCAGATAAACCATGGTTTGATATAATTGGTTCTCCCTCTCCAACATCCTCATAATAAAGTTTTACATTCTTATTATCAAAAAAAGGCATAATATCTAATTCTCATATTTTTTTTTCTATCTAATTATTTATTTCTATTTATCTTCATTTGTTTTTATTTTTTTTGAGAATAGTAAAAAAAGAAGTTTAAATATTGAATTGAGTTATCTATCTGAAATTAAAGAAGATAAACTTCGAGTTGAAATAATAAAAGTACTTATTAAAAGAGAGATTTAACCTTATTTACTTTTGTACTCAGAATTATTTTTGTTTGATTATCAGTTTGTCAAACCAATCAATCCAAAGAAATTCCTCACAGAAACAGAGAAGATTATCCATTTCTTCTTGATTTATCTCTCTCCTCTTACGAGTGGATACTATCGTTGCTATTTCTTCCATAACTTTATCACTCTCTTGTAGAACTAAAAAAATTCTGTATATAATATATTTGTTGTAAATAATTATTATTTGTATACAAAAAGAAAAAAACCATATTTAAACTTTTCCATTTTTACACAAAACTGTTCTTAAAACAACAAACAAGCTTTTGATTTATTACCACAAATTAAAACTAATCACAAACATAAAAAAAAAATAGAATGAAATTAAAAAATTATTTCTCGAAATTATTAATAATAGCCCTTCCTACGAACTTTCCCTCCTTTAGTTCCTGAAAAACTTGATTAATTTCTGAAAGATTGGCAACTCTGCCTATGTGAGTTTTAACTTTACCTTCTGCTGCTAATTGAACCAATTCTCTCATATCCTGTACATTACCTACTAATGATCCAAATATGTGTAAACCTCTCATTAGTAATTCAAAAGGAGTTATTGACAACGATCCCTCACTAAAGGCAGGCAAGCCTACAGCAATTAATGCCCCCCCATTCCTAAGGATTTTTAACCCGAGTTCATAAGCGGATATTTTTGCTGCAAATACTATGCTGGCATAAACTCCCCTAAACTTATCCTCAATGAATTTTGCCGCTTCATTAGCTTCTATTGCGTAATCTGCCCCAAGTTTTTTGACCAAATCTAATTTATCAGAACCTACATCTACTCCAATAACTTTATACCCGAATGCCTTTGCTATCTGTACAGCATAATGGCCTAACCCTCCAGCTGCTCCTATGATTGCTACTGTTTTACCTGCGGGTATTCCAAAATTCGAAGCTTTTTTTATAGCACTATATGCCGTTAAACCTCCACATGCTAATGGAACCTCATTATCACTTATTTCATCAGGTAATTTTACTAATGCATTTGCCCAAATAGAAACATATTCACTAAACATTCCGAACATACTCTGAAGTTCTGAGCAATACATAGGTTTCCCGGCGAGGCAATATTCACAAGTTCCACACCAATATCTTCCCGCTTGCCCCCCCAAACCCAATATAACCCTATCACCTTTCTTTAAGTCAGTTCTAGTACCTTGCCCTAATTCCTCAACCATTCCTATACCTTCATGCCCTAAAGGAAGTGGCATTGGTATTTCTATCCAATCCCCTAACATTAGATGCATGTCCGAATGGCAAACACCAGCGGTGGTAATTTTAACTAAAGCTTCTCCGTATCCAGGGGAAGGTTTAGGGATGTCTAATATATTTACCTTACCTATTTCTTCAACTATTGCTGCTCGCATTTTGCTCTTTTCCTCATTTAATTTTCTTCTTTAATACAAAAATTTGTTATTTTATTTTAATTATTTATTTTTCAAGTTTAAATAACTTTGCTGACTGATAAAGTATTTAGTAGAAATAGGTAGAAAGCATAATAAAAATACTAAAATGAGACCTCTCTTTTTTTCCTATGAAAATTCTCTAAATAATATCATTTTTGATGATATTGATATCATCCATTAATGCATCATCGATTTTAGAAGATTTATCAATAATAATTTTTTTCCTTTTTATTGCCCCCATCTTCTAATTAAATTTTTTAGGTTGAACATACTCTTTCCAATACCTCCGTGGTGAGCCCTCTTAAAAAATGTGATTTTCAATCTGAAATATAATAATCATTTCCTTTCCCGAGTTTATCCTCTTGCTCATCTGTTATATTTGAAACATTCTCTGAAGAAACCCATCAAAATGAGAATCAAAACTAACAATATATTCGATTTGATGGTGATTACATAGGACAATAGAACTGATATCTGTGTAACTCATTGACTTTTTTTCTTTCAAGTTAGTTGTATTTACTTTCTTGAATAATTCCCATGTTTCAAATTCAAAATTTAAATCAAAAGGAAGAATATTTGCAATTTTCTTACTCCCCCACAATAATTTTTCCAGATGGTTGAACACCTTGATATTATTTTTAGATCTGATGGCAGCTAAAGTAGTTACCTCATTTATAATAAAATAGGATGTATATAGAACTCCATAATTCCCTGTAGCTAAATTTTTTAATATTTTTTCACTTAGTTCCGCATATTTATCCTTTGGATGACAAAGTCCAAGATAAAAACCAGTATCTAGAAATACGCCCATAATGAACACCAATTATAAGGTATAAATATCTTCATCATTTTCCGAATTAAACTGCACTTCAGTATTATAAGGAATATCACTTAAGCTGTTCCTTTCTTCAATAATTTTCTGAGCTCTTTTCGGATTTAATATGGGAAGGTGCATTGCTATTTGAATAATTTCTTCAAAATTTTGATTCGCTAAAATAAGACAATAATCAAGAGTTTCTTGCTGTGTTAGTTTTCGACCTAATCTCAACGTTAATTTGGCTTGAAGTTGTTCCAAACCTTTTTTATTTTTAATCTTTACAATTGACATAATAGTTTACCAAAGTAAATTTGTATACAAAAATATTTAAGTTTTAGTATTTCATAGACAACTTCTTATTTTTGATGGAAATATATAATAAATTTAAAGCTTCTGACGGGATGTTCACTTTTAACAACGTAACCGGCATCCTAATCCTTAGCGACTCGATGTATAGCAAATTACAGGCACAATTAAAAATACTTAATATAGTATACTCCGCAATCCAAGATTATGAAGCATATTTTATTTTCGAAGTAAAGATAGAAAAATATCGATCAACGAGCGACTTGAATGGTATGACACAAGAGGAAGTAGACCAGATCGCCACTATGCAAGCAGTTGAGCAGAGCATCTTAGAATTCGAGTTTTCTCGGAATAAATATTTTCGCCATATACATTAGTAAAATATCCTATTATTTTACTATAATATGATTCCAAGATTTCCTTCGTCAGCAAATTTACGGAGCCTTTATTTTCATTCTTTAAATATTCTTGATAATTTAAACTACATAATTCTACTATCTTTTTTTCAACCTCTCGCTGAAAAATTCCTCCCATTATAGATGGATTTGATACATCGACAAATTCCATTGTTCTGTCTTTCCTTAATTCTAAGTTATATTATCTATTTATTAATTTGTACTTAGATATAATTTTAAAATCAACTCAAAAAATTTCAATGACCTTATCATAAATAAATTTAGCTTAAAATAGGCTATGTTTGAAAGAGTTGACTAAATCTCAGAGTAAACGATTTAATGTTGTTAGAAACGAGCGATATCAGATATATCGGGCTTTAACGCATTCGATATGTTCTTGTGCTGTTTGTAGCTCTATGATTAAAGATATGGTTTTCTTATCTAGTGGAAAGTGTTGGGTATGTATAGATTGTTTTAATAGCATTAAAAAATGAAAAAAAAAGAAAACTTTTTAATTTAATGAAAGAAAGCAGCTTAAAAGATCACTCTATACTAATGTAATAGAGATTTTCATTTTCAGTCCATCATCGAAAGTGATAATGAGATGTCTGCTGCTGTTACTTTCTTTCTACCAGAGTGTTTAGCAATGTCAAGAGCACAACCAGTTAAACTTTTGGCATATTCTTCTAAATAGTCCATTAATTTATCAACTGCTGCTCGACTTACTATTTCAGCTCCGGCCTTTTTCATTAGAGCCCGTAAGGGACTCCATGCAAATGCTGCCATTTTTTTATTCCTCCACTTATTAAGATAATTTGTTCTACAACAATTTTAGACTTTAATAAAATTGATGTATATATATCTTAATTGTAATTTCTTATATTTAAATATGTTGTTTGACTTTTGATAACGGAGCAATTTTATCAACTCGTTCCAATCGACAAAAAAAAGTGGGATAGAAATTTTTCTTTTTTTTTAGTAGCAAATTCTTACCATATGATCTGATCAATATCTGATATTAAATAGGGCGATTCATCTCGATCTAATTCAGTAACTAATATAAATCCATAAAGAATATAATCCAGATCCATAGAAATCTTCTTCATAGTAAATTTTCAGATAAACTATCAATCTAATTTTTCGCATAAGCTAAAAATCGAGCGAAGTACTATGATATTTTTAATTTAATCTTAGTAAAGCTAAATTAATACTCATGTAGTTCCATTTTGAAGTGAATTCTATGAACTTAAAAATCGTATAACTCTAAAGCTGATTTTCTAAAAGCTCCTTATCTACTAAAATTATCGGTAAAAACCCTAATATTCTTGCTTTATATTTATAAATAAAGATTTATTAAATAATTAAACATCATTTTGAAATTGACGTTAAACCATGACTATTGATGATCTAAAATCTAAATATCTTCACAAAGATATTAAATATGGGATAAGATCTGAAGCTTTTGAAACAATGAAAAAGTATTATCCAGCTAAATATGAAACACATAACAATTTTGTATACGCCTTTCTTTGTTGTATTTATGATGGGAAGAACAATCTTGAAGAAATCAAAGATAATATGCGAGTTTTATTTATTTCTTCAACAAACCAGGTTGTTGTAGGGGAAGAAGATATTGAAGAATATTACAATCTAGTTAAACGACAAGAATTAATTTTTGTTAATCAAGATAATCTAATATCATTAACAAAAGAGGGGGAAAAGCTGGTAGAATTGAGTTACTACCATAATTTATATACTTCCCATTATCTACATAGATTTTTATCAAAACAAACTGTAATGTTAGCAACAACCTTAATTCTTATTTTGTTATCTTCTCTTAAAATTATTTTTGGCTTACAATTATCCTCTCAAGGAATGTTAACTGAAGGATTTGAGAATCTATCTGATTTAATAAAAATAGGAATAATCGCTATCATTGGAATAAAGCTTAAAAAAGACAGGTTTGCTAGCATCATAATCATAGCAATTATGATGGTTACCGGAATTGCTTTAGCTTGGTCTGGAATCGAAGCACTATTAGAACCTAGTCCAATTATTCCTTCAATTCAAGCATATTTCGTTAGTTTTCTCTCGATATTTTTAAATCTTGGTTTAATGTTTCTTAAAAGCATCGTGGGGAGAGCCTCTGGGAATTTATCTTTTCTTAGTGATTCAAAAGACTCGGCATTAAATATTCAAATCTCAATTGGTGTTCTAATAGGGTTAACTTTCGCAATTTTCAAGATATTTTTTGTTGATTCTTTAGTTGGAATTGTAATAGCAGTTTTAGTATTTAAGGAAGGAATTGGATTTTTACGAAAAATATATTCTAAAGAAGAAGAATTTGATATAACATCCATAAAAGTATACGCTGACAATATTTATAATAATCGTTTAACTGGTTATATTTTGGGAAGTATAAGGAGAAAAAATATAACTCGAAATGAACTTTTAGACAATTTTAATAGAGGACTCGCTCTTGGACGCTTGTATTATGAAGGCTTTGCAGATTTTTTTTATGATGATCTTGGACCTATTGTTGCTAATAAACATCTGAATAAACTCATTAAAGGAAAATATATTGAAATTAAAGTTACTGAGTTATTTTTGACTTTAAAAGGTTTAAAAGCGTTTTATGATGCAAAGGCAAAAGAATTTAAGCAACGTTCTAATCTTATTCGGATAGGGCATAAATTTGATTTGAAATTGGTTTTTTATCTTATAACTGTTGCTGCTTTCATTGTACTCTTAATATTTGCCCCATATATAAATTCTTGGCTAGTCAGTCTCTAGTTATATTAAGGAAAAAAATTGTATAATATTACTAAAGCTTTTGGAGTAGAATTTGATACATATCCTATTAAAGAAGATTAAATAGAGATTGATATTGAAAAAGTAGGAAATAAAAACTTAAGAAAAAATATCATCTAAAACTTCAACAGCACCTAATTTTTCCAATATCATATAAATGGTAATAAAGAAACAGACTATCATACCAATAAATAACACAACTTTAACTCCAAGAAATTCTTGTCCCCATGGCAATACTAAAAATATTATTAGTAATACGATACCTACAATAAAAGAGGATATTGATACTTTATATTCTGTTTCCATTATTACGGTAATATTGCAATGACCTTAAAAATTTATTTTCCAAATTAATCGTTTATCCTGAGAATCCTTAAAACAACAACGTATACTTTTTTTTTTAAATTTTATTACAAAATTACGACCTCCAAGGCTTTAAAATAAAAGAATTGGATTTCTATTAAAAGACTTTTAAAGTGATTCTCAGATGGGTAGTGAAGTTTTCAAACCGAGATTTATTGCTAGTTTGTCCTTTTATAGAAAAACGGGAGCTTCATAAATTAGAATTTTTTTGTATAGATTTCTAATTGAAAGAATTGTCAGATGGTATTTAACAAGTAAAAAATTAAAACCGAATACCCATATTTAAAATAATTAGCATCAATTAGATTTTTATATAGAAATCTTGACTAATTTAATAGTTTTCTAAAACTCCCGAAAAGACATGCTAAAAGATATTTTTGCATTTTATGTCTAAAGTTTATAAATCCTAACTTTTACTTTTTATTATTGAGGATAAATTTTTTATTAACAATAAAATAGATTATATTTATGACAGCGAAAGAAAATCTGTTCTCCGGCTCGGATGGTGAAGAAAAGCCAATTTACATATTCAAGATATGCATTCTTGGTCAAGAGCGTGTCGGGAAAACATGTATCTCAAAACGTTTATGTTTTAATATATTTGAGGTAAACACAAGTGAAACATTAGGAATTGAATTTTATACAAGGGACCTTCCCATAATAGTTAATGGGGTTGAGAGTTTTGTTAGAATTAGTATTTGGGATTTTGGGGGTCGGGAACAGTTCAAAAAATTATTTCCATATTATATTAATGGCGCAAATGGCATCTTTATGGTGTTTAGTTTAATTGATCTCCAAACATTACTTAGATTGGATTGGTGGTATGAAAGGTTAGAAGAATATAATCAGGGAGATACTCCACGGATGTGTATTGGTGCTAAAAATGATCTTGTAGAACACGTAGATGATAAATCAAGAGTCGATGATTTAGTGGTTAATAGGTTCATGAAACGACATAATGAAGAGGCTTTTCTTAGGACATCTTCAAAGGAAGATTATAATATTCGCGAAATCTTTAAAGAGCTTGTTGTTAAAATATTAAAGAGAAACAAGTTAGATTATGATAAATTAATTTAAACGAATAAACTCAAATTTTTTCTCAAAATCACTCTATAAAAAATTTTATAAAAGAATAACTACGACCCCAATAATAGTTAAAAATACCCCTATGAAACCAAACTTAGAAATTTTTTCCTTATTCACAACATAAGTCAATGGAAGGGCGAATAAGGGACTAGTAGTAGCAATCAAAGATACAAAACTTGCTCCTGCAAGATGTACAGACTCTGTATAGAGATAAGCTCCTAAAGACGTCCCTAATATAGAACCTCCGAGCAATAATACCCACGTGTACTTAGTTTTGTTTCTGAAAAGTGAATTTTGATTTTTTTTTTCTCGAGATTTTTCTCTCCAAACCATTGTACTTAAAATTAGTAATGCAAAGGGAAATCTAATAGTATTTCCTATTATTGAGCTTAAATCTTTTGTTTCAGTAGCTAAATCGATTTGCACCGTACAAAAATCTATCAAAACAGCACCAATTGCCCACCCGAGCGAAGCTACAATACAATAACCTATAGCTTTTATTGATGATTTCTTAAATGAATCTTGGATCTTCATTCTAAAAGAACGTTGCAAATCAAAATTTCTCTCATTTTTTATCACATCAACACTGATTTTTGATTTTCCTATAATAGTGATTCCAGAACCAATAAAAAGTAGTGATATGATCAAAATGGGAGTAAATGGCCGATCCAGAAAAAGTAAAGATAAGACGAAAGTAAACAGGGGAAAAGTCATTGAAATCGCTAAAGCTATTGTAGTTCCAAGTTCTTTTTGGGCTATAAAATATGCTGTATCCCCAATGACTTGCCCAAAAATAAAACTCACAATCAACAACAACCATAATCCCCAAGAGATCATAAACATAAGATTAAGTTTATTCAAAAAAAGGATTAGAAGTATGAATGTTATTGTTCCCATAGCTGTTCGAAAGAAATTAATGTATGTAGGGCTAGTTTGTTGCTCTATTTTGCGAAAAATAACATTAGATCCAACAAATGTAAATACAGCTAAGATCGCTAGAAGTTCTCCTGGCATTGAATATAAAAAGATAAGAGAACATAAATTGTTTTGTATTATTAATCCTTTCAGTATAAAAATAAATGATATTATCACACCTTTAAGAAAGAATTCACTCGTTCCTGTAGAGAAGATTGAATAATTATTTTATTATTTCCTGCTCTTGAACTTTCTTTGTTTTTCCCCGTATTCATATAGTTTCAAAAACGATTTAGCAGCCGCTTCAAGTGTTGGGAATACGAGAAAATTTTCACTTTGAAGCATATCAATGAATGTTTTCCGCGATACACTAGGATATTGATGTAAGATAATAACAAAAACTTTATTCTGCTCTTCAGCATACTTTTTGATGTTTAATAAGTTATTATAATATCCTTTAAAGCGTTTTCCCTCTGTATCAGCCCAGGCATCAGTTTCAAATATTATCATGCTTATATTTTCATCAATACCTGCTTTAGTTATATCTACAAGTACTTTCTGATGAGTAATAAATGGTAAATCAAAAGGATTTGCCAAAGATCCTAACTGAATATCAAAAATTTCTTTAAATTTCTCTACTGTTTTACCTTCAAAATGTGGAACCTCTAATCCTAAATCTATTAACAAGTCAGTTGCTAATATCCCAAAACCACCAGAATATAGCACAATTAAGGCACGTTTATTCTCCGGATAAACAACTTTTTTATTAAGTGCCTTGAAACGTTTAAAATAGTGGGAAAATAAATAAGCATCGTCTATTAGTTCATCCAATGATGACGAAACTTCAATAGTAGAAGTCTGTTTAAAAATAGCACTCCAGATGTTCTTTTTTGTAGCTAAAGATCCCGTATGAGACAAAACAGCAGTTTGACCTCTTTCAGTTCTTCCACCCCTCATAAATAAAACTGGTTTATTCATATTTTTTAAGACATTAAATAGAATTAACCCTTCATTTTTATGAATTGGTGAAATTCCTTCAAAATAAACACATATTATATCAGTATCAGTGTCATTATCCAGATATTGTAAGACTTCAGAAATTTGTATGTCTAAACAATTTCCAATACTTACTCCAATTGAAAAAGTAAGGTTATATCTTCTTGAACCAAATTTAATCGTTTTCGAATGTAAATCTCCAGATTGGAAAATTAATCCAATATTTCCCAGTTCTACAGGAAATGATGAATAATAAGCTGTTTTTCCTCGTGGACTATAGAGGCCCATACAATTTGGACCAATACTTCGGGTATTTTCATTTTCATCTAAAATTTCTTTAACTTTCTTTTCAATTTCGATCCCTACTTCATCATATTCTCCTGTTCCTGCAGTAAAAATATGGATAAAATTTATTTTCTTTTTAGAAAGTATTTCTTGTAGTTCTTGAACAAGATAATCTCTTCTAAGAGATAATATCAGAAGGTCAATCGTATCTATTGGTATATCATCGAATGACTTATAACACTTTAATCCTAAAAAAGTCTCTTCTTTGGGAGAAATTAAATATAAATTTTCTAAATTGAAACCTTGTCTTTGAAAACCTTTAATATAGAAATCGACTGCTCTACTTACTCTATAAATCGCGACACTTCTTGGCTTGAACAATAATTCCAGTGACTTTTTTTTGTCATTCAACTTCAATATTATCCTCACTTTCAATTATTATATTTGAATTGCATTTATAACAGTAAATTGGCGTTGAGTTAAATATCGTTCCGCAATTTGGACATTTTGATTTAATTTGATTCATGATAATATGCAAGTCTTCTATCCGTGTTTCAATTTTAGGTTTTCCAAGCTTCTTTAGAAAAAATGAACCTACAAAAGAAACTACAACAATTATTAACCCAATAAAAATTGTAGGTATAATATGAAATAGAAAATTAGATTTGTAATAATTGATTGAGTTATTGTATAAAAATGCATAAACAAAAAAATTTGGAAAAAAGAAAGTCAATAAATTCATTGAATATGCTCTTTTAAAACTATTGTAAATAAATATAGGAATGAAAGAAATCGAAATCCATATTGAATATATAAATATTAGACCTGAAAAATCCCTAAATAAAACATAGTTCGCAATGGTTTGTATAATTCTTTCCTGTGGAGGAGAAACTTTACTATCAAAATTTATTGGGCTATTATAATTAAAAAATATTAAAACTAAACTTAAGATAAAAATCTGAATAATAAAGATTATAACTTTACTCCTAAAAAAGTCTAATATCTTCATTAATAATGTAATAAATTATATCCGAAAATTAAACTCTTTTAATCACTTTCTATAAATTAAAAAAAACTAAAAAAAAAGGAAAAAACTTAATTATTATGATATTTTTTTAAATTTTCTTTGTCTAACAACTAAACTTGCAGCACCGATAACCAGAACCGCGGAGAGAATTTCAAGTGGAAAACCAGGAATACTTCCTTCTTCTCCCGACACACCAAAATATGCTACAAATACGGGATCATGGACCAATCTACCCCCTCCACTTTCACCAAATTTCGGATAGCTAGTAATAAAGAAAGCAGCAGTTTCATTAGGTTTAAAAGAATTCCAGGCGTCATCAAATGGGATTCCATCTGTAAATTGATTAGTTTGGTTAATCGCATAGCTAATAACAATTGTCATTAAATGAGAAAAAGTGTTAAGGATCTCATTTTCAGAAATATGTTTTACCGCTTTTAAGGTGGATTGATTTAGTTTATTAATTTCATTGAATGTCTATAACATCACTGTAAATCCCTAAATTCTTCATAGTATAAGCAAATTTTTGCTGTTCTAAAGAAAAGCTAAAGCTATAATCAATGCTTACAAGATTGTCTAAGGGTACATCTTCCAAATCTAAGTCAATGTAGTCTAATGTCCTGTTGATTGTTGGTTTAAATTTCTTGGAGTTAATTGATAAGAAAAGTGATTTTTCCCCAAATTGAAGGGTTGTCAAAGATTTATCGTTTGCTTCACATTTTAGCACCTTTCTAAAATTTTCAATGTTTATGCATACCTTTGAATCTCTGTAATATTTGTAGAAAGATTCGCTTAATATAATTCGGGTTAAGCATATTCGGGAAGGATCTATAAACTGAATATAGATTTCTTTGGGAGTTATCCTTAGATAGATTTCAGTAATTATACTATCCAATGCCTTTATGAGCTTTAATAGAGGGAATGCATCAAAAGTGATTTCACATGAAATTTTTTTGATGTGAACGATAATTAGATGTTCTTTTATTTCTTCTCTGAACCGTTTGATTTTTTCTTTGATTTCTTCAGGTGGAAAATTAATTTCAGTAGTAAAAGTATTTTTGAGTTCTTGTTTTAGTTCTGCTGTAAACTCTCTACTAAATAATAATAGTGAACCGTAGCCTGCGTCCTGTACGAAAATTAACAGCTTTATAGTTTCCATATCCTCATCGATTGCTAACAAATCAATTTCGGCATCATTAATCGTTATAATGGGAATAACTGGAATTTCATGTATTATATTTATCAAGAGAGTAAAGAAAAGTCTCCCCGTAGAGATTTAAGCAATTATACTGAAGGGATGGGTCCTAAAAAGAAAATTGCTGAAATGATAGCAGCAGAAGAAATGTGTGACGTAATAGGACTTTTGTATACTTCTACATAATAGGATATACTTTTTATAAAAATTAGGTTATAAATAGTTTTAATTTTTCTTTTATTTTATCAGATAAATAATTTGTATAAATTAGTTGTTCAAAATTAACGGTTTCTATAAGGTGTCCCAAATCACAGATATTTTCAATCATAGAATCGAAATCTTTATTATTAACAGCTATATTTTTAAAGATCTCATTAATCATGTGCATAAAATAGAGAAAATTTAGCATATTTTGTCCCTTAAATAAAGGAATTAATTGATCCCATTCACTAAAAACATAGATCTCATAAGTAATACCCAATATATCAAAGAGAAGATAAGAAAATTCATTTCTTCTGAACATTCTATAATTTTCACGATTTTTAATATTTTCGAGTATTCTTTCTTTGTTAGAATGCAAGTTTTTAATTATATTTGCTAAATGATTGTAATTCCATCTTAAGACTGCTTTAGGTACTTTGCCATCAATTTTTTCTAAGACAGAATAATTTGCGTGAAATTCTTTAAATTCTTTTAATATTACCCCCAAATCTACATTTACTAATTCTTGAAGGCATAAATAAAAAGAGGTTTCTTTAATTTCCTCAAAAATCTTTTTCTGCATATCTTTTGGAACATTTTTAAAACCTCTAAATCCAATTCTGTGTAAAATTTCACGCTCTCCTTTAGGTTTTTGGTTATAAATATTTTCAGTTAAAAATGTATGACCATATTCGTGTCGAGCTATATATTCTACTATCAATTGTAATTGTATAAAATCTGCAGGATATTTTTCTAAATGCATAAAATATTCATTATTATCATTTTCATTTATGTAAAATTCTATATTTGACTCATCCCAGTGAGTTTTTGCATTGTATAAGCCCATTTCGTTTTTTATTACTTCATCATCTATTAGATCTGAAAAAATACTTCTATCTCCTGCTTTTTTAAAAATAATCTTTCTCCCATCATTTTTAGTTATCCTCTTTAATTCTCCTTTAAATAAACTTATTAATTTTCTTTTTAAGATGAAATAATTTGATTGAGCAAGTGTGATTTTTTTGTTTTTATTTAGTAATTCTTTTGGTAGTTTCATAATTTAAAGATATTATTTTTTATACATAGTTTATAGGGCTACATTAACTTGAAAATTTAGATATGATGACGAGTTTTGCATTTATTACAAACCACATTTGTTCTCTCAGGATGCACAAAAACCACACTTTCATATCCACATTTACTACAGATAAACCTTTTATTATAATTTATATTCAACTCCCTTATAACTCTATGTAAAGACAACATCAATGCCATTAATTCAAACTCCATTATTAGAATTAATAATAGGTAATAAAAATCATACAATTCTTCAAATGAAAAATACCTCTCAAATGTTAGTTTCCCGTTTGCTTTGAAATCCCTTATTCTTACTCCTTTTTTTTTAATATATACAATTCCTGCCCTAGAACCATGTGAAATAGCGTTTCTAATATGATTCAACAAAATTAACATTTCTCTTAATAAATTTGATGGAGTTCTTTCATTCGAATTATTTAACTGAAAAACTTCATGCAGACTGTTTATATGAGCAGTCTCTCCGTGATTGGATAATTCTTGATCAAGAAATAAACACTTTGACATAAAAATTTCAAATAAGTTTGAAAAATTTGCTTTAAATTTTAAGATCTTCTTATAAGGGGAAACAACAGGATCAAGCATTATTTCTTTAAGATTTTCATTAAATAGGATAATTCCTTCCTCATATAATTCTAACACAGATTCAAAATCGGGGACAGGCATGTTCTGAATTAACTCATTGAAGAATTTAGTAGGTATCATAGGTTCATAGGGTATGAGTAGGTTTGCTAAGTATCCAACCCATTCATTATGTATATTTTTATGAAATTTATTTATTTTTTTTTCAACAAATAATATTTCATAAGCAGCTAATTTTCCCATAAGATTCGCGAATACATGATACCAAATTCGTGGGTGATATTCGATTTTTTCATCGATTAAATCCCAAAAAACTTCACGTATTCGATAATTTGTAATTCCTTTATAAGCTACGGTAAATTCATGGACTAGCTTATTGATATATTTATTGATTTCACGTTCATATTTATGATAATCAAGTTTATCCCTATAAATCTTGATATAATTTTTTGTCGACATTATTAAGGATACTCTTTTGTGAATTATTTATTAAATAATTCTTTTTTTTAATATTTAAGTTTTATTGTTCAATTTATTAATCTGAGGGTTATAATAAACTACTTGGCCATTTTAAAAATGTAGTTTAATTTAATATCCTGTATATATAAATTTATTTATTTGTTTTTAAATGATGATAATAAACAAGGAACCAATTAAAATTAGGGGTCAAATTTAAATGGCAGAGGGTTTTGGTTTTCAAATTTTTTATTAGGAGAAAAAGAAGAATTTTAATAAAGTGTTAAAAGTAAGAGTGCTCTACAAATCATTAAATGTTTATATCTTTACTTTTAACTAAATTTTCCAAATAATCAATTTCTTTAATAATAGCATTCATTTCTGCTTCAAAGATGACTTCGTTGTTTTTAAAGAGAAAATTATATTCATTGAATATCCCTTTTATTTAAAAGAAAAAAATATTATAAAAAAAGATTAATTTGTAAATGACTCGTACACCCCACCCTTTTGAAGAATAATACTCTCTAATTGAGCTTTACATTTCTGAAACGCTTCATCTTGGATACC
>LAZR01001479.1_pt1 | contig 14858 bp, 12 predicted proteins | sample 329461 | NCBI WGS metagenome assembly LAZR01 (sample SAMN03002196, study PRJNA259156) | marine sediment metagenome | biome: sea floor; feature: Hydrothermal impacted sediments; material: marine sediment; isolation source: Loki non-amplified sample from Loki's castle hydrothermal vent sediment ...
TCGGCCTCGACCCGCTGCTTTTCCAACGCCGCTTGCTTGAACGCCAACACCGCATTCGCCATCCGGCCAATCTCGTCACCACGCTCGACATGTGGGATCTCGACCGAGTTATCGCCCTCGGCCAGCGTCGTCATGACACCGGTAACGGTGCTGATCGGCCCGGTCACACTGCGCTTGAGGAAGAAGGCGACCACGCCAACGACCATGCCGGCGATGACGATGCCGAAAAGGATGCCTTTCCAAATCTCCGTTTGGATCATCGCATCCAGACGTACAAGATCCCAGGCCATGGCCACCGTGCCGATGTGCTCGCCACCTGGAGCAATTGGCGCGACGATCAGAAGATGTTGGCCCGACCAGCTCGTGCTGATCTCGCCGGCGTCGACCTTCGGGGCCGCGGCGGCGACGGCCGCCGACAGATCGCCGGCACTGTTCAGCGCGTCGTTGGAAAATTTGGTTACGGGCGCCCCGTCCTTGTTCAGGACCAGGACATCGGACAGTTCGTTGCCGTCTTGCGCCGCCAGGTCGGCGTAGACCTTGTCGACGACCTCAGCCTTGCCCCATTTCACACCGCCCGCCATCTGGTCGGCCATCAGCTGCACGATGGTGACGGTGCTGCCTTCGGCCTCCAGATACATCGTGCTCTTGAGATTCTGCACCTGGATGGCGACAAGTGCCGCGATCCCGAGCAGAACCGGCACGGCTGTCGCCAGTGCCGCCTTGAGCCCGATGGAGAGCGCGCGGCCGGATGGATGCGATGTGGAATTTGACATGGCTGAGGCTTCCTTACCCGATAGGGCTTACAATCAGAGCATCTCGAGATTGATGCCGGCAGTCGCGGCACCGATCGGCTCGCCGGTCTCAGGATCGGTGATCGTGAAGCTGGCCTGCGACTGCAGCTGCTGGGTCGATTCGTCCTGCTCGATCTCGTCGACGAAGACTGCGTCGGCGCCAGCACTGAAGGTCTTCTGCCATTTGGCTTCGTCACCCTGCCAGTAATCCGACGTCGGGTCACTCTGACCGACATTCAGGCCCTTGGCGTCCATGACGAAGAGTTCGGTCAGCGCGCCCTGCTGGTCGTCCTTGACCTTCTTCAGGTAGGTCGACAGCTCGGAAGCGAGGGTTGCATCGACGAGCGCTCCACCGCCGGCATCGACTTCGCCGCGCCACTGCTTGTCCAGCGCGTCGATATCGGCCTGCGCCATCGCCGCGTTCTTCTCATTCTGCGCCTTGATCGCCGCGATGACGACCGGATCGTTCAGGGCCGCCTTCAGTTTCGCTTCCACTAATTCCTTGATCGGCGCCTCGTGCTGATCGGCAAGCGCGGGTGTCACCAGGCTTGCACCGAAGAGCAGGGCGCCGGCGGCGGCGGTCATCATCATGTTCTTGAGCATTGTTTCCCCTTGATTGTTTTATGTGAAGCATTGCGATCCGGACGTGGCCGAACCGCGAATGGATTGGATGCGCTAGTTCCGGCCGACCCCTTTGCGGCACAAAGCCGACGTCGCTTCCCCGATGACGGATCACGATTACCGGCGCTTTGCTCCCCCTCGAGCGCCCGACCGAGGCAAACCTTCTGGTAGAAACATGAAGAAATCGTTTTAACTGTCGATGCTTACGCGGACCCTATGTAAGACGGACGGATTTCGTCAGTAATGTGTACCTTCAAGCTCGGCCTGTCGGCGTCGCGGCTAGCACTCGACGTGACGGAAGAAACGCATGATCCGGGCCGTTTCAGCGGTTATCTCGCAGGCACTACCCGGCGCTCTTTCGCTGGCCGGGACGGTTTGCGGTGGGCAGGAAGCCTTTTGCCTACAGACGAAAACCGCTAGAGCGGACGGAACGCACCCTCAGAACGAAGGCAGTCCATGACCATCCGCGTCCACAAAGGCGATCTTCCCGACATTTCCCGCTACACCGGCCCCGTCGCCATCGACACCGAAACGCTCGGCCTCGACACGCGCCGCGACCGGCTTTGCGTCGTCCAGCTGTCGCCCGGTGACGGTACGGCCGACATCGTGCAGATCACCAAGGGCCAGCGCGAGGCGCCGAACCTGACGACGCTGCTCAAGGACGCGTCGAAGACCAAGATCTTCCACTACGCCCGCTTCGACATCGCCGCGCTCTATCACGCCTTCGGAGTGATGACCGACGGCATCTTCTGCACCAAGATCGCCTCGCGGCTGACGCGAACCTATACCGACCGGCACGGGCTGAAGGATCTGGCGCGCGAAATGGCCGGCACCGACCTGTCCAAGCAGCAGCAATCCTCCGATTGGGCCGCCGAGACCTTGTCGCCGGCGCAGATCGAATATGCCGCCTCGGACGTTCTGTATCTCCATGACATCATGGGCGGCCTTTACAAGCGGCTCGAACGCGAGGATCGGATGGATCTGGCCAAAGCCTGCTTCGCCTTCCTGCCGACACGGGCGAAGCTCGATCTGGCCGGCTGGAACGACGAGGACATTTTCTCGCACTCGGCCTGAGGGCTATAGGCCTGGCGGACGAGCCAAGGTCGCGCGGAGCTGATTTTGCCATTACGGCGACGAAAAATGTCGCAATGCGGACTGGAACGCGGCGCTTGTGCATCGCACATGCGGCGCATCACCCACGCGCTCGCATGAAAGGCGCCAACCATGATCCGCAGCGAAGTTTTCCAGACCCTCGCCGTTACCGGCATGATCACCCTCGCCCTAGCGGCGACCGTCGTTTTGCTGTCGGTCATCGGCTGAAATTCGGCCAGCCGCCGGCCCATAGCCGGCGCCGACTGTATCCATTCAAGGCGCGGCAAGCTTGGGCTTGCGGCGCCTTGATCATTTTCCCGGCAACTCTTCTCAGCCGGCCATAGCCCCGGCCTTGGGCCGCGCCGGCTCGCGCGGCGCCCGGCGGCGCTGGCCCCAGACGATCAGGCCTAAAAGCGCCAGGGCGGGCAGGAACATCCAATATTTCGTCGGCTGCTCGGTCGGCGTTCTGACCAGCGTGATCTGCTGGTCCCAATCGAGGCCGACGGCTTCGGCCGGCGAGCCAAACGCGACATTGTCGATCATCGTCTTGCCGTCGGTCTCGACAAGCTCGAGCCCGGCGTTGGCCAGTCTTTCCTCGCCGCTCGCCCCATCCGGCAAAGGCAGGTCGACCGTGCGCTCGGAAGGGGCGCCGAAAGCATCAAGATAGGCAATTCGCAGGCGCAGCGGTTGACCCTGCGGCGTATTGCCGGCCGCCGCCGCCAATTCGCTCGCCGGTCTGTCGTTGTAGGGCGGCACCGCCATGTCCATCCAAAAACCTGGCCGGAACAGGGTGAACGCGATCAAAAGCAGCGCGACGCCTTCCCAGATGCGGTTCTTGGTGAGGAACCAGCCCTGCGTCGCCGCAGCGAACAGAAGCATCGCAATCGTCGCGACGATGAAGATGAAAATGCCGTGGAAAACGTCGACATTGATCAGCAACAGATCGGTGTTGAAGATGAACAAAAACGGCAGCGCCGCCGTGCGCAGGGAATAGAAGAAGGCGATCGCGCCGGTCTTGATGGGGTCGCCGCCGGAAACCGCTGCCGCCGCGAAGGAGGCGAGCCCGACCGGCGGAGTCACGTCGGCCATGATGCCGAAGTAGAACACGAAGAGATGCACCGCGATCAACGGCACGATGAGGCCGTTGGCCTCGCCGAGGGTGACGATCACCGGGGCGAGCAGCGCCGAGACGACGATGTAGTTGGCCGTGGTCGGCAGCCCCATGCCGAGGATCAGCGACAGGACCGCGGTGAGCAACAGGATGGCCATTAGATTGCCACCCGACAGCACCTCGACCACTTCCGCCAGCGCCGAGCCGACGCCGGTCTGCGACACGGCGCCGACGATGATGCCGGCGGTCGCCGTCGCGATGCCGATGCCGATCATGTTGCGGGCGCCGGTGATCAGCCCGTCGATCAGATCGATCAGACCGCGGCCCGCCTCGAGGCCATAATTGCCGGTCCCCCGGAAGAAGGCGGTGATCGGATGCTGGGTCACCAGGATGAAAATCATGAAGGCCGCGGCCCAGAAGGCCGAAAGGCCCGGCGACAGGCGGTCGACCATCAGCGCCCAGACGAGAACCACGACCGGCAGGATGAAATGCAGGCCGGATTTGACCGTCGGGCCGGGCAGCGGCAGTTCGGTGATCGGCTTGTCCGGGTCGTCCAGTTTCGGCGCCGGATATTTGGCGCCGTACCATAAAAGGCCGACATAGACGGCGATGAGCAGCGCGAAGACGATCCAGCCGGCATTCTCGCCGAAGGCCGGCCGGATCCAGCCGATGCCGTAATAGACCGCGAGGGATATGGCGCACAGCACCAGGACGCCGAACACGACGCCGACCAGCCACTGCAGCCAGGGCTTGGGCACATAGGCGCGCGGCAGGCCCTCCATGCCGGCCTTCAACGCCTCCAGATGAACGATATAGACCAGCGCGATGTAGGAGATGACTGCCGGCAGGAATGCGTGTTTGACCACGTCGAAATAGGGAATGCCGACATATTCGACCATCAGGAACGCGGCGGCGCCCATGACGGGCGGCATGATCTGGCCATTGACCGACGAGGCGGTTTCGACCGCGCCGGCCTTTTCGGCTGAGAAGCCGACCCGCTTCATCAGCGGGATGGTGAAGGTGCCGGTGGTCACGACGTTGGCGATCGAGGAGCCAGAAATCAGCCCGGTCATTGCCGAGGAGACGACGGCCGCCTTGGCCGGACCGCCACGCATGTGGCCCATCAGCGAGAAGGCGACATTGATGAAGTAGCTGCCGGCCCCGGCCTTGTCGAGCAGCGAGCCAAACAGCACGAACAGGAAGACGAAGGAGGTCGAGACACCCAGCGCGATGCCGAAGACACCCTCGGTGGTGATCCACTGGTGGTTGATCACCTCGGAGAGCGAATTGCCCTTGTGGGCGATGATCGACGGCATGTAGGGGCCGAGGAAGGTGTAGATGAGGAACACCGAGGCCACCACCATCAGCGCCGGCCCGAGCGCCCTGCGGGTGGCTTCCAGGAGCACCATCAGTCCGACTGTGCCGACCATGAAGTCGGTCATGTTCGGCGCGCCGATGCGGCCGGATATCGATTCATAGGCGAAATAGAGATAGGAGGCCGTCGCCGCGCCGGCGATCGCCAGCACCCATTCATGCGGCAGAACGCGCTTGTTGGGTGACGGCAGCACGACCGCGACGATCATGGCGATTGTGATCACCGGGACGTACCAGACCGGCAAGACACCCGTTGCGCCTTCCAGAAACAGGAAGCCCAGGAGCAACGGCACGCCGATGCCGAGGGCGAGCTGGAAGATCGACCGCGACGCCGGGAAGGCCAGAAAGGCCAGGAACAGTGCGAAGGAGAGATGGATCGACCGGGTTTCGGTATTGTTGAAGACGCCGACGCCGACCATGAAGGGCAGCGGCGAGGCGATCCAAAGCTGGAACAGCGACCAGACGAGCGCCGTGCCCGAGATCAGGTATGCGACGGGCCTTGCCGGACTGCGGCCACCGGTGTCGGACGAGGCGACGAGGTCATGCAGCGATTCCTGGCGGGAGGTCGCGGCTTCGACATCGACGCTGTCGATCTCGCGCCGGCGCTCGTCATCAAGGCTCTCGGAATGACGCGGAGTTTTGGTCATTGCAGGAGCTCGCTTTGCCTGAAGAGGGTCCGGTCGGTACGACGCCCGCGCCGATCCGGTCAGGACCGAAGACAATCGGGGGGTGGTCGCGGGATGGTGAAGGGGCGGGACCGATATGGGCCCCGCCGCCGATAGGAGGGCTTACAGAAGCCCTGCTTCCTTAAAGTAACGCTCGGCGCCCGGATGCAGCGGCGCCGACAGACCTGCCTTGGTCATCTCCTCCTTGGTGAGGTTCTCGAAGGCCGGATGCAGCTTCTTGAAGCGGTCGAAATTGTCGAACACCGCCTTCACGACCTGGTAGATGGTCTCTTCGTCGGCATCCTCGGAAGAGACCATGGTCGCCCGCACGCCGAAGGTCTGGGTCTCCGCGTCATTGCCCTCGTAAAGACCGCCGGGGATCGTCGCCGCCGAATAATACTGGTTCTCCTCGACCAGCTTGTCGATCTCGGGGCCGGTCACCGGAATGAGCTTGGCCTCGCAGGTGGTCGTCGCCTCCTGGATCGAGCCGTTCGGATGGCCGACCGTGTAGATGATGGCATCGACATTGTTGTCGCACAGCGCCTGCGACTGCTCCGCCGCCTTCAGCTCGGAAGCGAGCGAGAAGTCGTCCATGGTCCAGCCCTTGCGGTCCATGATGATTTCCATGGTCGCGCGCTGCCCGGAGCCGGGATTGCCGATATTGACCCGCTTGCCCTTCAGATCGTCGAAGGTCTCGATGCCGGAATCGGCGCGCGCCACGACCGTCATCGGCTCGGGATGGATCGAGAACACCGCCCGCTCGCCCTTGAACGGGTCGCCTTCCCAGGGATCCAGACCCTCAAGCGCGTTGTACTGCATATCGGACTGGGCAACGCCCATGGTCTGGTCGCCCGCCTTGACCGCGTTGACGTTGGCGACCGAGCCGCCGGTCGAGGGCGCGGTACATTTCAGCCCGTGCTCGGCCTGGCCGCGATTGACCAGTTTGCAGATCGACTGGCCGACCACGAAATAAACGCCGGTCTGGCCACCGGTGCCGATGGTGATGAATTTTTCCTGCGCCGAGGCGGTGCCGGCGGTCATGGTCATGGCCGCGATGCCCGCGGCGACCCATCCAAGTGTTTTCATAAGATTTTTCCCTTGTTCGTCCACTTCAACCTCAACGTATTGATCTGGCGGGCTTCGGGCCATCGTCAATCTTTTTTATCGCGTGGGATAGAGCGTGACGTGCAATTCGCGGTCACCGCGCGGCATTGCCGCACCCGGTTGCCGCCCTTTCTAGCTGCGAGGGAACGGGCTTGCTGCAAAGGAACGGGATGAATGCGGGAGATGTCGACATGACGAGAGCGGTTGCGATCCGGACAATGCTGGCGGTGCTCGCCGCAAGCCTCGCGGCGTCCCCTGTCCTGGCCGCCGGCGAGGACGCGGCCGGCTCCACGCCGCCGATCGTCTTCGTCCATGGCGAGGGCGATTCGGCCGTGTTCTGGATGCCGGTGCTGTGGCGCTTCGAAAGCAACGGCTATCCTGCCGACCGGCTGTTCGCCGCCGATATCGACCATCCCGCGGCGCGGACCGACGACACGGTGGCGGAGGAAAACCGCTCCTCGAGCGAGGAGGCCGCCCGTTCGCTTGCGCGGACGGTCGAGCGGGCGCTCACCACGAGCGGGGTCGAAAAGGTCGCGATCGTCGCCCATTCGCGCGGCTGCCAGACGGCGCGCAATTACGTGAAGAATTTCGGCGGCACCGACAAGGTCGCCGGGATGGTGCTGGCCGGCTGCGTCCATCATGGCGTCTACGCCAATTCCGAGGAGCGCTTGAACTCCGAATACAACGGCGCCGGCCGGTTCCTGACCGCGCTCAACCAGCCGCCGGAGGTGCCCGACAATATCCCGGTGACGGTGATCCGGTCGGACCGCTTCGACCTCTACGCCCAGCCCGACGCCCGGTTCCTCGGCCTGCCCGGCCAGGCAACCGGCGTCTCCTACGACGCACCGGAACTGAAGGGCGCCGACACTGTCGTCCTCGACGGCATCGACCATCGCGAGACCGCAACGTCGCCCGAGGCGTTCATCGCCATCCACAAGGCGCTCACCGGACAGGTTCCGGCGACCCTCGACATCGAGCCGGAGGACTCGCCGACCGTCGCGGGAGAGATTTCCGGTTACGCCAATGGCGCGCCGACCAATCTGCCGCTCGACGGCGCGCGGCTGACCGTCTTCGCGGTCGATTCGGAGACCGGTGAGCGCCAAAGCGAGGCGGTGCTGGAGAAGACCGTCGGCGCGGACGGCCGCTTCGGGCCCTTCCTGGTGCAGCCCGGCCAGCGCTACGAATTCGTCGTCGCGGCTAAGGGCTATCCGGTGACGCGCATCTATCGCTCCGGCTTCCCGCGCTCGACCGACATCGCCAATCTCAGACTCTATCCGGCCGTGGCCGGCGCGATCGCCGGAACGACGCTTCCCGGCGAGGTGGTCAACGTGATGCGGCCGCGCGGCTATTTCGGCATCGACGACAACGCGACGCTGGGCGCCATTCCGATCGCCGGGCGGCCGGAATCCGAGGAAGTGCCCTCGGTCTGGAAGTCCTCGCTGGCGGTCGACGGCGACGCGCCGGAAACGATCACGGCCGGCTTCAACGGCGAGACCATCGCGGCGCGCACCACGCCCGAAAACCCGGACGACGTCGTGTGGATCGAGTTCAGCAATTGAGGATAATGGTGGAGCCAAGCGGGATATCAATCCCGGCTCTATTTATCGTTCTTAATCAGCGCCTTACACATTGCTATACAGTAGTCGTGTAGCATGAATGTGTATCATGTCCAATAGCCCGCGTGGATCGCGATTCATGGATAAGACCTTGATCGACGACAAAATGGCAGCCCGCTCTTAAACATATCCGACACGGTTCTGTCTTGGTGATCCGTATGAGCCTCTCAGCCCGCAGACGCTCGGTAATCAGCATCACCGGCTGCGAGTCTAGTTCGGTCGTCAAGCTCTCGACAGCCGCATTCTCAGGGCGACGGGGCAGTGCGCTCACGGATTTCGCTTTATGTTGTCGTGATGTGCTGATGTGGACAGCCTCTCATCCCAAGCGTTTGAGGACGTTGCAAGAGCACGTGGGTGTCGCACAAAGTCACCGCGGGGCCAGTTGGAATGATTGGGCGATCAACCGACCTTCACAACGCGCGGGAAATGGATCATTGTTCGTACTGATTCGAAAAATCTGGCTACGGCGGGGAACTCGCTGAGGAGATACGGGCATGAATAGCGGAAGACCGATCCACGCCGTCATTGGCGTCCGTCGGATCGGAGGCAGCACCTTCTACGTTAGGCGCTCGAATCTCATGCAGAACTATCCAGGCGTCTGGAGCCTATTCTCGATTCAGCACAACCCCGAGAGACTTCCCGACGTTCGTAACCTCGCCGCCGCACAACCGCTATTCGACGCGATGTCCGCCGAGCGCCTGGGCGCGGTGCCCGTCACGATCAGGTCATATCTGACTTCCGGGTCGTCCGACATCAACCCCATGGGCGTCGATGTCAATCTTCATCTCTATGAGATCGAGTTCGACGAGGAACCCCTCCTCAACCCCTGCTATTATACCGAGGCGGCTTGGCTATCGGCAGAGGAATACGAGGAGCGCTGCGCCGATCAAGTCTGCGGTCTCTGCCTAAGGCTCTGGGCGGACTACGCCTGGATCCATGGCTACACCGACCGACCCTTCATCCCCCGGACGCCTTACGAAGCGGCTGCATGAGCGCCGAGGACGTGCGTTCACGGCGATGCGTTTTCGTATCACATTGCATGCTCGCGCAGTGCGTCATGGCGGAGGGTGTGGTGAAACAATACGCGGCCGTCGTGAAGCCGGTAGTGGAGTTCTGCCTCAACAACGACATCAACATCTTCCAGATGCCGTGTCCGGAGTCGCAGTGCGCTTCTGGCGGCCTCGGGCGCGCGCCGCACGGCAAGGTCTGGTATGAGCGTAACGGCCTGCGGAAGACATCGAAGGACATCGCCGAGGGGCAAATTGCCTACATGCAGCGTCTGCGTTCGGCAGGCATGCAGATTTTGGCGGTGATTGGTGTCGAATTCTCGCCAGCTTGCGCCGTGACTTACCTCAACAAGGGTCGCGCGATCGTGCGGGACGAAGGCATCTATGTGGAGGAACTCAAGACCAAGATGAGCGCCGAGGGCTTCGAAGTCCCCTTCATTGGCATCAATGCCCGGTGGACCAAGCGGATGGCCAAGGATCTTGAGTCGCTTCTGAAGCCCCCTGCAGAAGAGCCGCAAATGTCGCTGCTGGATCTCCCAGAACATGCCAGATGAGAGAGCCCAGAGCGAATGGAACGCCCTCGGCGACGAATACCGCTCAAACATCACCGCTGGTAAATCTAGTTCCGCTTGGCTTCGCGACGAACTACTAAAGCCAACGATCGCGCGATTGCTTGGCAACCGAGCCATGGACGCGGTGCTGGACATCGGCACCGGCGGCGGCTGGCTGTTTGACGCGGTTCCCATTGGTAAGCCTTTCGCTTGCGACCTCACCGCTACCCAACGGCTTCAGTCCGGCGTCAGCTTCGAAGTTGCCGACGTAATTGACCTGCCCTACCCCGACGGACAATTCGACGCGCTCGTGGCAAGCATTGTTCTCTGCTACTGCGAAGATGTCGCTGCAGCGGCCGCCGAGATGGCCCGCGTCACCCGAACGGGAGGCGCAGCAGTCGTTGCGCTTGTACATCCATATTTCTACCGGACAGGACGAGCTACGGACGACGGTGGCTACCTGATCACGACCGACTTGGGCGCTTTACAGAGCTTCTCCATCCGAATTGGAAACTCGGTTGGGCCATTCACCTACTATTTGCATCCCGCCCCCACCTATGTGAACGCCTTCGTCAAAAATGGCTGGAGGCTCACACACATGGAGGACGGGTTTATCCCTGCCGATCGCTATCTCGAGAAGTTTGGCCAGGGCTGTGACAAGGTGCGACGCTCGACCAAGGTGCCTGTCTTCACTTTCATGAGCTTCGAAAGGGAGTAGAGGACCGTCCCGCGCTTTGTCGGCTACTCGGCGTAGGCTAACCTTTTCCGGACACGAATTTCGAGGACATCACTTGCAGCACTCAAACAATGCGAACGACCCCGCCGACCTAGCGTCGATTACCTCGGTACAAGATCTTGTCCTGCTAAGGACCACTGTGGAGAATTGGGCCGAGGAAGCTGCGGACGCCGTTTGCGGCTTCGCGAAGGACGACGGCTCGTTTCGTAAAGACTCCAAGTCAGTGGGCGAGGAGGACGGGAAGGCTGCGCCCCACATCACAACATCGGCGCGCGCCTACATCGCCCTGCTTTATGCGGACCGGCTCAAAGACACGAGCAAGGGCAAGCTTGCCCCATCGTGGAGCGAATCCTTCAAGAAACTTGCGGAGAAGCCAATTATTGGCCGGGCGGGTCACCGGCTCTTTGAAGTTCGCAACAGAGAGCACCAGCCTGATAAGATCGACCCCTACGAAGTTAACACCTTCGACATCGCCCACCTCGCCGACTTTATACAGGTCGCCGACTATCTCAGCCGCTTTCATGGCGTGAAGGTCGAGTCGTCAAAATTCTTCGATAAGGCGACGACCTCGGATATCCTCTTCGACGAGAAGGAGGAGGGGCAAAAGGTCGTGGCGCGAACGATGGCCGAGGGCCAATACGATGACTTCACCGAGCGCATGCTGATCGAAACCCGGCTCAGAGAAGCTATCAAAGACGCAAGCGTACTTAAGGAGGTGGGCGTCGGGTTCGCCGGTGAAGTCCGCTTCGAGGAGGGACGCCCGGAGTCCAGGCATTATTTCGCGACCCTCCACAGCCTTCGAGCGCTTCACGCCCTCGGGGTGGAGGAGATCGACGGGTTATCGGCTGTCGTCGCGGGTGCTCGGTCGTTCGCCATCGAGCAGTCCTACTATTTCCAGCGCGGCGTCACCCACAAGCAGGATCCAGTTCGTCTGGCATTCGCCGGGTGCATCTACGCGATTTACGACGAGCACGTCGATAAGGACCTGTGCCTAGCGATCGTGGAGTCCCTCGCCGCCGCGCAGCAGGAGAATGGAAGCTGGCCTGCGACCCATCCCGTGTTCCGGAAGAAGAACGCTCCATGGCACATCGCCAGTCACGAAGTCGCGCTCTGCCTTAGCTGGCTCTATTTCCAGCCGCGCGTGCCCGACGCCGCCCGACCGCTTATCGTCGCCATGATGCGGAAGTATTTTGTCAACGGCGTCATTCCCACTTTCTACCAAGCAAGCAAGGCGCCGAAGGAGAAGACCGCCTCCACCGGGTCAACGCTGAATGGATGGCAGGACGACCACACGGTCTCACCGGATACCACGCTGGGGTGGGCGACGGCGATCGTCTGCCACTTTCTCTCCGGGTTCGTGAACGTGCTGAACGACTGGATCAACCGTCGCGTGATCGAGGAACTCGACCTTGAGCTCGGTACCAAGCACTACCTCATCGACGACACCGCGAGTTCGCCATCTCGGCGCTGGACCCGCGGCGAAGGGCCATACGTCTGGCCGGACCTGCCGCCGCACGGCTGGGCCGCCACGCGCCCAACTTCAGCCAAGCAGCAGCAGGAAATCGAGGACAACTGGACCGATCCTGAGGTGGACGCCGCGATTAGTAAAAGCATCGTTCTCAAAGTCCTCGCGCCCATCCTCGAGAGCCCTAGCGAACAGCCTCAGCACGATCGCTGCGCCGGAATTCTTCCGGGTAGCCCGGGGACGCGAAAGACGTCGCTGGTGAAGGAGATCGCCAGACTTGCACGCTGGCCCATGGTCGCCGTTCCCGCCGCCTCCATTTTCCAGGAGGGCTTCGATCGGATGGAGGCGCGCGCCAACCACGTGTTCGGCCTTCTCAACCATCTCCGCGGATGCGTGATCTTCTTCGACGAGTTCGAGGAGTTTTTCCTCTCCCGTGGCGAGGAAGAGCCGCAGAAGTCCAATGCGCCGGCCACAGCGACCGCGTGCAAGGCAGCAAGCAACGAAGAGACCCCAGCGGGCGGCGGCGTAGGAGATGCGTACAAGAGCCGCACCATCGCCGCATTTACTACCTCCGCGATGCTTCCACGACTTCAAGACCTTCACGACAAGGCGAGATGCCTCATCTTCCTTGCCACGAACCACGATTGGAAGATTGACAGTGCAATCAAGCGGGCCGGGCGGTTCGACTTCACCATAACTGTCGACCATCCCACCTTAGAAAGGCTCCAACAGTACCTCAAGGAGCTTAACAAGAAGACCAAAAAGATGACCAATCTCGGCGATGAAACCGACGATAACGTCGCGAAGCTCCTCGAGGCTGTCCGATCGGCCGTCGGCAAGAGCCCGCAGCAGCGGCTGAGATTCAGCATCGTAGAGGAGACACTAAGAAAGGTTCGGCCCATCTCCGGTCGTAGCGTCGAAGACCTTGAGAAGGCCGCCGCGTCATCGATCCAAAAGCAAGTCGAGGCTTCTGGGCACGGCAACCCTCCTGAACTCACGACAATATGATATGCTACATCGCAATCGAGGGCATCGATGGGTCCGGAAAGGACACGCAGCTCCATCTCCTGTCGGCGCGCTTAGACCGCGACGGCTTGACGCCGATCATCCTTCAGGAGCCCAGCTACGGGCCGCATGGCCGTGCTCTCCGGGCCCGTCTCACAGACTTGCCGTCCGACTCGCTAGAGCAGCGTGCGCTATTTACTGAAGATCGCCGCGACCATGCGGCTCGGAAAATCCTCCCGGCTCTCGCGTTCGTGCGGGCGAATCCGGACTTTGTGCTCCTGCAGAACAGGTCGGTGCTTTCGGCAGCCGCCTATCAGCCGCTCGGACGGGAGGACGCCGATCTGAAGCGAACGATCGAAGAGCAGCTCAGCTTCACTCCCTTGCCTGACCTCACAATCGTTCTGGACGTCCCGACCGAAGTCGCGCTGCAGCGGATAAGTGGCCGTCGGCTCCTCCATTCGCTGGAACGGAGCGAAATCCTCGAGGCTGTACGCCAGCGCTATCAGAAATTGGCCGACCTCTACTCGCAAGTCGTTCTGGTAGACGGCACGGCACCACCAGATCAGGTGAGAAACTCTATCCGGGACAAACTCGCGCGCGCTGGTCTAGGTGAGCAGAGTTAGCATCGCCCAATCATACGCTCGCGCGCTCTTCCGCCGGCACCCGGCCCTGGCGGCCACCCGGGATCGCATTCCCCCATGACACCAAGCGGCGTCGAACCGGAGAAACCCATACGCGGCGTCTCAGCCCTGCCCATGTTGCGAAGGGATCATGCGGCGCCTCTTGCTCCTGCTGACCATGGCTTGAGCGCGGGCACCGCCGCTCGGCGAGCACTCAACCGTAGGTCCGCCGCCATGATTGGCCACCTTGTGACCGCCATTGAACTTTCATCCAGCGACGATTATCGCCGCGTCCTTTTTGCTTCGCTCCCATTCATTGGATCGCCGGAAGCTGGAGTTTCCTGGCTTTGTTACGAAGGCGGGCCGGTGGCGCCGTCGCAAGTAATGAACGAGACCGGGACCTTGTTCCTGATTGGCCTATGCGGGTGCTCCTCGTTGTAGTATCTGCGTCAATCCTCCGACTTTTCCGCTGCGTCGGCAAGCGTCAGGAACCAGTGCAGGTTGAGGCATCCTGCACGGAAGCGCCCGTTGAACCCTTCGATGTAAGCGTTGTCGGTCGGCTTGCCCGGCCTTGAGAAGTCGAGCGTCACTCCCCTCGTGTAGGCCCAAAGGTGGAGATCCCGAGACACGAATTCGGTGCCTTGATCAACGCGGATGATCTGCGGATAGCCGATGACGGGGGACATGTGAACCCCCACCAGTTTATGGGTATACGGCCTAGAGAATGGTCCCCGTTGCGTTATCCGTGAACAGCTCGCCATCACGAATATAGCGGCTGAGCATTGCATCGCTGGCGTGCCCGGTTTGCTGCCTGATCTTCCATGACGACGCTCCGGCCTGAACGGCACTGGTGGCGAAGCCGGCACGAAGGCTATGTCCCGAGAAGCCTTCGGGATCGAAGCCAGCCGCTGCCAAGCGCTCCTTCACCACGATTGAGACGGCTTCTCCCGACAGACGCTGATCCCCGACGCGCCCATGTCGGGTTATGCCCCTGAAGATGGGGCCTGCTTCAATGCCGGAGGCTGCGGATTTCGCTGATTCAGGACAGCCGTTTCGCTAAGTCGTGGACACTCATTTCGGAAAGTCGCGGACAGTTTTGG
>LAZR01001480.1_pt1 | contig 14853 bp, 11 predicted proteins | sample 329461 | NCBI WGS metagenome assembly LAZR01 (sample SAMN03002196, study PRJNA259156) | marine sediment metagenome | biome: sea floor; feature: Hydrothermal impacted sediments; material: marine sediment; isolation source: Loki non-amplified sample from Loki's castle hydrothermal vent sediment ...
GCGATAATCTGGGTGACCCGGCCTTCGACCTGGATGACGACGGCGACGCCGACGAGGACGACATGATCTTTCTGATCACGAACCTCGTCGAGTTGCAGGATGGTTCGGGCCGGGTGGGTACCAAGCGCGGCGACTTCAATCTGGACGGCTTTGTAGACGGCACGGACCTGGCGCTGATGAAGACCGCGTTCGGCCAGCCGGGCCAGAACTATGCCGACGGCAACGCCAACTGCGACGCCTTCGTCGACGGCACGGACCTGGCGATCCTGAAGACCAACTTCGGCTTCATCGCCACCACAGGCGGCGGTGTGCCCGAACCGATGACCATCGGCCTGCTGTCGCTTGGTGGCTTGGCCCTGATTCGACAACGACGGAAGTAGACGCCCGGCTGGCGCCGGCGTCTCGATGGTCCAGACAACGAAGGAGAATGTAGTGAAAACGAAAACATTGTTATTGGTAACGGTTGCGGCGATGACGGTCTTTGCCGCTCAGGCTCATGCCCAACAAGTGTGGTACGATGAGCAGATCATGGCCGAGCAGGGCCATCATCACCTCTATTACACGCTGGCGACTCAGCCTGAAGTGATCCCGGGCGGCTATCGATACGTCATCGAGGTCTTCGGCAAACGGAACAGCGGCGGGCAGAACCATGCCCTGGCCGGGTTCGAACGAGATAACCTGCTGAACCTGTATGACATGGTCGGAGACTGGCGACAGCCGAATGACCCGCTCTTTCACTGGGAATACTCGCTGAAGGAGTTCTGGACGACCAGCAGTATCCGCGTAAACCCCGCAGATTGGAGCGCTCCCCCTTCGCAGTACGATAATTCGCCCGCCGGGTGGTTCGCAACCCCCCATCCCTGGGGCTACGACGGCCATCCCGTCCCCGATAGGACGGCGTTAAGCTACACCGGCATGTGGGAATACTACTATCCCATCGGCATCGCCGAAACCGGGGACGAGTATGCCACTGGGCCACTAGCATACGCTAGTGGGGGTAATCCGGTCGGCGAAGACTTCATGAATATCCCGAACTGGAGTTGGGGCTGGGGTAACAACGGCGGCCTGATGATGACGATGGTCCTGGAGTCCTCCGACGCCTTTGGCTCCGGCGACCTGAGATGGTCCCTGCCGGATTACGGCAGTGGGATCGACTGGGCTCCCATTCCGTACTCAACGCTCGTCGATCCTGACGGCATCCCCGGCAATGGTGACGAATACTTGGAAGAACACGTGACCTCCAGCTCGGGCTGGGCTGAGCATGAGGATGCGATCGACTTGATCGACACCCAGACGGACTGGAATACGACCATCGTCGAACTGATCGATCCCGACGGGACTCCCCTCAATGGCGACGAGTACTATGTGACTCGCGCGGCCAGTGACACCGACGTAGTCGACAAGGCTACGGATAGGAACACCACCGGCGCCGTGCCCGGCGGCCCCCTGTACGGCGTTCCCGATGGCGTTCTGGACGAGGATGACTGGATCGATACGTCTTCAGACTGGACCACCGCCGGCGCCGTGCCTGGCGACCCCCTGTACGGCGTTCCCGATGGCGTTGTTGACGCCGATGACTACCAGACCGGTCCGGACGGCGTCTATGATGACGTGTTGTCGATCGGCGTGTACGGCGTTGCTGACGGTGTCCTCGACGGCTCCGACCTACGAGCGGGATCGGACGGACTGGCTGACGGCGGCATCGACTTTGATGGCGATGGCCTCAATGACGTGTTCCATGAGAATTACGGCATCTACAGTGTCCTCGATGGCGGCTTCGTCTGGCCCGGCGACAGTATCACCACCCCCGGCGACTTCGACGGCGACGGCGATGTCGACGTCGACGATGTCGACATCCTGTGCGACAACCTGGGTGACGTGGCCTACGACCTGGATGGCGACGGCGACGCCGATGAAGACGACATGATCTTCCTGATCGAGACCCTCGTCGAGCTGACCGATGGCGTTCGCGTGGGCACCGAGCGCGGCGACTTCAACCTCGACGGCCTGATCGATGGGACGGACCTGGCGCTGATGAAGACCGCGTTCGGCCAGCCGGGCATGGGCTATGCCGACGGCAACGCCAACTGCGACGCCTTCGTCGACGGCACGGACCTGGCGATCCTGAAGACCAACTTTGGCTTCATCGCCCTCCCAAGCCCAGGCAGCGTCCCCGAGCCCGCCTCCGCGGCCCTAATGTTGATCGTCGGTGGTTTCCTGGTCCGGCGCAAGCGCAGGGCCCTTGCTTAGACGCGGCGCGCTACGGCGGACAGGCCGGCGATGCTGAGCTTGCTGGCGTTGGGCGGTGCGGCGATGTTGCAACGCCGACGGTCGTAGATCCGCCGGGGCGGGAAATAGCCTTCCGTTCTATCTGAGCATCAACGCATCGGGCGGTCCCAATGGGGCCGCCCGCTTTGCTTTCGGCCAAGCCAATCGGCTGCCGACCAATGATCTCGCTCGAAATTCCCCACCCCGCGCGGGTAGAATGCGCCCACATCATGAATACGCATGAATGGACTCGATCTCGCCCGCGGAAGCGCCGCAGCGGCTTGGCCGTCGCGATGGTTGCTCTGGCCTGCGGGCCGTGGGGATGCGGGCCGACAAAGCCGGGCCCGACCGAAACGCTCACCCTCAAATCCGGCATCGAGATGACGTTCGCCTACATCCCGGCCGGGCGGTTCCGCATGGGCAGCCCCGCCGACGAGCCCGGCCGCGGCAAGGACGAAACGCCGCACGAGGTGACGATCACCAAGGCCTTCTACCTCTCGGCCACCGAGGTCACCCAAAGCCAATGGCAAGCGGTGATGGACGACAACCCCAGCTACCTGATCGGCGACGATCGCCCGGTGGAGCATATCTCGTGGACCCAGGCGGTCGAGTTTTGCCGACGGCTATCCGAGCAGACCGGGCGGGCGTGTCGCCTGCCGACCGAAGCCGAGTGGGAATACGCCTGCCGCGCCCGCGGCGGTGGGATGTTTTTCTTCGGCAATCGCGCCCGCCGGCTGCGCGCGTTCGCCTGGTACCAGGACAGCAGCGGCCTGGCCAAGACGCACGCGGTCGGCAAGAAGAAGCCCAACCCCTGGGGCCTATACGATACCTACGGCAACGTCCGCGAGTGGTGCGCGGACTGGTACCAGCCTTACCCCACCGAGCGGGCCCGCGACCCGGCCGGGCCCGACGAGGGCAAGCGGCGCGTGATTCGCGGCGGGTCGTGGGGCTACATCGCCCCGTTCTGCCGGAGCGCGCGGCGCGAGGCCGCCCCACCCGGCCGACGCACCCACTACGTCGGCTTGCGCGTCGCCATGGACAGGCACGTCGCTATGGACGCGCCCTGAGCAGCGGCCGCGGGGTTGTGGCCCCGAACGAATTGATATACAGTGACCGCCGCCGAACGGATCGGCCAGTGCGAACAGGGCAACGGAGGCCCGGGACATCTCATCGACTCGCCGCTTGTGCAGAAAGGGATCGATTATGAGCCATACCTACGCCATCACGTGGATTATCGCCGTCGCCGCCGCTGTTGCGATCGCCGGCTGCGCCGCACCCGACATCCAGGCCGGCCAGAGCGACCTGCCTGTGCTGACGCCCACGCCCGTCGAGCCGCAGCCCCCGGCCGATGACGCAGCCGCAGCCGCCTCGGCCGCCTCGCCAGCGCCATCCGAAGGCGCAGCCGCCCCCACCGAAGCCGACGCGTCCCGCCTCGACGAGCGCGCCTGCGCCAAGTGCCGCGGCAAGGGCGCCACGCCCTGCATCCGCTGCAACGGCGCCGGCAACGAGACCTGCGGGTTCTGCTGGGGCAGCGGCAGCGTGGACGTCCCCTGCCGCACGTGCAACGGCACAGGGCAATCGGGAGGCAAGACCTGCCCCACCTGCAACGGCAACCGGACCGTCACCGAGCAGTGCGACAACTGCAACGGCCGAGGCGTCATCGTCTGCGGCCGCTGCAACGGCCAAGGCACCGAAACCTGCACCTTCTGCAACGGCACCGGCAAAAGCCCGCTGAAATAATTCGGCGGCACGCCCAGAAGGCTTGAGGTGTGAGGCCTGAGGTTTGAGGGAACAACAACGGCGTTCACCACAAAGGTCACAAAGAGCACAAAGGGGGCCGGGTCTTTCAGGCCAACGGCCTGGGACCAGCCTGCCGGCTGGCAGGTTCGAGCCCTTCAGGCTCGACGTGATCCTCGACAACCTCGAAGCGGACAGGCCGCCCGGCCTCCAGACGGCCTTCCACACCCCCTGCCGCGACCTTGCCAACCGATTCGGCCGGCCGGACTGCAACAAGCTCTACTCCCCCGCGGATATCCTCTCCCGCTGGATCCACCTGTCCGTTCGCGCTGGGTGACGCTCGCAGCCTCGATGCACCCCGGCGAGTCAAGGGGGAGGAAGGGGTGAGGGCGGCCATCCTTCGGACGGCTTGAGAGAATCTTGGCAGCCGGGATTCTCGCGTAAGCGATGCTCAGCATCGCGACTGATGCACAGCATCACGTGAGTTACGTTGTCGACTTCAGGCTGAGGCAGGTCGCCGTTCCGGTCAAGCAGCCGAGCCGCGCAGAACGCGGAAGGACTTGAAAGCGTGGGCATATCCTGTAAGCTCTTACCCAGGGCTGGGGACCGCAGGAACCTCGGGAAGGCAAGGTCATGACGCGAGATCGACGTAGGTTCAGAGCATACTATGAAAGGTGGAATTTACCTCAGGACACGCAGACGGAATTCCCCCGGTTCAAGAATCGGATTCTCGCTGCTGTCGATCATTCTGTCGGGCAGTACATTCTCAATCATCCGGACGTTACGAAGGGCTTTCTCTTCAAAGTGGGCGTTCGGCAGCCTGTGGCCTCCACAACTCTCGGTCTGTTCGCCGCCCTGACGGCATCCGCGCAAATCACGAAGGCGATGAGCAGTGCGAAGTCTTTCGCCGACAATGGTGTGTACCGAGGACTGGAAGCGACCAAGACACAGGGGGAACTCATTCTCGCGCTCCAGTGCCTCTTCTGGTGTCTCGCTGACAGCGGGTCCGGTAAGCTGCCAGTCTTGGCCGCGGCAGTTAAGACGGCCGTGGACACGAGCCCTTTTGCAGAGATCGCCGTTGCGGTGCGAGGCAACACGGTGACGCTCTATCCAAGAGGGGCACGACTCCTCGACGATCACGTCGTCGAGGACACACTCGCCTGGCTTCGAAAGCACTACGCTGCCGCGAAACACTTCGAGAGCGCACTTCGCATCTACCTCGCCAAGAATGCTTCACAATTCAGGAATCTTCTGGATGAACTGCGAGCTGCTCTTGAGAAACTCCTACGCAGCGTTCTTGGTAATCGAAAGTCCCTCGAGAATCAGGCAAGCGTACTTCTACCATGGCTGAAGGATAAGGGCGTGCATACCCACGTCAGGGATCTTTACCGTGATCTGTTGAAGCACTTCACAGACTATCAGAATGCTGCAGTGAAGCACGGTACCGGATGGGTCCTTTGCGAGGTTGAGTACATGATCTACCTAACAGGGACCTTTATGCGGATACTGCTCGTCCTCAACGGTGATGCGGAGGAGGAGTAATTGGGTGAGGCCATGAAATAGCTTCGATCACGCGTTCGTGGCGTTTTCTCCGATGACACTTGCAGATTCATCCCATTCCTTGCCAAAGGAACTGGCCCGTCCACGGGATACCGCCTTCTGGTATTGAGGGATGATGCTTCGAGTGATCTCACGAACGGCGTTCGGGCTTTTCAGTTCGCGCTTGTAGTCGAAGGGAGTATCCGATTCGTCTCGTTCTCTGACCTCAGCGTTCAGGTCTATCACGATGTCCTTGACTATGCGCGCGATGCAGTGTGTCAGCCGCGCGCGCCCGTTTGCTTGACATATGAAGCTACTCGGGTCCAGGCAGAAAGACTTGCCTTGGTCGTCGAGTTCCAAAGCCTGTCTTACAAGATAGAGCAAGAAGTACCTGGTCAGGCGGTATGAACCGAGCAGCTTGTTGTCAACGTCTCCCAAGGCCTGTCCGATCTGTGAGTCGATGTCTACAACTCCTACGATTCTGTGCGCATTGACCTCGGGCCGCGCGAATATGCGAGCGTGCAGTTCGTCAAGAATCTTGTACCCCTGGTGGCAAGTCCAAGGTTCCTTGAGGTCAAAAGCAAGAAGTAGCCGGCCTACTTCATCGTTGTCGATCGATCTGGCGGCCTGTCCCCTCTCTCCTCGCTTGATTCTGTAGAAGATGTCGCCCTGATACTGCGAAGCAAACTCGTTCTGAAGTCGTCGTTGAATAGTACTGTTGGACTGCAAGTCCCGGGCGCTGATTGGATTCTGGTTATTGCTATGATGAGTGATCTTCTCTGCCAGTTCATGGTCGGGAGGCAGTTGGATCAGTCGTGCTAGAATCCTCAGTTCGTCAGTGATCTTGCCCTGATGATCGTAGAGGCTCGTAAGGCTCTGACATCCGTTTACAACGGAGTATTTGGCAATCTCGATCTTGTCGTTCTGTTTGACAAGCTTCTCACAGAGAATGGTCAAGCCGTTGTGATAGAGAAGGAAATTCTTGTGCTCATCGGCGTCATCTATGCTCTTGCCGATGTCCTTATTGACCTTCGTTCTCCCGAGCGAACCCCGTACGTTCCAGGCAAACAGTTCATTGGAGGCGATTCCATCGAGAGCAATTAGCTCATTCGCCTTGAGAGGGGCAAAGACGACACTTACGTCGCCGATCTGGTAGTGGGCGCAGTCAAAACCAAACACATCAAAGGTGACAGGAGTCCCAATTGGAGCCGTCGGCCCTACTGGTACGTACCGGGCTTCGAGCTCAGACTTGTCGAAAACTTCTATATCGTCTCGTCCATCAAGGAAAGTCCTCGCGTTGTTGTCTTGGTTGATGTTCGTGAGGAATATCCCTCTGACGACAAATCCATCTTCCACCTTCTTCGCTACGTTTCCGCTCAGAAGAAGGCTGGCCAGTTCGGTGTTGGTGGTGGTGTTTGCGAGGTCTTCTATACCTTCTGGACTTGTCAATTGTGACAGTGTGCCAGCGAATTCCTTGAGTTGCACGTCGCCAAGGGTCCTCTTGTGATTGTGAATGAGCTTACACTGAAAGACATCCACCGTTTCTAAATTGTCATCAATGTAGACGGCGTCAATGCCCTTGTCGTCAGGCCCATCGCAGACTGCGTCTTGGGCCTCTGTCTCATCGAGACGGTAGAAGTGCTGAAGGAACCAAAGAAGGAACGCGTGTGACTCTGTTCGCCCAGGCACAAGGCAGCCTGTCAGTTCTTGTAGGAGTTCCGGGTAGGTTAGGTCAATTGTCTTGGCCATGGTTCCTGCTCCCCATATCTCTAGTTGTCCATGCTCGAGTTTACTGCGAAACAACAGCTCCGACGTTCCAGAGCTCACAGGAAGCTTACCACGACCTGCTGGGCCTCTCAAGGATTGGCCCCAGACTTGATGCAGCCGGCGAGGGGGGCTAGAGTCTTCGGCGGACCCGAGGGTCGCGTTCACACGGAGACAAAGCCATGGCGATGACGAGTAAGGAGCGGTTGTTGACGGCGCTTGGGGGGGGGAAGCCCGATCGGCTGCCGGTGACGGTGCATCAATGGCAGGGGTATCATCTGGATAAGTACCTCGGCGGGATGAGCGATCTGGAGGCGGCCCGGACGTTCGGGCTGGACGGGCAGATCCAGTACTTCGAATCGATGGGCCAGTTCTGGCTGGTCGATGCGGATTTCTCGAAGTTCTCGACCGAGACCTGGGGCGACGAGGTCATCGTCATCAGCGATGCGCCCGACAGCCGCGTGAACCATCACATCATCCACACGCCCGGCGGCGATCTGACCTACAAGACGGCCGGCAACCGGCAGACGACGTGGATCACCGAGTATCTGGTCAAGACCGACGACGACGTGGAGCTTGTCCGCAAGTACATGCCCGTGCCCAAACTCGACCTGGCTCCCATCGCGGCCAGGCATGACGAGATCGGCGATGACGGCATCCTGCGGGGGTTTGTCTGGGGCGATCAGGCGGGCTGTTGGGCGCACGCCTGCTGCATGATGGATATCAACGACCTGATCCTGCGTGCGGTCGATGAGCCCGACTGGGTGCACGCCGTGCTGAAGATCCTGCTCGACAAGAAACTCCAGTTCATCGAATCGATGAAGGGCGCGGCCTTCGACCTGGTCGAGACGGGCGGCGGGGCCGGCAGCTCGACGGTGATCTCTCCGAAGCTGCACGAGGAGTTCTGCCTGCCCTACGACCGGGCGATGCACGACGCGCTGCACGAGCTGGGGTTCCTGACGACCTACCACACGTGCGGGGGCAACTTCGGCATCGAGGACCACATCGTCGCCAACGGCTGCGACGCGTCGGAGACGCTGGCCCCGATCTCCGTGGGCGGCAACCAGGAGCCGTGGGACTTCGCCGCCAAGATCGACGGCCGGGTGGCCCTGATCGGCGGGCTGGACCAGTTCAACACGCTGACCCAAGGCCCGGCCGAGACGATCCGCTCGGCCGTGCACAAGCTCTTCGAGACCTGCGGGCCCAACGGCGGGTATGTGTGCTCCCTGTCGGACCATTTCTTCGAGACGCCGCCGGCGAACATCCAGGCCTACGCCGACGCGGCGAGGGAGTGTGTGTATTGAGAGCAGGTTTGAGGTTTGAGGCTTGGGGCCGAAGGGCCGAAGGGCCGTCTTGCTTAGCCCAGGGCGAAGTCGTGAGCGTGAGCGCGGCGAGCAGTCGAACGGCGAGCCCTGGGGAATGGACCGGCCAATGGGAAAGTCCCAACGGGACGCCTTGACGAACTCGATAGCGCTAGCGGCTGGGATGCGGTGGCCTCAACGATGGTCTCAAGCACATGGTCGACAAAGCCAAGACACCCCTTACGGGGCTTGCCGCACCGCAATACCGACGACAACCCAGGGCTTGGCCTGACGGCCTACGCCCTGGGCTAAGCAAGGGACCCCGTTGGGGCCCAACGATCAACAAGGCCAAGCAAGAGCGGCGGGACGGTCCCGATGTGCATCGGGACGCCGCGCGATATGCAAATGAAAACGGGCAGGGAGTTTATTCAGCCCTGCCCGCTTGGTTTGAGATTGTCACATCCCTGCTACTTCCGCCGCTTCAGCAGCGCCAGGCAGCCGACACCCAGCCCCGAGTCACGCTCGGGACTTCCGCTTACGCTTCAGCAATAAAGGAAGGCCTGCGGCCGCCATGACGAGAAGCGTCACCGGCTCGGGAACAGCGGCGCCATAGCCGTCGCCGAGGTAGGTCACGCCCGTCAGGAACCATTCAGCGTCGCCGGCAACGAACCTGTTGGGCCCTCTGCCGTTGCCTCTACCGCCGCCGTTGCCCCCCCCACCGCCGCCCTTGATGCGGTTGGAGTACAAGGCGGTGACGCCGTCGATGTCGTCGGCCAGCAGCGTGCGTTCCGTGCCGCCGTAGAAGCTGGCCATGACCGAAGGTTCGCCATTCTCGTGTCCCAGGCCGATGGTGTGTCCGAACTCATGCAGGGCGACCGTCTCGAGGTCGATGAGCAGATTGGGCAGGCCGTTGAGCAAGTCCACGTCGGCCGCTTCCCCGTCGTTGGTCCAGTTCCAGGCATCGTTGAAGAAGACCTCCGAGTGCCACTGCGGCTTGCCCCCTCCACCATACAACTGCCCGGTCCACGTCACCGCCAGAACGTAGGGCGAGCCGAAGTAACTGGCCGGCAGCCAGCCACCGACGACGATGTTGGCGTACCGCCAGTTGCTGCTCTGATCGAGCGTGCCGGTTGTGCCGTTAAACCACGGCGGCCCGCCAGAATCGTTCGGCCCGTCAAAGATATCGTAGTTGCCGCCGTCGTCGTCTTTGAACTCGAAGTTCAGATTGGGCGCCGCGGCGACATCGTCCCAGGTCCCAAAGGCGTTGAGCAGCGCGGACTCCACGTCCACAGAAGCCAGATCGGCGGTGAAATCGCTGGCATCCAGCACGGTCGTTACGGTCGTGCTCTTGTTGATGTCGTCCCAGCCGCCGGCGGCGCCAAGGTTGGTGAGCTCCCAGGCCAAGGCAGGGCCCGCGAACAAGCAGACGGCAATGACGACGAGAAAGAGTTTCGGGGTGCGCATGATCGGTGTCTCCTCTTCTGGCTACGGACCTGACAAGATTGGCATTCGCCCGGCTCCTCGCCCACCGGGTGGGTGAAAGATTATAATCCCACCCACAGTCCATTACAAGATAAAGACGACCGCAATTGTTGAATTAATCACTATATGGTGAGGACAGGCGCCAGGAGGGCAGACCTAGCCAACAGACGGAAAAATCAGAATAATCTCGCAAGAGTGAGGCCTGCCCAGTTTCGGCCCGCGCGGGGGGAGCACCCATGGGGCCGGAGATGCCAATCTGCCGACAATGGTAAGTCGTGTTGTTACATATGTTACGTTTCCATTTCCCTGTAGCGCCGCACCCCTGACTGGGTGCTGACAGTCCGGACAGGCTTGCATGGCGAATATAACCAGTCTAAGAAATATCCCGAAAAGTCCGGTTAGACTCTATACAAGAAGGCCATCTGCCTGTAGAATAGTCGGGTCGAGCAAATGGAGTGGCATGTCGCGTCTATGGACGGCGCAAAGAGAGAGATGGAAGGAAATATAAGATGAGGGTTGGTACAGTTCTTGCGCTATGTGCGATACTGGCGCTATCCGGCGTAGCTCATGCTGAATTGGTGGGCGTGGTCATTACTCCTCCCATCCTGGTGACGTTCAATGCGGAGGTCAGCTATGACGCCGACGGCGGGGGCGGGGGCCACGGCCTGCTGACGGTCTACGCGTCTTTCGATCCGTGGGGCGCCTTCACGTCACAGCAGGACTATTCGCCCGATGGAATCGTTTCCACCGAAAGTCCTCTGGGCTACTTCTTGCTGACAGCCGAGATCGACAAGACGACGTTGGAGTCTGTCAGCGGATCGGTCTCGGTGTCCTCTGACCGAGGCTGGGACGGTTTTCTGGATGGGGACCTGGACTTCAGCGGCGGCGACCTGGATCCGTGGGAGCCGGGCGAGCGCGCCAATTCGACCAATCTTTTGGAGTTCGGTTTCGGCGGCTACGGCCTGTTCGATTTCCTTTTCGACGATGCCACCGGCGACCTGGCCAAGCCTGAAGACGGTGGCGGGCTGACGGTGATTGTCGATGGGCAGTTCGACGGCAGCGGCCCGTTCTCGCTGCCGGCGGGATGGGATACGTTTCAATTCGATTTCCAAAATAGCGGTGCGGGCAAAGCTGATGTTCCCGAGCCGGCAACTGTGGGGTTGCTGGCGGTGGGCATAGGCGCGCTGATTCGCAGACGACGTCGTTAAGCGCCCAGGCACACTGCTTGACAATTTCAATTCGGTAGGCAGAAAGCGTTTGGAATGGCGAATTCGCCGCCTACGATGATGTAGTTCCGGTGCAAGAAAGGAGGCCGGGCTCTATTGGACGAGTCCGGCCTAACTTGCATTAAGCGAGCATGGAGGTGCTCAGTTCTTACGGTTGGAGGAGTATTTATGTCTAGAGACATGAAAAACCTGTTCAACAGGCCAGATGACGCTTCGGCGGCCCCTGTGCCTCGCTTCGAGCCGCTGGAGGATCGGTTGTTGCTGTCGGGGTTGCTGGCGTTCAATATGGAGTTCCCCCAAGGACCCTACGACGCCACGGGCACCGTGACCTATGATGCGGTGGCGCAGTCGTTCGACAGTGACGCCACGCCATTGGCGTTTCGGTTTTCGGCGACGTCGGCCCGACCCGTGGTGGCGCCGCGTGACTTCCAGTTGCACATCAAGGTCGACAACGACGGCAACCTGATTGGCGGCGTTGCCGGCGACGACTTCCGCATCGAAGGCCAGATTGACCAGGACGGCGACGGCATCTTTGACTTCGACGGCGTGCTGCTCACCGGCGAGATCCTCGAGTTCGGTCATCTCGACAGCGGTTCGATCACCGACCAGTACAACTTCCGCTTCCAGGCCACTGGCGGCGACCTCGTAACAGCCGGCTTGTTCACCGGCAAGGACATCGGCGTTCGGATGACAAGTCCGAACTCGACGTTCGAAGATGATTTCATGGTCGACTTCGGCGGCAAGGCCCAGGGCGTATTCGGCGCCATTGAGCCGCTGGCCGCGCCCCCCGATGGCAGCATCTCCGGGTTCGTTTGGGAAGACTTCAACAACGATGGCGAGATCAACTTCAATGAGTACGCCATCGAGGGTGTCACCGTCGAGTTGACGGGCACCGACGATCTCGGCAACGCCGTGGACCTGACCGACGTGACCGACGAGGACGGCATTTACGCCTTCGTGAACCTTCGCTCGGGCACCTACACCATCACCGAGACGCAGCCGGCCAACTACGCCGACGGCATCGACGTGCTGGGCGAGGTCGAGGGCCAGCCGATGGGCGCCATCGGCGACGACGTCTTCACGGAGATCACGCTGGGTCTGGACCAGGACGGCGTCAACTACAACTTCGGCGAGCGTCCGGAAGCCGGGGCAACAGTCACCGCTGGCCAGACAGCCACGATCGGCTTCTGGCAGAACAAGATCGGCCAAGCCGTGTTGAGCTCTGTCAATGAGGGCATGGGCGACTGGCTGGCGACGACGTTCCAGAACATGTACGGCATGAGCAGCGCCGCCGATCTGACCGGCATGACGAATGCTGAGGTGGCCTCGGTCTACAAGGCCAAATTCCAGGCCAAGATCAAGGGCATTAAGCTCGGCACCATCGACGGTCCGGCCAAGTTCGATAGCCAGGTGATGGCTACCGCTTTTGCCGTCTACGTGACCAACAGCAATCTGGCCGGGATGGCTGCAGAAGCCTTCGGCTTCCTGGTCGATGACGTTGGCCTCGGTGGGGCCACCTGGAACGTGGGCGATGCCGGCGAGGCATTCGGCGTGGCTGACGGCACGGAGATGACCATTCTGGACCTGCTGCTGTACACCAATGAGAAGTCGTCGGTACTGGGTATCTACGACATGGACACCGTGTTGCGGACGCTGGCCAACGATATCTACACCGCCATCAATGAAGGCGGCGATATCTAGGCCGACGCATGCTGTTGAGACGTAACGTGTCAGCCCGATCGCATCGGGCTGCGCGATAGCGATAGAGCGGGCCGACCCGCAACGGTCGGTCCGCCTGCATGTACACGCGGTCGGGCGATAATCTGATCGCACACCGGGCCGCGGACCGATTGCAGACGCCGCACCGCACGCGAAAACGGTCTTTCGCACCGCATGCGAAGACCGTCTTTAACGACGACCTTTTGGACACCAGAGCATTTCTGCCCTTGTGGACATAGCCCATTTGTGGTAAATTATTGAGCGCAGAGCGCACGTTGACACAAAGGAGCGAGTTCGGCAGCCGGCTGTTCGCGAGCAAGGAGGCGTTGCCGCACGTTGCGTTATTAAAGGACGAAAGGACCCAAGATGTCGATCCTTTTTGCGCGGAGCAATCTACGAATCGTTGCCGGCAGAGCCGTCATCGCGTTATGTGTCGCGCTTTGGGCTAGCGCCGCGATGGCCGTCGTCGAGGGCGAGACCGATACCAGTCCGTTCACCCAGTCCGGCGGCGATTGGGAGGGCATGAACTGGGACTATGTCGGGTCGGTTAACGTCGGCAGCGCCGTCGCCGTCGGCCGACGATTCATGCTCACCAACCGCCACTTCACCACACTGCCCGGCCACACCGTCACCGTCGAAGGCGTCGACTACACCGTCGAAGAGGCCATCGACGCGCCCGCCTTTTTGGGTGAACTTCCCGATCTCCGTCTGCTGAAACTCACCACCCCCCTGCCCGGCTACTACAGCCTCTACGACGGTGTGTTCGATGGGCCCAACAAGGACCTCATCGTCGTCGGCACGGGCTACTCCGGAACGATCAACGAAATCGACAGCACCTGGACCTGGTCCACGTCCACCAGCCGGGAGAAACGGTGGGGAACCAACGAGTTCACCAAGTTCGTCTGGAAAACGTCCGGGGATCTCAAATCCTTCGTGATTCAGGTGGATTTCAACTTCGGCGACACGGCCTTCGAAGCCGGCATCGCCGCCGGCGACAGCGGCGGAGGGTACTTTTTCAAGGACGGCGGCGAGTGGAAGCTGGCCGCACTGCCGGCCTATGTCGGCAATCTGTCCGGATCCTGGCCTCCCTATAACATCAGCTACGGCATCACCATGTTTCTGTATGCCGACTGGATCCGTGAGACAGCCGTTATCCCCGGCGATTTCAACGACGATGGCTTCGTCAACGCCGACGACATCGACGTGCTGTGCGACAACCTTGGCGACGGCGACTTGGATCTCGACGGCGACGCCGATGCCGACGAGGACGATTTGATCTATCTGATCGAGAACCTCGTCGAACTGCAGGACGGCAGCGGACGCGTCGGCACAAAACAGGGCGATTTCAACCTCGACGGGCTGGTGGATGGCACGGACCTGGCCATCATGAAGACCGGCTTCGGCCAAACCGGCCTGGGCTATGCCGGCGGCAACGCCAACTGCGACGCCCTCGTCGACGCCACCGACCTGGCCATCCTCAAGGCCAACTTCGGTTTCATCGCCCTCGCAGGCGGGCCCGTGCCCGAGCCGGCGACAATGGGCCTGTTGAGCCTCGGTGGCTTGGCGCTGCTGCGACGTCGCAAGAAGTAGTACGCACAACGACACAACGGAGACGTAATAACGGGCGGCCCTCATCGGTCGCCCGCTCCTTGTGCTGACCGGCATGGCCCGGTTCAGAAGGCGATCTGCAAGCGGATCAAGAAGATGTCCGCTGCGTCGGAGGTCAGCGGCCCGTTGACACAGCTTCGAATATAGTTGCCGCTGATCCGCATGTTGGGGTTCAAGTACCAGTTCAGTCCGACCGTCAGATCTCGCAT
>LAZR01001481.1_pt1 | contig 14849 bp, 13 predicted proteins | sample 329461 | NCBI WGS metagenome assembly LAZR01 (sample SAMN03002196, study PRJNA259156) | marine sediment metagenome | biome: sea floor; feature: Hydrothermal impacted sediments; material: marine sediment; isolation source: Loki non-amplified sample from Loki's castle hydrothermal vent sediment ...
CGGTGGTGCAGCGGTGAGAAAACGGTTTTCATGGATTAGATACCCGGATGTTTAAGCGGCGGATTTTCAGCTATTGTCAGTTCGGTTATGGTTACGGGTATAGAGTGTCGATGCGGTGAAATCAAGAGATCGGGTATGAGCGAACAGCATTTTGATGTATTAATTGTTGGCGCGGGGGTGTCTGGCATCGGCATGGCCTGTCATTTGAAGCGGGAGTGTCCGGGCAAATCTTTCGCCATTCTGGAGCGGCGTCAGTCGCTCGGAGGTACTTGGGATCTGTTCCGCTATCCCGGCGTTCGCTCGGATTCCGATATGTTTACCTTCGGCTACAACTTCCGCCCGTGGACCGGTGGCAAGGTGTTGGCCGACGGTGCGGCTATCAAACACTACGTGAGTGAAACCGCGAAAGAGCATGACGTTGCGAAACATATCCGGTTCGGACTCGGGGTAAAAACCGCAGACTGGTCGAGTGCCGATGCATGCTGGAGGCTGACCGCACTGGACGAAGCGACCGGCGAGCTGAAAACCTACACCGCCCGTTTTCTGGTTGGTTGTACTGGCTACTACAATTACAAACGGGGCTATAAACCGGACTTTCCGGGTGAGAAAGATTTCAAAGGGCGGATTGTTCACCCGCAGCACTGGCCGGAAGATCTGGATTACACGGGCAAAAACGTTGTGGTGATTGGCAGTGGGGCAACAGCGATTACTCTGGTGCCAACCATGGCTGAAACAGCGGGCCATGTGACCATGCTGCAGCGCTCACCCGCCTATCTGATGCCATTGCCATCCACCGACAAAATAACGCTCGCCCTGCAGAAGGTGCTCTCCCCCAAGGCCGCCTACCGGCTTACCCGGGCTCGCAATATCACGATCTCCCGATGTGTGTACCAGCTTTCCCGCCGGTGTCCAAACCTCATGCGCCGGCTGTTCATGAGCATTATCAGGCGCCAGGTGGGTAGCCAAACTGATATGCGTCATTTCACTCCGGATTATAATCCCTGGGATCAACGTCTTTGCGTGGTGAAAGATGGTGATCTTTTCGAGGCTTTAAAAGCGGGCAAAGCGTCCATTGCAACCGATCATATTGAGCGTTTTACCGAAACCGGCATCCGCCTTAAATCCGGCGAGCACCTGGAAGCAGACATCATCATTCCGGCCACCGGCCTGGATATTCAGATGCTTGGGGGCATAAAACCAAGAGTAGACGGCCAGGACGTGGTTCTGAAAGACAAGGTTGTTTATAAAAACGTGATGGTTGAAGGCTTACCCAACGCGGGCATGATCTTCGGTTACACCAACATCTCTTGGACCCTGAAAGCGGACATTGCCAGTGAATACCTGTGCCGCCTGATCAATCACATGGATCGGCGCGGCCTGCGCGTAGCCGTTGCCAGAGATGCCGGGAACAGTCTGGGTGAGGAGACGGTTCTGGGCTCACTGGATGCGGGTTACATACGGCGAGCCCAGGATCGACTCCCTCGCCAAGGCACCCACGGCCCGTGGAAATCATCCCAGAACTACCTCAAAGATGTGAAAATTCTACGTTTCGACCCGATCGAAGACGGTTACGTAGAGTTCGACGGAAAGAAGACCGTAGCCCGGGGAAGCGGCCCCCGTGGTTTTCTCAGGCCCTTGCGCTCGGCGCTGTTTGGCACCTGAGTAAAACCAGGGCGCAGGCTGAGCTGCGCCCTGTCACGGCTAGTCTTTGCCCAAATAGGCCGCCCGGATATCGGCCCAATTTTCCGCCTCGGTGACACGAAGAACCTCTTGGGAGATCTGGGCCCGCAGCGGGCTGCCGTTTGGCATCGCCAGCGCGTACAACTGTTCTGCAAACACACCGGGAAGAATGGTGAGCTTCTGCTTGCCCATTTGCAGGTTCCGATACTGCATCAGAGCACGGTCATACACGATGGCGTCCGTTTCGCCGTTTGCGACCGACATCATGGCCGACGTCAGGTCCGGGTATGTCTGGTAGCGAACGCGATGTTCCTCCAGGTAGCTCTGGCTCTCGGTATTGGCAATGGTAGCCACCACACTGCCGGGCAGATCGTCTACGCCCTGAATGCCCGAGCGCAGGTTGCTCACGGTCAATGAGGAGGTGATAGCGGCGGTAAAGCTGGCGACCATGATCAAACCGGCAAACATCCACACCACCCCAATCAATCTGCCCGGCAGTGATACCGGCGCTTTGTCACCGTAGCCTACGGTGGTCATGGTGACGGCTGCCCACCAGAAACTGGAACCAATACCCTGTGCTGCGGAGCCCCCGAATTGTTCGGGGTTGCGGCGCCGCTCAACCAGCCATAGCAGAAAGCCAACGCCCAGAAGCAAAGCGCCCAGTGCGAGAACGGCGCTGAGGAATTGCCAGCTGATGAACGCCTTCAGGCTGCTGAGCAGGCTTTGGTCTGGCACGGGCGGTACGGCAATAGAAAGACCCGTCTGATAAAAAGGATGGCTGAAATCAAACCGGGCTTCCCGGCCGGCCGTCATGGTCAGGGCGCCAACGGCCACATCGATATCGCCGCCTTCAACGGCCTCGAGCAGTTCGTTGAAGCTCATTGGAATGTATTCAAACTTCCGCCCCAAGCCCGCTGCAATTTCGTCCCACAGATCAATGCTAATGCCTTCCCAGCGGCCATCATCGGTTGCAATAACAAAAGGAGGGACCTTGGTGATGCCGACTTTCAGAGGTTGTTCCTGGGCGTGAACCTGGCTGGAAATAGCCAGAGCGAACAGAAAAATACAGGACAGAATTCTCTTGAACATAGCTTTGTGCGGCCCTTGAAAGGGTTGCGCTCCTTGTTAGCGAATTTGTTTAAACGCGAAAGTTGTAGTTTTACGTACTAACACGTCATTAGATCAAAATATGTTTCCGATTAATTGTCAGGCTCCATTCCACCCTTCGGGTGGTCTACTATAGGAGCCACACGTCATAAAAAGGACACGAGCGATGCGCATTTTCCGGATGTTTGTTTTACCCCTTACTTTATTGTTGTGTTCCGGAGCGGCTTTGGCTGCCGATGGATTGATTGTGCTTGAAAGTAATCATAGCGTAGCGGCCACAGCGGATAAACTGGAAGCGGTTTTGAGCGCGAACGGCATGAAAATCATGAATCGGATTGATCATGCTGCCGGCGCCAAATCGGCCGATATGAAACTACGACCCACAGTGCTCGTGATTTTTGGCAACCCGAAAGTAGGTACGCCACTGATGCAGTGTGCGCAGAGCGTGGCCGTGGATCTGCCTCAGAAAGCGCTGATCTGGGAGGACGAAAGCGGGCAAGTTTGGCTTGGGTACAACGATCCTGAGTATCTGAAAACCAGACACGCCATTGAAGGCTGCGACCCGGTGTTGGCCAAAGTGAGCGGAGCACTGGCGAAGTTTGCCAAAGCGGCGACTCACTGATCAGTAAAAAGTAAGGAAGCTACGGGTATCACCATAAATGCGGATACCCGACAAAGGGTCGAACCCCTAAGATCCCTGTTTTTGCTTAGGAAGCCGCCGTTGCAGCTGATTCGCTCTGCTCTTGCTTACATTGCCCTCGTGGCCGCTATTCTCGCGCTGTTCCCCGGTATGGCGGGCCTTGGCGCCGGTGCGGTGAGCTTGGCCGTGATTCTGGGGTGGCGCGATATGCGCCGTGTGCCCAAGGCCGTTTTTCTCGCAGCCGGGCTGGCTTTGGTATTTGCTTTGGGGCGCGATCCTGGCTTGATCCGTTCCGCAGCCGCCAATATGAGCCGCCTTGCGGGTCTGATCCTGGCGGTGATGCTGTTGTCTTCCGTGCTTGCCCGCACCCGTGACCTGCAAAAGATTTCAGCCAGCCTTTTCGGCGGCGAGCCGCTTGCCCGCTATCTGAGCCTGTCGTTCGGTACTGCTCTGGTTTCCATACCTCTGAATTTTGGTTCTGTGGCGGTTGTGGGCAGCCTTGTGGGTGAGCGGGTGCGCAGCAGCGGGGACTCGCCGGCTACCCGCAATGCAACCCGAGCGGTGCTGAGAGGGTTTGGTGTATCGCCCACCTTTTCTCCGTTATCGATTTCTGTGGTGCTCACCCTGACACTGCTACCAGGACTTAGCAGCCTTGAGTTGCTGATATTCACCGTGCCGTTTTCCGCGGCCCTGGTGCTGTGCGGGTTGATCTGGCGTGAACCCGAAACGGCTCAGGAAACGAGCATGGCGCAGAGCAAAGCGGGCTGGGCTCCCTGGTTGCGGTTTGGCGTTCTCATCCTGGGTATTTGCGCGGGTGTATTTGTGTTCAGTCATCAATACCATCTTAATTACGCGTATTCAGTAACCCTCAGCTGCATGAGTGCGGTGTTTGGGGCCAGGCTTTTCGCTTGGTGCCGGAAAACAAATCCGCCGTTGGTCAATATGTCCAATGTTAGCAATGAACTGGCCATTGTGGGGGGCTCTGCGTTTATTGGGTCGGTCATCAGTGGAGCCGTGCTGGGACAAATCAGTGGCAACCTGAGTTTTCCGTTCTGGGTTTGGCCGGTCATAGCGGCCTGCGTACCCTGGGCTTATTTTACGGCGGGCCTTGCCGGCGTAAACCCGATTGTTATCGGCACTCTCACGGGAGGTATTCTCGGTGTTATCTGGCCAGACACTGCGTTGCTTGGTTTGGGTATTGGCATGGTAACCGGGTGGGGCGTTACCGCCTTTGGAACGCCCTTTGCGGCCAATGCGTTGATCATGGAGCGACTGACAGGCTACGAAGCCATGGATGCATCGTTTCGCTGGAATCTTCGGCTGTCTCTGTGCGGCCTCGCCGCGGCCAGCCTTCTGGCGGCTGGCGTTACGGTGGCTCTGCTGTAGGTCGCCGCGCGCGAGAATCCCCTATGGCTAATGTTACGAGCCTCTGTTACTGTTCGCCGCATCCTGCCTCTAGGGATTCCGCAGTTTCAGGCTTTCAGCCTTCTTGCGAACCATCCAAACGACCTGTCAGAGGACGTCACCCCGATACCGGCGCGTGACTGTAGTCGTCTTTTACTCCATGAATCTTCATGGCATCTGCCCGCATTCGCCGAGAACGGTGTTCGTTGAGGCAGAACAATCAAGAGTTGATCTTATATGAGTTTTTCTTCACTCGGTTTGTCCGAGCAGTTGGTCCGTGCAACCACCGATCAAGGTTATGAAACCCCGTCTCCCATTCAGCTTCAGGCCATTCCTGCCGTACTTTCTGGCAAGGACGTTATGGCGGCAGCCCAGACGGGCACAGGTAAAACAGCCGGCTTTACACTGCCCATTCTGCAGCGCCTGGCTGAGAATCCCCGCAACGGTAAAGGACCCCGCGTCCTGATTTTGACGCCGACACGGGAACTGGCCGCGCAAGTTCACGACAGCGTAAATCTTTACAGCAAATACGTTCCCACCAAGGCCGCCGTGGTTTTTGGTGGTGTGAAAATCAATCCGCAGATGATGAAGCTGCGCAAAGGCGTAGACGTGCTGGTTGCCACACCCGGTCGCCTGATGGATCTGTATCAGCAGAACGCTGTGCGCTTCAACGAGGTGGAAATCCTGGTACTGGACGAAGCCGACCGCATGCTGGATATGGGCTTTATTCGCGATATCAAAAAGATTCTTGCGCTCTTGCCAGCCAAGCGCCAGAACCTGCTGTTCTCAGCAACCTTTTCCGGTGAAATTCGCTCTCTGGCCCAAGGCCTGCTGAACAACCCGGTGCAGATTGACGTCGCGGTCAGAAATACCACCGCTGAGAACGTGGAGCAGTCGGTTTACAAAGTTGATCAGAGCCAAAAGACCGCTTTGCTGAGCAAGCTGGTGCGTGACAACAGCTGGGAACAGGTGCTGGTTTTTACCCGCACCAAACACGGTGCTAACCGTCTGACCCAGAAGCTGGAAAAAGACGGCATTACGGCAGCAGCCATACACGGCAACAAATCCCAGGGTGCTCGCACCCGGGCGTTGGCAGAGTTTAAACAAGGCCAGGTACGCGTGCTGGTTGCCACCGACATTGCGGCCCGTGGCCTGGACATCAAGCAGCTGCCGCAAGTGGTGAACTTTGAGCTGCCTAACGTGCCGGAAGACTATGTACACCGCATTGGCCGCACCGGCCGTGCTGGTGAGAGCGGACATGCGCTGTCGCTGGTAAGCGCCGATGAAGGCAAAATGCTTGCGGGCATTGAGAAGCTGATCAAGAAGCAGTTGCCGCGCAAGGAAGTGGAAGGTTTCGAGCCCAAGAATAACCTGCCTCTCAAGCCGAAAGCCAAAGCGGATCCGAGCAAGGCTCGCGGACGCAACGGTGGGAATGCTGGCGGAAACGGCCGTCCGGGGGCCAAGCCCGGTGGGCGCAGCAACGGTCGGAGCCAGAGCGGCAATGATCAGCGCGGTCGTTCAGGACAACGCCAGAGCCAGAGCGCCTGAAGGATTGGTTGTTCAACAAAGCGGAGCTTCGGCTCCGCTTTGTTGTTTTGGGCGTATCTGTTTTGGGTGTAACTGTTTTAGATATACCCGTCTTATGGCGGTCAGGCCGAGTCTTTTTTGCGGCCGGGGGCTGAGGCAATCGGAATAAACACATCGCGCACAGTGATCGGGTCGCCCTTGGTATTGTGTACCTGAACGGCCTGGATGGGCTGCCCTGTAGCCCGGTCCCGCAAATCGAGCCCGGCGTCATCCGGCGCCGGATTCCATTTATCACCCCACTGTCGTAAGGCAATAACCACCGGGAACAGATCCCGGCCTTTCCCGGTCAGCCGGTACTCGAAGCGCGAGCCGTGTTCGCCAACCTCCACTTTTTTCAGCACCTCGTTATCCACCAGGCGAGCAAGACGGTCGCACAGGATATTTTTGGCGATGCCCAGCTCCTGGTGAAAATCCACGAAACGCCGCGTACCGTGCATGGCGTGCAGCACAATAAGCAGGGACCACCAGTCACCCACCTGATTCAAAGCACGGGCGACGGAGCAATTTGAGTCATCAAAACGTTTTCTGGCCATAGGTTCGAGTGTACAGAATGGGGTTGCATCTTAAAACCAGATTAAATAAGGTTGCGTTAAGAAACCAAATTAGAAAATCGCAAATGCAGGAGTCGCGATTAATGACTATGAATCTGGGCCCAATGTTTGAACCCTTCACTACGCACAACCTTACGCTGCGCAACCGGGTTGCCATGGCGCCGATGACGCGCAATTTCTCACCCAAAGGCGTTCCTGGCGAGAACGTAGTGGCCTATTACCGCCGCCGCGCAGAGGCCGGTCTGGGTCTTATTATCACCGAGGGCACCACGGTGAATCATCCGGGTGCGAGTGGTTACCCCGACGTACCCACGTTTCACGGTGATGCTGCGTTGGCCGGCTGGAAAAACGTGGTCGATGCGGTGCACGAAGCCGGCGGCGCTATCTTCCCGCAACTGTGGCACGTGGGCTCAGTGCGCAAGGAAGGTTCAGAGCCGAATCCATCGGTGCCGGGTTTTAGCCCGTCTGGCCTGTTTGCGCCGGGAAAGCCTAATGGCAGGGCGATGAGCAAAGAGGACATTGACGACGTTATCAAGGCGTTTGCCGATGCAGCACAAGACGCCCAAGCCTTGGGGTTTGACGGTATAGAAATTCACGGTGCTCACGGTTATCTGCTCGACCAGTTCCTGTGGGAAGGCACCAATCAGCGAGATGATGAATACGGCGGCAGTATGGAAAATCGTCTGCGTTTCGTTGTTGAGATCGTAGAAGCGGTTCGTCACCGCGTAGGCCCAGAGTTTCCGATTATGCTGCGTTTCTCCCAGTGGAAGCAGCAGGATTACGATGCAAAACTGGTCAACAGTCCGGAAGAGCTTGAGCAGTTCCTCAAGCCTTTAGTAGACGCCGGCGTGGATATTTTCCATGCCTCAACCCGGCGCTTCTGGGAGCCGGAGTTTGAAGGCTCCAGCCTTAACCTGGCGGGCTGGACTCAGAAACTGTCTGGCAAACCCACGATGTCGGTTGGCAGCGTTGGCCTGACAGAAGATTTCATCAGCGGCACGATGGCCAGTAAGCAAGAGTCGGTTGAACAGTCGGGCATTGACGAACTGGTAGAGCGCATGAACAACCACGAGTTCGAACTGATTGCGGTGGGCCGCGCACTGCTGCAGGATCCGCAATGGCTCACCAAAGTGAAGGAAGGTCGGCTTGGTGAGGTGGATGATTTTGCCCGTAAATCTCTCACGAAGCTCTATTAAAGACGCTGTATTTCGGAAGCTCTACTGAGCCGGGACAGACTATTTCTGTTGTGTACGTTGTGTAACAGCACACCCCCATTGCCTGAGCGTATGATGGGGGTGTTTTTTTATGGGTAGAGTTTCACAGGAGAGACGGCAATGTCTTTGAAGAACAGTCTGTCAGTTTTGATGCTTGCAAGCGTGCTGGTGTTTGCCGGCTGCGCCACCGTAGGCAAGGATTTTGCCACGCACAACGTCGACCAGATCAAAGTGGATAAAACCACCCGCGCCGACGTTCAGGAAATGTTTGGTGAGCCTTGGCGCACAGGTGTTGAAGACGGAAAACGCACCTGGACCTATGGCAAATACCGTTGGTCTGCTTTTGGCGATGCCGAAACCACCGATCTGGTTGTGCGATTCAACCCCGATGGCACGGTCTCGTCCTACGTATACAACACCACGCAATAGAGACGCGGTTAAAGAGACGCGGTTAACAGGATACCCGGAACGCCCGGGTATCCTGCGCATCGCAGCCTGGATCAATCAGTCCCTCAGGCCGCTCACCAGTTTATCAATGCTGTCTTTGGCATCTCCGAACAGCATGCGGGAGTTGTCTTTGAAGAACAGCGGGTTTTCGACGCCGGAATAGCCTGTTGCCATACCCCGTTTGAGAATCACCACGTGTCGTGCTTTCCAGACCTCAAGCACCGGCATGCCCGCGATCGGGCTGCCCGGGTCTTCCGCTGCTGCCGGGTTCACCGTATCGTTGGCGCCGATAACCAGCACCACGTCGGTTGTCGGGAAGTCTGCGTTGATCTCGTCCATCTCCAACACGATGTCGTAAGGCACATGGGCTTCGGCCAGCAGCACGTTCATGTGCCCGGGCAAGCGGCCAGCAACCGGGTGGATACCAAAACGCACGGTCACGCCTCGGTCCCGGAGCAGCTTGGTCATGTCACTGACGCCGCTTTGAGCCTGCGCAACGGCCATACCGTAGCCAGGCACGATAATCACGGAATCGGCGTTACGAAGCTCCTCGCATACCTCATCAGCACTGGTTTCCAGGGCGACCTGATCATCACTGCCAACGGCGGCAGAACTGCTGCTGGTCTGGCCGAAGCCCCCGAGAATAACGCTGACAAACGACCGGTTCATCGCCTTGCACATGATGTAGCTGAGGATGGCACCGCTGCTGCCTACCAGTGCGCCGGTGACGATCAGCAGATCGTTGCCCAGCATGAACCCGATAGACGCCGCAGCCCAGCCGGAGTAGCTGTTGAGCATGGAGACAACCACCGGCATGTCAGCGCCACCAATGGCCATGATCAGGTGAATGCCGAGAACGGCGGCAACCACGGTCATCAATACCAGGGCGATAAGGCCCAAGGCCATGCTATCAGTGCCCAGGAACCAGGCGCCCAGCAGCACCGATATCAGCAACGCGGCCAGGTTCATCAGGTGCCGGCCGGGCAGGGTGAGTGCTTTGCTGTCGATGCGACCATCGAGCTTGCCGCAGGCTACCAGTGATCCGGTAAAGGTGATGGCACCGATAAAGATACCCACAAACACTTCCACCAGTTTAATCGTGTGCTCGGCACCCGAGGTTTGGGTCAGCGGTTCAATGAAGCCGGCGAAGCCGACCAGAACCGCGGCCATGCCTACAAAGCTGTGCAGCAGGGCCACCAGTTGTGGCATCTGGGTCATTTCCACTTTGTTGGCGATGGCAACGCCAACACTGGCGCCTACCAGCACTGCAATCACAATAGCCACAAGGCCACTGTCACTGACGTTGGCCATGGTGGCCACCAGAGCGATCAGAATGCCGGCCACCCCGTAGAGGTTGCCCCTGCGCGCAGATTCCTGATGGCTCAAGCCTCCAAGGCTGAGAATAAACAATACGCTGGCTACTACATAAGCCACACTAACGAGTCCTGTACTCACGGCGGTTCGCCTCCTATCTGCGGAACATTTTGAGCATGCGATGGGTAACCCTGAAGCCGCCCCCCACGTTGATGCTGGCAATCAGCACCGCCATAAACGCGATAATCCCGACCGCGGCGTTTTCGGCCTGAGCCAGGTGCAAAATCGCACCAATTACAATAATGCCGCTGATGGCGTTGGTTACGCTCATCAGGGGCGTGTGCAAGGAGGCTGTAACGTTCCAGACAACCTGCCAGCCAATAAAGCAGGCCAGCACAAACACCGTGAAGTGCCGCAAAAAGCTGTCAGGTGCGTGAGCGCCAACACCGTAAAGTGCCGCGATGGCAACAATCAGCACGGCGCCCTTGCCAATCAGGCTGCGGCGCTCGGATTCCTTGCGCGCAGCGGCCTTTTGCTCGGCAGAAGGCTCTTCAGTGCCAGGCGCAGGTTTCGGGCTGACCGGGGTTTGCGGCTGTGGTGGCGGCCAGGTGACTTCCTTATCCAGCACCACGGTCAGGCCACGAATAACGTCGTCTTCCATGTTCACCCGGGGCTGGCCGTCTTTATCTGGTGTCAGCTCGGTTAGCAGGTGGAACAGGTTGGTGGCGTACAGATCACTGGCAACCTTGGCCATGCGGCTCGGCAAATCCGTGTAGCCGATCAGCGTGACCTCGTGCTTTTCAACAATCTTGCCCGGTTCGGTCAACTCGCAGTTGCCGCCGCGTTCCGATGCCAGATCGACAATCACACTGCCGGGTTTCATGGATTTGACCATGTCCTCGGTGATCAGCTTGGGCGCCGGCTTGCCGGGAATCAGAGCGGTGGTGATGATGATGTCCACCTCTTTGGCCTGTTCCGCAAACAGGGCCATCTCCGCCTTGATGAACTCATCGCTCATCTGCTTTGCGTAGCCGCCGGTGCCGCTGCCTTCTTCTTCATCAAAATCCAACAGCAGGAATTCGGCGCCCATGCTTTCGATCTGTTCTTTCACTTCCAGCCGGGTATCAAACGCCCGCACAATCGCGCCCAGGCTGTTTGCCGCACCCACGGCCGCAAGACCGGCGACACCGGCACCTATAACCATCACCTTGGCCGGCGGTACTTTACCCGCTGCGGTCATCTGGCCTGTGAAAAAGCGCCCGAAGTGATTGGCCGCTTCGACCACTGCGCGGTACCCGGCAATGTTTGCCATGGCGCTCAGCGCATCCATCTTCTGGGCCCGGCTGATCCGGGGCAGGCTGTCGATGGCGAAGCTGGTGATTTTCCGGGCAGCCAGCTGTTTGAGAAGCTCCGGGCTCTGGGCCGGCCATAGATAACTGACCAGGAAGGCGCCTTCTTTTATCAGATCAGCCTCGTGCTCGCCCAGGGCCGGGTTTTGCATGGGAGGGCGAACCTTCAGAATGAAGTCTGCGTTGCTCCACAGCGAACGGGTATCCTTCGCGATGGACGCGCCAACAGCTTCATAGGCTTCATCGCGGTAGTGGGCAGCCTCACCGGCGCCGGTTTCAATTGTGACGTCGTAGCCCAACGCGATCAGCTTGTGCACTGATGGCGGTGTTGCGGCAACACGTCGTTCGTCTGTGAATATCTCTTTTGGAATGCCAATTTGCATGATGCAAACGTCCTCTGTTTGAACCTATAAAACCGATATGGGATTAAGACACACGGGTGCAACGTCAAGAATTCGCTCAGTATACGTTGTATTGCGTACGGCAGAAACCCGGATTAGAGGTGTTGCGACCTGAGTAGGTTCTGTTGCGTACGGCAGGAATCCGCATTTGCGGTTATGCTGCGCGCTTTTGCACCCGCCGGGATTTTTCGATGTTAGAGATGTTTTTCAGTACGTACATCAGCAGTACAATCCGCTTTCTGTTTCTGCTGGCGCCCTTTTTTGTTGTATCCATGTTTATTGCCCTGACCCGGGGTTTGCCGACTGCTGAAAAGTCCTCCATTATCCGCCGGGCCTGTGTTGCGGCGTTTACCATGGGCGTGATTCTGTTTTTTGCCGGCCCGCTGCTGTTCAGTGCCATTGGTATTACCCTTAATTCCTTCCGTATTGGCGCAGGTACCCTGCTGTTCCTGACCGCCATCAGCCTGGTCACCAACGGCACCCGCAATCACGCCACCGGCCTGCCGGATGAAGATCGCGACGATATTGCGGTTGTGCCGCTGGCGGTTCCGGTGATGATCGGCCCCGCCACCATCGGTGCTATTCTTGTTTACGGTGCTGAACTCAAGCAGGTATCGGAAGTGGCCGGTGGTTTGTTGGGCCTGATTTCCAGCTTGTTGATCCTGGCAATACTGCTGCATCTGTCGGGGTATCTGGAAAAAGTGTTGGGGAAAACCGGCCTCAACATTCTTTCCAAAATCAGCGGCCTGATTCTCTCGGCTATGGCCGCAGAAATCGTGCTGACCGGCATCACCGGATTTATTGCCAATATCTGAGCAAGACGTTTGTAAGGAGTTGAAATGTCCACCAACACCATCGAGCACAACCGCCGCCGTCAGGATTTCTCCGGTGTTGAATCCATCTGGCTGTTTGGCTATGGCTCACTGATCTACAAGGTGGACTTTCCGTTTCTTGAAAAGCACCCCGCATCCATCAACGGCTGGGCGCGGCGGTTCTGGCAGGGCTCTCATGATCACCGGGGCACACCGGATGCGCCAGGCAGGGTAGTGACCCTTATTGAACAGCCCGGAGCCATCTGCAAGGGCATGGCGTTCCGGGTATCGCCCAACGTATTTGAACATCTGGACGTGCGGGAAAAGAACGGCTATCTGCGGTTTTCCACAACCCTGACGTTCGAGAGCGGAAACCACGCTGAAGGGCTGGTTTATATTGCTACTGAGGACAATGAGGCTTTTCTTGGACATGCCCCGGACGCGGATATTGCCCGCCAGATTGCGCAGGCGGTTGGGCCGAGCGGCCCTAATTCCGAATACCTTTTCAGGCTGGCGGAATCACTGAGAACACTCGGCGATGAGTGTACTCATACGTTTGCAATAGAGGCAGCTTTGAAGAAAAACGGCTAAGCAAGAACGCAAGCTACGAGCAAGCAGCCGGAGGCGGCACACCTTCCGAAACTGTGCGTAGCCATGGATGGCGGAGCCAAGCGTACACGGACGTATTCACAGCGTGTTTCGGAAGGTGTGCCGCCTCCGGTTGCGTCAGGCTTCACCAATAGCCTCCTGTTTTTGTTGCCGAGCAGCAGGATTGAATCCTCGCGGTGGTGCTTTGCGTCTCTGATTCAGGCCAATCAGCACCAGTGGCACCACCACCATCATACTGCCCACCAGGAACCACCAGTCCGGCACTTCGTTAAACCAGATCCAGCCGATACCGACCGCCCAGATCAGACCTGTGTATTCGGCACTCGTCACTTGATTGGCATCCACTTGGCGATACGCCAGCAGAACGGTGATGTTGTAGCCCAGAATAAACAGGGCAGAACCGGCTGCAGTGAACAACATCTCCGGGTGCCAGGAGGCGCCCTGTTGCCATTCCCAAACAGCCAACAATCCGGATGCCGGAATAATCAGCAAATAGTTGAGAAACAGCTTGTGCACCGTGGTCTGATTCTTCGGCAGCTTGCGCACCATAACGGCGTTGATAGCCAGTGTGATCGCAGACCCCAGCGCGGCGATGGCTGCCCAGTTGAACTCCACCGGACGCAGGATCACGATGATGCCGGCGAAGCCACTGAACACCGCAAACACGCTCAGAGGCGAAAGGGATTCTTTGAAAATAAACACTGAAAACACCATCACCAGAATCGGCGCTGCATAGAATACGGCGTTGGCCGTGGCCAGCGGCAGATTGCTCAGCGCCACAATCATGCACAGCAGGCCCACCAGATGTATGTGTGCCCGCATTGCATGCACTTTGATGCCGGCAAACAGGTTGTTCCGGTCGATTTTGCGTGCCAGCGGCAGCAGGAAAACAAGCGTGATCAGGCAGCGTAGAAATGCAAACTGGAATATCGGAGCGCCCGGCTCCATGAGTTTGATAAAGACGTCCGAGACCAACGCCATGGCGTTGCCAAGCACAAGCAGAAGAATGGCGCTGTTTACGGTTTTGCCTGACATGTTCTTTTTCCCGATATCCGGATACGAATAAAACGCCCACATAGGAAGTGGCAGTCGTAGTTTATGTGCGCTTTAATATCCGATATAGTGATGTTTATTAATCAGGTATTAGAAAAAAAGATAATGAAGCTTCCCCCACTTAAAGCCTTGCCCGTATTTGAAGCGGTTGCCCGTCTCAACAGTTTTTCCCTGGCCGCACAGGAATTAGCGGTCAGCCAGAGCGCGGTGAGCCATCAGATCAAGCAGTTGGAAACCTATCTGGGTGAGCAACTGTTCTGGCGCAGCGGGCGAACGCTCGCGCTGACCGACGATGGCCGCCAGTATCTGGACGCCATCAGTACCGCTCTGCTGCAAATAGAGCGCGCCAGCGAACAACTGCTGGGGCATGAAGAATCCCGGTTGCGATTGTCACTGTTCAGTTCTTTCGCCGTGCGTTGGCTGGTGCCCAGGCTGCCGGACTTGCAGAGGTTGCACCCGCAGGTGGAACTGGCGCTGGAGATGAGCAGCGAAAATCCGGTGCTGTCAGATCGCGTAGCGGACTGCTTTATAACGATTCACAGGGATTCACCGGCCTACAGCTACGAGCTTTTGTACGTGGAACGGCTTTTCCCCGTGTGCAGCCAGGATTACTGGCAGCGCATCCAGAGAGAACTGGGGTGGGAGGCCGATGTAACAGGGCACGATGAACCTGTGCTGACC
>LAZR01001482.1_pt1 | contig 14845 bp, 34 predicted proteins | sample 329461 | NCBI WGS metagenome assembly LAZR01 (sample SAMN03002196, study PRJNA259156) | marine sediment metagenome | biome: sea floor; feature: Hydrothermal impacted sediments; material: marine sediment; isolation source: Loki non-amplified sample from Loki's castle hydrothermal vent sediment ...
CCCGCCACGAGCTCACGGTTGGACCACGCGGCATCCTCGCTGTAGAGGTCGATCGCGCACTTGATGTAGGAGTGCGGACCCCACTGGTGGCCGGCCCACCTGCCGGAGCAGTTGTTGAACCGAGCTTGCCGGTATACCTCCGAGGCCAGCCCATCAGCCAGCGCGGCCCCATCGACCCCGTAGTAGGAGCGGTTGTCGCAGAACGCGACCTCCCGCCCGCACGCCATCGCCTCCAGGGCCGAGCGTCCGACGGCGAACACGAGATCCGCATCGTTCAGCTGTTCCAGCACGACCGGGTAGGGCTTGTGCTTGATCCGGTGGAACCGAATGCCGCGCTCCAGACAGACCTCCGCCAACCCGGGGAGCTCGTCGTAGTTGCTGAAGTGCGCAATGCACTCGACCCGCTTCCGCGGCGGCTCGACGGGGTAGTAACGGGACAGGTCGATCGCGTTCCGGATCACCGAATCCTTCCACCCATCCCCCATGAGGTTGCGGGCGTGGCGCCAGTGGCGTTCGGCCTCCTCGGAGATGTAGACGTAGTGGTCGGCGCCGGCAACCGGTGCCTCGAGATCCACGATCCCGTGGGAGACGTTCACGACCCGTCGGCACAGCTTTCGGACCCGCCCGAAGCAGACGTTCGGGCTCACAATCCCGAGGTCAAAGAACGGCTGGTCGAGGTCCGGTACCATTAGCGGCTCCAACTGGTCGATGTGGAGCACGCTGTGGATTCGCAGCGCCATCATGTCCTGGCCCATGGGGCCGTCGTGTTTCCCGAACGCCACGACCCACACCTCGTGCTGATCCGCCCAGGCTGACGCGAGCGCGTGGCAGTACTGCTTGGACCCGGCGCGCTCCACCAGGTTCTGACACGTCAGTAGAATCCTCATTCCCCCTCCTTCAGAATGGCAACAGGTCCGGCGCTCATGCTTTCCCCTCCAGTGCGTGGGAAGTCTCGTACGTAATGCTGCCCGCTTTCTTGCCCTCGTCGGTGAAGCCCGTCACGATCATCTTGACGTAGGCGTGCGGCGGTTCATGCTCGGGACCACGGCAGCAGATCCAGATCTTCTTGCCGACGCGGTGCTGGAACCGGCACTTGGGTCGACCAAATCGCAGCAGCTCCAGTATGTAGTCCTGTGGTTCCTGCATCGTGCTCCCTCCGTTGTCCGCAGGCTCACGACCACGCCGTGGAATTTTGCCGTTGCTGGAAGCTTGAACCGGAGCATCCGTGTACGTCTTGTTTAGTTCGTCGGCGGACTTCCCCAGAACGTGCGCCAAGAGACCCCGTTCAACTTCAGTCATTTGAGCGCGCTTGTGGATGATCTTCGAGAGGCGAGTCTCCTCTATCCCCGCCACCTGGGCGATCTCATACTGGTTCCGACCATCCTCCACAATCAAAACCTTCAGTGGCTTGTTCATCCTCATTCCCCCTCCTTCAGCTTGGCAATGATGGCCTTGAGCCTTTGTGTTTCCTGTTCGTAGCCCCCCAGAGCGGCCACCGCTTCGGCTTTGAACTCTTCCAGCTGCTGTACCTCGTCGGCCCACTCGTCGAGCACATCGTCCAGTACCTGGTAGTCGGGACTAGTACGACACAGTGCAGCTTTCCTCCGCATTTCCCCCGACAACTTCGGATCAGTCAAGGTCTCTCTCCTTTGGTTTCACCCCTGCTCCGCAGAGCCGGGGGCTTCCGTCCCGGTTGACCTCAAGGATCTCGACCTCGAGGTACCTGTGCAGCAGGTAGTGGTGGTAGGCATCTCGGGTGAACCGGTAGTAGTCATAGATCCCCAGATCATCAGGATCTCCCGGCCCCCCCTGGGTGCCGTGGTGTCCATAGCCCAGTGTCGGGACCCCGATGATCAGGACGCCGCCGGGCCGCAGTACCCGTTTCATCTCCGCCACGGTCCTCCAGAAGTGGCGGTCGTGCTCCAGCATCGAGTTGCACAACACCCAGTCGAAATACTCGGCGTACATTTCCGGCATGTCGTTCGCGTTCACCACCACGTCCACGTTACCGCCGGCCCGACGATCGACTCCAACGTACTGTCCGGCATCGAACAGATCGCGCACGATTCCGTTCACGTTGCAGCTGCCTACCTCCAGCACCGTATGGTGTGACTGCACCGGGCCCAGACGATCCACCTGGGCCACAATGGCTTCCCGCTCATCGGGCGCCATGTCGGGGCTCCTCCATATAGAGCTTCGTTCCAACCGCAAAGTGCTCGACGCTCAGCATCAACACGCCGTCCTCGCCCAACTCAGTTGGCTCCTTCCAGCCATCTTCCGCCCCATACCAGTAGCGGCGACCATCGTCGTCCTCACGTAGCTCAATGTTTGCGGTCTGGTGGTTCACTCCCCTGCCCCCATAGCCTGGGAAGATTCCGTCCAGCGGAAGATGTCGCCTCCGGCATCCCAGCACTTGAACTCGTGGTCACCTTTGTGCTCGGGATCGAGGTAACAGAGCGGGGTACGTTCGTACCTCTGGCTCATCTCTCCACGTGACGGGTGACCACACGGCATCCCCGCGAGCTCCGCCTGATGGTGTTCCAGCATCCAGAGCGCGGCCGTCTCGAAGGCTCGAAACAGCATCCCCTCAACCGCGGCCCGGTCATCCCGGTCCAGCATCTCCCCGTAGAGGAACAGCATGGCCCGGAGTCCAAAGAGACTCGCGAGCGTCTTGGCGACCCGGTTCGGGTCCGGCCGATCTTGTTGCATCAGCTGGGCCCACACGGGCAACACCACCTCCTCCAGGGCTGGTCGCAGGGTGTCGGGATCCAGACTGATACCGTCCGGCAAGTCGATCCAGCCCAGTTGGACTAGTGCATCGTCCCACCGCTGATCCAGCTCCTCCCCCTCGAGGTTCATGACGGTGGGGATCATTCGCTTCCCTCTTTGGCCCGCTGCTCCAGCGCCTCCGCGAGGGCCGTCGATACATCCGACGCGATCTTGATCGGGATCCAGATCCCCTTGCGGCTCGGGAGAAAGTTCTGCGTCTCCTTGCTCCGGAAGTAGACCCGAATGTTGATCCCTTGGTGGCCGTTGAACTCGCTCAGGGAGATCCGGATGATCTCGCTCTGGTTCTTCGGGATGTCACGGAAAACGACCTCGCTACCTTCCTGCTTCTCTGCTTGTGGCATGCTGTTCCTTCCCCTCAGTGGGCCAATGAGCCCGTCAGTTGTCGGTACTGGCCCAACGCCATCACGTGGCACGGACCTTGGACTGCAGTGGAGCACTCGTCGTGCCCCAGTTCACACGTCTCGAGTTGTCGCGGTGCCGCCAGAGCTCGATCGAACGCCCGCAGGAACCGCAGCAACTCCAGCGCCCCCATCTTGTGCGCACTCTTCATCTCCCCCTCCTGTGGATCGAATTACGTGCATCCGCCCCAGGTCGTCCGGCACCTGCCGGATGATCTGACACAGCGGACACTCCGGTCCGGTGCACTCGATTTTCATCTCCCCCTCCTTCACTCACCCGCGCTCAGTTGACCGTGCAGGTGTGGTTGAGCTTGTCCATCGAGCCCTCCATCAGGCACCGGGGGCACGCCCCGCTGCTCTCCGTGATCGCGTACCACAGGCTCAGCAGTGCGGCCGCGGTCGTGGCCAGGGAGGCGTCCGCCACCACCGGCGACTCCATGATGTGCACCAGGAGGGAGTCCCGGACCTCCCCGAATTCCTCCCGCCGTACCTCGTCGGTTCCGGGCAGCTGGTCGAAATTGTCCATCTGGTCTTCACCCATCAACGCTCCTCCTCTGAGTAATCGTTGCCAAACAGAACACGGTCCTCCGCATCTTGACACCATGCCACGCGGCATTCCTCGTACGCCTCACCCAGGAACTCGTAGTGGCACGCGTCAGCCGCGAGCTCCCGGGCCACTTCGTACACCTGATCCCGCTGCTCCGGAGTCAGCTGCGGCAAGATGTCATGTATCGTCAACGGTACTTCCGTATCGCTCATCTCCCCCTCCTTACGCTGCAGCCGCCTTGCCGGCCCACCTGGCGTTGTCCGGCAGCACATCACGAAAGTGATCCGGTACCTCCCCCTGGCGCCAGAGATTCGTGGTCGTGATGGTGCGTCCATCGTTGGTCACAATATCGAAACGGCTACCGCCGAACCCTCGTGACGATCTATGCGCTGAGCTCTCCCTCCCGACGATATAGTGAGTCCCCTCGATCACCAGATGCGTGGGGCTGTCGATGGTGGTCACCCAACGCGACCAGAAATTGCAGCTGAAGCAGTGCTGATTCTCAACCATCTGAGAACGTGTTGGCTCCATGTAGGCCGCGCGGAAGTTTTTTCTGCGTAAAACACAAACACCGGTCTCGTACTCTTCGCTCATCTCCCCCTCCTTCATTCGCTCTACAACAGTGCCTGCAGTTCGTCCCACCGTAGACTCGCCTGACTCAGCAGCTCCCGCTCTTCCTCCTGCTGCATGTGGATCGCGTCCCATTTCTCACGGTCGCAGCACGACCAGACGTTTTTCTGGATGATCTGCTCGAGGTAGGCGGGCTCGAGCGCATCGAGCTCCCAACTCGACAGTCCAAACTGCTCGATGTAGCCGCCGGCACGTGAGTCCGTTAGCTTCGTCGGGTTCGGCGGTGGTCCGAACTCCTCGATCTGCGGCATGTTGAGCGCAATCCTCACCACCATGATCCCGACCCCGAACACGTCGACGGTTCGTTCCCGTAGGTCCCGCGTCATGTCGATGCCGCTCGGGTCGTGGTCCCCGAGATGGATCATTACGACTCGCTGCTCCGCGTTTCGATACCGGGCGAATCGTTGCGAGGCCCTCCACATCTCGGACTGACTCATGTAGCCCTTACAGGAGAAGAAGTCGACATCGAGTGGTCCGCAGGCTGCACCCACGACCCCCTCGAGTGCCTGCTTCTCCACCCACACCTCAACCCGAATCTCCTGATCGGCCCAGTGGTCCAGATGATACTGCTGCGCCATCTGGCCCACGATATCGGCCGGATCCTCGTAGGCATTGATGCCCATCAGACCCCTGCCACGGTCCTCAATCGCGTCCCAGTCGATGCGGCCGGCCAGGCGGGCATCGTTGATGATACCGCCGAGCCGCTTGTATTCAGTCTGCTTGTTCTCAAGCAGAGCCTGGGCGACAAACCGATAGTAAATCTGTCGGAGTGTCAGCCGATGACCATCAGCCATGTAGCGCTCGATGATTTCATTCGCCTGCTCAATCACCAGCTCGTGCGCCGCTGTGAACCTCTTCGGTACATAACACCTCAGCATGATCCCCCTCCTAGTTGTTCGTGACGGCCGGCACCCAGCACTCGTGTTCCTCGATGTGGGTTCCGCGATCGTGAAACACCATGGTGCGGTACATCCACTCCCCGTCGCTTCGCTGACCCAGTGAAAACACCTGAAGCACGGCCCGCGAGAGCCGCAGCGCTAGAGCTACCGATATCCCCTCGGCCCCGTCGTACATACCCCCTCCTAGTAGTACTGGTAGCTGATGTTCGGAACGCCGGGGTCCCAGCAGGCCCGACAATCCGCACACTGGTGGTCCTGCTGCATCGACGGGCAGGCGAACCCAACTGGCGGGCTCTCCCGGTGAACCGTCGAGGTCGTTCCGAGCCCCACGTTGATCGGCGGCTGGTCCCACCTCGCTGCCGACACCCGCACCACCAGGTTGTCCGGCACGAGGTGACCGTACTGCTTGATCAGCCCGTACTCTTTGGTCGGCAGGTAGTGGTGGACCTCGGGTGTCTGCCGGCACACCTCGAAGATCGCCTCGAGGTGCGCGGGGGACTGCACGTCCCCGGAGTCGTGCCATCGGAAGTATTTACTGCGTTTTCCCCGCTTCTCCAGGCTGGTGTAGTTGATCAGCGCCACCATGGCCTCGACCCAGCGCTCATCGGCAAGCCTTGCCAGACGATTCGCCAATACCTTCTTGACGTTGGGCCACCGGTAGTTGCCCCGGCGGGCGTAGCACTTGCTGCACGGACTATCCGGTACGAGCGCCAGCCGGGATCCCACGTTGCAGGCTGTCGCCGGCACGCTGTGGCTGAAGCCCGGCATCTTGGTCGTCCGGGACAATCCCCCGACTACCTCCCATGCCCACCGTAATCCTTTGGGCGGTGTAAAGCTCATCTCCCCCTCCTTTCAGCCCCCCTCAGGGCCAGGTCTTACACCACTAGCTCGAGCCGCTCCTCTACCCCATTGAGGACGATCCTCGGGTCGACCACCAGATAGCTACAGATCTCCCGGAACCACTCACTAGCCAGAAAATTTTCCGGCGGATACCTCTCGATCGCCCTCACTTGATGCAGCTGCCTCTTGTTGAGCCGGCTTCGGTCGGAGAACCGCTCCAGGTACTGCAGGTCCCAGATCGTGTAGGCCATGACGGACCGCCAAAGCTCCCGGCAGGCCTCTACCTCTCGGTGCTCCTCGGCGTACTCATCCGCCTGGGCCCGTCTGGGTTCCAGTACGGCGGCACTCACGCGGCACTCCTGACCACATCGTGCGCCCCATCGGGAAGCGGCGCACGGAACACCTGTCCGCGGAGACGCCGCTCATACTCTCCCTCGGGATGACCCGGAGTATAATCAGACCACCAGTAGCGAGTATGAACGAATCGTCCATGCTTATCGGGTCCGCTGTGGACCACGATCTTCTCGTAGGGCCTCAATGGCTCCCTCCCCAAAGGGTGAAGGCCGGTGCGTCTGAGATCACATTGTAGGGATTATCCCGGGCGCACTTCTTGCACAGCTCCACCCGCTTACCCCCCGTGAACTTGATCGTTCGCCTGTGGCGGAAGTCCCCGCCGCACTCGTCACACACCTCAGCGTGTCGCGTCATCAGTTACTCCTTTCATGAATTCGTCGATCGTTCCCTCGTAATCGCAATGCTCCCCGTCCTCCAGAATGCCGTCGCACCACATCGGGTCGTCGCCGATGTACGTGACCGCATCGCCCCCGTGGGTTTGCCGGCTGTCTCCCCGGCGGGTCTGGAGGGGGCTACACTGCATCGTGAAGTTCTCCTGTTCCCCGCACTCGGGACACCGTGCCCCGTCCAGGCCTTGGTAGTAATTACTCCCTTGGGGCTCGGGTTGCGAGGAAGTTCTCACCGAGACGGGAACTATCCCGAATGCCTCCGGGACCAGCGTGTGACCGTCCCACCCGTAGCCATAGACTCGGCCCTCAGTCTCATCAATCACATCCCCCTTCTGGTCGAGTTCATCGACCTTGAAGCCCAAAATCTCCTCGGCCCATTGGGCGTAGAGGTTGTCGGCGCGATCGATGCAATCAAAAGCCTTCCCGGCCGGCTCCTCCGCAGCCAGGCAGGCAGCCTCGGGGCTGGAGGCCTCGATCTCATCGAGCCGAACAAAGACGGTGCCGTACACGTACACGTCGTACTTCATTCCCCCACCTCCAGGGTCTCGGCCAGGTTCAGGACGGCCCCCACGAGACACTTCAGCTGATGCGTCGCTCCGCTCGCCGTCGCCATCGCTCCCCTCCCCGCCCCGGCCTCGGACTGCTGAAGGATGTCAACGCGCTCCTCGCGCCGCCGATCCCGGGCCGCCTCTCGAACGACACGCTCCTGCTTTGCTTGCTCGTATACCTCCATCACTCCCCCTCCTTCAGGGTGACGTCATCCTCTCCGGTGGCTGCCCGGATCGCGTCCGCCAGTTCGTCCCCCTCGTACCTCGTTTCAGCATCGAGGTACTTGAGGGCACGTTTCGCCTCGGCGACCAGCTGGTCGACCTCCCGACCGAGGCCATACCTTCCGCGGCTATCACGCATCACCACCCCACCCTTCGGACCAGTCGTCTGTCGGGGGTCTTCCAGGTGCCGGACTGGTGCGCGGCCGGCCTGGGGGTGAAGTCGATCACCCTCGGTCGGGCCGAGAATTCGGGCGTCAGCCGGTACTGGAACTCCTCCGGGTTACGATCGTGGGCGTGCTTCCCGAAGAAGTACTCGAAGGCATCGTTGAAGCTTACGAACTTCTTAAGCGGTTTCTTGCGTGGCCCCGGCGCATCAAACCACCTGCCATCACTGTCGGAATGCTGTCGGTACTGCAGTCGCCATAACATTTGTTCCCCCTCCTCTGCTCTCATATATTGAAATCGAAATCGCCCAATCGGGCTTTTGCGAAATCGTGCAATTTTGAAAAACACTCCCACTATTTCTCTATGCCGCCGACGCCGGCAAACAGATCGACGGCTCTCATCGCGGGTACGACCAGCTGGCGTGGATGTCGAAAGTCTCGGCGTGGTAAGTGATCCCGGCGAAGTGCTCTGCGAGGGTTCTTGCCACAGCCGCGTCGAGGCATCTACCGCAAGTGAACATCTCCGTACACTCGCAGCCGTGGACGCGCATCGGTCCGAGGCGTCGCTTCCTGATGAAGACATTCATGGCGTCACCCCGCCGCACACCAGGCAGTGCTCTCCGGGGTCCGGCGGGCAATCCGGGTCGTGGTCGCACGTACAGCTGTATGGAGACAGCTCCCCTAGGTGCACCAAGATCGAGCACGCATGACAGCACGCCATACCGTCCGGTTCCCTCAGGTCACAGCCTCCCGAGCCCTGGATGAACGCAGGGGCCCGGCAGCCACACTTCAGGGCCTCCACGATCTCCTCGTACAGATGCTCGGGGATCGTGATCGTACCGCCCCAGTCGTGTTCCTCTCTCGTGACATTCATCGCTCCCCCTCCTCTCGGAGCTCCGCCTCAGTAGCGTCGCACATGCTGCAGATCCGCGGCCCCGTGCAGGGCATCCCGTAGCGTGCTCGATAGGGCATGTGGGTATGGGGACATTCCTTCTCCCGCTCCTCCGGGATCTGATGGTTCTTCTGCTTGAAGCTCATCTCCCTTCCTCCCACATCCATCCCGAGACCCAAAGGTCATCCGCCAGCTCCCTCACGTGCTGGCAATCACTCTCGACAGACCTCTCGATCTCCTCGGCTTCCTCCTGGCTCTCGCACTCATCCCCCAGGAGCGTGATCGCGTTCGCCACGATCGTGCCCGCTATATCACGCAGCTCCTCCAGGAGCCTGCGGTCGGTATCGTTCATTCGAAGTTTCATCATCCCTCCTAGTGGATGTGGATCGTGGTCATGCCGGCGCCATCGGCCCCGCCCGCGACCTTCTGGATCGGTTCGGCTCCCTCGATCCGCCCCCCGTCGTCGGTACACGGAGCCAGCGTGAGCTCCATGAACCCAGCGTCGTTGATCTCGGCGCCGACGTCTTGGTCCTCATGCCGCCACCTGCTCGGCCGCCTCGGGATCGAACTCGTCCAGCAGCCCCTCGTACAGGACGATGGCCTCCACCACCTTCCCGTCGTACTCGTACCCGACGTCGATGACCTTCAGCACCAGGGCATTGGTCTCCGCATCGGCCGAGATCTCGTACCGGTACTCCTCCCCGACGTCGCGCGAGCCGGACGGGTGCAGGTAGGTGCCCCCGATCCCGTCTTTAAACGCGGCTACCAGCTGGGCCGCCAGGCACTCCATACCGTTGTAAGCCTTCGCGGGCGTGTCGCACCCGATGCCGTTCACCACCTGGCCGCCCACTCCCCACTCGAGCAGGTCGGCCCCGTGGCCGGTCGGGTAGCCGTCCATCTGCCGGTACATCGTGATGATCTCGTCGCCGGCGTCGTTCTGCACTACGGTCAAGCTTCTGGTTCCCATGTTCCCCCTCCTTTTCTGACGACCCCTCAGTCGTCGGTGTAGGTGTCGATTCCTCGACCTATCAGTATTTGTGCCCGCAGCTTTCCCCATGTCTGTACCTGTGCAGCACCGCAGCAGTCCTCCCCCAGAACCAGCGGGAGGAAGGCACTCACGAGCGCATCCGCGGCCCGGATTAAATCCCGGTAGTGGGCGCCGGCAAACTCACACGCCCCGCTGTCGTCCTCGAAGCGGGCACACTTGTCGCACCGCTCAATCTGTATAACCCCCTGGCCGTCCATAGATTCGAACCAGCCAAGGCAGTCGTCGCAACACCTCTCCCATCTGTCGACCACCATCAGGCGGCCTTGAGCATCTCGGCCGGCACGGCGACCTCCTGGTCCACGCGGAACCGTGCGCGGGGCGGAGCCTCAGTTATCCGACACACCACGCGCGTCTTGTTCTTCTTCACCACCTCGGCTCGGTACCGGGTGTTTCGGTCGGTCCACTGGACCGGGGCCCCGATCGTCAGGCGGGCCGTCGTACGTCGGCCGTCCCGCTTCCGTAGGTCCTTCAGGCAGTCCCAGGCGACGTCCGCGAACTCCTTGAGCTCGTCGGTATCGACGCTGTCATAGATGTAATCCAGTACTTCCTGCTTGTTCATCTCCCCCTCCTATGAGCTGGCCCAGCCGCAAAAGACCCACCCTGGATCCTGCCCGGGCTCGGTCGGTGGGTCCTGGACGCAGAGCGCCGGCCCCCACTTGTCGTCGTAGATTGCGGCCGCCCTCTCGACCGCAGCCATGTGGTGCGGCGGGATTTTGTCCTTCACGTCCCCCCACTCAAGCTCCGCGGACCACTTGAGGAACGTGTCGAGATCCAGGCCCTCCGGCACTCGTACCTCGGTGTAGTCGGACTTCTCCGCGATCGTGCCGGTGTAGCCGGCGTGGCCGTAGTCATACAGCGCTTGCGACACGCAGCGGTTGAACGCATCCTCCGCAGTCTCGGCGATGCACTGACTTTCAAACTGTTCAGCTCCCATGCTCCCCCTCCTTGTCCGGCAACATTGCCAGTCGTTCGTACACGCCCAACAGGTCGACGCGATGCTTCTCCCCTTCTTCGTCGAACACGCCAAACACTGTCGCGCTACTCTCTGGATCTCGCTGGATCTTCAGTGCCGCGGCGGCCGCTCTCTCGGGACTGTCGGCACTGATGTCGATCTCCCACGTTACAAAATACTCAGGCATCACTCCCCCTCCTTTGCCCGCCCCTCTCCCCGGAGAGGCGGGCTCGTGCACTAGATGGTGTTGAGCAGGGCCGACGCCCTCTTCTCGGTGTCGAGCCGGCTATCCGTGTGGGTCTGCTGGCGAGCCAGTGCGGTGCCGCCCTGCACGAGATCCCACACCGAGCGGGCCTCGCCCTCTTCCGCAGCCGCGGCCTTCATGACCTCACCACCCTGGGCCTTCGTGAAGCCCCGTTTCCCTAGCCACTCCAGTACCTCGTCGTCGGTGCTCCCCACCTTGGTAGTGATCGCCTTCTGGACGGTCGCGCGGGTCTCGTCCAGCGTGGCGGCCGCGTACTTCCGCAGGACCGCCTGCCCCTCCCGCTCGAACCTCTCTGGCGCGCCACTCGTGTGACGGATCCGGAGCTCCTTCACGTCCTGCGCACCCCAGACGATCCGGTTGTCGCAGACGAAGTTGTACAGGAAGGTCGCGAGCCCGAAGCTGGTCTTGCCCACCTCGCTGTTCCAGAGGAAGAATCCTCGGAACAACGTCTCGTGACCGTCGGTCCGGTTCGGGTGCGGCACCTCGATCGGGGTGGACTCATCCACCAGGAAGATGAAACAGTCCCGATCTGAGGCGTACAGCGTGGTGGCACGGCGCGGGTTGGAGCTAGCGTAGCTCGCCCCCGGGATCTTCCAGCGGTTGCCCTGCCGGTCGTTCATCCGCTGCACCATCTCGACCACCTTGTGGTCGTAGATGCGGCCGTACCCGCTAGACGTGACGGCACGGAATACCTGCTCTCCGTTCTGCGTCATCGTCATGGCCAAGCAGTCCTCAGACGGGTTCACCTCACGGAGCCCGTAGTTGATGCCATCGGCCGCGATCTTCGGGTGGGTCCGGATAGCCGTGCGGGAATCGAACTTGGCCTGCCGGCACAGCTGACCGAAGCTCCAGTTGGTCGGCATCGTGATCCCCTCGGGGGTCTCGAAGACCATCATCGACATGTCCTCTCCCTCGAGCTCGGCGAACCTCCCGTGGGCCGTGATCTCTTCGCTCCGGAGGAGCTGCACGTCCGATCGGTCCGCTCTCTCGAGCGTTGAGGCGTGGAGCTCTTCGAGCGACAGAAATCGCTCGTCGTCCGGCCGGCTCCACCACTGCTTGCTGGCCTCCATCAGGTTGGTCTTGCTGGACGGCGCGCCGTCCGGGTTGAACCCTCTGTACGGCAGGGCCGTGGTTTCCTCTGGTGTCGCTACCGCTGTTGCGTCCTGCATTGTTCCCCCTCCTGTTTTGGCAACGATTGCCAGCCCTCTACCGGCAGATGGGCCGCGGCCTTGTTGTTGTGATCGATGCAGACATCGAGACAATTGCCCCGACAAATTGGGTCCTCGTGGGTATCGTGGCCCCGGTACCATTCAGCCCGGGCAGCCCGCGTGGACCCGTTCGCGATCCCGATAGGCGTACCTCCTTCGCGTAGATAGATGATGCAGGGGAAATGGTGGTCCCCCGCTACCGTGATATCGTCCAGCACGAGTGGGCACCGGCGAGAATCCTGCTCCCGCAGTCCCCGGACGTTCCGACCGGCACGAAAGTTCTCCACTCGATATTTGAGGATCGGGAACCGGTCCAGGAACTCATCAGGCAGATCCACCAGGCCCTCTAGGGCTCCGTCGTACTGCGCTGCTGACAACACTCGAATGTCCGCCACGCCCAGGTCGGCGGCAAACTCCACACAGACCTTCGCTGTGGCGGCAGTCATTCTGGTGAACACCATCCCGACCGTCACGTAGGTCAACTTCGACAACTCGCGGATGTTGGAAGTCACGCGATCGAAACAATCCACCCCACCCGACATCCTAATTGCCCCCTCGCCCTCGTAGCTGTCCAGAGAGATCGAGAAGTCGTTGACCCCCAGGTCGATCAGCCTGCGGTAACGATCCAGAGTCGCCGACCCGTTGGTCGAGACCGCGATGTGCTCAATCCCTCGCTTCGCCGCCAGGGCCACCAGATCGTCCAGCCGCGGATACATTGTCGGTTCCCCCCCGGAGAACCGGATGGCAAACAGGCCCTGCCGGGCCCACCGGTTCACGAGTGTCCTGGCCTGCTCGAAAGGCATGAAGACCTCTCGCTCATGCTTCGGCCCCCTGCAGTAGGGGCAGTTGAAGTTACAGATATCCGTGAGGATCAACTCGCACCGCATCAACCTGGATTGCTCAGATGTGGTGCGGGCCCGTTCATCCGAGAGTGTGTAGAACCCAATCTCCTCGAGCTGCATCTCCCCCCTCCTTCCAATCTGCTCCTGTCCGGTGGTCGACAACCGTCTGCTGGCTGTCGGGGTAGTACCCCTGAACGACGAACTTGCTCATCACTCCCCCTCGTTCCGGTAGAACCCCACGAGTAACCCGTTCAGGTCGTTCAGGTAGACCTCGGGTTCCTCCGGGCAATCTTCCAGCCGGTCCACTAGATCTCGCAGTATCCGCACCACCTCCGGCGCGCCCGCCTGGAATGCTTTCGAATGTGTCTGGATCTCAATCCTGACCATCTCCCCCTCCTTAGATCGACATGTCGTCGGCTGCTCTGCCCCAGCCGTTCGCCACCATTTCCTCGTCCTCGATCACGACACAGAATCCGCTGTTGCCGAAATCGGATTCCCCGTACTCGCCGTAGTCCGCGGGATCGATCTCACCCGCCTGTACCAACTCCAGCGCGTCGTCGTGACTCTCGGCCTCGACCTCGTAGAGCCACTTGCGCCACCGGGACTCGTCCTGCACCTCATACACCAGGAACTTCATGGCGCCCTCCTGGCATCGAACGCCAACACGCGCTCAACCATGTCGCAGTCACCCACGAGGAACTCCGCATCGCAGCCGTGACACCAAGCCGGGCTGGCCTTGCCGTAGTCGAACAAACTTGGGTCATTTAGGTTCATCAGAACTGAAGCGCCGACGTCCCCTGACCCGCACTCTGGACAGCTGTACTGCTCCTCAGGTATCTCCATCTCCCCCTCCTTCGGTTAGCAAGACTTGCCAATCAATCCAGTGAGTGGATCTCGTATTTGTACGTGTCGACCACTACCTCGGAGTAGCCAGTCAACATCCCGTTCTCGACCGCGTGCTCCACCGCTCCCGCCAGATTCTCCTTCAGCATCTTTCGGTCGCTGACGGTGGCCTCGTCGTACGTAACCGTTAGTACTAGCTGTAGTGTCATCTTCCCCTCCTCTGCCCTCATATATTGGATTCGGAATCGCCCGATCGGGCTTTTGCGAAATTGGACAATTTTCAAACGCTGCTCAGATGTGGCAATCGATGCCAACCACCAGCGCGGCCGGATCGAGCCCCCGCAGGGTCTCCAGGTACTCGGCCTGCCAAGCCTCCCCCTCCTTCTCGTCCGCCACGCAGGCGAACCAGCCCATCGACCCCTTCTCGATCCACCGGTCCGTCAGGAGCGCGAAGGTTCGCTGGTCCGGGTCCTCTTCCACCCGGGCCAGTAGTTCCGCAACGGTGCAGATGTTGCGCTCGACCTTGTGGTACTGATCCCCGAAGTTGAAGCCACCCCGGCCGTCATCGATCGCCTCCACCTGGGCCATGAATCCGTCCCACCGGCCCCCGATGACGTACCAATCCCATTTGCTATCTGGGTTATATCAGGCGATTCTGGGTCTCGAAGTACGGAGCCGTGTGGGCCTTCCAGGTTCCCATCTCCACATCGACTCGCTCCCATATCTCGTCCAGCCGCCCGAAGTATTCCTCCTCCTCCTCTCGGGTCCAGTCGTCCTGCCAGGTCGCCTTGATGGCCACCCTGTCGGGATGCTGCTTGACCCGCTCGTTCCAAGGCTGTCGGAACACCTCGTCAAAATTCCCGAACTGCTCCAGCAGAGCCTCGTGCACTAGCCGGCTGACCCGCCAGCCGGCGCACCCACAGGGATCGTCGTACTCGGGTACGTCCCGGTTCTCGTCGTACCGCCACAGTACGTGCTCCAGGTAATCGTCGATCTGCTGATCGGTGTCGTATG
>LAZR01001483.1_pt1 | contig 14840 bp, 27 predicted proteins | sample 329461 | NCBI WGS metagenome assembly LAZR01 (sample SAMN03002196, study PRJNA259156) | marine sediment metagenome | biome: sea floor; feature: Hydrothermal impacted sediments; material: marine sediment; isolation source: Loki non-amplified sample from Loki's castle hydrothermal vent sediment ...
GTCCTGGATGAGCTTCGCGACGTCGCTTGCTTTGTCGGCCTGCTTGGCCAGCTCAAACCCGATCATCAGGCGCAGCGGATCGTCCGGCTTGACCATATCGGCCCGCACGTGGTCGGAGTCGTCTTCGATCTCCCAACCGTTGACCATCCAGTGAAACAGTACGTTGTGGTCCTCGGACGCCGGTTGCACATGCGCCAGTCGTAACAGATCCCGGTGGGACCAGCCGTCACGCTGTTGGTACTTGACCGCCTGGTAGCAGAGTCGGTCCGCTGGCTTGTCGTTGTACCAGCGACCGATGGCCCGCTTGAAGCCATTGCCGCCCAGACCACCGAACGCCTTGGCGTACTCGGCGAAGTGGAACAGGTGAGTGCCAATGCGTGCCACCTTGGGCAACACCCGGTAGGCAGCCGTCTTGGTCTCGGCATCGCCCAACTTCGCACACATGGCCAGTACGAATAGTGCCGGGTCGTTCTTGGGTGCCCGACCAGCTTGCGAGATCTCCACCACGGTTTTGACGACGCGCGGACCGTCCTTGTGGATGCAGCGGACCACGGCCTCGGAGGCCTCGATGGTCAGCTTGCTTTCACGGACGTAGTAGGTTCCGCCCTCGGTTCCCAGGATCAGGAACCGGTCGAGGCGACCCCAGTCGCCAACCTTCCAGCCATAGCCACCGGAACGCATTTTGACCTGAGAAGTCTTGGCCGCTGGGATCGGTCGGGACTGTGGTGTCTTTTTCGTGCTGAAATGCTTTTGGTAGTTCTGCATCGACTTCTCCAGACCTGGGCGCCGTAGCGCGGGTGAAGCCGATCGACCGGACGGTCATGCGTCGTTGGCCCGAGGGGCCAAGAAAAGACGCGATGAACGAGTTGATGGCGGTGGGGTGTCAAATGATAGATAACCCAATGCATTCGGTCCATCGGCAATTTTGGTAAATCCGAGCGAAGGCCCGGCCGCTAAACCGGACCCTCCTCGGGACGGGTGCCACATATTTACGGGATGTCTCCCGCATTTCGTTGACTTGCGACACCAAGCAAATCAACTAGCAGCCCATCAGCTGCTGTCCATACTGCCGCCCTAGCGGCGTTCGGATTTGGTGGAGAACGAGATGTTGCCTCTGGGGAGTTTCATTCCAATATGATAACCCAAAAGCTAACGGTCCTGTTCTTTCCTTCTTACTGAAACCGCATAGCGGCCTCATGAGAAATTCCTGCCCAATCGGTAGTTTCGTGTCTCGCCATCGAAACACCAGAGCTTCCAAGACAGCAGGCTGCAGCCGAGAAACCCCCGGCCAAGTTTATTGATGAACGTGTGTCCACCGAACGGTCCTCCGAAGAGATGCGATGAGATTCGAACTCACTCTCGGCCTGGCGGGTACGACCCAGTAGCCACTAGCCAGTGCTGCCGTTAACACTACACACCTCATAGTGGTGAACAAGGTGACGCGGTAGGGAAATTTTAACCGGCGCTCTTACCGCTGAGCTACGCTGATCGGTTAGGACCAGCGACGGGATTTGAACCCGCGACCTCCGGCGTGCAGTAGATAACCCTGATGCAGCGGTCCACCAACTCTCAAAAACTAAAGACGAACAAGTTTGCAAAACAAGAAACGCTCCGGCGCTCTACCAGTTGTTTCAATCTCGCGCAACGAGTCCAATGATTCAGCATCAAGTGGAATCTGCATTGCGTGTTGTATAGGACTATATACCCGCACCGTTGTCGATGTCAACAGTTTTTATCGCGGCCCCCACAAAATCTTCCAGCAGCGGAACAATAAAACCACAGCCGCTGCAGATGCAGAGCCAGACGCCGACCGGAGGAGCCCACGCGTCGGGCTCCTCGTCGACCGACAGCGACATCGGCAAGCCCTCGATGACGTGCGGGCCTTCGGGCGGTGTGAACCACGCATTACCACGGCACAGGGGACACGATAAACCATCGGGCCATCTGTGGCTCAGGTAGGCCTGGATGATTTCATCAGAGGTCATCGTCGTCCAGGTCATCGAAGTCGTCGAAGCTACCCAGTGAGTCAACTACGTCGGCCGTAGTCTCGTTGTCCGTTTCGGGCTCGTCATCCAGATCGTCTTCTTCGGACTCGTTGGTATTTGCCACTTTGGCCGGCGCTCCAGCCAGTTCAGCCAACAAGTCGGCGAAGACTGTTTTGACCTTCGGTACCTTGGCAGCTGCGGCCGACAGTACCGCACGAGTGAAGTTCCGGACGTACTCGGCACCGACGTCGCTCACAAGATAGCGCAAGCGCACCTGCGTAAGTGCGATGAAACAGCAGTCAATGACGAGACGTTGTGGGATGCGCTGCTTCACTTTCGGATTTTGGCTCTCCCAGGTGGCCAGGATGTCCAGCTCTGGCCGCATCGGTAGTTGCATCAGGTCCAGCACGGCATCGAACGTTAGGCCGTTCGAGGGAGCTATCAGGTTACGCACCGTTTCAGTCAGATCTTGGTGCTGTTCGTTTACGCCGATATAACCCAGCTGTACACCGGTCTTTAGTGCGTTGGCGGCCAAGACGGGCAGACCAAAGCTCCTCCCGTAGAACGTCACAAATTCATCGTGAGGGGCGGTGTTGGCCACGGTGGCGCGGATCAGCTTTTGCGGTTTGGGTGACGCTAATCCCCAGACATCAACGATCAGATTCTGCCCGGTGTCGTCTTCGCCCTCGCCCCCCACCCTAATGCCCGCTACCGCGATCAGCTGGTGTTCGTGTGGCGGTCGGCGGTTCCCGTTGGCATTGGCGACATAGGTGGCGCAGTGCCAGTACAGCGATGAGTGGGTCATGCATTTTCTCCTGAAGGTGGTGCGTTAAGGCGCGAACGCTCGTAGTTCTTTGGTCGAGATTCTGCAGTAGCGTTGTGCCGTTCGGGTGAGTGTCGCTTCCGACAGTTCAGCAGCGCTGTGGCCGGTGGCGTCGAGACAATAGGTATCGAACAGCGGCCCCAACTCGCCCTGTACAGCCTGAAAGAACATACGGGCCCGTGGGTCTGTGATGCAACGTACGAGATCGTCCAGAGGGCTGTCGTCCAGTGGTTGTTCTGAGGTCGTGGGTAGGAAATTGATGATGGCGACACCATCTTCTTTGCTGGGTGTGTCGAGGGACAACGCAACGGGCTGCCAGTCGTCTGCCCGCGAAGCCGAGAGATCCACGACGGTGGTACGACCCGAGCCTTTTCCCGTTTGGTACTGCAGCAGTGATGCGTCCGCTTCCTCGGCGGTGTCGAATAGCCGGCGGCAATAGATGTAGGCTGGACTCCGGCTGTCGAACTCGGCCAAGTAGTAGTCGCCTTTGCGGTGTTGCGGTGTCGTGTAGACCCAGACGTGCTCTACCTGATCCGCCGACACGTTGCAGTACCAGGCCTCGCGGGTCTCCGACCGCTGTTCCAGACGCAGCAGCGGATTTCGTTGGTCCTTACCGTGATAGATGGCAAGGTTCTTGACGTGGTTTGCAACGCCACGCGCCACCAAGGGCGTCATTTGTGCAACCGTCAGACCACGGACTTCGTAGTTGCGGATGATTTTGATGCCTTGACATGTGAGATCCGACCAGAAATCCTCTCGGTCGATGCTTCCATCATTGTTGTAACAGTAGCGAAGATAGCGTTTGACCAGATAGCGGGAGTAGCGTTCGATGTTTTGGACAGTTTGGAACACCTGGATGTCGCTAAAGCTACTGGGTTCTGGTTGCTCCCGCAACTCTAGCCGCTCCTCTAGTGGCAAGCCGCGGAACTGACGGCGCAGTTCGTCGGGGTCTAGTCCATGTTGCCGCGCTACTGCTTTGCCCGTCGGGTGTCCGCGCTGCGCTAGTGTCCAGAGGGCATGGAACAGAGTATTGCGGTAACAGCTGTAGTCGAACCAGTCCTTGGTGGTTCGGATGGCTATTCGCTGATGTGGTTCCAGCTGGAGGCGGTACAGCTGGCTGACGCCGCTGGCACCGCAGAGGCGGCAGGCGTAGCGGACGAATGTTCTGGTGACATCTTCGGGTGGTGTCGGTCTTCCGAAAAGCTGATGAATCTTGGCTTGGAGCACGAGGCCTCCTTTCAGTTAAATGTGTGGTTCCTGGCGACTATGTATTGGTCGCCAGGAACCACACCGAGTGAGTATATAGACTACCATGGGCGTCTATCCTCTCCAGGTTGTGCGGGCCGCTGAGCTTGGAGTAACTCAACGGTTCCGACGTCCTCTCGATCAGTTAAACAACCTTCATGTTGTGGTTGACTACCTCGTACCCCTACAGGATTGTTTACAGAGCCACGGTAGAGCGCCCGACTGAGGCGGCATCTGGCGGTATCTACATGTTGTTTAACGGCTACCAACTATCTTGCTCCTGTTGGTGATCTGGTCAACCTAGAGACTTTTTCAAGCCCCTTCCTTTAGGGAGGGGTGGTTGACTGTGGACAGTAAGAACAGTAAGAAATTTACCTTGAAGCAGCAGGATTGTCAAGTACTTTGTTGTGGATCGACGTAGTTGGACGTCATAATGAGAGCGCCCGCGCTCACCAGCGCTTCAATCTGGCGGGCAACGCCGTGCGTCCAGGTGGTTTCGTCGAAATAGACGGCCAGCGGTTGATCATCCTCGGTAACGCGTACGATATTGCCCGGCAGTGCAATAGGCGGTTTTTTGTTGGGTGCGCACCTGATTTTCGTGTGGATCAGGAACGCATGCACTGGTGTCGTGGGGCCAGCATCTGCCGTCAGGATGAGGACGCCAGTATGCACAAGGCTTTGGATCTGAACAGCCACGCCGTCGCTCCACTGCTTGGCAGTAACGTAGTAAGATAGGTTACGATCTTCCTCGTCGAAGATTATTTGGGAACGGTCGGCCAACGCGACATGTGGGTGATTACTGGTGGTGGACCGGACCAACGTGTTATGCAGAAATTCCGTTACTACGCGTGCAGTGCAGTCGAGTCGAGGAAACTCAAAGCCCGCTGGCTCGGTTTCTGGCAGCAGCTCATCTAGTTCGACTCGATAGTAGTCGTGGCACGGCAGTCCGGTCTCGTCGTAGCGGGAGTGTTTGACACCGACGATACCTTCTTCAAATGGCCACTCGTCAAAAACCACGTACAGCTCCTCCAGAGGCAACTCGTGCCGATCTGCAACTACGCGGGTAGCTTGTTGCAGCACCGACGTTACGGTCGACATTGCTTGCGTGAACTCCAACTTATTTTTAGGCAGAACATTCGACTCAGTCGAGCAGTCAGCGCCCAAGGCCCGTGACCAGTCGGTTCCGGGCATACGGTTCGGCTCCCACCGTGCCGCATCCACAAAGTCCGACGTGCTCTCGGTGTTGTCTTCTTCCTCGTCCTTCTCGTAGAAATCCAGCGTGTGGGTGGGGCTGCCGATGCTTTTACTAACAATTGCCGAGATGGAGGATGGATCGTGGCAGTCGCCAGAGCCGCCTTTGCGTGGTAGATTTTGTGTGGCCAACCGCTGTTTGTTCAGCAAAGGTTTCATCGCTACGAGGCCCGTGAAGCTACGTCGTCTCACGATCATGCGATACAGTAGCGCTATCAGCATCGGTAGCGCCAACACGATCAACATCAGCGCCGACCGCGTTCGCTTCCACGTCATCGGCCAGCTCCTTCATTGCTCCATCCCGACGCCGTGTCGTCGTAGCTGTCGGATGATCTGGGCTCGTTCGTCTGCCCACGTCTTTCGTCGGTGTTCCGATGAACCCGGTTCCGGTATCTGCGAATTCAGCAGTGTCAGCCGAGCCACCAACCGCCGCAGCCGGAGGGTCAGCTTTGCTTTGGCTTTCTCTTTTTTCTTATTCATAACGTTATCCCGAAGAAGTAGTTATCGATGTTTCTGTGCACCGTTTGTGCAATACGGGGAAACGACCGAGGTGGTGTGGTAACCCGGCGGATACGCCAACGAAGGGAGTAGTTTTTCACCTGTTGGTACGGCACCAGCCGGCCCGCGCGCATGTCGGTCGTGATTTTGAGCACCGGATTTGTCATGTTGTTCTCTGGACTTGCCTGTAGACTCGCCAGTAGGCTTGGTCCCAGACCTGCCGCCAGATTTGCCGCCGGACTTGCCAACGAACTTGCCGGGTTACTTGCCGCCGGACTTGCCCATGAACTTGCCGCCGGACTTGCCCACCGATTTGCCCGTAGACTCGCCCGTTGACTTGGTTCGTCATACCGTCTTCGCCAGGAAGCCACGGATCTCGGCAACTACCTGTTGTGCCATCTCGCCAGGCTGCTGCATCGCGTCGACCGCGACGGCGTGGCCTGGATTCTGTTTTGCCAGATCTAGGAAGTTGTTGCGTACTTGTCGACGGAACTCCAAGTCTACTGGGAACGTGCCTATGAATTTGGTGTTGGCGGTTCGCTTCGATAGTTCTTCGGGATCCGCGTCCAACAGGATATTGAGATCGGCGCGCGGGCTCTGCTGGTTGATGCCCTGTACCCACAGGGGATCACAGCGGACACTGTGGTACGCCAAGCTACTCCAGAGGAACCGGTCGTACACCAAGACGGTTCCGGGCTCTTGATCAGTACAGCGGCGCTGGTGTGAATCCAGACGACAGGCCGCGAACATCAACGCCAACGCCTGCGGCGGCAACTCGGCGCCTCGGCGCATCAGTTGTTGAAATGCGGCCCCGACGCCATCCTGCATCTCGTGACCGAACCAAAAATCACGTGTGCTGTCTTGCAGATGTACGCGGCAGTTTCGGATCACCTCGGTCTTGCCGACGCCGTTGATACCTTCAATTGCAATGATGGAGTTGCTCATCCGATCCTCCAGATTTGCTCCCAGATCTGATCATGTACTCGTCGCCAGACCTGCCGCCCGGTTTGCCCGTAGACTTGCCCCCTGATTTGCCACCGGACTTGGTACCGGACTTGCTGCCGGACTTGCCCATGAACTTGCCAGTCGACTGGTCGTCGGACCTTGTTTGCTATCGAGTTGGTCATCTGGTCTGTTCCGGCCATGCCCACAGTCGCACGGCGGTGCGCGGAGCATCGATCAACACGTGGAAAACCGCGAACCGTGATCCACGCAAAACACGGTTCGCGTCGTGCCACACAGTCGTGGTTACTCGCCGCCGCAGCCATTGCTCTGTTGTTTCCCACAGATTACTTTGCACGATAAAGTTAAGTTGTTTCGTCATGTTCGCCAACACGTTCCTCATACGCCGGACAATCTTCCACTTGGCGTACGGCGCCCAGGTAGCGAGCTTGTGCCATCAATACATCCACGTCTTCTCGACGTAGCCCAAGGTAAGAGTGGAGGGGACTGCTGTGCCAGGCTACCATGTCGAAACGGTCCAGCCACCACCCCCAGAAGCGCTGCTGCGCTTGGTGCTCAAAGCCATAGCGACGGTTGTCGAATTGCCGTCCCACCAGAGCTTGCCGCCGTCGTATGCAGTTGCGGTACAGCGGGTTATCGGTCGCCGCGTGTCCCAGCCGAAGCAGCCAAGATTTCATGGAGTACCTTTCTACCCAACCGGCGTTTGATCTGTCGAGGAAGACTGAACACGCGTAAACTCCAGAACGTGTTGTCGGCTTGGGTGCGGACTTCTTTGTTCGCCGCATTCGCAATGGTATGTCCGCACTGACCCATCACCCGCAGGCCTACTCGGGCGTCATGGTTGGTCATGGCTGTACCAACTTCCGCAGCTTCTCCAGCGAGAACTTGTCCCAGCCGCGCATCTGGATCAAGGCGCTTCGCCTGCTGTGGTGCTTCTCTGCCTGTTCGTACCGCAGCCGAGGTTGGTGCCGGTCTGCCAACTGGTGTAGGAGGTCCATCCGCTCCTGCTTTTGTTCCGCCTGTCTGCGCCCAGTTGCTTCCTTGGCCGTTTCTTCACGGTCACCCAATAGCACTAATACCGGTTCAGCGCACGTACCGCAAGTGTCATCGTATTGGCAGGCCAGTCGAATGTTGTTCAGTTCCCCGAGTGCAGAGCGTAGCTGTAATCCTTGGAGGAAGCCGATCAGTTGCTGCACCGTACAAGTATCCTGCTCTACGGCGGCGTATATTAGCCCGTCGGCGCGCCAACGGTCTATCTCGATAGTCTTTTTCATGGCTTCTTGGCTTTCGTCTTCTTCACAGCAGCTGTGCCGCCGTAGTTGGTATTGGCCCAGCCGACGCCACCGGGCTTCAGAACCACCGAGGACCGGCTGATGATCTGGTGTGTCGGACCGCCACACTCCTCACACTCGGGTGCGTCGAAGCGCTCCGTGTGCCGGCAAGCTTTCTCTGTCATACAACAACATTCGGAGTCGTCGCAAAGGTACTCGTATAGGGGCATCAAGAATCTTCTTTCGCGTGCTCTTCAAACCAGCGGCAAACTTCCAGGAACTTTTGACGTGGTCCCTCGTTGATGTCGCCGTGAGATGTCTTGACAAACGAAACCACCATTTCCAACGCGTGTCGGCGCTGCAGGTGACGGTCGAGGTGATCGAGTACCACCAGCACGGTGCAGGTCGCGATTTTGTACCAGCTGCCAGAGATGCTGGCGCTCGCGATATCCGTCAGTACTTGGTACGCTGAGAACTCCTCTGCGTGCGCTTCTTGTGTCACCGGTTTTGTTCGATACGGCTCCAACGTGATTGCGCCAGCCCTACGGGACACCACCCAACGGTTATCGCACCTAAGGCAAAAAACAGCCTTAGTCGTGCCAAACGCGCTAACCTTGGCCGCGAGTGTAGTCGACGCGCCACATGTGGGACACGATACATTGTGCGATTTGTCCATTGCCGCGCCGTCCTGTGCGCCCATCACCTGTGCGCCCATCAAACGTCCTCCGCGTCCATCTCACGCGCCACCCGTTCCACTTCTTCGCGTGAGATCTCGGGGAGTCCACGCTCATGCCGACTGATGCTGAGGTTGCCGTACACGAAGCTACAGCGTTGACGAAACCGTTCTTCATCCGTCATGATGATGTTGCGGTGCTTCTTCAAAAGGGTTTGGAGTTCCTCATCCGTCATGCTGTTTCTCCTGGCGCGCCACCCACGCGGCAAATTGTTTGGCGGTGCAGCGGGTGCGGACGCCCTCGGCGAAGTCCTGGTACGACACTTCGTCATCGGCCGCCGTTGGACAGTTGAGCCCAGGGCCCGCGCCGTCGCACGTTTGTGGAAAGATGCGGGTAACGAACCGCTTGTGGTAAGTCTCACCTCGCCTGATGTCTTGGTACTTCATGGTCGCCTCATTGGTACTGCGTGTGACCACACAACGCCATTACGTCGAGACAGCAAAACACCTGATCTGGTTTTACAGGTGCAGCTGTATCGCCATCTGCGTTTGGTCTTTACAGTATAGTAACGGCGCCACACAATGACCAAACCGCCCAGCATATTTTGTTTGGACTTCGGTGTGTAGCTACCGGTTGCTGTTCTGTTGGAATAGCGACCTGGCCCTTTGACGGTACACCGCTCTACGAGCACGACAGCTTTTTTCGTGTGGTTGTACGCAAAAACTTGGAAGCCTAGCTGTAACCTGCAAGGTTTTCCCTTTGTACACTCCATCCAAAACCATACATTGTTTGTGTAACGGCATTCGGGTTTGCGGGCTTCTGCTTCTTTCGGTAGAAGAAGCGTTGCCACCATCACCATCAACATAAATTGAAAGTACCTCATTTGTCCTCCTCCTCTTTGATCTTGATCTCGCGCCGGCGCGCTTGTTCCAAACGTTCTTGGATGTCCTTGTCCAACGATAAACAGTACATCTGATCTACTTCTTCGTCGGTCAGTTGTTGGTGTCCCTTGCACAGCAGGCGTCGGTACTGTCGACACTTCTGATTGATGGCATCGACTTACTGTTTGTCAAGCTGCTGCCCGAGCAGTACTAGCCGTCTCCAGTTCATGGGGCCGCCTCTGTGCCAAACCACCGCGTGGACAACTCGGTCAGCAGCTCCTCCGATAACTCGATCCAAGCGTCTGGCAACACCGAGTCGATGCCACAACGAGGGCACAACGCGGTGCTGTTGTGGACGGCCTGGTCGCAGTACTCCACAACCTCGGTGGCGGAGAAGATCTCGCAGCAGCAAAAGCAACCACACTGCTGGCTCTTTTGCACACCGGATATTCGGTTGTGGCTGCTGAAGTGGTGCGCGCCCTTGTCTGTTATGTTGTACTGCATGAGCTTCCCCTTCCAAGGACTGTCTTTGGATTCAGGGGGATCTCCTGGTATGTCTTTCCTCTTCATGTTGGCTCCTCGGGTTCCTTAATCAAACGCCGCTCTTTTCGGACCAGGCGCCGAAAGAGTTGACAAAATCGCCAACTGTAGTGTAGCGCCTGGGTCTCCAACGCTTTTTGCGTCCCAGGCGCTCCGCCCTTTACCTACAGCCGCCGTAACCTCGGAACCAGATGCGTACCGGGTCGGTGTACCGGTTATACGGCGCAGGCACGAAGGCCAGTCCGTAGTACACCGTGCACGCGCGTCCCTTTAGTGTTGCTTCCCAGTTGAACTTGGCGAGATCCTCATCGCCCGCAAGGCATTTCTGATACTCGTCGCCGGTTTTGCCTGGGAACACCGTGTCACAGAACTTCTGCAGCGCCTCTGGGTCCTGCTTCAGCTTGACCGATTCCTTCGCAACGTCATAGGCCACCTTCAGGTCGATGATGTCTTTCACGTCTGCGAAGAGTGACAGCGCCAGCGGAACCGCTTTGTCGATGACGGCGTCCGCCCGACCGAGCTTGCCGTAGCACTGTTGGAACTCGGCAACTGCGGAGTGGTCCTGGGCCATGCACGTCTTGTAGACAGCGGAGTCTTTGTCGGGATGAAGCTTCGCACACACGAGGTCGTTGCAGTCGTTGTGCTTGATGGCCGCGACGCCCTTCCAGGTACTGTGCGCCGTCTGGACGACGAACTTGCCGTACCGGACGACGTTGTACGCGGGGGCGTACTTGTCCTTCGGGGTGGTTTGGGCGTTGGGGTCCGGGCAGCCGGTCACCATGAGGGCGAAGAGTAAGATTGGGATTGCCGCGAGGGTGATACGTTTCATTTTGAATCTCCTGGGCCTACGCGGCCCGTTGTTATATGGTTGGCGTGCCTGATGTACTCCGTCACCGAACTGTACAGAGCACGTTCGATTGGTCTTAGTGTGTTGTCCCAGATTCGTTTGCGCAGAGCCTCGGTAGCGGTGAAGACAAACCGATCAAATGTAAACATGGCCCCGTACGGAGGGTGACTCAGGATCTGTTTGTTGTACCGGTTCGTCACGCTGGCCTCCACCGGTATAGTGGTGCGAAAGTGTTCGTCCGCCACAGTACCGGTCGGATGGCACTGTGCCAGCGCACATCTACTACCACACGGCGCTCCAGCTGTGCACCGATGCCACGCAGGATCGACAGTGGTGTGCGACGGAGCCGCTGTGTGGATCTACTACTGGCCGACCTGATAACCAAGTAGTCGTATATCTTGTGCGTACAGTAGTTCGTCATCGACGTCCCACGTAGCCGTGCGACTCCCGGTAGGCAGCAACGAAGTCTACCAACGGGGCCTGCAGCCGTGAGTAATGGTTGTTTCGACACATCAGAAACCCTTCCGGACATCGCGTTTGAAATCCTCTTCCTCGGGAATGTCGTCGTCACGCGGTATCATGATGAGGGTCAGCGGCAGCACCACGAAAAAGAAGATCAACGCTAGTATCAACAGTATCTGAAGTACCTGTAGGACGGTAATGCACATGTTGGTTCCTTTGGGTGGGTTTTACAACTCACAACAAAACCGGTTGTACCACGCCGGTTGGTGCACGTCAATACAAATGTGGGGAGCAGACGGTGGTGCGGAAACTAGCTACGGCGGGTCAGCTCGGGCACGTAGTGCGGGCCGCTCTTGCTTCCCCCGCTTCAGCTGGGGATTCCGGCTCCGTCTGGTTGGAACAGCTTAGCAGGTGAACGCCAGCTCACACCACAATGGTTCCGTCGATTCGTTGAGGCAGGTACGGCCAGTCAACCGATAGTACAGATCCCCCGTCAGAGTCTCGAACGTCATATCGCACAGAACATGACAGCGGCGCAGGTACGCCAGCACGGGGTTGCGTCGCCAGGCGGTGATGCGAAAGCTGCTGGGTAGATTGCGAAAAGCTTGTTCCAATGTGGCGCGGGAACGACCGGTCAGTTGAACCAGCTTGTCGGTAACGAAAACACCCCGCGATGATGGCATCTTTAGGATATAGACAACACAAAAGGGCGCACAGGGTTCATCGGGTTGGGAAAAATAGTCGAGCGTGTTCATCGGGGTCTCCGTGGTTATATTGACAAGTTAGCAGGAAAGTCACTGCTTGTCAATACAATCAAGGTGCTTCCTCTGTTCTCGGAGATCTTCTTGCTCGATCAGAATCTGTTTTTGTGCGCCAACGAGACAGCGCGCACAAATGTACTGCTCCTGTACAGACGTGGTGTCGAACCACACGACAGGCGTCACACGCTGTTTGCAACAGCTGCAGTCGTACGGACTACCGATGCGCACCATACCGGTTTCATCAGTGTAGTGATCGATGGCGCGTTGCGCCTTCGAGATGCAGTTGCCACAGATGCCGACGCGCGGGTAGCCCCGATCGGGCTGTTCGTCCAGGCGGACACGATCGAAGCGCACCAACGGCATCGCGCGGTCTTTTACCGGACCACACAAGCCACAGCGGCAACCGAGTCCAATGGTATTTTGCTCTCCCGTCTTTTTGTTCGTGTGGTGTTCCCAATATATTCTGTCTGTAGTCCAAACAAGCATGCTGATTTCCTCGTGTTGGTTTTACAATTACAAAAGTTGTTGACAGCCGCATCGACGGTAGTACGTTGAGAACATGCCACGACTAAGACTTCCTTCACTTCCGCCTCCGCCAATAAAACCGCGACCAGTCCAGGAACCAAACAGCATGGCTTGGACCGAGAAAATACAGCGATCCATCAAGATCGTGTACCAGTTGTTACAGTCGGCGCAAAAGGATGCGTGGCGAGAAACGAGCGAAAGGGGCGTGAACAGTGCAACGAATGCAAAGCTAAAGACAAGTAATCTTCCTAGTCGGGCACTGATCTATCGCCCCGATCGGGCACATCTCATCCGCACCCTTACCCCCCGTCGGATACTCGGCCGCCCACTTCATGGCCTCGTCGTCGTAGGGGATCACTACTGGCTTGGGTGCCAGGCGGAGTGTCCAACCAGTCTGCTCGCCGGATGCCACGATGTTAGGCTCAACCGCATCCATAGACAGGACAACGTCCCCCACTTCCCCATGCCCACAGCAACTAGCCAAAGTCTCCACCCCGTGGCGGTTCAGACAGTCCACCAACTCGCGAATGCACGGATCGATGATTTCGGGCGAGCCTAACCCGCCGCACCGGCATCTTAACGGCTTCGCTTGCGACGCATTCTGTGCCATCAATCTCAGCTCCTTCCCAAATTAGGCCAGCACCCGCCCAGCGTCCTGATTGACAAGCACATCCTGTCCGCATACCGTGTCCGTTCAACCCCAAACCAAGGAGAAAGCCATGCCGAGCACTGGACAAATCTGTACTGCTTCAGGGATATACAAAAGAACATGTCCGCACCCGACTGAAATCGCGCTTAGTGTTGGTGAGAAGTTTCCGCCGTGTCCTGACTGCAATGAAGCGGTGAACTGGAGTCTTGTGAGGGCGACGAACTGAGCCACTCAGTGTAGTCAAAACGACGACCGCTACCATTGCAGCGATGATGCCTCTCAATCTCCCCAGATTCGTATCCCAATAGCAGTCCCAGGATCATGTGCATCATCGGCTCTGGGCAGCCGCCTTGGACCACATATTCGAGCAACTCAACTGCCCATGCGTGCCTAGCGAAACCGTATGATGCGACACCGCGGTTTTCGTCGATGACGTATGCAATCAAGCCGGTGTGCTTTGCCGCAATTTCTTCGATGATAGTCGCCGTGCGTAGCATCGTTTTCGGATCGCTGGCGATCCAGCCCAGGATACACAGCGGCCGAACACCTCGTGCCGTTTGAAACGCAGCCTCTTGAAGGTGGCCTGCAGATGGCATCCAACCTTCTCTGTGTGGTTCTGTTGAGGACATCGTTCCCGTGCTCCTTCCAAATTAGGCCAGCACCGGCGGATGAACTAGAGGCAGCCCAGAATGAGGAAATCTAATCCGCAATGGGCTCCCACGTCATCGGTGCGGGCCGCACCGCCATCCACTGGTGCTTGACGTCAAAGAATCTGCCCTCGTGTCGTAGCCACAACACCGTACCGCCCACCTGGGGCTGCATGTTCTTCTGTCGCTCCCAGGTGCCCTGGTCTTTGAAGCAGCCCGTCTGAATACACACGACACCACGCAGATCGAAGAAACTGTGGCAGTGCAGGTGGCCCTTGAGCAGCACGTGTGGCTTTGCGCCGGGCTGGATGGCCTCGACGTGCTTCTGCAGTGGATAACTGATGGCGTACGCTTTCTTGTCGGCCGTGTGTGACAGCTCCACTTTGATCTCGGTCTCGGGGTCACCGGGGTTCAGCAGCAAGTACGCCGATTCTTGGTGCTTCGTCAATGCGCCGGTGGCTATCAGATCATGGCGCCCTATGGCGTGGGCATTCCGTACGATTGCGTTGTCGGGTCGCATTCCGATGCTTTTGAACCAGCTGTTGGTCTCGTGGTTGCCCACACAGAAGTAATACTTGAGGTCAGGCAACTCGGGTAGCAAACCGAGCAACAGCTGCACCTGACCATCGTAGGACGGGTCTTTGACCTCGTACTGGAAACCATGGTGGCGCAGATTGCCCTCGCAGAGGTCACCGGGGATAAGCATCTGGCGAACACCCAACCGATAGGCTCGTTCGATGAACCGCACCATGTCGTCTTCCATGCAGTGCTTGCTGCCGACGTGCATGTCACTCATGACGCCAACCATGGTCCAGCCC
>LAZR01001484.1_pt1 | contig 14837 bp, 11 predicted proteins | sample 329461 | NCBI WGS metagenome assembly LAZR01 (sample SAMN03002196, study PRJNA259156) | marine sediment metagenome | biome: sea floor; feature: Hydrothermal impacted sediments; material: marine sediment; isolation source: Loki non-amplified sample from Loki's castle hydrothermal vent sediment ...
CATGCCGGTGCTGTGGGTGAATCGCGGGGTTCTGGTGGAGGTTCTTGCGACACTGCGACGGCTTCCCGAGCCCTTCGAGATGCTGTTTGATCTTTCCGCCATTGATGAGCGCTTGCGCAGTCATCGGCACGGCCTGCCGAAGGCCGATTTCACGGTGTTTTATCAGTTGCTGTCTGTCTCGGGAAATCGCGACATTATGCTCAAGGTGGCGCTTTTTGAGCAGGATCTGTCGTTGCCTACGGTCATCTCCGTCTATCCCAACGCCAACTGGTACGAGCGCGAAGTCTGGGACATGTTTGGTGTTCATTTTGAAGGACACCCCAATCTGTATCGCATTCTGATGCCGTCTACGTGGCAGGGGCATCCGCTGCGCAAGGATCATCACGCCAGAGCCACGGAATTTGATCCTTATACCATGACCGTGGAGAGCCAGGACAAAGAGCAGCAGGCGCTGAAGTTCAAGCCCGAAGACTGGGGTATGAAGCGCCACAGCGAGCACACCGAGTTCATGTTTCTCAATCTGGGGCCCAATCACCCGTCTGCTCACGGGGCCTTTCGCCTCGTATTGCAACTCGACGGCGAGGAGATCATTGATTGCGTGCCGGATATTGGCTACCACCATCGTGGTGCGGAGAAAATGGCCGAGCGCCAGACCTGGCATAGCTTCATTCCCTACACCGACCGTATCGATTACGTGGGCGGCGTAATGAACAATCTGCCCTACGTGCTGGCGGTAGAGAAGCTCGCCGGCATACAGGTGAACGCCCGCATCCAGACGATTCGGGTGATGATGGCAGAGCTGTTTCGCATTACCAGCCACTTGCTGTTTCTGGGCACGTATCTGCAGGATCTTGGCGCCATGTCGCCCGTGTTTTATGCCTTTACCGACCGCCAGAAGGGCTACGACGTGATCGAAGCGATCACCGGCTTTCGCATGCATCCGGCCTGGTTCCGGATTGGTGGCGTGATGCAGGATTTACCCAAGGGCTGGGACAGGCTCATGCAGGGCTTCGTTAACTGGATGCCACCCCGGCTGAAGGAATACGAAAAGGCGATGATGGAGAACTCTCTGGTTCGCGATCGCACCAAAAACATTGCGGCCTTCGACACCGAGAACGCCTTTGCCTGGGGCGTCACCGGCCCCAATCTGCGTGCCACCGGTTGTGATTTTGATCTGCGTAAGAAACGCCCGTATTCCGGTTATGAAAACTTTGATTTTGAAATACCTCTGGCGCACAACGGCGACGCTTTCGACCGCGGCCAACTTCGCATTGAAGAGATGCGCCAGAGTGTGAAAATTCTTCAGCAGTGCATCAACAACATGCCCGCAGGCGACTACAAGGCGGATCATCCGCTGACCACGCCGCCGCCCCGGGAACGCATGCTGGAGCATATCGAAACCATGATTACGCACTTTTTGCAGGTGTCCTGGGGGCCAGTGTTGCCCGGCAATGAATCAATGCAGATGATTGAAGCGACCAAGGGCATCAACAGTTATTACCTGACCAGTGACGGCAGCACCATGAGCTATCGCACGCGCATTCGCACGCCGAGCTTTCCGCATCTGCAGCAGATTCCTGTACTGATGCGCGGCGGCTTTGTTCCGGATTTGATTGCGCACCTGGGCAGTATCGATTTTGTTATGGCCGACGTGGACCGCTGATTATGTCGCAAACATTCGTATCCCTCAGCACAGCCACAGACCTCATCGCAACCGATGGCTTTGCGCTGCACGAGGATGACCGCAAAGCCATGCTCACCGAACGCGATCACTATGAGCAGCCCCAGGCAGCCTGTATAGAGGCGCTTAAGATTGTGCAAAAACGCCACGGCTGGGTGCCGGACGGGGCGATTGTCGCCATCGCCGAAACCCTGGGCGTCGGAGCAGCGGCGGTGGAGGGTGTCGCGACCTTCTACAGCCTTATCTTTCGTCAGCAGGTAGGGCGCCATGTGATTTTGCTGTGCGACAGCAGTTCCTGCTTTCTGACCGGCTATGAAGCGTTGAGTGAGGCCCTGAGTGAGCGGTTGGGAATAGGCTTTGGCCAGACCACCGCAGACGGGCGTTTTACCCTGCTGCCGGTTTGCTGTCTGGGGGCCTGTGATCGAGGCCCGGCGATGATGATCGGCGATGACACCTTTGGTCCCATCGACGCAAACGATCTGGATGAACTTCTGGAGGCCTATCCATGACGGCAATCCCTAACGGATCGCGGCTGCGTTATCACTGCCAACTGCGCCAGAGCAGCGATGAGCGCCGCGCTGAAACACACCCGTTGACCTGGCGATTGCGTGAGGACGGCGCGCGGGTGGGGTTCGAGGAATATTGCGCGAAAGACGGTTATCAGAGTGCAAGGCACACGCTTGAACAGCGCACGCCTGACAATGTCATCGATTCAATGAAGCAGGCCAATGTGCGCGGCCGGGGCGGCGGTGGCTTCTCCGCGGGGGTTAAATGGAGCCTCACTCAGGTGGGCGATCATCTGCCCCGGGGTTATCTGATCTGTAACGCTGATGAGATGGAACCGGGTACCTTCAAAGATCGCTTGCTGCTGGAGCAACAGCCGCACCTGCTGATTGAAGGCATGATCATCGCGGGCTACGCCAATCGCTCCCGTTACGGCTATATTTTTCTGCGCGGCGAATACGTTGAGGCGGCGCGCTCTGTGGCGCTGGCTATCGAAGAGGCGCGGCAGGCCGGGTTGTTGGGCAATGACGTCGCGGGCAGCGGCTTTGATTTTGATATCGCCTTGCACACAGGTGCCGGGCGATACATCTGCGGCGAAGAAACCGCGCTGATCAACTCCCTGGAAGGCAAGCGCGCCAACCCTCGGGCCAAGCCGCCGTTTCCTGGCCAGTCCGGTGCCTGGGGCAAGCCCACGGTGGTCAATAACGTGGAGACTCTGTGCAACGCACCAGCCGTTATGCAGCACGGTGCAGACTGGTATCAGGGGCTGTCTGGCGGGCTCAGTACAGATGGCGGCACCAAGCTTTACGGGGTATCCGGATTGGTTGAACGCCCCGGGCTCTGGGAGTTGCCTATTGGTACCAGCGGTCGGGAAATTCTCGAGCGCGCTGGCGGCATGCGCCAGGGCCACACTCTTAAGGCCTGGTTGCCCGGTGGCGGCAGTACCGGTTTCTTGCTGCCGGAGCACCTGGAGTTACCCGTGGATTTTGATGCCATTGGCAAACACGGCAGTCGCCTGGGCACTGGGTTGATGGCCGTTGTCAGCGAACGCCAGAGCATCGTGGCCCTGCTGCGCAATCTTGAACAGTTTTTTGCTCGGGAGTCTTGCGGTTGGTGCACACCCTGCCGCGATGGCCTGCCCTGGACCGCGAAGATCCTCCAGGCCCTGGAGCGAGGTGAGGGTAAGCCAGGATACGTCGAGATCCTCGAGCAGCATACCGTAGGACTGAACTCGCCACGTACCTTCTGCGCCCATGCGCCGGGGGCAATGATGCCGCTGGAATCGGCAATCCGCCACTTCCGGGCCGAGTTTGAAGCCGGCGTTGCGCAAGCGCAGCTTGAAGGGGTGAACTGATGGCGACGATCCACGTGGACGGCAAGGCATACGAGGTGAGCGGGGCAGATAACCTGCTGCACGCCTGTTTGTCGTTGGGGCTCGACATTCCCTATTTTTGCTGGCATCCGGCGATGGACAGCATCGGAGCCTGTCGTCAATGCGCGGTCAAGCAATACAAAGACAAAGACGACACCGAGGGCAAGCTGGTGATGTCGTGCATGACCCCTTCAACGGACAACAGCTGGATTTCGATCGCCGACGAGGAAGCCAAAACGTTTCGGGCAGGCGTGGTGGAGTGGTTGATGACCTATCATCCCCACGACTGTCCGGTGTGCGAAGAGGGCGGTCACTGCCATCTGCAGGATATGACGGTGATGACCGGCCACGACCGGCGCCGATATGACTTTCGCAAGCGCACCCATCGCAATCAGTACCTGGGCCCCTTCATCGCTCACGAGATGAACCGTTGTATCAACTGTTATCGCTGCGTGCGTTTCTATAACGACTACGCCGGTGGCACAGATCTTGGCGTTTTCGGCTCCAGCAACAACCTGTATTTCGGGCGCCATCAGGAAGGCGTTCTGGAGAGCCCGTTCTCTGGCAACCTGACCGAAGTGTGCCCCACCGGCGTGTTCACAGATCAGACGCACTCTGATCGCTATGTTCGCAAGTGGGATATGCAGTTCGCGCCCAGCGTTTGTCATCAGTGCGCGGTGGGCTGCAATATCAGCCCGGGAGAACGCTACGGCGAGATTCGCCGCATTGAGAATCGCTATAACGGTGATGTTAACCGCTATTTCCTGTGCGATCGCGGGCGCTTCGGCTACGGCTACGTCAATCGCACCGACCGGCCGCGCCAGCCAGAATGGCGCAGCGAGCAAAGGCATAGCGGTCGTAACGAGCGCACCGATGAGGCGGATGAGATCGTTATTCTGGAAGTGGACCCGGCGCTGGATCGCGGCGCTGATTTGTTGCGCAACGCCCGGCGAGTCATTGGTATTGGCTCGCCACGAGCAAGTCTTGAAAGCAATCATCAATTGATACAGCTCGTGGGCCGGGACAATTTCTCTACCGGTATTGCTGCCGCAGAGCAGGCGTGCCTTGAGCGTATGGCCGAACTGGAAAGCACCTGCGGCCTGCCGATTCCCACGCTGCGGGAGGTGGAAACCCACGACGCCGTGTTGGTGCTGGGCGAAGACCTGATGCACAGTGCCGCGCGGGTAGCGTTAGCGGTACGTCAGGCGGCGCTCGCCATGCGCGACGCGCTGGCGGAAGAGCGGGGCATCCCGACGTGGAACGCCGAAGCCGTTAAAACGTTGGCCCAGGACAGCCGGCACCCGGTGTACATCGCCTATCCCGAGGCTACCGAACTTGACGAAATCAGCGCCGACAATTGGCAACTGGCTCCGGCAGACATCGCCCGCCTGGGATTCGCCATTGCGCATATTATTGACAGTAACGCACCCGCGGTAGCGGGGCTTGATGCGGCTCTGGCCGCTTCGGCGCAGACGGTGGCCGAACAGTTGATGGCAGCCAACAGGCCGCTGGTGATCGCCGGCGGCTCGTTGGAATCTACCCAGGTACTTGACGCTGCGGGCAGCATTGCCCGGGCATTGTCGCGTCGCACCAAGCGCGCTGGCTTTATGTTAATACGCCGGGAAGCCAACAGCACCGGCCTTGCCATTCTGGGCGGCCAACCGCTGGAGTGGGCTCTGGATGAGGTTGTTGAAGGCCGCGCGGACGCTCTGGTGGTCATGGAAAACGATTTGTACACCCGGATTCCGGATGCGCGTGTTGATGCAGCGTTGGACGCTGCCACCACTCTGGTGGTTCTGGATCACCAGCGCACCCGAACCTGGCAGCGAGCCAAGCTCGGCCTGTCGGCGGCGAGTTTTACGGAGGCAGACGGCACTCTGGTCAATCTGGAAGGTCGCGCCCAGCGGTTCTTCCAGGTTTTCGACCCGAGTCATCTGCGCCCGGAGTGTCGCATTCACGAAAGTTGGCGCTGGCTGCACGCCTTGCGCGCCAGCCTGGTTCGCCACGAGAACAGCACCATCACTCTGGACGAGGCCACAGAGGCCTGCGTTCGGGATTATCCGGCACTGGCAGGCATGTCTGCCGCCTCCCGGGAAGCGGATTTCCGGGTTGAGGGCGTCAAGTTAGCCCGGGCACCGCACCGTTCCAGCGGGCGAACGTCGATGCGCGCCAACATCGCGGTAAGCGAACCACGCACGCCTCAAGACCCGGACACGCCTTTCACCTTTTCAATGGAAGGCTACAGCGGTTTTGATCAGCCTCGTAAAGAAGTTCCGTTCGCCTGGGCCCCGGGCTGGAACTCGCATCAGGCGTGGAACAAGTTTACCGATGAAGTAGGCGGGCATCTGCGTGCCGGCGACCCTGGCTTTCGCCTGGTTGCCCCACGCCCCGGCGGCTATGACTATGCCAATGATGTTCCGGCAGCTTTCGAGCCGCGCCAGGACAGCTGGCAGCTACTGGTGTTGCCGAGACTGTTTGGGGGTGAGGAAACCTCCGCCCGTGCGACGCCTATTGAAGAACGCGCGAACGTGCCGAGTCAAACACCCAGTATTGGGTTGTCCCGCGAGGATGCAGCTCGGCTGGGGTTTGAACAAGGCGCTGCGCTGACGCTGGAGACAGACTCAGCGCGCCTGACCCTGCCGCTGCGTTGTGATCAGGGCCTGCCGAGTGGGTTGGTGAGTCTCCCTGCAGGAGTTTCCAGCGACTTCCGCAGCGGCGACTGGGCTCGTTTCGACGTATCCGGCGCGGCGCCTGGCCATGAGGAGGTTCGCCAATGAGCTGGACGATCGAGAGCCTGCGCCCGGACTGGTTAACGCCAATGGTCATAGATGTCGCCGTAGCCATGTTACAGGCGCTGGCGATTTTGCTTGTGGCGGTGCTGGCAGGGGCAATTCTTACGGTGGTGGAACGACGTTTGCTGGGCTGGTGGCAGGATCGCTACGGCCCCAACCGGGTCGGGCCCTTTGGCTCCATGCAAGTGATGGCCGACATGATCAAGATTTTCTTCAAGGAAGACTGGATACCGCCCTTCGCCGATAAGACGATCTTCGTGCTGGCGCCGGCCATTGCCATGGCGTCGCTGTTGCTGTCGTTCATGATTATCCCCATTACGCCGGGCTGGGGCGTGGCGAACTGGAATATCGGCCTGCTGTTCTTCCTTGCCATGGGCGGAATCAACGTGTATTCCGTGCTGCTGGGGGGCTGGGCCAGCGCTAACAAGTACGCGCTGATCGGCGCCATGCGCTCGTCGGCTCAAACCATTTCCTACGAAGTGTTCATGGGCCTGTCGCTGATGGGGGTTGTTGCCATGGCCGGATCCTTCAATCTGCGTGAGATCGTCAACGCCCAGCAGGGTATGTGGTACATCGTGCCCCAATTTCTGGGCTTTTGTAACTTTCTTATTGCGGGCTTCGCGGTGGTGCACCGGCACCCCTTTGATCAGCCGGAAGCTGAGCAAGAGCTTGCAGACGGCTATCATATTGAATACTCCTCCATGAAATTCGGCATGTTTTTCATTGGCGAGTACGTGGGTATGCTGCTGATTTCGGCGTTGGTGGTGACACTGTTCTTCGGTGGCTGGAATGGGCCGCTGCTGCCACCTTTTGTCTGGTTTGTGCTCAAGACCAGTGTTTTTTTGGGGCTGTTCATTCTGGTGCGGGCCTCGCTTCCCCGACCGCGTTACGACCGGGTGATGACGTTCGGTTGGGTGGTTTGCCTGCCGCTGACGCTGATCAACCTGCTGGTAACCGGCGCGGCGATACTGCTGGCTGCGCCGGGTTGAGCGCATTCAAACGGATCATCAACGAGGAGCAACTGCCATGTACAAGGGGCTTTTAAAAGGTACCTGGTCGCAATTGCGCACACTGGGCATGGTTTTCATGCACGGCTTTCGCAAGCGCGAAACCCTTAACTACCCCGAAGAAGAGGTTTATCTGTCGCCGCGCTATCGCGGGCGCATCGTGCTGACGCGGGATCCCGACGGTGAAGAGCGCTGCGTGGCCTGTAACCTGTGCGCGGTGGCCTGTCCGGTAGCCTGCATCTCCCTGCAGAAGGGCGAAAAAGAAGATGGCCGCTGGTACCCGGAATTTTTCCGTATCAACTTCTCGCGCTGTATCTTTTGCGGCATGTGTGAGGAGGCCTGCCCAACCTCGGCGATCCAGCTAACGCCAGATTTCGAGATGGGCGAATTCAATCGCCAGGAACTGGTATACGAGAAGGAAGACTTGCTGATCAACGGTCCCGGCAAGGACCACAACTACAACTTCTATAAGGTTGCAGGCTTGGGCATCGCTGGCAAAGGCAAGGGTGAGGGTGTTGTCGAGGAAGAGCCTATCAATGTCACCACGCTGCTTCCCTGAAAGGCAAGGAAGAAAAAGAGAGGAAAGCAACATGGAATACGCATTTTACCTGAGCGGTCTGGTCGCGGTGCTGGCAACGTTCGGCGTTATCAGCAATACCAACCCGGTGCACGCGGTGCTGTATCTGGTGGTATCACTGCTGGCCGTGGCCATGGTGTTTTTTGCCCTGGGTGCGCCTTTTGCCGGGGCGCTCGAGATTATCGTTTACGCCGGGGCGATCATGGTGCTGTTCGTATTTGTGGTAATGATGCTGAACCTGGGCCAGGAGACGGTGGCTCAGGAACGTCTCTGGCTGCAGCCGCGCACGTGGCTTGGGCCATCGCTGCTTGCCGTTGTTTTGCTTCTGACTCTGATTGATACGCTGTGGCGCGGCGACGCAGGCATGATGATTCATGGGGATGTGCTGAGTGCCAAGCAGGTTGGCATCGTTCTATTTGGCCCCTGGGTGTTGGTGGTGGAGCTAAGCGGTTTGCTATTGCTGGCAGCGCTGGTCACCGCCTCTCACGTAGGGCGCCTGCGCCAGATACGATCCGGGTCAGATTCCGCAACACACAAGGAGGCGCCATGAACGGTGTGCCCATGGAGCACGGCCTGGTGCTGGCGGCCATTCTGTTTGCGTTAGGGCTGGCGGGGCTTATGTTCAGGCGCAACATGATCTTCGTGCTGATGAGCCTTGAGATCATGCTCAACGCTGCCGGTCTTGCCTTTATCGTTGCAGGCTCAGCCTGGCAGCAGCCGGAAGGTCAGGTTATGTTTCTGCTGGTCATTACCTTGGCGGCGGCCGAGGCCAGCGTGGGCCTGGCACTGTTGATTCAGCTGCATCAGCGCTTCAAGTCTCTGGATATTGATGCGGTCAGCAGGATGCGCGGATGATGGAACTCATGACCTTACTCCCTTCAACCGGGTTTTTGCTTCCGCTGACGTTCCTGTTGCCGTTGGCCGGAACAATCATTCTGGCGTTTTCCCGAGGTAAGTTTAGCCACGGTGCAGTGACGTTTGTGGGCGTTGGCAGCATAGGGCTGGCCGCGCTGGTTACGGCGTTGCTGGCGCTGGGCTTTCACAATAGCCCAACCCAGGCTGACCCGCAGATCGTTACGCTCTGGACCTGGATGTCCGTAGGGGAATTTCAGCCCAGTGTCGGATTGGCTCTGGATGGGCTCTCGTTGACCATGCTCAGTATCATCACCGGTGTGGGTTTTCTGATTCATCTGTTCGCCGCCTGGTACATGCGCGGTGATGAGGGCGTTACGCGCTTCTACGCCTACATGAACCTGTTCGTGTTCAGCATGGTGCTGCTGGTGCTGGGTGATAATCTCCTACTGCTCTTTCTGGGCTGGGAAGGGGTCGGCATGTGCAGCTACCTGCTGATCGGTTACTACTACCAGAACAGCGCCAACGGCTGGGCGGGTTTCAAGGCCTTTATCATTACCCGTATTGGCGATGTGTTCCTGGCCATCGGCATGTTTTTGCTGTTTGCCAGGCTCGGTACCCTGAACATTGCCGAGATTCTTTCTCTGGCGCCGCAAGTATGGCAAGCCGGCGATTCGACGGTCGAGTTAGCAGCCCTGTTATTATTGGGTGGAGCACTGGGCAAGTCTGCGCAATTGCCGCTGCATACCTGGCTTGCAGACGCCATGGCTGGCCCCACGCCTGTGTCTGCCCTGATTCATGCCGCGACCATGGTGACCGCCGGGGTCTATCTGATTGCGCGTATGCACGGGGTGTTTGAGCTGGCGCCTGACGCGCTGTACCTGACCGGTCTGATCGGTGCCGTTACGTTGCTGGTGGCCGGTTTTGCTGCCTTGGCCCAGACCGACATCAAACGAGTGCTCGCCTTCTCTACCATGAGCCAGATCGGCTACATGTTTTTGGCGCTGGGCGTTGGCGCTTTCGACGCGGCTGTGTTCCATCTGATGATCCATGCTTTCTTTAAAGCACTGCTGTTCCTCTCTGCCGGCGCGGTCATCATCAGTTGTCATCACGAACAGGACATAAATCGCCTGGGCGGTTTGTGGCGCAAGCTGCCGCTGGCGTATATGGGCTTTATTGTTGGCGGTGCGGCGTTGGTGGCTTTGCCGCTTGTGACCGCAGGTTTCTACAGCAAGGATGAGATTCTCTGGCAGGCACTGGCGGCAGATCGCCAAGGCCTGCTGATCGCCGGATTGGTGGGCGCTTTCCTGACGTCGCTCTACACCACGCGGCTAATTATTGGCATTTTCCACGGTGAGATGAAAAGCGACGGTGCGCGCCAAGCCAAGGCCGGGCGTGGCCTGGCCCACGGGTTGCCGCTGATCATCCTGGCGCTGCTATCCACATTGCTCGGCGCCTGGATTACACCGCCGCTCAGCGGGGTACTGCCTGCCGGCCCAGGCGAAGGCGTGGAAGCAGGGCATACAGCACTTGAGCTGATGGCGTCTGCCACAGCGTTGATTGGCGTTGGTTTTGGGGTCTGGCTGCTGGCGTTCAGGCGCCAGTGGCTTGGGCGTATCACGCGCCAGGGCATAGGTGCGGGATTGTGGACGTTGTGGCACAACGCCTGGGGCTTCGATATTATTTTTGACTGGCTGTTGGTACGGCCCTATCGCGGCTTGGTGCGCTTGCTGAAGGGCGATCTTTTCGACGCTTTCTTCCGTTTGGTTGCCCAGGTTTTGCGCGTTGCGCATCTAGGGCTTTCCCGAACCCAGACAGGCAAGTTACGCGGCTATGCGGCCACCATGGTGGTTGGTGCAGCGCTGATTCTATTGAGCCTGGCGCTAACGTTCTAGGGATTGTGAACAACCCCGATAAGGAGATGCAACGCTTATGATACTGGTGTGGTTAATCGTGATCCCCTTCATCGGGGGGCTCCTGTGTTGGCAGACAGAACGATTAGGTGATAAGCCGACGCGCTGGATCGCGCTTGCCACCATGCTTATCGAGCTGTTTATCTCGCTTTGGTTGTGGACACATTACGATTTTCACCTGCCGGCGCTGGACGGCTCGACCACCCAGTGGGCGTTGGAATTCCGAGTGCCCTGGATTGAACGTTTTGGCATTGATTTTCACCTCGCCATGGACGGTCTGTCGCTTGTGTTGATCGCCCTGACCAGCTTTCTCGGCGTGTTGGCGGTGTTGTGTTCGTGGAACGAAATTGTTCGCCGGATCGGTTTTTTCCATCTTAACTTACTGTGGATTCTCACTGGCGTTGTCGGGGTGTTTCTGGCCATCGACTTGTTCCTGTTCTTCTTCTTCTGGGAACTGATGTTGGTGCCGATGTATTTCCTGATTTCTCTTTGGGGTCATAGTGGCTCGAAGGGCCAGACGCGCATCGGTGCGGCGATCAAATTCTTCATCTATACCCAGGCCAGTGGGCTTTTGATGCTGGTCTCCATCCTTGGATTGGTGTTCGCTCATCACGCCAACACCGGAGAGTATTCGTTCAGCTATCAGGTGCTGCTGGAGACCACGTTGTCGCCCACACTTGCCACGTGGTTGATGTTGGGCTTCTTCATTGCCTTTGCGGTCAAGCTGCCTGTGGTGCCATTGCACGGTTGGCTGCCAGATGCCCATGCGCAGGCACCCACCGCCGGCAGCGTTGATCTGGCTGGAATACTGCTCAAAACTGCCGCCTACGGTATGCTGCGTTTCGCCTTGCCGCTGTTTCCCGAGGCCTCCCAGGCATTTGCGCCCATTGCTATGGGGCTTGGGCTGCTCGGCATTTACTACGGTGCGGTGCTCGCCTGCGGGCAACAGAACGTTAAGCGCTTCGTGGCGTACACCAGTGTCGCCCACATGGGGTTCGTGCTGATTGGCATTTATTCCGGTTCTCTGTTGGCTTTGCAGGGTGTGATCGTCCTGATGCTGGCTCACGCCTTTTCCGCCGCGGGACTCTTTATTCTCAGCGGGCAGCTATACGAGCGCCTGCGAACCCGGGAGATGAACAAGATGGGCGGTTTATGGGGGCGGCTTGGCACTTTGCCGGGATTCTGGCTGTTTTTTATTGCCGCGTCGCTGGGTATACCGGTCACAGCCAACTTTATCGGTGAATTCATGGTGCTGTTCGGCACTTTTCCCGCGGCACCCTGGGTGGTAGTGCTGGCCAGCGTTGGTCTGGTGCTGGCTGCTATCTACTCTCTTATCCTGATGCAACGGGTGCACTATGGTCCGCCACAAAGCAAAACGCCGTTGAAGGGGTTGGATGCCCGCGAATTTGCCATGATGCTCAGCATCGTTGTGCTGTTGATATGGCTTGGTATTTATCCCCAACCGCTGCTTGATACAACCGAGGCTTCAATGAGCGAAGTGCAACAGGTGTTCGAGCCTTCGGGAACCGCCTTGCGGGAAGCGCCTAACGGGCCCGGAATGCCCATCACGCTGATGTCGGAGACCCGCTGATGCCTTTTGCTGCTGCTATCGCTTATCTGCCCATGATTCTGGTGGCCGCGACGGCGATCACGGTGATGCTTGGCATCGCCTGGCGCCGCGATCACACCGTCACGGTAGCGGTCAGCGTATTAGGTTTGGCGCTGGCCTTGATTGCTCAGGCATTTGCGTGGCGGGTCATTCCCGTGCACACGCCACTGCTCGACTTTGATGGGCTTGCGCTATTGGCCGGGTTGTTGATTCTGGCGTCGACCCTCGCGTGCGCGATTCTGGCTCACGTTTACCTTGAGTCTTTTCACGGCGCCCGTGAAGAGTTCTATATTTTACTCCTGTGCGCAGCCGCAGGGGGTCTGGTGCTGGCGGCAAGTCGGCATCTTGCCAGTTTATTTATCGGCCTGGAGCTCTTGTCCATGCCGCTTTACGGAATGCTCGCCTATGCGTTCCATGAGAAGCGCTCCCTGGAAGCGGGGATCAAATACCTGGTTCTCTCTGCCGCCGCCAGCGCCTTTTTGTTGTTCGGCATGGCCTTGCTTTACGCCCAAACGGGGGAGTTGCGGATCGATATTCTGATGGCGAGCCTGGATCAGAACGCAGGCGTATGGGGCCTGACCGGCATCGGCCTGATGCTCGTGGGGTTGGGTTTCAAGCTTTCAGTCGTGCCTTTTCATCTTTGGACGCCGGATGTTTACGAAGGTGGCCCGGGGCCGGCGGCCACTTTTCTCGCCACTGCCAGCAAGGTAGCGGTCTTTGCGTTAATGATGCGTTTGATGCTGTCGACGCCTGTCTTGCAAGGAGAATGGTTGCGCATGGTGCTCACCGGGCTGGCTCTGGCCAGTATGCTGGTGGGCAATCTGCTGGCGCTGACGCAGTCCAACCTCAAGCGCATACTCGGCTATTCATCTATTGCGCACTTTGGCTATCTTCTGATCGTGCTTGTGGTCGCGGACGGCCTTGCGGCGGAAACCGGCGGTGTTTATCTCATTACCTACATACTGAGCACTCTGGCAGCGTTTGGTGTGGTTGTTTTGATATCCGGCACGACCGGTGGCGAAGACGCATCGGCGCTGCACTACTATCGAGGTCTGTTCTGGCGGCGACCTTACCTGACCGCTGTGCTTACGGTATCCATGCTTTCATTGGCCGGTATACCGGCGACCGTAGGCTTCATCGGCAAATTCTATGTCATCGCCCTGGGCGTCGAAGCCCATCGCTGGTGGCTGGTGGGCGGTATCCTCATTGGGAGTGCTATCGGGCTTTACTACTACCTGAGAGTTACAATCACCTTGTTCTTGCCACAACCGGGTATGCGACGTCGCGACGTGTCCGATGATTGGGGTTTGCGGGCCGGCGGGTTGGTAGTGCTGGCGATAGCGGGTTTGGTGATCCTGTTAGGGGTCTATCCAACACCCATGATTGAGCTTGCCCGAGCTCTTGGAGACGTCACAATTCGTCTGCCGTAACCACACATGCGAACCCGTTTTTAGCGGGTCTTGGTTGGGACAGGTTCCAGATTCCCAATGGCTACTTCGAGTACTGCCCCGAATACCATCTGCTTTTCTTTACCCCCTCCTATGACTCTCCCCGGTAATCGTTGAACGGGGAGAATTCCGAGCAATCAGTAACTTCTGAGAAAATCTGGGTTTCATCTCCATCTACTGACGAAATATTGACGGTTTTTTAACCAAATAAACGACAAGCATCACATCGATAATCCTCTGCGTTTTGTACAATTTCGAAACTTAGACGATATATTGGTGTAAATATTATATGAAACGCGTCATTAAAATGTCACAGGCATGGATAGCCGCGTTTTCGTTGGGGATCCTGCTCACAGGGTGTGGAGGAGATTCTGATTCCGCCGATACCAGTACAAGTTCCGGGCTTTATAGCCCGGGCACCGCGGGCGTGGTCAGCAGACCGGCTCTTCCGGGAACAGAAAGGTCCGCGATCCTGAGTTGGAACGCACCCGAAAGCCGGGTAAATGGTGAGGGGATCAAAATGGCGGAGCTGGATGAGTACATCATTCGCTACGGCCAGGACGCCGATAATCTGGACCGGGAGATTGTGATCTCGGATGCGCAAGTGGATGCTCACATGACGCACAAGGTGAGTGGGCTGGGCAGCGGAACCTGGTACTTTACGATCCTGGTTCGGGACAACAACGGTTTGGTGAGTGCGCCCTCCGCCGTTGTTGACAAACAAATCAGATCCTGATCATCGGATCTGCAATTGGAAGTTTAAGTGTGAAAGAGGAGCCTTCTCCGGGGCTGGAGACCACATAGATTTCACCCCGGTGTTTCTCCACGACGGTTTTCACAAACGAAAGCCCCAGTCCGGCCCCGTGAATGCCGGACATCTCACTGCTTTTCTGCCGGCGGTAACGGTCAAACAGGTGGGGCAGTTCGTCTGCATCTATGCCAGTACCTTCGTCCGCGATGGTCAGGCACGCCTGATGCCCGGCACGAAATACCTGGAGGCTCACCGCTGAGCCTCCAGGGCTGTATTGCACAGCGTTGGTTAACAGGTTAATGACCGCCCGCTCAAGCAGCTCTACGTTGCC